>Ga0272443_10000411_pt1 | contig 81839 bp, 54 predicted proteins | sample SSMAcet12_FD_193581 | JGI IMG/M metagenome (GOLD analysis project Ga0272443, IMG submission 193581) | Marine sediment archaeal communities from Little Sippewissett salt marsh, Falmouth, MA, United States - SSM-Acet-12 | ecosystem: Environmental > Aquatic > Marine > Wetlands > Sediment ...
GCGGAGGAGGTAGGATTCGAACCCACGGTACCTTGCGGTACAACGGTTTTCAAGACCGCCGCTTTCGACCTCTCAGCCACTCCTCCGACAGAATTCTACTCCCGTGAATTAAGGCCGAAACTGCCCCGCTGTCAAGAATATTATCCCAATGTCGTTATGAATTGATGTTAATAACAACAACGAAGGCTGAATATTAATCAATCAACTCGAAATGCGACAGGTCGAGGAAATTTTCGTCGCCCAAAAATGTATCTCTATCCCAATCGCCGCCCCATCGGATTTTAATATCTTTCATGTACGCGATACCGATAATGATTCCGGCCAGTAAGATAAATCGTTTATGATTAAACCAGTCGATTTGTTTTAATTTTGAATCCCAGGACGCCAGATCAACTGCTTTCGATGGTAACCTGTTATGTTTACTTTGCGGCCAGTGATGTTTACTCTGTTTGGTTTGGTATGCTTTATTCTGGTCTTCTTTATTGCGAAAACCGCATATAATCGAAAAATCGAATATTTTAATTGCTTCATTGACAATTCCCTGCAATTTGGGATCGATTGTCTCACGATGTCTTTGCGACTCAACTCCGAACGACGGCATAATATCTCCCTGATATTTATCAAAAGGAAAAAGCTGTATTTAACAGCGAAATTGGTGTAAAACTGTCCGGCCAGTTAAAAATGAAGGGTAAATATGGTCTGTTCGTTTGGTTTTGAGGATACGGTGATGTCACCGTGGTGCATCCGCATTATCTGGCGTGAAAGGCTGAGGCCGATACCGGTTCCTTCACGTTTGGTGGTGAAGAAAGGTACAAATAATTTATCCATCGCCTCGTTTTGTATCCCCGGTCCGTTATCTATCACCTGAATAATTATGCGTCCACCTTTTTTAAGACGACCGTTTAATTTAATAATACCGTTGACCTGCTCGCGCATTGCCTGAAGCGAGTTAATGGCCAGATTTAAAAGTACCTGTTCGATTAAATCAGGATCGGCTGTGAGTTCCAAACCTTCCGGTTCAACATCGACAATAACATGAATGTCGCGGGAATCGGAACGAGTCAGGATTAATTTTTTCAATCGTTCCAAAAGGTCCGCCACCGGGACAATTTTAAAATCGGGCGTCGGTATTTTTGATAGATTCTGATATGCTTTGATGAAATTGACCAAACCTTCACCCCGTTTTTCGACAGCGCTGGCGGCCGACTGCATGTCGTTAAGCTGGTCGCTTTCGATTTTGACAATGTTATCTTCGGTTTTATTTTCATCGCTGATTTCGTTAAGCATACCGCTAATAGTTGATGTTAGCGAGGCAATCGGTGTGACCGAGTTCATAATTTCATGTGTCAGTACCCGGACCAGTTGCTGCCAAGCCTGCATTTCGCGTTCAGCCAATTCACCTGTGATATTCTGCAGGGTCGCCAGTTTTATTATCTGCCCGCGACGCCTTAATTCGGTCGCCGACAACGATAGCTGTATTTTTTCATCAAGACGGTTGGCCACAATAAGCGTTTTTTGTCCCGCCCTTAATTCCATTAAAGCGGCAGCCAGTTTTTTATTTTCATTGGATAAATCATTTATGTTTTTTGTCTGTGTTAGGCCAAGTATCCGTTTGGCGGCCGGATTTATCAGGAGGATATTGCCATCCGGTTCGATTCCAATCAGTCCGACCGGAATGTGCCCGACGACCGTTTGAAGATAGTGCAGGTCTTCTTCTTTCTCCATCCGAATATCCCGGAATTTAACCAGCACTTCATTAAACGCGGCACGGAGATTATCGAATGAGCGGCCATCGTTTCGTACCGAGAATGTTGTTGTAAAGTCATTATGTTTTATGGATGCTAAAAATAATGTCAGATCGCGGTTTGATTTTTCGAGATGCATAAACAGACTCCATATTGTGATAACGATTATCAGTGCCGCTATAATCGTGGTGGCGATAAGATGCGTGTTTAGCAGGAGATAGATAAAAAGGAAAATCATGGCGACCAGCACCACAATGTGAATAATCGTTAACAGCCGGAAATTTTTAGAGACCATATTTTTGCATGCGCCTGTAAAGCGAGGCTCGGGTCAGGCCCAATTCGCGAGCCGCCTGACTGACATTCCCCCCATGTTTCCGCATCGCCTTTAAAATAACGTTTTTCTCGATATCTTTAAGATTGTAATCATCAGGCCGAAAATATTCGTCGGCCGTTCGATCCAGGGTCGGAAAAAAGTCCTCCGGCTGAAGTACTTTCGAGTCGGACAAAATGACCGCCCGCTCGAGGGCATGCTGTAACTCACGGACATTTCCCGGCCAGTTATATTGGCCGAGAGTACCTATCGCTTCCTGACCGATCGTTTCAACCGTTTTTCTGTATTTCGTTTTATAAATCGACAGGAAGTGATTCGCCAAAAGAGCAATATCATCGCCCCTTTCGCGAAGCGGGGGAAGAATAATTTCGACCGTATTGATACGATATAACAAATCCCGGCGGAATTCATCTTTGTTGGCCATCTCGCGCAGAGGCCGGTTGCTAGCCGAAATTAACCTGATATCGATAGGTTGTGAAATATTACTGCCCAGCCGGGTGACACAGCGATTTTCCAGCACAGCCAGAAGTTTACTTTGCATGTAGAGGGGAAGGTTGCCGATTTCGTCGAGGAACAATGTCCCGCCGTGCGCCGTCTCGAAACGCCCCGGTTTGTCTTCGCGAGCATCGGTAAAAGCGCCTCGTTTGTGCCCGAACAGTTCACTTTCGAATAACGATTCGTTTATTGCCCCCATATCGACACTGATAAAAACTTCCTCGGAACGTGATGACTGACGATGAATCTCCCGTGCGACAAGTTCTTTACCGGTTCCGTTCTCACCCAGGATTAAAATATTAGCGTCGGTGTTAGCCACTTTTTTAATCGTAGTATATACTTCTTGCATGGCCAGGCATTTACCGATAAAATCGCGGAACGGTTGATCCATATCGGAACTGAGTTGTTTCTGGCGATGGCGTAATTCTTCGGCCTGGCGGCGAGTTTCTCTTAAATTCAAAGCGGCCGAGATAGTCGCCAGCAGTTTTTCGTTCTGCCAGGGTTTTTGAACAAAATCGACTGCGCCTTCTTTTATGGCACGGACCGCCATCTCGACATCACCATAGGCGGTAATCAATATTACTACCGCAGTCGGATCGATTTCCAGAATTTTATTTAACCACGCGAATCCTTCCTTACCGCTGGAAACGTCACGAGTGAAATTCATATCAAGAAGGATGACATCAAAACTATTTTCATCAAGAAGCTTCGGGATTTTCTCCGGGTTTTTTTCGATAAGAACCGATTCGGTATGCGCTCTTAAAAGCAGTCGCGCCGCCAGAAGAATATCCTCGTTGTCGTCAACGACCAGTATTTTCCCTCGTTTGTTTGGCATAGAATCTATTTTGTCTTTGCCTAATTACATACTTCCCAAAAGCAATAATAGTTACAATTAATCGCAACCGCCAGTAAAAAGTGTCCGATAGCGAACACATTAATGTCGATAGCGAACATGTTGATGTTTTGCGCTAACACCTATCCTATTGAATTACAGGGGGCTACGTCCCCGGCACGACGATTGCATAGTGAATGAAGTAGACGGAATTAATATATTATACGGAATTTGAATTTATGGGAATGGATCGTAAAATCGAGAAAAAATGGTGGTCGTCGAAGAGAATTATTCAGTTATCGTCATTAATGATATTTTTGATTTTTATATTTTACCTGCTGTTTTTCACCGATGCCAGCTCGCGGCTGAATGTTTCGTCGGATCGAATCACCGTATCTGAAGTTTTCGAGGGGCCGTTTCAAGTGTATATCCCTTTAAGCGGAACCGTTCTGCCGATTAAAACAGTTTATCTTGATGCTATCGAAGGGGGGCGGGTCGAAAAAGTTGTCCGCGAGGCGGGTAGCTTTATTAACAAAGGTGATACTATACTGCATCTGACCAACACCAACCTGTTGATGAACATTATGTATCGCGAGGCGGAATTATTCGAACAGCGCAACAACCTTCGTAATTCTCGTCTGGCGATGGAGCGCAACTCGCTTACACTCGAAGCGGAACTGGCTGCATTGGATTACCGGATTTCAGTCGCCGAACGAAAACATAATCGTAATCAAAAGCTTCTGGAGCGGGAGTTGATTCCGAAAGAGGAGTTTGAAGATTCACGAGATGAGTTCAAGTATTTAGTAAAGCAGAGAGATTTGACGGTTAAGACTCAGTATCAGGATTCGATTTTCCGAAACCAGCAGATCGAGATGCTCGAGCAGTCAGTCGAACGAATTCAGGCCAATCTCGATTTTGTTCGTGAAAATCTGGAGAATCTTATTTTGCGTGCGCCGGTTAGCGGACAGTTGACTTCGCTTGATGCCGATATCGGGCAGTCGAAACGTGAGGGGGAACGTCTGGGGCAAATCGATATTCTCGATGGTTTCAAAGTGCGCGCCGAAATCGATGAGTACTACATTGCTCGGCTGGAGGTAGGTTTGCCGGGGAATTTTGAACTGGCGGGGGAGACTTATCGATTAAATGTAACCAAGATTTATCCCGAGGTGCGTGATGGGCGATTCGCGGTGGATATGGAATTTATCGGGCCGCCGCCGGAAGATATTCGTCGTGGTCAGACAGTGCATATTCGTCTGGCGCTGGGGGATTTATCCGAATGTTTACAATTACCTCGCGGTGGCTTTTATCAGAACACCGGCGGCAACTGGGCGTACGTATTGGATAAGTCGCGCGATGTCGCGGTCAAGCGCGATATACGATTGGGCCGGATGAATCCGAAAGTGTTTGAAGTGCTCGAGGGGCTAAATGTCGGGGAGAAGGTAATAACCTCGTCGTATGATAATTTTGGCGATGTCGATAAAATCGTCTTGAAGAAATAGGAAATCAAAAACCGGAGATAAATATGATAAAAACGGTGAATCTTAAAAAGCTGTACACCACCGAGGAGGTGGAAACGACGGCGTTGGATAATGTCAATCTGGAAGTCGAAGGAGGTGAATTTGTCGCGGTGATGGGCCCATCCGGATGTGGTAAATCGACATTGTTGAATATTATCGGGATGCTTGATAATCCGTCGGGCGGGCAGTATCATTTCCTTGACCATGAAGTATCGCGATATAGGGAGCGTCAGCGCTCGAATCTTCGCAAGCGGAATATCGGGTTTGTTTTCCAGAGTTTTAATCTGATCGATGAGTTGACCGTTGCCGAGAATATTGAATTACCACTGTTGTATCTCGGTATCCCGTCCGGAGAACGGAAAAAACGTGTCAGTGAACTTATGGATCAGATGCAGATTACGGCGCGTGAAAAACATTTTCCGCAACAATTATCGGGCGGTCAGCAGCAGCGCGTGGCGGTGGCACGAGCGGTAGTGGCGCGACCGAAATTGATTCTGGCCGACGAGCCGACCGGTAACCTGGATTCGCAGCACGGGGAAGAGGTTATGAAGATGTTGACCGATTTAAATGAATCCGGGACAACGATAATCATGGTGACGCATTCGCCCGATTATGCCAATTATGCCCAGCGGATAGTGCATCTTTTTGATGGACATATTGTAACCGAAAATATCACCCGCAGTACACATGCTTGATAAAAATATTCTGACAATAAATAGGAATTTATATGTTCAGAAATTATTTTAAGGTTGCCTATCGTAACCTGATACGCAATAAGCTGTATTCGATTATATCGATTTTTGGTCTTGGGATCGGTATTGCCTGCTGTCTTCTGATTTATCTCTATGTCGGTCACGAATTTTCTTACGATCGGTTTCATGCCGATGGCGACAATATTTATCGTTTTATTCATTTTGAAGATGTAACCGGTGAATTTCCGGACGGTACCGAAGCGGTTGCCGGTATATTACAGCCCACTATCGATGGTGTCTTTCCTGAGATTGTACGCTCAACACGAATTTCGTCGGCTCCGTTAGTCGTTACACATGAAGACAAATCATTCACCGAACTGGTCGTTCATGTCGACCCCGGTTTCTTTAACATGTTTTCGTTCCCCTTACTGCAGGGTGATCCGAAGACGGTGATTAATAATCCCGGCTCGGTCGTAATTACACCGGAAATGGCGCAAAAATATTTCGGCGATAGAGATCCGATCGGTGGGAAAATCTCTATCCAGATGAGTGAAACATCAAAAGATTTTCTGGTTTCAGGAATTATCGAAAAAGCACCTACTAATTCAAGTATTCAGTATTCGCTGATCGTTTCGACCGAATTGCTGAAATACACTATTCCGGAAGATATTCTTAATAGTTGGTCGATGATTTTGTTTTCGACATATATCGAACTTCGTCCGGGCACTGATATTGTAGCTATCGGGAATAGGATCAGCGATTATATTGAGCCGCTGACACAGGAAGACAATCCTGATTCAAAAATAATATATCATCTACAATCTTTAAAGGATATACACCTTGATCCGCGTTACAGCGGCGAAACGGTTCCTTCGGCCGATCCGGTATATTCATACATCCTTATGGCTATTGCCCTGGCGGTATTGTTAATTGCCTGTATTAACTTTATGACGCTGGCGGTCGGGCGTTCGCACAGTCGGTGTCGGGAAGTTGGTCTGCGAAAAGTATTGGGTGCACAGCGTACACAAATTATGCGGCAGTTCTGGGGTGAGGCTCTGCTTCTTAGTTTTGGAGCCTTGATATTGGGAATCGTCCTGACCGAAATATTCCTGCCGACATTTAACAATCTGGCGCAAAAAGAATTGTTTCTTCCGCTTTTGTCGGATTGGAAAATCACACCGGTTTTAATCGGATTGACATTGTTTACTGCCTTTCTGGCGGGGATTTATCCGGCGCTGGTGTTGTCACGTTTTTATCCGGTCGAGTCTTTGCGCAGGGCACAGAAAATCGGCGGCAAAAATCGTCTGATACAATCTTTAATAGTAGTACAGTTTGCCATCTCGATTATTCTGATAATTAGTACATTTGTTATTTCCTCGCAAATAGATTATGTCAAAAAAACCGATCTTGGCTATAATAAAAATCTGGTAGTTACAATTCCGGTCGGAATCGGTGGTGAGGAAGCGCATAATCTTCTGGCGCGATTCCGCAATGAGCTTTCCGGGCAATCATCAATTGTAGATATCACGGGTTATTCGTACGGTCTCGGTCAATCTTGGTTGTACATTAACTATGGCGGTAGTGAGGAAGGTCTTATCGTGCTGATTGGCGAGGATATAACCAGTCCGGGTTACGCCTCTACCAATAGTGGAAACGAAGAATATTTTTATGTGAATTGGGTCGATGAGTATTATATCCCGACGATGGGTATTAATATTGTTGAGGGGAGAAATTTCGAGGAAGGGAACAATTCCGATAAAAGCGGTTCGATAATAGTTAATCAGACATTGGTAGATAAAATGGGGTGGGACAATCCAATCGGGCAGAAACTCCCAAGAGGATTTCGCTCTTCGGTTGTGGTCGGGGTGGTCGAAGATTTTCACTATTATCCGTTACATCGGGAAATCGATCCGATGGTGTTTCATATGCCGAGAACCGATGATATCAATAATATCACTGAAGTCGCGGTGCGATTGCGAGGGGAGAATATCTCAACAAAGTTGGCACTGCTTGAACGAACCTGGTCGCGGGTCAGTAATGGAATGCCGTTTGAGTATCAATTTCTCGACGAGCAGGTGGCGGGGCAGTATTTTGCCGAGGAGCGATGGCGGAGTATTGTGGAGTATTCGTCGATTTTTTCGTTTCTTGTCGCCTGTCTAGGTTTATTCGGGCTGACCTCACTGGCGGTCGCCAAACGGACCCGCGAGGTGGGAATACGCAAAGTACTGGGGGCGTCGGTCGCCGGAATCGTTATGATGTTCTCGCTCGATTTTATTCGTTTGGTGCTTATTGCCAATATTATCGCCTGGCCCGTTGCATATCTGGTAATGAATCGTTGGCTGGAAAATTTCGCCTACCGGACAAAAATAAGTATTACCCTGTTTATATTAACTGCTTTGATTGCATTAAGCATTGCCCTATTAACAATGGCCTTCCAGTCTATCAAAGCGGCTTACAGCAACCCGATTGATGCTATTAAATATGAATAATACGGGAGCGATATAATGTTGAAAAATTATCTGAAAATCGCGATCAGAGGTTTAATCAAGCAGAAGTTGTATGCTGTTATCAATATCTTTGGACTGGCTATCGGTTTGGCCTGCTGTTTGATTGTATTGGGACATATTGGTTATGAATTAAGTTTCGAAGATTTCCATGAAAATAAGGATAGGATATATCGATTGAATGGTCGTTATGTCTCGGAAGATGAAGATATATATTCGGCGCGAGTGCAATCACCGTTGGGAAAAGTACTCGTTGATGAAATTCCGGAGATAGAAAAGGTCGCAATATTCAGGCAATTGGGTTCGGTTAATCTTCAAATCGGTGAAAAAAGTTTTCTTTCTGAAAATGAACTTGATTGGGCTGGTTATAAACATGGAGGTAATGTTTTATATGCCAACTCCGATTATCTAACTGTTTTTACCTTTCCATTACTGGTCGGTAATCCCAATACGGTACTCGATGAGCCGTACTCGGTTATTATTAGCGAAAAGGCGTCGGAGCAGTTTTTTCATGGACAGAATCCGATGGGGCAGATCGTTAAAATTAACAACAACCTGACTTGTCGCGTTACCGGAATATTAAAAAATATCCCGGAAAATACACAGATGCATTGTGACTTAATTGTATCGCATTCCACTCTGGCCGTTACTGGCGAGGTAATGGACGACTGGACCAATTTGAATGGTGATTATATTTATGTACTATTGAAAAAGGATTCCGATCCGAATGCTGTCGCGAAAAAGGTTCCGGCTGTTTTAAAACCTCATCTTGAACCAGATGAGTTAACAAAATTTAGTTATGATCTTCAACCGCTCGAGAAGATTTATTTTGCGGCTTTCGGGACCGGTCGCCGAGGTGAACTTACACCTTTGGGTGAAGCTTCGATATTATATATGATAAGCTTTATTGCCGGATTTATCTTACTTCTGGCGATTGCCAATTTTATCAACCTGGCGACGGCGCGCTCGGCCGATCGTACCAAGGAAGTCGGGGTACGCAAAGTATTCGGAGCCTATCGTTCGCATCTTATCAGGCAGTTTTTGGGTGAATCGATATTGATAACGACCATCTCGGTTGTTTTCGGTTTGGCTATTTACGAAGTTTTTAAAGTTTTGATACGACCGATGCTTCCGCGTGAGATACTGGCCGATTTTTATTCCAATCCGATGATGTTACTGTCGTTGATTGCTTTAATTCTTGTTGTTGGTGTTTTAGCCGGATTTTACCCGGCATTGTACCTTTCGCGATTCAAACCAATTACTGTCTTACAGAATAAGGGGGGAATTAAATCGACCAGATCGTGGCTTAGAAAAGGATTGGTTGTTTTTCAGTTTACGATTGCGATTGGATTTATATGCTGTACTACCGTTATTTTTAACCAGATGAACTTTATTACCGGTATTGATCCCGGTTTTGATTCGGAAAATATGCTCATTCTCGATTTCAGGGGAGAGACCGCAGCCGATGATTGTAAACTTATGAAAAACGAGATAACCAATCGTAACAGAATTTTGGCGATAACTGCGTCCGATAATCCGCCCGGGCGAGAAGGATATTCATATTATGGTTTTTTCCCGGATGAAAACAGGCGGGATGAAGACTTGATTGTCGTAAAAAGGTTTGTTGCCGATTACGATTTTATTTCTACTTTCGGTTTGGAACTAATCGAAGGTCGGAATTTTTCGGAGGGTATTCCAACCGATAAAAACCACGCTATAATTTTAAATGAGGCGGCGCTTGAGGAGCTAAATATAACCGATCCGATCGGGCATCGTTTTTACGGACGTAGCGATAATTTTTACGAAGTAATTGGGGTTGTTAATAATTTTCATGGGACGCCTATGAATTTCGGCTATCAATCCAAGTTGTTTATAATGCTCGACCCGGATAAGTGCAAAACGCTTTGTATTAAACTACCGTCGGATAATATTCCGCAATCGCTGGCGGCGATTGAGAAGACATGGAATAGTACACTTCCCCAAAAACTATTCAGGTACGGTTTTCTTGATGATGAAATTGCCGGTGGTTATAGTGAAATAAAAGATCAGGTGCATTTCTTCCTTACTTTTTCAATCTTAACGATAACCATTGCCTGTTTCGGGATTTTTGGATTGGTGTCATTCACCGCGGGACAACGTACGAAGGAAATCGGTATCAGAAAAGTTTTGGGAGCCTCGATAATCAATATTGTACGGATGTTATCGAAAGAATTTATTATCCTTATTATAATTTCCAATGTTATAGCATGGCCGCTGGCATTCTGGGCGTTGTCGGATTTTCTGGCCGAGTTTCCGTTCCGGGTTAGTATCGGTATTGGTACATTTATTTTCACCGGAGCGATTGCACTTATATTGGCGCTGTTTTCGGCCGGCTATCAGGCAGTCAAGGCGGCGCGGGCCAATCCGATTGATACTATTCAATATGAATAAAACGGGAGTGAAAATATGTTTAAGAATTATTTAGTAGTTGCGCTGCGAAATATGGCCCGGCACAAAGGTTATTCGTTTATCAATATCGCGGGGCTGGCCATCGGTATGGCCTGTTGTGTATTTATCTTTTTGTGGATTTGCCAGAAGTACAGCTACGACAAATTTCACGAAAACGCCGACGAGCTTTATCTGGTTCCGACACACATGACATACAGCGAAAATGTATACACCACATTCGGAACGGTACCAATACTCGGGCCGACCCTTAAAAAAGAAATGCCGGAAGTCGTTAATGCGGTTCGATTGCAGTATTTTAACGGCAAGGTTAAATACGGGGATAAGACCTTCAAGCAGTATTTGACGCTGGCTGATGAATCTTATCTGGAGATGTTTACATTTCCATTGTTAAGCGGTGATCCGAAAACCGCACTGCATGATCCCTACACAATAGTGATTTCACGGCCGATGGCCGAAAAGTATTTCGGCAAGAGTAATCCAATAAGCGAAATCATTACGGTTGATGGTAAGTATGAATTCACCGTGACCGGAGTGGCTGATGATATACCGAGAAATTCGACTTTTCGCTTTGATTTTCTTACATCGATTGTGTTTGGTTATGAATTATGGGGCAGGGAATATTTCGATACCTGGCACAATTGTTCGTTTACGACGATAGTACAGCTCGACAAAAATGTCGATTTTGCGGCGGTTAATAGTAAAATTGAAAATCGCGTTAATGAATCGTGGGATGAAAGCAATCTCGAGCCGTTTCTTTTTCCGCTGACCGATTTATATCTGCATGATATTTCCGGGAGCGGCGGCCGTATTGAGTCGGTCAGACTGTTTTCATGGATAGCACTGGTGATACTTCTTATTGCCTGTATGAATTTTATCAATATGTCCACCGCCCGTTCATATACGCGTGCCAAAGAAGTTGGTTTACGAAAAGTAGTCGGCGCAAGACGCTGGCTATTGATTCGTCAGTTTATTTTTGAATCGGTTTTATATGCTCTAATGGCGGCGATCGCGGCGTTGATTATTATAGAGTTACTGGGACCGATGGTAAGTAAGTACATCGGGATTGGCAGTGATGTCGATTATAACTTCACCGGCGTTATGTTATCAACATTAGCCGTTGCATTAATTGCAGGAACTTTAGCGGGGGCGGTTCCGGCAATATTTTTATCCGGTTTTATGCCGATTCGGACAATCAAAGGCCTTTTCGAAGGCGGCTCCGGTTTTGTCTGGTTTCGACGGACATTGGTCGTCGTACAATTTGCCTTATCGCTAATATTGATTATCGGGACAATCGTTATCCACGAGCAGGGTATTTATATGCAAAATATCGATATTGGGTACAATAAAGAACGTCTGGTTTATGTCCCGATGGATGAAACGTTGAATAAAAATTTCGAGGCGGTGAAAGCAGAGCTTTTGAGAAACCCGGATATCGATTATGTCACGCGGACGACACATACATTATCAGGTGTGTACTGGAACGGCGGAAGCTGGAGCTGGCCGGGGAAAGACCTAGCCGAAGAAATTCTGGTGACATACATAGGAGTTGATTACGATTTCCCCGAAACATTTGGGATGGAATTGGCCGATGGTCGCTTTTATACCGAAGAGATGCCGGGTAGTTCTGAGCATGGTGTAGTTATTAATGAAACACTGGCGCGTTTTATCAGCGATGAATCGGTTGTTGGTTTGACCGTGTCGCAAGGGGATGAAGATTACAGTATTCTGGGAGTTGTTAAAGATTTTAATTATGGGGCGGTTCGTTCTAAAGTCGATCCGATGATGCTTTTTTTACAACCGGATCGTTCAGGATGGTATCTTTTTGCACGTGTTAACGGAACAAACACTTCTGAAACGATTGATGATATCAAGGCGGCTTGTTATCGGTTTAGTCCCGACGGTATTTTTGAGTGTTATTTCCAGAATGATTTGCTGGGTGGTCTTTATCGAAGAGAGGAGTTCCTGCGCAATTTAATCGGGTTGTTTTCGTTTCTGGCGATATTTGTATCATGCCTCGGCCTTTTTGGTTTAGCCACATTTTCGGCGGCACAGCGTACAAAAGAGATTGGTATTCGAAAAGTCCTGGGAGCATCGGTTAGCGGAATATTCCGTTTAATAACCAGGGACTTTATAATTTTGATTGTTGTATCAAATCTTATCGCCTGGCCGATTGCTTATTATGTGATGGCCAAATGGCTGGAAGATTTCGCATATCGTATTAGTCAGGGTCCGCAGATATTTCTGCTGTCCGGTGTGGCGGCGTTAATTATAGGGCTTATGACCGTTGGCTATCAGGCAGTCAAGGCGGCGCTGTCAAATCCGGTCGAGGTTATTAAGTACGAGTAGATTTATAATGTATGTGATATTAGGTGAGAGATATGAGCTTGATTAAACTACACGATATATCCAAAGTATATCCCGGAAAAGTATTTGATACGTACGTTCTGCGGGGAGTTGATCTTGAAGTCGAAGAGGGAGAGTTTGTCACTATCATGGGGCCATCAGGCGCCGGCAAAACGACGCTTCTGAATATTATTGGGATGATCGATGAGGCTTCCGAAGGAGAGTATGATTTCATCGATCAGTCGGTACACAACCTGAATGGCAAAAAGCGGACAGCGTTGTATCAGCAGTACATAGGTTTTGTTTTTCAGAGTTATCATCTTATCGACGAACTGACCGTGTATGAAAATCTCGAAACACCCCTTTTGTATCGCAAAGTTAAAAGCGCCGAGCGCAAAAGCATGGTATGCGATACGCTTGATAGATTTCGAATCGTCGGTAAAAAAGATCTGTTCCCCAATCAGCTGTCGGGTGGGCAGCAGCAAATGGTCGGGGTCGCGCGGGCAATTATCGGGGAGCCGAAACTGCTTTTGGCCGACGAGCCGACAGGTAATCTTCATTCGGGACAGGGCAAGGAGATTATGGAGTTGTTTAAAAAACTTAATGAGTCGGGAACAACTATCATACAAGTGACTCATTCCGAAAAGAACGCTGCATACGGTAATCGAATTGTGCATCTGCACGACGGCTGGATTGTTGATAAACCCCGGGGCTGAATTATTAAGGACAGTCGGGTTCGGGACCACCTAAATACAGATATGTTATAAGATAGGTGATGTCGAATATATTTATTTCATTATCACTGTTAACATCGGCCTTTATAATAGGACTCGGTTGTGGACCACCCAGATACAAATAGGATATCAGATACGTTATATCAAACAGATTGAGCGTCTCATCTCCATTCGTATCGCCACACATAATTTCGGTTCCCATCAAGTTATAGATACCCATTATTTGAATATCATCGATGTTCCACCCACCGAAAGTGTACAGGGCATCTTCGGCCGCCATCATCCATCGAATATACACCGTCGCCTGGCTGTCGGCAACCGCCGAGATATCCAATTCCATCTCATTCCAAATCGAGTCGGGCAGCCATTCATGACAATTATAAACCGTTGTCCAGTTGACAGCATCATTGCTCACTTCTATCGTACCGTAACCGAATCCGTCAACACACAACCAGCGCCAGAATTTCAAACTCGTTTTTACCAGTTTCGAACAATTGATAGGCGGTGTGGTTAAATATGTTTCGAACAGATTATTCGGGTAGTTACCATACAGGTTATAACCGTAAACATTCAGGCCGGTATGCCCTGAAATCGGATCGGCGCCGAATCCAAAACTTCCGCCATCACCGGTTGGTTGGCCGAACTGCCATTCGCCTTCGGTATCCCATTCCGGATCGCTGTCAAGCATCCATTGATGTTGAATTTCAGGTGTCCCAACCACTAACTTAACGACCCGAACGGTATCATCGAGAGGATCATCAAGATTGCTGAAATTAATCGTGGCATAGTGTACACCATCGCACAGCGTATCGGCATTACTGTTGATTTCGATTATTACTTCGGCCGTATCGTAAGGATCCAAAGTCCCGTAAACACCGCCGGAGAGAGATATCCAGTCGGAAGCGCCGCCGGTGGAAATTTGATAATCGATAGCATTGTCGTACTTATGAGTGAATTGATAAGATGTTAAATCAGGAGTAAACGGGCCGCCGGAAGGTCCTTCCGCTTCCATCACATCATCCTGCAGGACCTTCATATATGTATCCATACTCAGTCCTTTGATACAGAAGTTTGCGGTAGTGTTGTCGTAATAGAGATCGTACCAAGTATTGCCGCTCATATAATAGCTTTCGCCCGGATTGGATTTCGATTGTGCGTAAGCCCTATACTTACCACCGGCAGTAATATCAAGCCTTCCCGATGCATCATAAGCATGACCGCCATCCGAAAGCGACACATAAATATAAAACTCATCGCCTTCAATTAAATCAACTGGTTCGGTAAGGTCGACCGTATGATACCCGCAGTATGCCATATTTCCGGTTTCCAGGATTATTATATCATGTAAATCTCCGCCAGAGAAATCGTCATATATGCGTATTGTATAATCGACAGAATCCTCCAGGGTTACAAAATTAACCGCCAGGAGTTTGCCATTATGAGGCGGAGTGAAAGCATTAAAGGCGGCAATTGTATACTGGGCCGTCGAACGCCATCCATGATAATCATGGTAGTAGATATAATCATACGGCGAATACACGACATTATAGTACGACATTGCCGCTTCAAAATAACCCTTACAGCAATATTTGTCGTAGTAAGAAACCCAGTAAAAACCATCCAGCGCCCAGTTGTCGCCCCAGCTGTTTTTACATAACCAGCATCCCGGATATGGGGCGGCTGATACTTTGTTGTCATCCCAGCCGACAACAGCTATCACATGATCGCTTCCCTCGGGATCGTCGGGCGGTTGATAATGAACATAATTTTCATCCATAAAAAGCGAGTAATCGGAACATATATAGGTGCCAATTGCGCCACGGGTCATCAATAAGGTTTTAATCTGATCAATATTGCTTAAATCTTCCTCAAGTTCACACCATTCGATATCTTTAACATAATAATAGTGAAAATCCGGCCCGGTTCTGGGGGGCGGATCCCCAAAAGATTGCCCGTCAATATCGCGGACCGCACCCTCCCCGCGAGTGAGATATGGGTTTACTATCTGAAACTGCCCGCCCTGGTGGACAATAATACCATCGTTACCTTCGGGCGGATCCATATCACCATTAAAAAATTGATTAAAACCGTTCCACCAGTCAATATGATACTCGGCCAAATTCGGTTCGCCGGTATCGCCGGCGAGAGTCCAGTTTCCATTCATAAGAAGATTTGATTCAATCGATGCTACAGCGCCGTGTATCCAGCATGTGCCGCCCAGTTGAGTTTTGACCGATGTTACATAATTCTGGCCCTCAACATCACGTAAATCGAATGATTCGGGTAACTGAGCGTTTAAAACCACAGGCAAAATAAGCAGGAATATCGATACAAATAATCGGTAACCGACCGCCATTTTGGATTGTTTTGCCATATCGATTCGAGTTCCGCCCATACGCAAAAAGCAGTTGTGTTATATAGGCTTCTAACGTTAGTATTATACATAATAATATACTACAATATCCGTTATTGTCAAGACAAATTGATATGCCGCCGGTTGTTATAGTATTTAATGTTTTCCTTGATTAATTGTAAAATATTTGTAGTTTGGAAAAAATCGAAGAAGTTTAATTGAAGGGTATTAAATGAGTATTGATAGATTCAAAGACCTGCCGAAAGAGACTTTACTGGGGATGCTTGAGGATTTTGCCAAAAACTGGCTGGCGCATGATGGTTTATGGTTTCAGGCGGTTGAAAAAGAAAACGACATGAAAACCGCTATCAAGCTTGATACCGAGGCGTGGGAGCGGTTTACTAAAATCGAAGCGAAACGTATTATGAAACGGCATAATATTCCCGAAAACGGTGGTCTTGAGGCATTAAAAAAGGCGCTTGGTTTCAGATTGTACGCCGCGTTGAATGTACAGACAATTTCCGAAGAGACTAAAAATTCGTTTGTGTTCAAGATGGTTGATTGCCGGGTGCAGTCGGCCCGAAAAAGAAAAGAACTGCCGCCTTTTCCATGCAAGTCGGTTGGTCTGGTCGAGTATGCCGGATTCGCAAGTGCGATTGATCCAAGGATTAAAACCGAATGTATCGCCTGTCCGCCGGACGAAGCCGAACGCGATTATTACTGCGGCTGGCGATTTTATATGGAATAAGTAAGGTTAATTATTAGAATGGTTATGGTTACGTCATTGCGAGGAGTTCAGCCGAGTAGGTCGAAACCCCTGCCGAAGGTCCCGAGTCTTCGAGGGAGGTTTCGACATCTTTATTTAATCATTCTTGCTTTTGCTCTTAACACACCCCACCCCGTCAGGAGCGCACGGCTCACTGACCTACGCCCCACCCCATCGCGAAAATCACTTTCCCCACCAAATCAATGTTGAACCCGTCACGCGGCCATTATATAGAAACACCGAATAGAGTAGGTACAAATAAATTGCACTTAAAAATAAAAAAAATAATTCGTAACGAACCCATTTTGTAGGTATCCGGAATTACACCGCTCACAAAAAAGCTATCAAAAAAGTAGTGTATAAAAAAAAGATGTTAAAATATGCGATACAAACCCAATTTATTGGACTAATATAACTCACAATAACTTACGAGGATTTATGCTTAAATTATGACAAAATATGACAAGTAAGCGGTAGTATGATAATGGCAGGTCTCGGGGATACCTTCCTTACTTTTTCTATTTAAATATTAACCTACTCGTCTATCTTTAATGCCGCGAGGAAGGCTTCCTGTGGGATTTCGACATGCCCGATCTGTTTCAAACGCTTTTTACCTTCTTTCTGTCTCTCCAGTAGTTTGCGTTTACGGGTTATATCACCACCGTAACATTTGGCCGTAACATTTTTGCGAAGAGGCTTGACGGTCGCGCGGGTGAGAATACGACCGCCGATAGCGGCCTGGATAATTACCTCAAAAAGTTGTCGAGGTATCAACTTGCGAAGTTTTTCTGTTAGATTGACACCGTACTTGTACGCTTTGTCGCGATGAATAATCACCGAGAGGGCATCAACCGGTTCGGAGTTGATTAAAATGTCCAGCTTGACCAGATCGGCTCGTTCGTAGTAGGGGAGACCGTAATCAAGCGAGGCATACCCCCGCGAAATCGATTTTAACTTATCGTAGAAATCAAAAATTATCTCCGATAACGGAAAACTGTAGCTTAATACCGCCCGCGATTGGGTTGGGTATTCGGTGTTTTTATACCGCCCGCGACGATCGGTACACAATCGCATTATCGCTCCAAGCGAGTCGGGCAGCGTGATAATCTGAGCATCAACAAATGGTTCCTCGATAAAATCGATTTGTCCGCGTTCCGGCATATCCGATGGTGAGTTAACCGGTTTCTTGGAACCATCAAGCATATTGGCGATATAGGCAACATTAGGTACTGTGTTGATAATCGTCTGGTCGTATTCACGGGAGAGTCGCTCGGTTATAATCTCCATGTGCAGCATACCGAGAAAACCGCACCGAAATCCGAATCCAAGTGCCGCCGACGTCTCCGGCGTAAAAAAGAGAGAAGCATCATTGAGTTTTAAACGATCCAGCGCCTCTCGTAGTTCGGTGTAGTCCTCGGCGATAGCCGGAAAAAGCCCGGAAAATACCATCGGTTTGATTTTCACGAAACCGGGGAGGGGTATATCGGCCGGATTTTTTACATTGGTGATAGTATCACCGACGCGAGTTTCGGCCACTTCCTTAACTCCGGCGTAAAGATAACCGACCTCACCGGTATTAAGACTCTTAAGCGGGATATTCGTTAGCCGACGGCAACCGACTTCATCGACATCGTATTGTTTACCATGTGAAAAGAATTTTATTTTATCATCGGGGGAGATAGATCCATCGACCACTTTCAAATAGACAGCCGCCCCTCGGTAAGAATCATAAGTCGAGTCGAAAACAAGCGCCTTAAGCGGTCTTTCGGGATCGCCGGTCGGGGGTGGAATATGATTGACAACCGCCTCCAGAACATCCTCCGTACCCTGCCCGGTTTTTGCCGAACAATAGAGGATTTCGTCCGGTTTACATCCGATCAGATCAATTATCTGTTCGGCCACTTCCTGCGGTCGAGCGGCTGGAAGATCGATTTTGTTCACAACCGGAATAATTTCCAGATTATTTTCAATCGCCAAAAAGAGATTTGAAACGGTCTGCGCCTCTACTCCCTGAGCGGCGTCAACGACCAGCAAAACGCCCTCACAGGCCGACAGCGAGCGGCTGACTTCGTAGGTGAAATCGACATGCCCGGGCGTATCGATTAGATTAAACTGGTATATTTGATTATCTTTGGCTTTATATGCCAGTCTGATAGCATGCGATTTAATAGTAATCCCGCGTTCCCGCTCGAGATCCATGTCATCAAGCACCTGGCGCCGCATCTGACGTTCGGAGATGGTCCGTGTCATCTCCAGCAGACGGTCAGCCAGGGTCGATTTGCCGTGATCTATATGGGCAATAATCGAAAAGTTGCGTATCAGTTTTTGTTCGTTCATTTTCTTTATCCAAACGGTTGCTGAAAATACGCCGATTCCGTCGAATTGTCAAACATTCCGTAAGTAAATAATCGTTTACAGCTTGACTTTATAATCGTCACAAATATATTGCCGTTCAAGGTCAGAAAAGATGGCAGAGATAAATAAAATTAAGAGGGAATTTTACGAGAATTCGACCCCCATTTTCGGACGGATTTGCCTGAAGATGGGTTTGACCCCTAACATGTTGACCGCCCTGTCTTTGTTGTGTGCCGTCGCCTCCGGTATATTCTTCTGGAAAAATGAAATCTGGTGGGGAGTTGTTTTTATTGTCCTGACCATGTTCACCGATATGCTTGATGGTGCCACCGCGCGAGCCGGAGGAATCGGAACTGTCTTTGGAGGGATTCTGGATCATGTTTCCGACCGCTTCGGGGAGTTTTTTATCCTGACCGGTATCGCATTATCCGGTATGGTGCACCCCGGATGGGGATTGTTTGCATTGTTTGGAATGATAAGCGCCAGCTATACCCGTGCCGCGGCCGAGTCAATCGGGAAAATCGAAAATTGCGCGGTTGGTTTTATGGGTCGGTTGGAAAAACTGGTGTTGGTCATCGCCGGAGCGATTCTCGAGAAGTATTTCCCCGATAGCCGGTGGCTGGAAATAGCATTGATAATTGTCGGGGCGACATCGTATTTCACCTCGGTGCAGCGTCTGATTTACACTCATAAAGTTCTTAACGGAAAAAAATCGGAATAATAGCGATATGATTACTGCAATCGGTAACCCGGTCTATGACTATATAAAAACAAAAAAAATCGAAACTGATGGACGGATTCTCTCAGGATGCAGCACCAATGCGGCGCTGGCGCTTTCCAAACTGGGCCGCGAGGTGACCCTTATCGGTTCGATCGGAGATGATTTCAAATCTGATTTCGAGTCGAAATTAAATTCGCTGAATATAAAATTCGATATCGTTGCTTCCAAAGAGTCCGGCGGATTTTCACTGATTTATTATGATGATTTCGGCAATCGAACGCTCGATTTACTTGGGCGTGCCGGTGATGTCGGTTCTATCGCACCGGGGTTGTATAAAAATTCCGAGGCGGTGCTTATTGGCCCGATTCTGGGCGAAGTATCATTTGATGAGATACGCAATATCCGTAAATACTTCGGCGGTTTTTATTTCTGCGATCCGCAGGGTCTGCTTCGCAATGCCGATGGGTCGGGGCGTATTTTTCATGAAAAGGTCAATGGTATCGAAGATATTCTTGGATTGTTTACGGTCGTGAAACCAAACGAACTCGAGGGGAAAGTACTGACCGGTATCGACTGTCGGCAGGATCCATACAAAGCGGCGAAAATAATAAGGTCGTGGGGATCGGAGATAGTTATCGTGACACTGGCCGAACTCGGTTCGGTTATTTATGATGGCAAAAATTATATCGATATACCGCCGTATGAAATCGATCTGGTCGATTCGACCGGCGCCGGTGATACTTACATGGCTGGTTTTACATTTGAATATCTTAAAACCGGCGATTTGAGAAAAGCAGGATGTTTCGCCTCGTGTGTATCATCGATTATGATTGAGCAGGTCGGTCCTGATTTCGTGTTGACCGAGGACGAGGTTCGTCGTCGGCAGAAGGTACTATTAGACAAAACAAGTACGATTAAATAGAGCCGGTCTTTAATAAATCTACCGCTGTTTAAATCAATAATATTCTATCTTGATGGCGCTAAACCATCGAATTTAAAACTCGCTACCTGATAACGATAATTTTACCGTGCAATTCAGTTCCTTCGATATACCATAAGTACACACCCGACGAAACCTGATTGTTGGATTCATTAGTGCCATCCCAGGTAATATCATCACCGGCGGCATTACCGGTCAGGGTTTTCACAATCGTACCCGAAACGGTCGAAATAACGACATCATGATTGGCCGGTATCTCAACAAAAGTCACGTACGATGTTTCGTACGGTCGGAACGGATTGGGAAACACATGCGAGTTCGGCAGAACTTCGAAATAGGCGGTACTGCTGTATATAGAATTATTAACTTGTGCACGCCAGTAATAACGTCCCGAACTAAGTCGCTCCTCGACATACCAGGTCGTGCGTCCGTTGTCACCCTGTTCGATTTCGGGCGATAAAGCGACCAGGTCGCCCCAGTATAATGAGTCGGTTGTAATTTCAAATCGATATAAATTTGCGGCTTCACTAAAATTCGAGACCACCAGCGTCGGATGCGCAATATCGAGGGTGGCGCTGGATAGGGGGGCCAGCGGCGCGAATTCGCCCTGAGGATCTTCCTCCTCCTCGGTTTCTTCAGTCGAGAAATTTAATATGAGAAAATTTTCGGTCGATGACCAACTGCTTGTATCGGAAAGAGTCGAGGAAATCGCGCGACATCGCCAGTAGTAGTTGGTATTTTCCAGTAAGTCGGAATATGTGGCGTAAACATCAGACCCGCTTTCGGTACCGGCAGCAAAGTACGGATCACCAAAATTAATATCGGTATCCAGAGCGAACTGGTAATCCACCGTCATATAGCTTTCGACCTGACCGGCATATAGTGTTACCAGTGAATCGGCCGAGTCAACCGCGATTGAATCATTGGTCGGGGAGATAATTCCCCGGGCGTAATCCCGGGGAACATTCGAAATTCCTGAACCGTTACCTGATTCATCATACGTCATTATCGCGGCATAGTACTGCACACCCGGGTTTAATCCGGTGATGGTGAAACTCTGAGTACTCTGCAGGTCCGGATCGGCAGGAATCGGCGGATTGCTTACGGCTGTTGCCGACGACCAGTTGCCCGAAGTAATCGAATAGTACGAATATTTGATTATATAATAACTGGCTTGACCGGTGTAACCATCGTCACCCGGTGTTGACCATGACAGAAGCATCGAACCGGTAACCGTTCCCGGATTAACACTTAAATCGTTTATAGTCGCCGGGGCGGTAACATCCTCGGTCGGTTCATCATCTTCCCAGGTGCCATCACCAGCGGTTGAAGTCAGATCGACCGTGTCCTTGTAACTGTTCCAGCTTACAGTCAAACTGCTCTGAGAATTGTCGGAAGATTTGGAAACATTAACCGTAAAATTATTATAACTGGTCGAATCGGTGCCGCTGCGGCAGTCGTAGCGGTACGACACCACACCGGAAACTCGTCCACCGCTACTGGTAGTTCCGCTTACAACCGTCTGGCCATAATTATTGGTTACGGTGACCGACGCGCCGGTGACCGGCAGGCCATTGGTGCCGCGGGCGTAAATATCGATAGTACGTCTTTCAGTTATATCGCAGCTTCCGCCGGATGACGGGAAATCGATACTCTGGTCATAGTTGGCCGGATTGCCGAGACTGTTTTCGTACACCATATCCTGCACGATAATATCTTCGGCGTCGTAACCCATCTGGAGGTATCCGAGTTGAAACGCATGATGATTACTGTTGGAGGTGTCCACCAGTTTCAGCGTATCACCAATAATAGTGGTAGCGTTGGCCGGGCCGTCATAACCGCCCCACCGGTAACCGACGTAGTCACTTTCGATACGATTATACCGCCAGACAAACGATGGATCGTATCCGATTTTCCAGTCAAAAATGACACCATCCAGCAAAGCGCCGCCGGATGGATTGCGGTCGATGGAACGCATCAGGTTATTTTCGACCGTGATATAATAAGGCGGACTCGGTGATTCGGTCCAGTACTGGTACACGAATGCATGGCCCGAACAGTAATACGAGCCGGTAACCGTACCCCACGGAATCGAGCCATCTGAAGTATAAATCAAGGTATTGTCATAAACATGAATACCGCGGCAGTTCTGCCTGATTTTCATGGCGCACGGATAGTAGCCATAAGTACCGGTAAAAGCGACATCGGCCGCCTCGTGAACATCGACATAGTTCGAGCAGACCACCAGCGGTTCGGTTTGCGTTCCCTTTGAGACAACAAACTGAATCCCGCGTCCGCCGTGATGCGATGTTCCCGATGTGATATGGCAGTTTTTAATATAAGTATTGGGTCCGCCGCGAGTAAACTGAATCGCATAGCAGTTGGCGCGGCCATGCTCGGTTTGGCCGTCACCGACCGGATAGTACATTATGTTACGGGCGTCAACCGTCAAAGTACATGATTCAATCTGCCCGACGATATAATTATCACCGGTCTGGTTTGCGTTAAAATAAAAACCGGCATGAGGACACCGAATTACTTTGGTTCCTTCTATCCGGACATGATAATCGGTCGAACCGGTGAGGTCGTCGGTATTAAAATTGGCCCCCTTGATAGCGCAGGCATCAAAGTTACCCCGATTGTGAAATCCGGGACTGGCATGATCAATAATCACATTTTTAATCAACTGACCTCGCGCCCCGCCGGTCATGATGGCGTGACTGGAGTACGCCGCCATCCGAATGAAAGTCCCTTCAATCGTCAGGTCGTGCGAAGCATAACCCATTCTTATGGCATCGCAGCGGCCACTGAGGGTGTCGGACGGATCGTAATTCAGGGTGTCGATACCCTGCGGGTCATTAATGATATATCCATCCTTAACGATTATGTTATAACAACCATCGTAACCGTACGGACGGAAGTCAACACCTATACTGTTCCACTGGGTCGAGCTCGATCCCTGCCCGAAAACAATCGTATCCTGCCCCAAATCCAAAACCCAATTATAGCAGGCGATAAATTCGATACCATCGGTGGCACTGGTCAATTTCGTCCCGGCGATGGTAATCGTATCCCAACTATCGGCACTATGGCTACTCTGATTGACAGTATGCGGAAGCGAGCTGATAACATATTGACCGGCATATACCGGGCCGAAAAGAAATATTATTAGAACGATCGGAAGCGCCAAAAGCCGCGTCCATTGGGTTATCGATTGTACGTGTATTCTATTGTTCATCAAACTTCCTCCTTAGGTCTTATACCCTTTAAAATAGCCATTTATACACCCCTTTAAAAAGTTAAAAAATGATTAATTCCATATTCAGATTCATGAATACTACCATTATGCAAATGGGGTGCCCGTAAAAAATCTATAATTGTCTTGTATGTTGCTGTCTTATAACGCCTTATATTTGCGGTTCGATGTCTGTGTTTTAAACCGTGCCCAACCTTTGGGCATTGATCAAAAATCGTTCAAATATCGGAATTTACCCGCTTTGAGGTAATTGTCCGGTAAAATTCCATTATCTGACCCAGAATCCTCCCCGGCGAGAATAAATCTTCGGCTATCCGTCGCCCTTCGACCGAATATTTAGTATATATATCTTTATCGGATATTATCTCGACGACTGCATCGGCGAAGCGGCTTATATCGCCATTTGGAATCAGTCGCCCATTGATTTTATCCTGAATAACTTCGCGATTACCACCGACATCAAAAGTTACCACCGGAACACCGGTCCGGATATACTCTATCAGTGTATTGGATAATCCTTCCGAATCCGAGGTCAATGTGCCGATATCAAAAAGCTCGAGATATGATGATATATTTGAAACCGATCCCATAAAATGTACTTCGCGCTCTATCCCCATATTGACAGCTTGCTGTTTGAGTTCTTTTTTCAGATCACCGCCACCCAGGATTATAAAATGTGTCTCCGATGCTTTTTCGTATATTTGCTTAGCTATATCCAAAAACCGGTCAATTCTTTTAACCGGGCGAAGATTGGCGATTATCCCGACGATTTTTGAATCGGGCGGAATATTCAAACTCTCTCGGGTGATTTTTTCTTTGTCGGGATCCGGTTTGTCCCAGACAGCGTTATGGATAACATGGATACGATTGGAGGGGAAATTCTCTTTTTCGGTGACAACTTTTTTAACCGCTTCGGCGTTGACCAGAAAATAATCGGCCCGTTTATTGATACGGTTGAGGATTTTTAAAATTTTCGGTTTGTACCAGTAGCCCAAATCGCGACGGTTAATTACGATATTTTTCACCCCGGCCAGTGAGCAGGCCGGTACAACGAACAGATTGGTATCAACGAAATAAATCGAGACAATATCAAATTTCTCTTTGCGAAGTCGCCTGACCAGTTTGATATGTTTAAAAAAACCACCGATACTGACAAGTTTTCCGACATGCAGACATTCGGTCGGGCAGGGGAGAGTTTTGCGATATTCTTCCGGGATTTCTTTGCGAAGCGTGAACAGTTTGGCCTCGACCTGCTCCGGATCGATATTCTGAAGTATTCCTTGTAACTGATTTTCGGTTCCGGCGCCCGGCCGGTATTCATCTATGAAATAGGCGACTTTTATTCTTTTCATACCGGGATCAGCTCCACGGTTCGGTTTGACGAATGACTTTAGCCGGATTCCCGGCAACAAGCGATTTCTGAGTAACATTTTTGGTTACAACCGCCCCCGCTGCCACGACAGAACCTTCACCGATGGTCACTCCGGCGAGAATGATGGCGTTACATCCGATCCAGACTTTATTTTCGATAATAATCGGTGCCGATTTGATGGACTCATCGCCGCCGCCGGTGGTATGATAATAATTTTCGAGGATATTTACGCCCCATGATATCAGCACCCGGTCACCGATGGTAATATTATTACAGCAATGAATTTGAGTGTTATCGCCAATCGAGGAATACTTGCCGACTGTTATTTGTGCCGGTTTATCCGGTTGTTTGGATATCGCCGAAAATTTCACACCTGGCCAGATGGTGGTGCGTTTGCCGATTTGAACCGTACCATTATGTTTCTTGATTTTGGGGAAACCATGCACACGTACCGGCGCCGGGTTTTTGAGCCTGGGGTAGTATAATAATCCCTTTAAATATCCAAAAGCTTTAAATAAAAACGATTCCAAAATCTACATACTCCCCGATGTCATCGCGAGGAGTCGGAATCCCGATTTATCGGGATGAGGACGACGCGGCGATCTCCTCGTTTGTTGCGCGGCGATTGCCGCGTCCTTCGTGGAATGCGGAGCATTCCTCTCAGGACTCGCAATGACGGAAAATTTACGACTTTGTTTATCCAATAAACCGTTCATAGATTTCCTCGAGTTTCCCTACCTGAACAGTAAAATTATACTTCTCTTTTGTCAATTTTTTTCCTGTCTTCCCGCACTGTTCCCTAAAGTTATATATCGACAAAGCCTCCAGGATAGCTTCAGCCAAAGATTTAGCGCTTACCTCCGAGGCCAGCAGGCCGTTTTCATTATTAGTAATTAAACTCGGCAAACCACCCACCGGGGTGGCGACTACCGGCGCTGCCTGCGCCCATGATTCCAGAAGCACCAGCGGGAAACCTTCGGAACGAGAGGGTATCACCAGAAACTCCATCGCTCCAAACGGCCCGCGTAGATCATCGATAAATCCGGCCAGACGAATATTTTTTTCGAGCTTGTACGATTTTATTTGCGCTTGAAGTTTCTCCCTTTCCGGCCCGTTACCATAAATAATACAATTTACTTTTTTTCTATCCTTCGCCAGAATATTTAAGGCGTCAATTAGTATATCGTACCCTTTTTCATAGCTCAGCCGTCCGGCGCTGACAATAAACTTTTCATCTTTATCGAAGATATTATTATCGAATGAAACTTTTTCGAAGGCGCTGTCGGGGACAGCGTTAATGACAACATCGATTTTTGATGGGTCGATTCCGTTTTTGACCAATCTGTTTTTTGTTTCCGATGATACCGTGATAATTTTCCGGACACGTTTCATGACAGCGATATCGATTTTGTTATAAATTTTCGCTTTGGCATCTTCCGATGTGAACCCATGAAAATGTACTATATGCGGGATCCCGTTTTTTTTCGTGGCGAGATAACCGTACAGGTTCGATTTGTAATCGTGAGTTACTATCAGCGACGGTGCCGTCGCCTCCATTAATTTCGCGAGTCGTTTAACAGTCGAGAGATCGCCGGTAAAATGCTCGACCAATTCGTAATATTTTATCTCGCTTTTTTTGACTTCCTGCGCAAACGAATTTTCTCGTCCCCCTTTACGGTATGTAATCGGTATATAAGCAAACTTACCGGCATTATTTATCTGGCCAAAAATGAGTCGTTCCGGTGATCCCCAGATATTTGATTCGCGAATGTGGAAAATAGTTTTTGTCATATTATATAGTCGCTATCGCGATGATACAATTTTCTCCAGAAACTTATTTTGTACCGCCGCCAAATCTTTCCATTGATATTGGCTTGTCACCAGTTTGCGGCCATTTTCACCCAATTGACGACGTTTTTCGGGATTATTTAATAATTCGACTATAGTATCGGCGAATCGCTCAGGTTCATCGGTAATCAGTAAATGTTCGCCGTCTTTTAAATTTAGACCTTCGGCACCAAGACAAGTCGAGACAACCGCCTTGCCCATAGAGAGCGACTCCAGTATTTTTAACCGAGATCCGCCGCCGATTCGAAGCGGGACTATCATCACCGCCGATTTATACATAAACGGACGGACATCATCAACCGGACCGGTAAACTCGACATTATGTCTTGCACCTTTCGCACTCAACCACTCAGGTGCATCACGACCAATAATAGATACCTTTACATCTTTGACTTTGTTCCTTAGGATCGGCAGGATAGTATCGATAAAGTAATTAACACCATCTTGATTGGGACGCCAGTCGAGCACCCCGACAAACGATACCAGACGGTTATCCTCGTCGATATCAGATAGTGCAAAATAGTCTATATCAACACCGTTGTCCACCAGTATTGCATTAAGTGCGGGATACTTTTTATTAATTGTTTTAAGCTCCACCGGTGAGACCAAAATAAGCCCATCGAGCCATTTGAATATATCATCTTCGAACCTGAGTACTTTTTTATTTTGATGCGAAATGTACCATCGTTTTATCGGATTAGTGCATTTCTCGACATACCCGCGCCAGATTCGGCTTTCGAGATTATGCGCCACTGCCACTTTTGGTATTCCGGTAATCTTACTGAAATAAATACTGTACGGTGACCATTCGGCCATAAGTATATCTGGCTGCCATTCGTTGATTAGTCGCGATAGTCGGGACGCATACGATGCCTTGTAATGACTGTCAACTATATATGGCAGGGAAGAGAAAAGATTCTTAAATAGACTGATGTAAAATTTTAATCCCTTCTTTTCGGGATTGTTACGTTCAACCGTTTCTGTATTAATGCCCAGCGATTTGTAATATTCGATACCGGCCAACTCATCTTTGTCACCCCAGACATACACCAATAATGTAATCTCATGGTGCAATGACAACTGCTTTAAAATATTGCATGTTCGCACCTTCTTGCCCGAATTAATGGGGTACGATAAAAATTCGTCGAGCACCAGTATTTTCATTCGCCCTCCCGGTTTATGTTACAAATCGAAAAACGGAATTTACCGCGCTCGGTTTGTTTGATAAACTCGACAAAATGAACTTCATATTGCATCGTCGGCCCGAATATCTCCTGAACATTCTTCTTTAATATATTCGAACTATCCTCGGAATATTTTTCGTCGCGAACAACATAAAAATCGATTCGATCGTACTTGTCCTGCACGATCTGTACCTGTTTAAACCCGGGGATGTGAATCATGAATGTATCGAGAATCGATATACCAAAAACCGGTTTTTTCTCCGGCGTATATAAAAAATCGGCGACACGTCCGCTGACCTCTTTCAGACGGGGCAGCCCACGTCCGCACGAGCAGTCACCTTTAGCAGATACGGCGTAATCACCGATTTCATATCGAATCATCGGCATGGCACGATTAATCAGATCGGTTATAATTAGTTTCCCCGGCTGACTTTCGGTTTCGTTTAAAACCTCGACATATAAACCTTCGGAGAACATGTGCATACCGTCGTGCACCTCGCATTCAGAGGCGATAATAGAAAGTTCCTCGCATCCATAACGATTAAACACCGGCGAGTTAAAAACTCTTTCGATTATTTCACGTTCGCTGTTATTTAAAACCATCGCGGTGGTGATAATTCCCTTAAAAGCAATATTTTCGATATTGTTATCCCGAACATATTCGGCCAGGCGGAAAATCGAATGGGCGTGTCCCATCATTACCGGCGGACGATATTTTTTTATTTTCTGCAAAAATATCTCTATATGCTCGCTGTCAAATTTCAGGGTGTCGAGATAAAACGAGCGATCGGTCAGTTTTTCCCGAAGGCGGGCTTTAAACGGCTGTTTCTTTTCGGTATCACCCCAGACACAGGCGGCCCGCTCGCCGGGTGTTAAGCCGGCCCAACTATTGTGACGCAATGTGGCCGCTTTTTTCATACTAACTGCTGCCGGATCCATGTAGGTTTGAAGCGGGACCCCGGTCGAACCGCCGGTACGATTGTAAAAGCAGTTATCCTTATTGTACCCCTCGGAAAATAAGCTGTCGCCTGCCTGACGAATATCGTTTTTGGTGAGTATTGGTAATTTTTCCAGATCGGAAAAATCGTGCAAATCACCCGGCTGAAAACCGCCCTCCTTGAAACGCGTTTTATAAAACTGATTATGTTCGTGGCAGTATGTTATAATATTTATCAAATCAGCCAGCTGACGGCTTAGCAGTTCGTTAGGTGATAAGTACTGCGTAATTTTTAACTCCTCGCGATGCCCTCGCATTTTTAACCCGTCGCGACGCAGGTAAAAATCGTATGTGAAATTTTTAATCAGCGGTTTGAGCCAATCCACTTATTAGTCCTCGTCTTGTTTTGGTTCGGGCAGGAGGGTATGTCGCGCGGCGACAATGACGCCGGCCATCATGTAAAAAGTATCGCGAAACAATATATGACCGAATACCCCGGCGAGAAGCAGACCGGAGATGATGGCGTAATTCGAGTGAATAAAAACATCAATTTTATTTTTAATATAAACGGCTGTATTACGCCTCCGTTTCATACCGATTAACCATGTAAAAAACTGATACATGAAAAAGCACCAGGTGATAAAACCAAGAAGACCGGTTGATGCAATCATCTCAACATACAATGAATGTGAGTACAACCATATCCCGTCGCGTTCCATATAGGCGGCCGCGAACGCTCCCGGCCCGACGCCGTAAATCGGTTTTTCCATAAACATACCCAGTCCGGACTTCCAGGCATTGAGTCGCCCCATGGCCGAAGCATCAACCTGCTCATCGGTGATACTTCCATACCTCTCCTTATACTGTTCCGGCAAAGCGATCCAGATACCGACCGCAAGCAGGACCATAGCCGCAAAATATATAATCCGGTGCCGCGAGAACCAGGCCAGTACCATCGCGACTCCCATGATTGTCAGAACCCCGGAGCGCGAACCGGTAATCATCAGGCAAAACAGGCACATGCAAATCAGGGCGATTATAATCGCCTTTGTCATCAGGGTTCTATGGCGGCTGAACAGGTACATCAACATCGGAATCGTCGTTGACATATACATCGCCATCGAGTTTGGGTGATAGCCGAACGAAGTTGTTCCGCATGCGCGCATTACCCCCTGATTATAGTGCGCATTACCTCCAAAATAATTTATAATCGATTCCGCTCCGTTAAAACAAATACCGAGAATTATTATCCAGTAGATAAGAAAAAAGTGTTTTTCGGTGTCGGCCATCTTGATAACAAAATAGTACAGTATGAAAGTTTTAATAAATGCAAAAATAACTTCGTACGACTGCATTTTCCATTCCGAAAATAGAGAGCTGATACCGAGAGCACCAATGAAGAGAATCAGGGAGGTAGTCACTTTGTCTTTCGGGAATTGGAATCCCTTTCCGCGAATGGCATCGCCGACGACAAGCAATATTAGAAGCAGGATACCGAGAAGCAGTTCTATCCGAAATGGGGCTAATGCTTCTATCCGTTCGCCGGGGCGAACAAAATAGATAATAAGATAGGCGATTAACCCGAAAAACGGATAACGCATAATTATCACCAGACAGGCAATCGAAAAAACGGAGGCGGCGATTATCAGCGGATTTACCTGTAGTGCCACCATACCTATAATTAATAGAGCGACAATATATCCGATATAAAACAGAGCTTTGCCCGAAACGAAAGTTTTCGGCTCGGTCCAATCGCGTCCGGATAATTTTTGATTATTGGTCGTCGTCATAATCTTTACATCCCGCTATATTATAAACATGTTGCGGGGAGGAAATACAAATAACTCGCTTTTTTTTGTATTGTCAGTCAGATCTGTCGTGGTGGTTCTTTTTATACCGAATAATGTCAGATGCTTAATCCGTCGGGTTCTTTTATAGCCCAGTTTCGGAAGTGTATGCAGCACCGCGTCGTTGCCGTCCTCAACCATCTGTATAAGTCGTCCGGCGTTTTGTTCAAAAAGTGTGTCGGCCAGATTTATCAGGCAGTTTTTATACAACCCTTTTCCGCGTTGTGACCTGTCTGTCATAATTCCATAGATATAATAATCATTTTTATTGGCCGAATGAGAGTATCCCATACCCCTGACATAACACGAACCGCCGTGTATCCAGTTTATATTTACCGGTTGGTTTTCAATAAAGACGGTATAACATTTGTCGCCGCAATCATGTCGCCGATAAAACTCGTTTACATCCAATCCGATCATTAGCGCGCATGCAGGTAATTCTTCTCGTTCAGCAAAACGAATAATGTATCCATCGGGGATAATTGCGTTTGATTTTGTTTCTTCATAATTTACTCTATCGAGTTCAAATATCAGACCTGCCGAGCGGTGGTATATCAAATTCGGTATTCGTTCACCGAGCGCCGAGAATATTTTATCGAATCGGCCGGTAAAAAGATATTTAAAGAAACTTCCGATTCCACTCATATTAAACTCTAAAAAATCAGATAATCCCTCTTATTAATTCCGCCAGTTTACCGACCTGTGTCGCTGTTTCAAGTTTCGGCATCGATCTTAGCACAGGTGTAGGCGGTTTTGAATTATCGCGATTTTTCCACCGGTCGAAGTTTTTATCCAAAAAGTCGATAATCGGTTCCGGCGATGGTTCCGAAAAACAGACACCGCATTTGTATTCATCGATTACATTTGGTATCTCGCCCGGTGGGGCGAAAGCCATAATCGGTTTGTTGGTAATCATGTACTCAAACAGTTTACGCGGAATAGCGGCTGAGAGAGCCGGATCAAATCCCTGAAATAACAGAAGCAGATTAGCGGTAAAGGTCGCTTTCAGCGCTTCGGTTTGAGGCATCCATCCTTTTCTGTCAACTATCTCCGACAGGTTGTATTTATCTATCAGACTATAAAACTCGGGTGTCCAGTTACCGATAAAAACAATTTTTATCTGCGATTTGATTTCCGGTTTTTTATCTATCCAATTTCGAACCGCTTCTAAGAAAAACTGGGGATTGCGGTGTCGACCGTACAGACTACCGGTATATAACATCGTGAATTTGTTATTCGGTTTGACTTCGGATAACATATCCCGGAAATCATCGGGATCGACACCATTTGCGATGACTTCAATCTGTTCGCTATTTAAGAATCGATTGTTTTCAATTAGTTGATTTTTAAAAGTCTCGGTGTTGACGGTAATTGTCCGGGCGTTCCGGAGTATTTTGCGCTCGAAATTTCGGTCGCGGCGTTTTAAAAAGAGCGGAAGATTTAATTCCTCGTAGCTGGTATTCTGTGTCCAGAGGTCGCGGAAATCGACTATATGTGGCCGTCCGGTTTTACGGGCGATTCGTGAAGCAAGCACATGCACCGAGTGGGGCGGCGACGACGACAATACTATATCGATATTTTCTTTTTTAATGATATCAACCGCGGGGCGATAACCATACCATATCCAGAAATAACTGCTATCCGGCACTGACAGGCATTGCCTGATGCGTTTTTTTACAGATGACAACAGCGAAGGTTTTAGTGGAGATGCTGGCGGCGATTCCGGTTTGGCCGTTTGCGTAGTAGGGCTTTTGGCTTTGTTTTTTTTGATTCGGAACGGTTCGAGGGTATCGGTGCGGATGACTTTGACACCTTCGGGGATAAGACTTAAAGCCGAATCATCGCGCGACATCGTATTGGGGTCTTCCGGGGTGAGGATAATCGGCTCGATGCCCAACGGTATCAGGTATTTACAGAACTTTAAAATTCTGTACATACCGACCGCCACCGCCGGTGGAAACACGTATGTAATAATCAGGACTTTCACTTAAATTATTCTATCTCAATATCTTATAATATTATCGGCGAAGCGGGGCAAGTCAATAGTATTTTAAAATCGGCTGTTTATGGGCATATTATGGCATAAAAAAGGCCCCGCGATGCGGGGCCTTGTGATAATGATTATCGTAGCGGTTCTATTTTCTCAATGGTGATCCGCAAGCGGTTAGCCAGTCATTGCAGCTACAAGGCGCCGGGCCGCTTAGATAGAGATATGAAATCAGGTAGGTGATATCGAATATATTGGTCGTGCAATCGCAGTTGGGATCACCGGAGCACAATGTATAAGGAACCGGCGCCGGGCCATCCCTGTACAAATATGAAATAATATAGGTAATATCAAAAATGTTGATTAAATCGTCACCATTGCAGTAGCCCGGCTGGCAGTCGCATGGGCCGCCCGGAGGAATGTATGTTATCACCATGGCGTAATCGATTAAAATGACAATACCTCCATTCAGATATGGGACATGAGGAACAGCCATATCATAATAATTCTGATCCACAAAATTCATCAAGTCGGTCCAGAGCGCAGGGTAATTGGTCAATCGTGTTGTAGCCGGAGTGACAAGCGAATGCGCATATGGTGCCGTCGTGTATCGATCATGGTGCACGGTTCCATGGGGTCCGGACACATAATCGGCATCGTTATGAACGGTTGCTCCATGTGCCGATCCCGCCGGTGGTTCATTCTCATTCTTGTCGAAATACGGATCTGATATACAAATTGCATCCTCGTCGGTACAGATTCCGGACACTGTTACATAATGCCCGCCCAATCGGCAGGAGAATGACGGATCCGGATTGGACGGTTCATAAAAGCCGAGCAGCAGAATAACATCACGTGATGCCGATACGGAATCGGCGATAAGTTCAAAATCCGGTCCGGGGACCAAAGTGGAGACGAATTCAGTATCAACACCGGCCAGAACAACCATACTATCGAAGGCCCGCTTCATATCGGACATGACCGTACCCGGTCGAGGGACATCGGTCCATGCCAATGTTTTCAGATGCGAAATAAACGGGACGACATTATTGGTGTCATGATCATCCCAGTCACCGTATGACGATACCAGCGGATAACCATCATTGGCCGCCGGATTACTCGGTCCGGGATAGAACGGCCGCGGATCTACCGGTGACGGCTCCAGTTTGGAATCATACCACCACATACAGTCAGCCAATGCGGTGGGGCCGCACCAGCTATACATGCCGGTATATGGTGATGTCCAGCCCGCCTGCTTTTCATCAAAATCAGGAACCGAGTTCGGCGCGTAGTCTTCGAATGAATCTTTATAATAAGTACAGGTATCCAACGCCGGTTCCTCGGTAGGGCAGATAACGAAAGCATATTCGACGACCGTATAATAATTTAACGGATATCCCCCCGGAAAACCTTCCGTCGCGCCATTAACATTTTCAAAGCTCGAATAGGCATAACTTGGATAATCATCGAGTTTCAAACCACCGGCAATACGTTCGCACATACTGCTGTCAACAGAACCTATCTGGTAATAATCATAATCGACATCACCGGCATCGACATAAGTCCCGACATTCTTATAATAGAAACTCGTTTGATAAGCCATATAGGCATCGGCAATAGCGATTCGATTGGTTGTCGAATTGACGCCTACCATATTGACATAATGACCGCCGATACGTTTGCAGTCAGCCGGATTGGTTGAATCAGCAACGAAAAATCCAAGAAGAAGGATAATATTCTGACTCGCCTCCAATTGTTCGGTAAGATATTCGAAATCGGGAAGATTAACCATCGTATCGGTAAAACTATCCCTGAGTCCGGCATTGTTCAGCCAGGTATCGATACAGCTTTCGAATTCATAATACCAGGTGCCGTATTCGTAAATCCCGGGAACGGTGACCGTATCATCGGTTGTCATAATTGAAGCCATATCTTCAATAAGCGGCTTGACATTGTTGGTGTCATGATCATCCCAGGCACCGTATGATGTCACCAGCGGGAAACTGTCACTGACCGTTCCGCCTCCCGGATAAAATGGACGCGGATCGATCGGGTTTGGTTCGAATTTGGAATCGAACCACCAGAAACAATTAGCCAGCGCCACCGGGCCATCGTACGTCCAGCGTGTGTAGCCTGTCCAGCTACTGTCAAGGTACATACAAAAATCAGGCATACCGTTCGGGCAATAATCGGTGTATCCCGGTTTTTTGTATGCAGTGTCGGTTATACCTGAAATTAGAATAGCCGACTGGAGATTCGGTCGGGGACCGATAATTTCCCAGGGTGGATGAAGACCGCTTTGTTGTTCGGAGCCGGTAAAACGGAGTAGATGTATCATCCGAGCCGGGTCGAGCATCCGATTTATAAATGTGTTATAGGTTTCATCAATACTCGAGAGTATTGCCACCGCTGAGGCGACATTGGGAGCGGCACTTGATGTTCCGCTGAATGTATTGGTGTACATTCGATCATATCCTTCGGTGCTGTCGAGATCGCCCTTGCCGGTGGTTACTACCGCTTCGCCCCATCCCTGAAGATCGATGCGCGTGCCGTAATTGGAAAATGATAATCGTGACCGGTCGGTGGTCGAACCGCCGAATGAAGACGGTACCGCACCGGCTCCGACGACAATGGCACCGGAATGATTGGTCGGATAAAATGGTGCGTGACCGGTATTATAAACAGAGTTATCCAAATCCTGGTAACCGTTACCGGCACACTCCACAACATAAACACCATTACCAACAATAGTTTTGACCAGATTGTAAATGGTCAAATCCCATTCGACCGGTATTAAGCCGGTATCGCCGCTGGTGGATGACCAGTTTGGCCCGGCCATTTGCTGTTCGATCAGCATGACATCACCGGCACCCAGATTATAAGAGGCGTTTGTCATCGCCACGTTAAGATACCAGCCCGAGTCGCCGACCAGCGGTTTTAAAAATGTCGGTGCAACCGCCGTATAAGAACTGCAATTGGCGCCGGTTGTCCCCCAACCATTATTAAGACTGACCAATTCACCCAGGACGGAAGTTCCATGATGATCATCATTATATGGATCCTGCGCCGTGTAGCCGGTCAATATCCACGTTGCAATATAGGTTGGAAGGTCGTCATGGTTAAGATTCCAGGAATATTCCAGGTCGCATACCGTAACGGCGCTTCCATACCCCCCCGATAATGTCCATGCGTATTTGGCGTCAATACCATCGGTGGCGGCGTTTAAATATCCCTGATTAGGTTCATAGTTCGAAACCGGTGGCGCTACCGCATTCGGCATCGGTTTGGCTAGCTCAACAACCCCCAAAGAATTCAGCATATTCAACCACGACTCGGCCGATTCGCCTTCGGGAACATTCAGAATAAAATAGTTATTTAAATCTGCTATCTGCTCGCCAAGATTTTTCTGCGCGACATCGCGCATCTCGTCGGCTTTATCCTCATTTCCAGCGGTCATTTGAATCCATTTTGCGCCCGTCTCTTCAATCTGTTGTAATACATCGGCCGCTTCTTTAGAACTCAAAGCAAAACCGGAGCGATCAGTCGGTTGGTTTTTGTCGGATAATCCGATATCGAGATCATCGACGAACTTGACTTCAATTAGATTATTACTATAACCGGGCGGTATAACCGCTTCGGCCGTTTTCTGCGGGATATATCGCGGTTGAAGATTATCGCCGAGCGCCGACGAAATCATCAACAGCAATAGCAGTATCACCCCGCCAAACATTATTGTTTTTTTCGTTTTCATTTTTTTATCCCGTGTTTATGCTTAATTATTATTATCATTCTTTAATTTTGATATTATTCAATATCCAATTGAGCCTTACCTTTACCCATCGATTTAAATATCAATGCGACAACGGACAGAGAAATTCAGATTATTCCATAACCCGTTACTCTATAATAAAATAACCGAAAACCGGCTTTTCGTCAAGTTGTTTCTGAAATTAGCACTCTCCCAATTATATACAATTTAGTATAGAACTGAATTTATAGACTATCATATCCTTTATCGGAAAGTGGATTCATATTCGTTAGATATTAGATAATTGATAATGTGAATTGAGGATATCGATTGACGATTAAAATAGCGTTCGCTTTCGATTTTTTATCTCTTGCTGTCGGTGAATCGGGAGAGTATATTTTATTTTATCTTTATGACTGATAAGTTTTTGAGTGTAATCGAGGAATAAGCTGGTGTCAGAAAACCGCCGCGATAACGACAAAACCGAGACATATATCGCTATTGCCAACGGGACAATGATTTCACAATATAAAGTAATCGAGCGGATTGGTGCCGGTGGTATGGGTGAGGTTTACCTGGCGGAGGACAGTGAACTCAAGCGGCAAGTGGCTCTCAAGTTTCTTCCGGTTCATCTTTGCAGCGAAACCGATTGCCGCGCCAGATTCAAACGTGAAGCGCAAGCGACGGCAAAATTGAATCATCCCAATATTGTTACCATCTACGAAGTCGGCGAATATAATAGCCGTCCTTTTATCGCCATGGAATACTGCCGCGGTGAGACTTTGCGCTCGATGCTTAATCAATTGGAAGTTTCGACTGAGAAAGCGATTGAACTGGTTATTGAGATTTGTGAGGGATTAAACAAGGCACATCGCGATGGTGTCATCCATCGTGATATCAAACCGGCTAATATTGTCATTGACGAAAACGGTCATGCCCGTTTGCTCGATTTTGGCCTGGCGGCAGTACACGGCGAGGAACCGATTACCAAGACCGGCTCGACTAAGGGGACAATCGGTTATATGTCACCGGAACAGATCAGGGGAGAGGCGGCCGATAATCGTTCCGATCTATTTTCGCTGGGGGTTGTGTTTTACCGGATACTTACCGGGCGAACACCATTTAAAGCCGATAACGAAGCGTCGACACTTAATGCTATTTTGAATGAAAAACCACCGCCAATATCGAAATACAAAACCGATATCCCCGAGCAGCTTCAAAAAATCGTATTTAGGCTTTTAGAGAAAGATCCGGATAATCGTTATCAAAGCGCGGCGGCGGTAGTGTCCGATTTGAAAAAGGTTAATGATATTTCCGAGCTGATATCTTCTCATAAACCTCCTGTAGATTGGTGGAACCGCTATATAGTCACGACGGCGGTTGGGATACTTCTGATTTTTGCCGTCTATTGGCTTTATAATAATTACATTATAAAGGAGGTGTCGGAAACCGAACCGCAGCGAAAAATGCTGGCGGTTCTGCCTTTTGAAAATCTCGGTGCACCCGAGGATGAATATTTTACCGACGGAATGACCGACGAGATCATTGCACGCTTGTCCGGACTGAGCGGCTTGCGAGTTTGTTCGAGAACCAGTGCTTTTCATTATAAGGATTCCAATAAACCGCTCAAGGCAATCGCCGAAGAACTCGGCGCTGACTATATACTGGAGGGTACAATCCGTTGGGATAAAACCGGAGATACCAGTTTTGTACGCATCACACCACAACTCATCCGCGCTTCCGATGATTCTCACATATGGGCAAGCACTATTGAACGAGCTCTTACGCAGGTTTTTACCGTGCAGGCTGATATAGCCGAGCATGTGGCTGAAGCATTGGATATTAAATTACTTGGTGATGAGAAATATAACCTGCGGAAAGCCCCAACTGACAATACCGAGGCATATGATTACTATCTTCGAGGTCGGGAGTTATTCCATCGGTTCCGCGACCGTCAGGATTATGACAGGGCTATAGTTATGTATGAAAAGGCGGTAACACTCGATTCCGCGTTCGTTGAAGCTTATGCAGATATATCAGTGACACACGCAACAATATATTGGTACGGTTATGATAGGTCTAGCAAGCGATCGGACGAAGCCAGATTGGCCGCTGAAATGGCAATGGCTATCGATCCCAACAATATTTCAACTCATATTGCTTTCGGTTATTGCTATTACTATTTTGATAGAGATCTTAATAGGGCATTAGTTGAATTCGAGACTGCCTACAAGAGTAATCCTAATAGTGCTGATCTTTCCGCTGCCATTGGGTACATCAAACGACGTCAGGGAGCATGGGACGTTTCATATGAATACCAGAAACAAGCCTTAAAACTTGATCCTCTATCTTCGATAATTCGAAGTAATTTGGAAGAAACCGCGCAATTTATGCGTCGTTATGACGCGGCTATGTCTATAGGTGAAAAGGGATTGGAGCTTTTCCCGGATATCCTTTTATATTATATTATAGTTGGAGAAGCTATTATCGCACGCGACGGTGATGTAAATCGGGCACTACAATTATTGAATTCTGCACCTCTAAGTGATTCGAGAAACAAGGATAATATACTTTATATGCGGTGGTGGTATTACATGCTGATGCGTAAGTATGAAGATGCTTTGGAACCAATACGGGACTGCATCAAGTATTGCCAAACCGCCGAAGATACCGCAGATTATTTGATTAATCTTGCAGATACCTATTATTTGTTGGGTCAAAAGTCCCAGAGTAGAGCATATTATGATTCAGCGTGTTCTTTTATCGAGGAATTCGATAAACGCAGGTTGGTGGTTACAGGATTTATTCCCCCGTCTCTTGGATTAGTCTATTCGCGGCTTGGAGATAAGGAGAAGGCAATTGAAGCGGCCCGTCGTGATTCAGTTCGTTTGTCACTATCAGAAGATGCTTATCTGGGCACAGAACCGCTTATTGATCTGGCCATCACTTACGCTCGGGTTGGGGAGTACGATAAAGCTATTTGCCTAATCGATACACTGTTGTCAATTCCCTCACCGGTGACAGTGGCAAAATTACGACTCGATCCTAGATATGACCCGCTTCGAGATAATCCCCGTTTTATAGAATTACTAAAAAAATACGAATAGGTCTCGTCATGCCGGAAAAACTTAAAGATATGTTCTTTACTAAATCATCGGTTGATGCTTTGGCGACCGAAATCAAAAGGTTTTATAAAAAATTTGACAAAAAGAGATTTGACTCATTGGTTTTTGATAAACAATTTACCTCGCTGGAACTGAAAGCTAAGATGCGTCATATTACTTTATGTTTGCATCAGCTGTTGCCCGAATCTTTTCCGCACGCGATAAATATTCTCAAGAAAGCGGCGCCGAAAGTTAAAGGATTCGAGGCAATGTGTCTTCCGGATTATGTCGAACTGTATGGAATGGAAAATTGGGATGAATCAATGGCAGCGATGGTGCTTTTTACCAAATACTCCAGCTCCGAATTCGCTATTCGCCCCTTTATAATCAAGGATCCCAAACGGGCGATGGCCTTTATGAAAAAAATGGCAGGCGATAAGGATCATAAAGTTCGCCGTTTTGCCAGCGAAGGATGTCGCTCCCGTTTACCCTGGGCGATGGCTCTACCACCGTTTAAAAAAGACCCATCTTTGATAATTCCAGTATTGGAAAAATTAAAAAACGATGATTCGGAATTTGTGCGTCGAAGTGTCGCCAATAATCTAAATGATATCTCAAAAGACAATCCCGAGATGGTTCTGGACATTTGTAAGACGTGGTCCGGCAAGTCGGATAAAACCGATTGGATAATAAAACATGCCTGCCGGACATTATTAAAAAAGGGCAATACAGAAGCGATGCTTCTTTTTGGGTTTGGTGATCCCGGAAGAATTAAAATCAAGAAACTGAAATGCGATAAGCATAAATTAAAAATCGGGGATAAGACTCAATTTAACTTTATACTTGATGTTGACGCCAAAAAGACCTGTAAGGTTCGTCTCGAATATGCGGTTGATTTTGTCAAGTCGGGTGGAAAAGTGTCGCGCAAGGTTTTTAAAATAACGGAGAACAATTACGCACCGGGTGAACATACGTTTACCAGAAATCACTCTTTTGCCGACATGTCAACCCGTAAACATTATCCGGGTAAGCATGGTATAACGATTATTGTAAATGGCATCGAAAAAGCACGGACCGATTTGTCCTTGGCAAAATAATCTGTATCGGTATATAAACCGGATTTTTGCCCGAAAATAGTTAACATTTGCTTTTTCATAGTGGAGATTCTATTTTATTTTAATTGTATAAACGTTTGACAAGATTTGGATGAGGTGTAAAAATTGAATTTCGATAATAAAAATAATGATAAACAACGGTCGAAACCACTCTCACCGCGAGCGAGATTACTGCGCTCGCTTCTCCCGGCTATTATTCTTACCCTCGTAATAGTCGTAATTTATGTTTTAAAAATATGGAAATACGATCCGCAGTACGAACGTGACGCATCCGCCGAAAATCGGCTGGCAATTATGTACTTCGATAATAAATTAGACTCCTCCGATCCGGATCGTATGGGTGAGACTATCACCAATCTTTTAATTACCGATTTATCCGAGTCGCATTATATGAGTGTGGTTACCGGCCAGCACTTGTTTGATATTTTGAAGCAACTCAGTTTGGATAGTACAAAAACTATCGATAATACAGCCGCCTACGAGATTGCTGTCAAAGCCGATGCGCGATGGATACTTTTAGGTGAAATAGTCCAACTTAAGCCTTCGATTATTTTATCCTGCCGGATTATGGAAACCGAAAGCGGCCAGATAATCGCCTCACCACAAATTACCGGAAAAGAGAACGAGTCTGTTTTTGAGCTGGTTGACCGATTGACGGTAGAGGTCAAAAAGAATCTGCCGCTTTCGGCCGCGGCGCTGGAAGAGCACGATTTGGCAATTGCCGATGCGACCACACCATCGCTTGAAGCATATCGGTCTTATATCATTGGTCTCAGGTTTCTTTACCGATACTTTTGGGATAATGCGCGATATAATATTTCGCAGGCGACCCGAGCCGATTCGACTTTCGCTTCGGCTTATGCACGACTGGCCTATATTGCCGATGATAGTAAATTTCAAAGAGATATGATAAGAAAGGCGGTCGAATATTCGGATAAGGTCGGGATATATGAACGATATTTTATACTTGGTCTCGACGGCTACATATCGGGGGATTACGAACGTTCGGCCGGTAATTTTAAAAAATTAATCGAGCATGTACCTGACAACAAAATTGCACATTATTATCTCGCCTTGATATATCGAAATGCGCTCGGCCAGAACGATAAGGCTGTGTTTTATCTGAATAAACTAATAGAACTGGATCCGAATTATGTCCAGGCATATAATCTTCTGGCTTTTGCCTACGATGCTCTTGGTGAATTTGAAAATTCAATAGCCGCTATCGATAAATTTATATCTTACCTGCCGGATAAGGCTTATCCCTACGATTCCCGCGGTGATATTTATGCGAATAATGGTCGTCTTGATGAGGCTATCAAATCCTATGAAGAGGCGTTAGCGATTGAACCTGCTTATGAAGTGACCCCCGGGAAACTGGGGAATATGTACATTTTCAAACGTGAATACAAAAAAGCTGAATCTCTTTTTAAAAAACAGACTGAAAGTCCCGATTTGGTGACACGGTCGTTCGGGTGTGCCTCGTTGTCCGATATACTGGTACATCGGGGTAAGTTCAAGAAAGCGCTCGATAATTGGAATGATTGTATCACGACCGACAGCAGCGAGATTGGTCACAGCCGTATTTTGTCTAATCGGATTATGTCTCGTATTGAGCTGTATATAAGACTGAATAAACTTACCGAGGCCGAAACCGAGAGGGAACGGTATTCCGATTATAGCGCCCTTAATGATAAAACCAAAGACTGGATTCATGTAGTCAGGGGTTATGAAGCGTGGATGGCCGCAACAGCGGGCGATTTCGTGACGGCCGATACTATTCTTAATGATATGTCTATTCGTATCGGTAAGAATGTTCCGTTGACCAAACTGTACGAACTTATTAAAGCCAGAGTGAATTACCTCGAGGGTAAATTTGTTGAGGCGCGTGCGTATTTTGAAAAGGAAAACGATATCGCGCCGTCGTTTGAAAATCAAATTATGATTGCCCGATGTTTTCTGGGTGAGAAAAAATACGGTGAAGCGTCGGCAATGTTCGAGAAAGCAATGACGCGGTACGATTACAGTCGTGCGTATAACGGTCTTTTTGCGGTTAAGGCGCACTATTGGCTGGGATTGACGTACGAGGAGCTGAATCAAAATAAAAAAGCGATTAACCGGTATCAAACATTCCTTGATATATGGAAAAATGCCGATCCGGGTGTGGCGGAAATCGATGATGCACGGAAGCGACTGGCGAAGTTAAAGAGTAGCTCTTAGTTATTAAATCAGGTTAAGTAAGTCGATATCTCGCACTGGTCATTCCGGTTTATATTACCGCTTTCTTGTCACTTAGTGTCATAGAATTAGTAAAAACTCCTTGTAAGTTCTTGTGTGTTATATTAGTCCAATGAATTGGGTTTGTATCGCATATTTTGCTTTTTTTTTCAATTCGCTATCTCTTTGATATCTTTTTTGTGGTTGGTGTGCGTTCCCGTGAACTGACAAAATGGGTTCGTTTTTGATTTTTTTAATGATTTTTGGATACAAAAATATTGTAGGGGCGACCCTTGCGGTCGCCCTCTTACTATAAACAAGGGCGGGGGCAAGCCCCGCCCCTACGCCTTTCAATTTACGAAGGTTTCTCAAAATGGGTTTGTTTCTGATTTTTGGATTTTTTCCGAATGTTTCTTTGAAAAAGTATGCGGAGATTGCCACGTCGTTCCCCCGATAAATCGGGGGAACTTCTCGCAATGACGTGAGTGGGGGAAATGGGTTTGTTTTTATTTTTGAGTACAATTTATTCATACCTGTTCTATTCAGTGTTTCTATATAACGGTCGGTGGACTGAATCAACGGCGAAATTGTAGTTATTTTGGAGATAAACAAAGATGTCGAAACCTCCCTCCCCCGATAAATCGGGGTCGGGACCTTCGGCAGGGGTTTCGACCTACGATTACTTCATAAAGAGTAGGTCGATTTCTCCAAAGGAGTTTCGACATAATAATTGTCGGAAGCCCAGGGGGCATTCCGATCTACTTTTAGAATCTATAATTCGTGTGGTTGGCACATGTTTTCGCGGGCAAGCTATTGTATTATTCGACCAAATTCTTTTCGAAGGTCACGGCGCCGAGGATGGAGTCGACATAGAAATAACTTTCCGGATGAAAGGGTGCATAAAAGAGAGACACCTCGTTCGGCTGGAAAGCATTATCTCGGAATGAGTCGCGCATCCCTTTGCCGATACAATCGCGATATATCAACACTTCCGCCAGTGTCAGCGCTTCGGTCAGGCTGAGATTGACCGGTATGAAGTGCCGTTCGATTTTTTCTATTGGAGATAAGTCAAGTTTGGCCGATGCCGCCGACATTCTTTTTGACAGGCGGAACATCGCTTCGAAATTCGGGAGTTTAAATCCGGGTATCACCAGACGATCGGAGTTGTAGATACCGCCGAACATTTTGCGGATTTTTTCCTGATCCTCACCGGAAAGTTTCAATGACCAGAAGGGGAACATCCTGTCGTTGGGATTGCTACCAGACGGCGCCGAAAAAATCTGGTTTTCAACAAACGGATATTTTTCGAGCAGGACAAGTTCCTGGCAGTTATCGCAGATATAAACAAATGACTGTTCGCCGGGTAAATCGACACCGCAGTTGGGGCAGCGGTGAAACTCGATTCCCAGTTCTCCGAACTCGATTCCGGGTGTATCGCTTTTTTCGGAATCGTAATCGAGCAGTTCGGTAATATATTTCAGGACTCGCCCGCTAATACCATCAACAATAAACTGCCGCATCTTGTCGCCGTATGGTGACTTGACAACAAAATAAGGGAAGTACACCAGCGAGCCGACCGGGTGAAACATCTCGGTTTTATTGATACCAAAATCGGCGGTACTCAGTTCATTAACCGATGAGACATTACTATCCAGATCTTCAAGCACCTGCGCCCAGTTTTTGGTTGCCGGCAGACAGGTGAACTCGTCATCGATGTTTTCATCGGCAAACGGTATCATTTTTATATACTCGGTACGCATCCCCAGTGAGTGCGGATAGGTTTTACTATCGCCGGACGCGTATTGTGTAATCGTAAACGGGACAAGTCGAATATCGGTAATTTTTTGTTCATACGTCGTTGACGGTTCATAACTACCGCCGCCATAACCACCATAATTATTGTAATCTTCTGCGGGTCGTGTTCGCTCGATAGTGGTATTGCGTACCTTAAGCACGACGGCATCGATTTTCCAGTATGGTGCATAGACCGGGTTGATATTGAATTGAGAGGCGGTAAGCGGCAGGTCGTTTTTTTTCAGGTAACGGTCGATTTGAAATCTTATCGTCCGTTTATCCTTATCACTTTTTATCATGTATGCCGGGGGAGTCCCAGGCATAATGATTCTTAACGATGACCCGCAGTGAGTGCAGCCGAGAACGAAAAAGTCGGATTGTATCTCCAGCTCGCCGCCGCACCCGGGACAGGTTATCCCGATAAAAAAGCCGGTTTTATTGTTTTTCGGTGTCATCGTCGCTAATTGGTTTGCCGCATTCGACGCAGAATTTCGAACCCGGTATCAATTCGGCCGAGCAGTGCGGGCATTTCGGTTTGACATCGAGTTTATAACCGCAGTGCAGGCAGAAATTAGCTTCGGTCGGAAGCTGTTCGTTGCACGACGGGCAGTAATTCTGGCCGACCATAGGATGTCCACAGCGGTAACAATAGCGTGACTGTTCCGGTGTGTCGGTATGACACTTGGGACAGGTCACAGTCGGAATCGATTCCCGTTTTAATTCCTGTTGTTCGGGCGAGAACACTTTGGTCATCATGCCCGGCATCATCAGTCCGACACCGGCAGCCATGCCCATTCCGGCACCGGTTCCGGCCGGACCGCCAGCGGCGCCCAGACCTTTAGCCATTTCGAATTTCAAAAACTTGTCCAGATCACCAACCGCTTCCATTCCGGAACGCTGGTCAATCATCTTGGAGACATCGTCCGGGGGCGTAATCGACGAGATATAAAAATCAACCAACTCGAGACCGTACTTATCGAATTCGTTCGTAACGATTTTTTTGAAATCGTCGGCTAATTCGGTATAGATCGACGGCAGGTCGAGAATCGTTTCCAGCTTTTCACCCAGCATGTCATTCATCCGCGCGATAATGACATCACGAAGGTAATCCTGAATATCCTTGCTGGTGTACCGTGCCTGGCGTCCGACAATCGTATTTAAAAACAAAATCGGATTATTGATTTTCATTGTGAAGGCGCCATGTCCGCGCAGACGAATCAATCCCAGCTTGCTGTCTTTAAATGTTACCGGATGCTTGGTGCCCCATTTAAGATCGGTGAACACTTTCTGATTAACGAAATACACCTCGGCCCGGAACGGTGAATTAAATCCGAACGGAAAGGCCAGAAGGCGGGTTAAAATCGGAATATTCAATGTCGATAAGGTATGCCGCCCTTCGGTGAATGAGTCGGCCGCATGACCGTTTTTGAAAAATATCGCGGTCTGGCTCTCGCGCACTATCAACTGCGCGCCCATCTTAAAATCGGCCGAACCCTGCTGAGGAATCCGATAAATCATCTCCTCACCGCTGGGGTCCATCCACTCGATAATTTCAATCAATAAACCCATAATAATCCCCGTAATTGTCTGTTAGATTTCTTTATATCATTTTCGACAGAAAGGGGGGAATTCTTGAATAATAGCGGGTTGACAGCCGGGATTTACTCTTTTAGCGCCTGAGCTACAGTATGATCGCGCCCCTGCTTCAGCTTTTTGTAATTGCCGAAAATCGCCTTAAAATTGCGTTTGATATATTCTTTTAGTCCGGCGATGGTTACCACGACCAACCGGCCTCCCGGATTAAGATGCTCGAAAGCGTCGTGCATCATGATATACAGCATCTCGTTGCCGACATTGGCGGGGAGATTTGAAATTATGTTATCAAATTTTATATCGCCGACAGTACTGAAGGCATTACTCAGGTAGGCTTTACAATTTTTCAGCCCATTTAATTTGATATTTTTCGAGGCGTATTGTATCGCAACAAAATCTTTATCAACCAGATGTACCTTACCGTTGGGGCAGGCTTTCGCTATCGATAATCCCATTGCACCATACCCACAACCAAGATCGAGTGTCGTTTGACCGTCCTCGATATCGATATGTTTTATAAGTAAGTACGAACCATCATCGATACTTTTCGGTGAGAATAATCCCCATGTACTTACGAATTTGAGTTGATTCTCGCGAAGTCCGGCTTCGAAAAATATATCTTCTTTGAGTTCCTCTGCTGTTTTCATGGGACAAAATCGATATATGTGCTATCCGAATATTTTCTTGAATAACGACCTGATAGCGCCTTCGCGCATTTTTATCACCATCACCGAGTTGGGGGAGTAGCGGGCGACTTTCTCCGGGATTTCCCCGAACAACACTTTCTGATAGAACGGTTCTTTGGCGGCACCGATAACAACCAAGTCGTACTCCAGACTCGCCTTTGCTATACCGCCTGCGATCGACGATGACTCTATCATTTTTGTTTCTTTAACTACATTTGGATCCAGAAGCGCGACTGTTTCATCGATACTCGCGCGTCCTTCATCACGGCGTTCGCTTGAAGCACCTTTGGGGACGACATGACTGACCGTAACCGACATACTATTATCTTCCGCGAAGGCATTCAGTACTGTCGCCGTAATTTCGGCATTGGGGCCGCCGGCGGTCGGAAGCATACAGGTTTTCATCTCTTTGGTTTTGCCAAATTTGATAATTATCAGATCGCACGGTGCCAGGCGGATGATACGGTCGGCGATTTCGCCGAACAGACGATCCCGGGTATTGGTGTAACCTTTCCACCCCATAACCAGCACCTGGGCCGCATGTTCCTTCACCGCCGCCAGGACACCATCGGCCGCCTGATGGGCGACAATAATATCGGTATCCAGCTCTTCTTTCATCTCGCCGGCAATTTTGCGCGCCTCGGTTAAAAGCGCTTCTTTATGATGCGCGAATTTTACCCCTTCATGAATCGGTATCTGGCGGGGGACCTCAACGACCGACATCGCCACCAGTCGGATACCTCTCTGATGCGCGATTGAATATCCCAGACTCAACAATTGTTCGACATTATCCGGGTTATGCAAGGCAACCAGTACCGATGGTTGTACTTCTTCGCCGGGAGGGACGGGTCGCGGATGTATTACCTGCGGTTCCAGTGCGGCGGCTTTCTTTTCGAATACGGCGTAGTACAATAATATGCCGACCACGATCCATCCGGCAGTCGCGAACCATGCAATCGGCTGGAACTTAAATTGATATAGCGCCAGAAATATATTCAAGGCAAAACCGGCAAGCGGTACTACCGGGTATAGCGGGACTTTGTATTTGCGCGGAATATCGGGATATTTACGACGCAGGACTATCACTGACAGGTTTACCAGTGCGAAAGTTAGCAGAAATATCAAACTGGCGGCCGAGCCGACCGCTTCAATCGGTAAGGCTACCGCTGTTATCAATAAAATTGCGCCGGTGGTGATAATGGCGATATGCGGGGTGCGGCGCTGGGTGTGTATTCTGGCGATTTTTTTCGGGAGCCATAAATCGCGCGCCATCGAGAAAGCGACCCGCGATGCGGCCATCACGGTGGCATTCAAGGCCGACATGGTTGAGAGAAGTCCTCCAGCGACAATAATAACGACTCCGAAAGCAGGCATAAATCCTTCCGCCGCCCGGACAATTGCCGTCTCCTTGAAATGACCCAGGATTTTCCATGACGGTTCACCGCCGGTATTGAGTGACGCCAGTGATACAAAAAGTATTGCCAGATAAATGACAATCGTTACGCCAAGTGAGATGAACGTGGCGCGGGGGATATTTTTCTCCGGATTTTTTATTTCCTCTGCAACCGTGGCAATCAGATCGTACCCTTCGAAAGCGATAAAGGTCAGGCCCATCGCAATAACCACGCCGCCTAATCCCTTGGGGAAAAAGGGTGTGAAACTTTCGACAACCGTTCCCGGTTCACCCAAAATATGTTTTAATCCGAAATAGATAAAAATACACAGGATAACTATCTTGGCCATTGTCAGGACATTTTCAGTTTTCCCGGTAACTTCGGCGCCGCGAACATTCAGCCAGACAAAACCGGTGCCGATAAATATTGTCACCAGAAGCACCGCCCGATGGTGCCCGATCAGGTCATAGACAGGCTCGGTCATCCAGGGGAGATATTTGATAAAAAATTCCCAGAAATATCCGGCGAAACCGAGCGCATATAAACTGCAGGCAACTATGTACGCGAACCATAATATCCATCCGGCGACGAAACCGGTAACCCCGGGAAACGCCATTCGGACAAATGAATAGCCGCCCCCGGCGCGTGGTATGGCCGATGATAGTTCGGCGTAAGCGAAAGCGGTTAATAAGGTTACCATACCGTTTAAGGCGAAAGCCAGAATCGAAGCAGGACCCGCTTCGCCGGCCGCGATACCGGTCAGGACAAATATCCCGGCGCCAATCATGGCGCCGATACCTATCATGGTGGCATCGAACAATCCCAGATCGCGCGCAAAGGTTACATGCTGCTCGGTCTTCGGCTTATTATTGTTCTCTTTATTTGGCAACGCGGTTCTTTCGTTATTTAATCAACCATATCTGCGTCAAAGATACAACAACCGATAGCAATAGTTCCAGATAAAAATGAAGAAAGGTTTTTGGGTTGTTTTATAGCATGGTAGCGCAGACATTCCTGTCTGCGTCGAATTTTACTCAGACAAGAATGTCTGAGCTACCTGGATTTTCGCCGGCGCACGAGGACGTACGCCAGCCACGGGCTTTATTTTTTCCAGAAGGATGGGCGGAGGGCGAGTAGGATCGTGAAGATTTCTAATCGGCCGAGGAGCATACAGATAATCAAAATCCATTTGCCCGGAATCGGTATCCATGCGTACGTTTGAGTCGAGCCGACACCGTTCAAACCGGGGCCGATATTACCCAATGTTGCCGCGACAGTTGCAATCGCAGTTACAAAATCGGGGATAAAAAGCATCATCAGAAGCGAGCATAGTACAAAAAGCATCGCGAACAGTATAAAAAAGGCGGTGATATTAGTCACCTGCTCTTCTTTCATGCTGCAGCCGCCGATTTTTAACGGTGCAATCAGGTGTGGGCGGACCATTTTTGACAGTTCCCGCCAGCCCGCTTTGAGCACCACCATAACTCTTATCATCTTCATGCCGCCGCCTGTCGAGCCGGCGCACCCTCCCCAGAACATTAACAGCAGTAACCCAAACCGACAAAAATTGGGCCATAAATCAAAATCAGCGGTACCGTAACCGGTGGTGGTTATAATTGCCAGAGTTTGAAATGATGCATGTCGCACCGCCCCGTACAATGTCGATACCTTTTCTTCCTGTATGTCGTGATGTGCCCCGAATTCTTCGGCATGTCGCGGCTCGAATTGATAGTGCACCACCGCCTGGTGTTCAGGCTTGATACCGGCCATATAGAGAATCCCGGCAAAAATTACAATCGTAACAGCAATCGTACCGAGGTAAAAGTGTAATTCTTTATTAGTGAAGAAATCGGAAAACCGTCCGCGAAGAACTCGGTAGTGAATCAAAAAATTCATCCCGGCCAGCAGCATAAAGATAGTTATCACCCAGTCGATATAACTGCTATTGTAATATCCGATCGAGGCATTTTTGGTCGAAAAACCGCCGGTCGCCATCGTTCCGAATGTATGACATAACGCATCGAACCAGTCCATCCCGCCAAGTAAAAGCAGGATTACTTCGACCAGCGACAGCAGGGCATAGACACCCCATAGTATCGCTGCCGTCTGAGCCAGTCGCGGTTGAATCCGCTCGGTGGTCGGGCCGGGTACCTCGCCGCGAAACATATGATAACCGGAGACCCCCATCGCCGGGAAAATCGCAATCGCCAGGGTAATAATACCCATCCCGCCCAGCCAGTGGGTCAGACTTCGCCAGAACAAAAGCCCCTTGGGGATAATTTCGACATCGGGTAAAATCGTCGCCCCGGTAGTTGTAAAACCGGAACTGATTTCAAAATAAGCATCGGTAAACGAATGAATGATACCGCTTAGAGTATAATTATCCGCCAGCGAAAGGAAGTACACAAAAAATGGTATAGACCCCCAAAATGCCAGCGACACCCATCCGAGCGATACAATCGCAAAACCTTCCTTGATACCTTCCAGTTCTTTATCCGACCTGAAAATGATAGTTGTCAGAAAACCGAGTAATGCCGAAAGAATAATCGCCAGGATGAATCCGAGTTTTTCGGGATCGTAAAATATTTGGGAAAAATTTTTCGGGAACTGGTAATAAAACGAAATAGCAAGCGGGACAAGCATAATCCCCGCCATAATCATCGTCAACCGACCGGTCACATAAAAAATAGTCTTTTTATTCATCGATTGAACCTGAGATTAACGCGCTTTGAAAAGTTTGCGTACCCGCGAGACATTTTTTGAATAAGTAGTGATAATCATCTGGTCGCCCGGTTGAATGACTGTCTCGCCGTCAGGAATAATCATCTCATCACCGCGCAATACCGTACTAATGATTGATCCCCGTTGGATTTTACTTCGTACATGCATAAGCGGTTTGCCTGTAATGGGGCTGTTTTCCTCGGCGGTGATTCTTATCGCTTCGATATTGACATTCCGAATTTTGGCAATCCGTCCGATTTGTCCGCGATTGATAGCTTCCAAAATCTCCCGCGCGATTGTCAGACGGGGGTGAATAATGTGGTCAATACCAATAGATGAAAACAGTTTGTCATAGCGAATATCCGACACGACCGCGATAACTTCGCGGGTACCTTCCGCCTTAGCCAGAAGCGCCGACATTACATTATATTCGGTCTCCTTGGAGGCGGCAATAAAGAAACGGGCGTTTTTTACATATACTTCTCCGAGAATAGAAGCTTCGATGCAGTCGCCATGAATTATTTCGACATTATTTAGAATATCGGCCGCCTGGCGGGCATGGTCCTCATCAGGATCGACAAGGGTAACTTTGTGAACGAATTTTTGAAGGGTATCGGCCAGAAGAATTGCGGTCAGGCTGTCGCCGGAAATAATAACATTATCGACCGAGGTTTTATTTTCGAAGAAATAACCAAGGAACCGATTAAGTGAAGCGCGCGCGAAAATACCGAACAGGTCATCATCGGGTTGGACGATATAATCGCCATCGGGAATGATTCCTTTACCCTCGCGCACCGCCGCGACAAATAAAATCCTGTTTTCCTTCGTGTTACTCATTACATCCCGCAAGGCGTGACCACATATCGGCATATTTTCCGTTATCCGATAGCCGCGCATCAAAACATTGCCATCATGGAAATTAACCGCATCGCTTGCGCCCGGTGTTTCGACATACTGCGTGATAGCATCAACAACGACACTTTCAGGATCAATCGATAAGGTTACACCCATTTTCGAAATATCGATGATGGCATCGCCACCGCGAAACTCATTGCTCCTGATTCGCGCGATTCGGGTGGGGACATTATACTGCCGGGCGATGGCGCAGACCAGAATATTCAATTCGTCGTTAGGACTGACCGCGATAATCATATCGGCTTTTTCAATACCGGCTTCTTCGAGAAGCCGCGGTGAACTTCCGTTACCGTTTAAAATCAGGATATCCAGTTTTTCACCGATATTTCGGCAGACCGCCGGATCTTTTTCTATTAACGATATATTATGGCGCTCTTTTACGAGATGTTCGGCCAGGCTGTAGCCAACCACGCCGCCGCCAACAATTATAATTCTCATTTGGTTTCGAACTCTTTCATTTCAGCGTAAATTTTAAACAGCCCATTTATATTGCGCGCTTTATTAAATGTCAACAAGTAACCCAAAAATAGCCATCCGATGTCAGGTTCTTAAAAAAATTGGTTGCCAAATCCTGTTCGCGGGCAATACCTTATGATTTATGGGTATAACAAATAAATTCAAATGGCTGCTTTTTCCGCTTATTGTCTATTTATGTTTTATCGGCATTTATGTCGGCATCTCTTATTTTAACCATAATAACTACCTTTTTCTGCCGGTTTGGGATGTCAAACATTATCTGGATATTTCCGAGATCGGTTACCAGGTTTATCCGTGCACGCCCGGTGTTGATGGTAATTTCGGTGAGATTTGCGGTAATCCGGGATGGTTCCCGATGTGGCCGCTGGTGGTGAAACTGTTCCGGCCGCTTTTCGGGGGTTCCTCACAGACTACATTTATCACCCTGACTTTTCTTATCATGTTTGTCGGATTGATACTTCTGTATCGATTGATAGAACGATTTTACGGTTTCAAAGCAGGATTATTTACTTTAATCGCTTTGATATTATCACCGGCCGGATTTTATATGCTGACAGGTTTTCCTTATGCATTATTTCTGTTGCTGTTTATGCTGTATCTCTTTTTGCTTTATGCCAAACCGGGATGGGGGAGAGGTGTTGGATTATTTATTGTCGCGATGATGATTTCTTTGACTTACCCGACCGGGATTTTAATCGCTGTAATGCCCCTGGTTTGGAAAATGTTTAGCAAAGAGACGAAATTCAGATATAAATCGTTTAGAGACTGGCTTGATGTCGGTTTGTATATTTTGCCGTTTTTCCTTGGTTTGGTGTTTTTATGGATCTATTTTTATATCAAGTTTGACGATTTCTTTTTGCAGCTTCACTTCCAGGAGAAATATCATCGCACCTGGGCAGTCCCGATATACATTATATTTAAATCGTTTTTCACCAAGCCGATATTAAGTCCCGAAAATATCAGCATTATCTGGTATGGTCTGATATTTGTAGTATTTTTCCCTTTCCGGCTCAAAAGGGAGTTGTGGATTCTGGCGCTGGTTTTATATCTGTTCTCACTGACTACCGGAACGACTATGTCGATTTACCGCCACTACCTGATTATTTTCCCATTCTATATGATAATTGGAGTTTCCGACCGCCCGCTTTGGTTGAAATCGGCTTATTGTCTGATCGGACTGCTATTGTCGATTTTTGTTTTATTCCCGTTATTTATGAACTATCGCCTGATCTGAAATGTAAATTATTATGAGTATGGATAAAGACTTATATCGGTTGATAATGGCGGGGCTATTTTTTATTATTATCAGGATGAGTAATGAATAAGTTAGATTTTAACATAAATAATTATGTGCAGTATTCTAAACGAGTTATATTTTTTTCGTTCTTTTTGATATTGCTTCTAACCGTTTCCGGTTATTCTCAACAGTCGGACAAAACTTTTTCGGTCGGCTATTTCGAAGGGGGCTCGTACTTTATTCACAAATTGATGCTGACTGAGATGAAAAAATATTTCGACGAAATGAACAAGGACAGTATTGAACTTTATTACGAGCCGTACGGTTATTTTACGGCCGAGTGGAATCGGGACAAATGCCGATCGATGGCCGCCGAACTGGCTCGTATGGATAAAGATAGTCTTGATATGGTCATCGCCGCCGGACCGTGGGTGGTGCAGGATTTAATCGATGCCGGATTTAAAAAGCCGATAATCGCCATATATCAATATGACCCTCAAATTACGGGGCTTCTTGATAGTAATCTGGTTCCGATTATCCCCAATCTTACGGTCAATTATCAGCCCAATAAACTGTTTACCGATATTGCCGCGCTGGAAAAACTTTTTAGCGAACGAAATATCGGTGTGCTTTATTTTCCATCCGGTGATGAATCGGCCGCGTTTCGAAACAAAGTCTATAAAGTTGCCGGCGAATTCGGAGCAGTGGTGCATCTGGAGGATAAGTACAGCACCAAAGGTTTGTATAGCTTTTTTAATTCACTGTCGGCGATACAAAGACAAGTTGATGTTTTATATGTCACACCGATGTGGGGAATGGATTTCGAGCAGATGAAGCAGTTTTATCGCGATGCCGCCGGCGTGCGACTTCCGGTGTTTTCTTCGGAGGGTTTCCAGCAGGTGGGGAAAGGAGCGACGGCATCGAATTGCATTTATCCATACCGCTATCTCGCCAAATTCACCGCCCATAAGCTGCTTCAAATAATCGAAGGAGCGACTCCGTCTTCATTGCCGGTAGTGTTCGATGAGATCGAGGAACTATGTCTGAATGTCGAAGCCGGAAATAAACTTGGCCGAATATTCAAACGTAATTATTTGAACAATGCCAAAATGGTCGATGCCTTACGCGGCGATACGGTCCCGATGTACACCTATTCCATGGCTATAGAACAGGCTGAATTCGAGAATTCGGGATTACTTCTAAGGGGCAATTTGTACGATAAGGCGATACTGGAAATCAAAAAGGCGTATTCGGCGTTTTATCCCGGTTTGGGGGCGGGGGTTGCCCTGGCCGAGTCCGACAATGATGCCGATGCTTCTCTGTTTAATCGAACGCTCAACCGACGATTTTATGTAGATGTTGTACTTAATCAGCGTTTGTTTTCGTATCCGGCCATGAAGGCGATACAAATCGCCAAGAAAAGACGCGAGATTGAGAAAATAAATCTGGAGCAGGCTCGGCTCGATCTTAAACATGCCGTTACTATCGCTTTTCTAACGGTCCTTGAAAATTCGGAACACCTGGCCGCCCGCCGGCGAAAAGTGGAACGTCTACGAAATTATTGGGGGATGGCAGTTACCGATTATCGTTTAGGTTTAAAAGATAGTATTGATGTCGCTTTAATCGAGGAACGGCTGGTTGACGCGAAGATCGGTTTGTATGATATTCGCAATGAACTTCGGATATCGAAAATTATTTTAAATGTGTTGTTGAATCGTCCCGGCGACGATAACCTCGAGCTTAATGCCGACGAGTTTACACCGGAGGCGATGGTTTTTCTGGCGAAACGGTTCGAGGAATATATGTCGGATGCCATGAAGCAGGAGAAGTTGGAGCGGTTTCTGGTGGAGACCGGTATCGGAAATTCGTACGATATGAAACGTCAGGAAGAATCGATTCGCATTAAGAAAGATTATATTTCTATTGCTCGTAAAAGGTACTATCCCGAATTGAGTCTGCGTGCGAAGTATTCATACAGCAACGAATTCGGATCCGATCCGGATGATTATGACGATACCTGGACCATCGGAGGAATTCTCAGTATCCCGATTTTTTCAAATGATAAAAAGTTGTATGATGCGAAAATTCTGTCGCGGGAACTTGATGGACTACTCTACGGAAAAGACTCGCTTCGTTTTGCCGGATGGCAGGATATTATAACCAGGGCCGATTATTTCGCCACACGCACCTCGACTTTACCGATGAATTATTTTATAAAGAATCTGGCAATTAGTAATCTGGATTCGGCTTATGCAAAATATAATCGGGATGAGTATTCATGTATAGAGATGCTCAGTCTCGAAAAAGATGCCACCGCGAAAGAGGAAACCTTAATTTCCGATAAATACGATTTCTTTTCAGCCTATGCCGATTTGATGTATGCTATCGGTATTGGTTACAAACCTCTCAAATCGCTTGAAACCCAAAGGTTTTTCGAAAATCTCGAATATTATATGAATAAATAATTCGGTTTGTTAAACTCGAAGTATATATAAATTTAATCATATTATTGTTTTCCCGAGATATTGTAGCTCCCTCTTTTAATGCCCTTTTTTGGCTGTTTTTCCTTGACTAAATGTGATTATAATTTTATCTTATTATTTATTAAGCATGTTGTTAACACATATTGTATTGGATATATAAAAGGAATATACCGCCGGATATAAGTCTTCGTTTACAACTATAGGTATTTGTACAACCTGCGTACCCCGGCGAAAAATCCTAACCGAAAATCGGTTATTATATAGGTGTGAGGTTATTATATGTACCGTCACAATTATTTTGAAATAACTATAATATAAGTAAGGTCATGATAATCGTATTATCCGGGAAAGGGGGTGAAAGAGGCAATTGCGGTGGTCTGCACCCTGTTTGGCAGTAAATCTGCGGACAGTCAAACAAATTTTAATGCCGGAAATGATTACTTTCAAATTTACTAAGTACAAAAAATCATTTAAAGGGGGCAGCCGGTTATATATCAATAATGAAAGAAAACGTGAGGATTAAATGAAGGAGGAACAATGAAAATCGAGAGAAGTATGTTTCTAACTCTGCTTCTGCTGTGCCTGTTTAGCCTTACCGCCTGGGCCCAGCAAAGCACGACCGGACCGACCCCGCCGCCGGGGATGGATTTCGGACATCAAAATGCGACTAAAGCGCAAGTTGTACTGTCCGATGTCCCGGCCTACATCTGGCATCATGGCTGCGGTCCGACCGCGGTCGGTATGGTTATTGGTTATTGGGATGCGAATGGCTGTCCCAATATGGTTCCCGGCGATGCTTCGACGCAGACCAACGCCGTCGAAAATATGATTGCCGACGACGATCAGAATCCGAGTTGCGCTGCTGCCGGTTCGAATCATTATCAGGATTATTCCTGTCCGATTGATAATTATCCGAATTTATATACCGACTTATCTGAAACGGGCGGAGCTCATACCAGTAACTGTGTTGCCGATTTTATGGAGACCTCGTGGAGTTCCAGGGGTAATCGTTATGGCTGGAGTTATTACAGCGATGTTCCCGGTTCTTTTGTCGATTATGTTAATCTGGTGGCGCCGGAATATAGTCCGACCGCCACTAACTATACATACAGCAGTTTCAGTTTTAACTCATTAAAGTATCAAATCGATAATGGGCGACCGGTTGTTTTTCTGGTTGATTCAGATGGTAATGGTAGTACTGATCATTTTGTTCCGATTATCGGTTATGATGATGTTGCCAATGAGTACGCCTGCTATAATACCTGGGATGCATCCATTCACTGGTATCAATATCGAGCGATGTCGTCAAGCTATTCCTGGGGCGTTTATGGTGCCACCGTGTTCAACGTAACGGTACCCACGTGCGCCGATTTAACTCCCTCGTATTATTACCTTGATGGTGTCCAGGAAATTTATCCGGGTGAGTCATTGCAAGATCGTCTTCACGCCGCCGTGGGAAATATCGGCAATATTTCAGCCGACAGTTCCTCGGTTGGATTCTATATTTCTACCAATAATATCATATCGACCGCGGACCAGCTTCTTACCGGCGGACTTGAAAGGGTTGGTACAATTTCAGCCTCCGGTTCAAGAGCCGTTGTAATGAACGGTTCGATGACCGTTCCATCAGGCTGGCCGGCCGGCGTTGCTTATCTTGGGATAATCGTTGACCGCAATTATGAAATTTCCGAATGTGATGAGACCAATAATACCGCCTTTATCCCGGTAACCGTATATGATATTCCTGAGATGTCAGTTAGTCCCGGTTCGTATGATCAATCGCTCATGACCGACGAAATCGCAACCAGTAACTTAACCATATACAATGATGGTGATGGTCCGCTTGAGTTTTATATCTCGCAGGGCGGGAAAGGCGCCTCGATAGAAACAAAAGATTTTTCGAATATGACCTTGCCCGATTTGAGTTTGTATGATATCGAGGGTAAACCGATTGATAAAGATTTGGCTGAATTCAATAACGATATTTCGTCCCTTGATAATTCAGGCATCGAAATATCGGATATAAATTACACCGGCGGTTCCAAAGGAATTAAGGCGATGCTTTTCTCCGATGATTTTGAAGACGGCGATTATGTTGGATGGTTCGATGCCGGGTTTGATTGCAGTAAAGAAGTTACCGGTACCACTGCTGCCAATGGTACATCATACAGTTACCACGAATACAACTCATATTCCGGCAATGCCACCGGTATTTATCAGATATTCGATGCCATCGAACCTACGTATATAAGTTTTTATGTTCGCCCCGGTTCAACTTCGGAGGCAGACGGATACTTTGTGTTATATGATTCGGATGGCTCAAGTCAGTTGATTTGGTTTTTTGCCAGTAGTTCCGGTTATTTTTATCTTAATGGTACATCGGACGGCGGGCATGAAAGTTACTCATATACTGCTGACACCTGGTATCATATTGAATTCAGAAATATGGACTTTAGCGCCAGCACCTTTGATTATTATGTCAATAGCGCACTGGTGATGGCCGACATTCCGTTTCGTCATTCGGGTGCCGATGATATCGGTTTTCTGAATATATATAATCATACCAGCGGTGCCGAGGCGTGGTGGGATGAAATCGTTTTTGAAAATGACGCACCCGATTGGCTGTCCGTCAGTCCGTCCTCCGGTACAGTTGCGGCCCATTCGGCGTCCAGCGTTACGGTTACTATGGATGCTTCCGGGATGGCCGAAGGCGATTATTATAATAGCCTGTTTGTCACCGGAAATGATCCTTTCAATCCTGCCATCTCAGTTCCGGTTCATTTGGAAGTAGATAATTCACAGCCCGATATATCGGTAAGTCCGTCATATCTTTCTGAAATACTGTCGGTGGGTGATACATCGACACAATCGTTGTTTATTTATAACAATGGTGATGCGACTTTGAATTACGGAATTTTGATTGATGAGTCGAAGGGCGATGTTTTCGTCGTTGATAAAACCGAAGTACCGGGATTTATCGGACCGGATTCGGATATAGAAAAGGCCGCTTTTATAAGTAGTAACGTACAAAGCGTCTGTACTACAGCCGATGATTCGCAAGGCGATACCGATACACCCGTTTTTCAATCACCTGTTACTCAAACTCAAATGTCACCATCGGGCGGCGATAAAGCCGGAGACTTACTTTCGGTCGCACAATTACTCGGTACTATTCCCGATTATTCCGGTAATGCTCATCCGATGGGAGTTGCATTTGACGGTTTATATTATTGGGTTGTTGGCGGAGGATACTCCAGTGGCGGGGTAGCCCAGCTGGACGATAATTTTAATTTAATCGATACGCAAACCGTCGATTTAAGCTGTCGTTCGATTTCGTATAATCCCGGCGATGGCGAAGTTTATATTAAGGGTTATGGTGAAAACGGACTTTATCGATTGAACCGGTCACCGTTTGATGGAAGTATCGATACCATTTGCACCGGATTATTCCAAAATAGTCAATCCAAAATATGTTTTTCGCCCGATGGGCAATACATGTACGATCATTATAATGGTAATGTTACGCGATATGATTTCCCGGGCTGTACTTCGGCCGGAAGTGTCATGCTGGATATTCAGCATGACATGACCTACCCCCGTTATGTTATCCTGGCTCACAGCGGCGATTATCTGCTTACACTGGCTGAGGATGTAGTATTTGCTTACGATCCGTCCGATGGCAGTTTTGTCGATTCCTGTGTCCTGCCTGTCGATTCGTCATACGAATTCAGTATGTCCTATACCAATGGTATGTTCTTTGTCACGAATTATGATGAAGATACCTGGCAGGTATTAACCATTGATGGTGGTGCCGGGCCGAGTTGGCTGACGGTTATGCCTACGGGTGGTTCGGTTTATGTCGATGATGACCAGGCGCTGGCCGTTCATTATGATGCAACCGGTTTAGCCAGTGATACCTATTATGCATATATCGTAATCTCCAGCAACGATCCCGACAATCCGACGGTTTATGTTCCTGTTTATCTTGATGTTCTGCTTCCTCCGGACATAGTAGTATCACCAGCGTCTTTTGATGAATATTTGTTTGAAGGGGAAACAGCGACGCGACAGTTGATTATCGATAATATAGGTTCAGGGCCATTGTTTTATGGTATGTCGATAGTATATGACCCGGCTAAGGGTGATGCCTTAAGCACGATTCAGGAACGGTTCGAAAAGAATCTTCTGCCTCCCGCCGAACCTACGGAACTTATGGACATTTCCCAAGATCAATTAAAATATCTCAACGGTGAAGCGGTTGATAATCCGTCTGATATAACTGTGGGAGATTCCGAAAATGGCGGTGATTCCAAGGCGGCCTGGAACTCTCTCGCGTCGCTGAGTTACGCTCGAGGACAACACGGAATGGTCGCCCACCCGAACGGTAATATATATGTTTTTGGAGGATACACCGCGGACAGTGTCTATACTTCATTGGAGATTTATAATATCGTTTCCGGAACGTGGTCAACCGGGACACCGATGCCTTTTAGGGACCGAGGTATGGCTACGGCTATTGATAATGACGGATATATTTATTCATTTAATTCACTCGGTTACGAGACCGGTTCGCTTCGCTATGATCCGGACAGTGACACCTGGGATACAATCGCTATCGCGCCGGTTGAAGGTTTATGGGAAGCCGCGGCCGTGACCGGATTGGATGGACGGATATATGTATTTGGCGGTGAAGGGACCGGTCCCAGCAATCCCTTAAACTTAGTTCAAATTTATGACCCAGCCTCTGACCGTTGGAGTACCGGAAGTCCTATGCCTACTCCGCGTTTTCAGCATTCTGCGGTGCGTGGTCCGACCGGTTATATCTATGTTATGGGTGGTCGTAATTCTATTGGTGTTTTGGATGTTGTCGAAATATATAACCCGGTTAGTGATAGCTGGTCGAGCGCTATGCCGATGCCGACCGCTCGGAATTCTTTCGCCGCTTCTCTAGGTGCCGACGGGCGGATTTATACAATCGGCGGTAAAGACAGTTACACCAATAACTATGGTCCATTTTTTGATGATGTCGAAATTTTTGATCCGGTAAGCGGTATCTGGGCCCCGGGTCCGTCATTGGATGTGGCTCGTGGTGAAATGGAGGCGACCTCCTTTGATAGCGGTATTTATACCTGTGGCGGTACCGATGGAACATATTATAATATCCATGAGGTTTATTTCACAGAAGGATGGTTGTCGGTTAGTCCGCCCGGTGGCTATATCTATGGTGCTGGGTCAGGTTTCGGCATTGTCGATTTTGATGCCGCCGGTTTAGTATTGGGTGATTATTATGCCGAAATTCTGGTGGGAAGTAATGATCCTGATGAATCTATTGTTTCGGTTCCGGTTCACCTGATTGTTGGGCCTCCGCCTGATATCGCCGTTATGCCTGACTCGCTGGAGGAATCTCTTCCGCAGGAAGGTTCGTCGTCCCAAATGCTGACGATTTATAACTGGGGTGACTACGATTTAATTTTCAGTATCACCGATTATCCGGGTAGTGCCGCAACATTGCCGGTACCTGTACCTCATGTTACTCCAGTCGAGAATGCGAATCTCCTCGGTACGCGTGATTTATCTCAACCTATCGATATCGAACCCAATACTACATTGTGGACCGGTTATGGCCGTTCCGCCGACCGCAGTATTGATGTTCTGATTCTTCATAGTGCCGATTATATTGTTGACGGTATTGACTCCATGGCCGCGAATCTGGCCGAATTCCCGGGAATAGGTACAGTTGATATATATAATGCCATATTGGGGACACCGACCACTGCTGAGTTAATCCCGTACGATGTAGTGATAATGACGACGGATCAATTGTATTATGATATTGATTCGGCCAGCGAGCATGTTGCCGAATATCTTGACCAGGGCGGCTCAGTTATAATGACCACGTTCTGCTGGGCCAATCAGGGTAATAACACCATCAGCGGGCGGTTGTTAACCGATTATAGTCCTTTCCAGATTGGCGGCAGTTCACTGTACAGCTGGGGTGTCATGGGTAGTTATATTATTGGGCATCCGATTTTTGAGGAGGCCACCAATCTGCGGGTCTTTTATCGCGATTATACATCGTTGTCGTCGGGAGCTGGTCTTTTGGCTCTATACAATGATGGTATTCCGCTGGTAGCCCAAAAAGGTCGTGTTGTTGGTATTAACGCTGCACTTCATGGTCCTGACCCAATAGCCTATGATTTGGGTTGGACCGGCGATGGCTGGAGAATGCTGTATAACACGGTGACCTATCTTATATCGACATCATGGTTGTCCTACGCGCCGGATCTTGGCACCATCGGTGCCGGAGACTATGCAAATATTTCCGTTAACTTCGATGCCACCGGATTACCGATTGGCGATTATTATGCCGGTATGGTGGTTGGAAGTAATGATCCTGACGAACCGTTTGTGGAAGTACCCGTTCATTTGAATGTGTATGAAACCGGTAGTTGTGTTATTGATATTGCCGAGGTTGATGGGCCGCAGGGGCTGCCGGTTGGTGTTCCGGTTGTGGCCTGCGATGTTACCGATGTTGCCGGAATTGAATTTCATATCGAAAACGACTCGTTGATAGTGTATGCCGATTCGGTAACCTCCGATTACCTGACCGGGGCAACGGTTGGTGCTCTCGGTTATCGTTTGAATTTCATCTGGGAAGATTTCATGAATCCGGTTTCATTTGCCGAAGGCGATACAATCGTGACCTTATGGTACACCTGTGTCGGTACGGTCGGTGAAGTCAGTCCGTTGACATGGTTCGGTAATAATGAGATGGTTGATGATGGCGGCGATCCGATAACCGGATTATCGTATGCTCCCGGCAGCGTTGAGATCATAATGCCGTACCATGATATCGCCGGACATGTTTATTATTATGATATGGCCACGATGATACCGGATGTTGATGTTGATATCGCACCGGTAACTTTGCCTACGGAGATGACTGATGGAAGCGGCTATTACATGTTTGCCAGTCTTGCGCCGGATACATATACGCTCGAGGCAACACGTACCGATGATGACCCCGGTGTCTCGGTTGCCGATATTATTAAGATTCGCCGGCATCTGGCGATGTTGGAAGTTTTCGATACCCCTTACAAACTGGTTGCCGCCGATGTTAATCTCAGCGGAAGTGTAAGTGTGGCCGATATTATCAAGATTCGTCGTTATTTGGCCATGCTTGAAGATTTACTCAGCGGTAACTGGATCTTTATCGATTCGGCCTATGCCATTACCGAATCCAACTGGTCAACGGCACCTCAGATTGTCGATGTCTCATTGGCCGGTGCCGATGTAACCGATGCCAGTTTTGTCGGCGTACGGAAGGGTGACGTCAACAATACCTGGAGTCCGGTGAAGGTCACCAAGCCGGTTTCAGCCGCTTCGGCAGCTATTCAGGTCGGCGATGTTTATGGCACTGTCGGCGAAACAATCTCGCTTCCGATTACGGTCCAAAAAGAAACGGAACTGGCCGGTGTTGAATTACATTTTGATTACGATGCTTCACAGCTTTCCTTTGTTAAGGCGACTTCAAATCTCCCCGGAGAACTGACTCTCAATAATACCAAAGGGACTGTACATCTTATCTGGGAAGATATAGACAATGTAGTTTCAACATCCGATAATCAAACACTGGTGAATCTGCAATTCAAGGTCCTGCCCGGATTGACCAACGTAACTGATATCGAATTAACTAGTGCTGAACTTGTTAATCTGATCGGAACACCTTATTCACTTGAAATTGAAAACGGCCGTGTCACTCGCGGTACCGCACCGACTCTTCCTAAGGAATTTTCACTCGAACAGAATCGCCCCAATCCGTTTAATCCGATAACCGAAATCAGTTTCAGCCTGCCGACTGCTTCCGATGTTCATCTTGATATTTATAATATCATGGGACAACGGGTGGCGACACTGGTTGACGGTTTTCTCGAAGCAGGTCGTCATACCTGTATATGGGATGCCGGCCAGGCGGCGAGCGGTGTTTATTTCTATCGCCTGCAGGCCGGAACTTTCACGGCTGGTCGGAAGATGATATTGCTTAAGTAAATATATTTCTATTTATGTATTTAAGGGGTCGGAAATCCGACCCCTTTCTATTCGCCCGTAATTCCCACATAACTTCTTGACAGAATTTAACTTTTAAGTATATTTCAATCGTACGAATCAGACAATACAATAATCTGCCGTTATACCGCCAAGGCCGCAAATATGACGATATATTTTTAACAGGGGAGATGTGACATGAACAGAAGGATATCTTTGATTTGTTTTCTTATAATTTCATTGGCGGTATTTAATGGTTATGCTCAGGTTCCGCTGGAATCTTCGGTCTTTTGGGAGACTTCCGAGGAGGATGTTTACTCCACCGGTATGATTTGGGATGATTGCAACAAGGATGGTTACATCGATGTTTTTTACTCCAATGGTAATGATATCGTCCTCGCCCAGAATTTTGTTTATCTCTCTCAATATGGTCTTCTTCCAACCGGTGGCGACTGGTATTCGGGTGATAACAATTACTCCGGCCATTGTGCCGTAGGTGATATCGACGGTAACGGTTACCCCGATATGATTGTTGCGAATTATATCGGGCCGGGCGGATTTAATACCAAAACACGCTCGAATATGTATATGAATTATAATGGTGCCCTAAATCATGCACCCGATTGGTACACAGCCGACAGTATCTATACATTTTCATGCGCGCTGGGTGATGTCAATGGCGATGGTTATCCTGATGTAGCATTTGCGACCGGCGAGGGATACTACAATCGACCGGAACGGGATCGGATACATTACAATGCCGGTGGTTATCTGTTAAACAGTCCCAACTGGGAGTCAGATGACAGCACGATGGCAATGGATGTTACCTGGGGTGATGTTGATAATGATGGCGACCTTGATCTTGCTTTTTGTTACAACGAACTGGGTGCGGCAATTCATTATAACTATTCCGGCATACTCGAAACAACGCCCTCGTGGAAAACGACTTCAACCGATCCGGCCAATACAATCATACTTGGCGATGTTGATAATAACGGCTGGCTCGATGTGATTGTTGCTTTTAATTATCAAACCGGCGGTGATGGTTACTATGAAGTATTTTACAATGATGGTACCGGACATTTTTCCGGTTTGTCTTCGTGGCAGTCAGCCACCGGTGGTTATGGCTCGGCGCTGGCATTGTATGACTATGATAATGATGGTGACGATGATTTGGCTACCGGGCGATGGTGGGGAGGGCCGTACGTTTACGAAAATATGGGCGGAACATTCAGTCCAAATCCGATCTGGCAGGTCGATGTCTCAACCGTGGTCGAGGAATTGGCGTGGGTTGATATTGACGGTGATGGTGTCGAAAATATGGCCGATACATTCTACACCGGGGGAAGTCTTAAGCTGTTTTACACTAAACACCATCCGCTTTTCTCGCTCGATTCGGTACTTGTTGATGGAACCATATTAAATAACAATCAATTTTGTTATGACTTGGTTTCCGGATGGGTATCGCTTGGTTCGGCGCCGAATGACAGTGCTGTAGTATATTACAAATATTCATATACTAATGATCTGGCCTCGTCCAATTGGGATGTTTCCAACCGGGTGTACAAAAACACGAATAAACCATATGTTGATATTTATGCCGATACCACTTTCGGATGGGCACCTCTGACAGTACAATTCAGCGACAGCTCGATTGGTTCGTCCGAATGGTTATGGAATTTTGATGATGGTGACACATCAACGCTTCAAAATCCGATCCATACTTATACGTCCGGTGGTACCTTCGATGTGACCCTGCAGAATCTGTTGCCCGATGGTTGGCATAATCGTACCGCTTTAAGAATGGCGGTTGTTCTGGCTGATACTTTATATTTCCCTAAAGTTGAATATTCCGCTGGTGATACTGTGAAGATTCCGATTTACATGAAAAACAATCATCCCCTGCATACTTTCAAACTTCCGATAGTGTATGACGGTCCTCTCCAGCTTGGTTATCTTGACTACGATACCGACTCCTGCCGCACCGATTATTTCGACCAGGTTGATTTAATTGCTATCAGCCCGATGGAACGCAAACTTGTATTCCAGTTTTCACCGAGTGTCACCAATTATCAACCACCGCTTGAGGCGGGTTATGGACGTATCATTAATATATATTTTCTGCATCAATCGGGAAGCGGTATGAACATCCTTGATACGACGTCGATATCGACTCATCATTATTATTATAATGCCGGTTATATCGATTACCAGCCTCATGTTGTTACCGGTTATATTTCGGATACGCTGGTTACACGCGGTGATGTTAATGGTGACGGCGATATTAATATTTTTGATATTACCTCTTTGATTGATTATCTCTACCGTGATGGCCCGGAACCCAATGCCTACGCGGCCGATGTCAACGCTGACGGTGTCATAAACATATTCGATATTACATATTTGATAACTTATTTGTATCTGGAAGGACCGCCGCCCCCGCCGAAATACTAATTTATTTTCTGAATTTAATCGGTGGTAGCTCAGACATTCTTGTCTGAGTGCGCAGACAGGAATGTCTGCACTACCATAAAGTAGTATTTAATTCCAAATATTAATTCTGGAACGGGAAGAAGAGCGCCGAAAAATCCTGGAAGAAATGAGCAATGACGCATGGCCAGATCGAGCCGGTTTTGATATATAATATCCCAAACATCATTCCATAGATAGATATCATTATAAATCCGCCGACCCCCTGATAGGTGTGGCCCATCCCGAATGCCAGCGAAGATACAACAACCGGTACAATCCAGCTTTTTGAATGACCGAATAATTTTAATCGTGTAATCAGATATCCCCGGAAAGCTGTTTCTTCGCAGATTCCGGCGGTTAATGAAAGAAACACCCAGACAATTCGCTCCGCGCCGGTGTCTGGTAACATTAATTCAATCTCGCCAGGTATCCCCAGGCCGAATTGCTCCAGACCAAGTGATAACAGCGTCAGTATTAAATTGGAGGCGAGCAAAAAGGCGACCGCCCATAACAGATCTAACAGCCGGATATTTTTAAAACCCAAACCGCGTAAGCCGGTTTTCTCATGTCGTACTGTTAAAAAAACCAGCAGAAATAGCAGCCAGTGGGTCACCATCGTTGGAATATAGATAAATGCAATCGGCGAGTCGGCCAGAAGAGTAAGCGCTTCCTGATAATCACCGGCAAATGGTATTGATAATAATGGAAAAAATAATAGCAATATCGCGAGGGTTAAAAACGAAAGTATTCTCCTTTGAAAATTTTCGTTAGGGAATTTCGATTCGCCCGACTGTGGTTCATGTTCCGAAGGCGAAACCGGGAATCTTTGGAAATCGTTATTGTCGAAACTCAATTTATCTTTGTCTCGTCGATTTTCTTCTTTTTACCGAAACCACCGAATATTAAGGCGGCACCTATTACAATTATTATTATCGGCCAGCTTTTGCCCATGTTAGGGAGAATGTCGAGATTTATCAGCAAAAATAACAGTCCGATACCGATTAATATTGTCCCCCCGATCAACAGCCCGGACCGATCATCATGTTTTTTCATCTCATCATCCATAACTCCTCCTATTCTTACTCGTTAAATATTCACCGCTACCCGGACATTCAATACCTGCGCGAATTCTTCGCACACGATTGACTTTATTATTATTTATGATAAATTAGCCAAAAAGTTGTGACTGTAAAAGAAAAATATAAAGAAATAGTATGTCCCGACATATGCTTCAGCTTCAGAGCGGTATTATCTATGGCCCGGTCAACTCGCGACGACTTGGCTCTTCGCTCGGATTGAATATTCTCCCCAGTACGTATAAGGCCTGCCCGTTTAACTGCGCCTACTGCCAGTATGGTTTTACACCGGCTGACGGTTATATTACCGAATCGGACGGCCGCGATTTACCGACCGTACCAGAAATTGAGAAGGCACTATGGGACGCGCTCGATGAGTACCCGTCGGTAGCATATATAACATTTTCCGGCAATGGCGAACCGACGCTGCATCCCGATTTTGGTGCTATTGTTGATGCTGTTAAGAAGATCGGCAACAGCGCCGCGCCGCAGGCGAAAGTAGCGGTTCTTTCTAATTCCGCATTGGTACATAAGACTGAAATCCGTGAGGCTTTGAACCGTCTTGATGTTCGTTTTATGAAACTCGATGCCGGCGATGAAGAAACATTCCGGCGGTATAACCGCCCGCACAAATCAATTACGCTTGATGGTATAATTGACGGTCTGAAAAAGCTGGATGATATTATTATCCAGGCTTTGTTTGCCGGTGGTGATTACGGCAATTATAACGATAAAGCGATCAATAGCTGGATAGAAAAAATCGGTTTGATAAAACCGACCGCCTGTCATATTTATTCTCTCGACCGCCCCTCCGCCGATGGACGATTAACTCTGGCCAGCAATAATGACCTACTAAAGATTAAGGATCTGGCAGGAAAGAGAATTAATATCCCGATTGAAGTTTATTAAATCGGGATATTATTGTCAGTAATTGCCAATTACCGCTTGACAAATGAAGCGAATAGGCTAAATTAACTTAGTAGAATTATATTTTTGATACTAATCCTATTATGTGTCTTGTAATGTCAAACGGTATAAGGCGATTATTTAAAATCATTGTTACCCTGACAATTATTTGTGTTTTTGTTTTGCTTGCCTGTGATAAGGATAAAATTTCGGATAGTATTTATAACGGGCCGCCGCATGTAACTTTCTATGATACTATCAATACCGCCCTTGGTTTAACTATAAGCGATACGATTGATTTTTTGGATACCAATGGTACAATCAGGTATCCGTATTTTGAGGTTGTCGGTTTCGACGGGCCGACCGATTTTGGCGACGGTTTGTCGCTTGATACCGCTACTGGCGAATGGTCGTGGGATATCGGTCCGGATCAGAATTGTACCGGGACATACAATCTGCTGATTTCCCGTTCCGATCTCCGGCGTTTTTGTAATAATGAAAACATATCATATATCGATACGGTTTTTTATGCTTATTATAAAATAAATGTGTCCTCAGGGATATCGATAAGTATCGATGTTATTCATGATCAACTTCAGGGACACGAGGCCGAGGTTTCGATTTCTTTAAATTCGTCGTTATCTCGTGAAACCAACGATAGCAGTTATCTGTATATGTATGATTTTATGATAGGTTATGATACATCGGTCCTGACGTTTATTAAATGTCGGCGGGGAGCAGCAATTGTTGAAAGCAGGTTCGATTATTTCGATTGTTTTTTTGGTCCCTTTGATGATTGCGGCGATGATTACCCGTCAGGCCTGTTAGTTATTGCAGCAATTCAAGGTCCTCCGGTCTCATCTTATTTATTTGGTCCCGGCGAACTGGCTAAAATGACTTTTTTGGTTAGTAGTGATTACAATTATGCGGGGGAATTCGTACCGATACGGTTTTATTGGTGTGGATGCAATGTTAATAGGATACTTGAGGGAAACCATGAGATAATGCTTCTGGGACAAAATGTCTATGACCATGACGGGAATCGGATTTCCGATTCAGCTGATAATTCTGGTTACAGCGGGCCGGAAGATTCTTGTTATGATACTGTTCTTACGGGAAAACAATCGCTGAATTTTAAGCGTATCCCGGCAATAAATTTCCGTAATGGCGGTATTGCTATAATTCCGATCTCGGTAATCGATGACGGATGCGATATCAATTTGAATGGAATTATAAATGATATTGGCGATGCGGTAATACTCGCTAATTATTTTATTTATGGGCCTTCAGTTTTTACCATAGACTATGATAGACAAGTAGCGTGTACGGATGTTAATAGCGATGGTATTCCTTTGACAGTTGAAGACTTTGTATATTTGGTTCGTATAATTACCGGCGATGCCATACCTAATCCTCAGCCAAATCCGTGCGCTTTTGCCAGCTTCTTAGTTCAAGGCGATACGGTTGGTGTAGAGAGCAATGTTGAACTTGGCGCTGTCAGGCTGGTGTTTTCCGGTTCAATTAGCCCCCAGTTAGCTGATGATTTAAGCCATATGGAGTTATATTATAATCAGGTTGGTAACCAGACGAACGTTCTTATTTTCAGTTTCGAGGAAGGTGATTATATTTCTTCAGGGGATTTGTTATATTTTACCGGTGACGCTTCGCTCGATTCTGTGGAGACCGCCGAATATCGCGGCACCGTCGTGAATACGGTTATTGAATAATAATTCAAATTTTTTTAAATATCACATGACTCATGTGATATCACATTACCCAAAATCACACATATGTACATGACCCCCATATTGTAGACATTCGCTCCATTCGCTCTTTTTTTAATTCAAAAAAAGGAGCGAGATGTCAAACGCACGAATATTATTCCAGAACTGGATTGTCGATCTCGGTTTTGATCCGGGCCATAAAAGGATAATCCTCGATACAGATAATATCATTATCCCCAACCGGCGTATTATAACAGCGGTTCGGTTGGCGCTTAAAAAAATGTCCAATAATGAGCGCGAATTTATCGAGCGCTATTATTTTAAGGGTGAATCTTATGTTAAAATCGGCCAGGCTTTGCGATGGATACCGTACCGGGTTGAAGCGCTACACCGGCGTGCGGTAAAAAAATTACGTAAGCACCTGGCGCCGTTTGTCAAAAGGGAGTTCGGGATAGAAATAGACACCAATTATGAATGCCCGATTTGTAACTCACCGTTAAAAGACGAGATAAACCGGTTATTCAAAGCCAAAAAGCCGGAAGAGACTTGGAAAAAGATAATTAAAATTTTAAAAGAGAAATACAAAATAACAATCAAAACCCCGCAGATTTTGATTGGTCACCAAAAATATCATTTTGAATAAAGGAGTTTATTATGGAAAGTACCGTACCCAAAAAAGTGCGGGGGGAACACTGCCTGAATGTTTTTGTCGCTTACGAATTTAAAGAGCGGCTGAAAAAATTGTCGGAAAAATATGACCGAACCCTGGCCGATATGGTTCGCGCCATTCTTCGGATTGGAATTCCGATGCTGGAAGGGATTTCGAAAGCGGAGGAGGAGATGGTTCGCGAGTATATCCAGCTTTTCCGTAAGTTCAGGAAAATTAAAAACTTAAAGGAGATATAGGCTGTTTTTCAGCAGGAATTTTTCGCTTGAATTGACATTATATAATTTGTATAATTGCTTTTTAGGCGGAAAGTTATGTTTGAAAAACAAAGAACTATAAAAAACGAGATTTCGCTTGAAGGTATCGGGCTTCACACCGGTAATCCGGCTAAGATTACTTTTAAACCGGCTCCTCCCGACAGCGGCGTAAAATTTATCCGAACCGACCTGCCCGAACAACCGTCGGTGCGGGCCGATATCGATAACGTTGTTGATATCTCCCGCGGCACGACCCTGGCCGATGGTCAAGCCAAAGTCTGCACGGTTGAGCATGTCCTGGCGACCGTCTCCGGTTTACAAATCGATAATCTGGATATTGAATTAACATCCAACGAACCTCCGGTCGGTGATGGTTCGGCGCGACCGTTTGTCGATAAAATATTGGAAGCCGGCATCGAAACACAAAATGCCGACCGACAGTATCTTGAAATCGATACGACTATGTCATATTCCGAGCCGGATCGCGCGGTTGATATTGTTGTTACTCCCTCCGATACCTTTCGCATTACCTTCATGATTGATTATAAAAACCCGTCTCTGGGAACTCAGTACACTACTTTGATTGATCTGGAAAAGGAATTTGTCGAGGAATATGCCCCCGCCCGTACTTTTTGTTTTCTATCCGAAGTCGAAATGCTTCGCAGTCTGGATTTAATTAAGGGTGGAGGAATCGATAATGCGGTGGTTATATATGATTCGGATAAAGGGCAGGTTGAGGTTGATCGGATTCGCAGGGCGCTTAATCTGAAAGATGAAGCTTTTGTCGGTGATACCGGAATCATAAACGACATCCCGCTTCGTTTTTATAATGAACCGGTGCGTCATAAGGCGCTTGATCTTATCGGTGACCTGTTCCTGCTCGGTGTCCCGATCAAAGGGCATTTTCTTGCGGCCCGTTCGGGGCATAAGGCTAATGTTGAACTGGTTAAAAAATTAAAAGAATTATATCGTAAAAAGAAACTGGCAAGTCGTTTCCAGAAAGCCCGCACCGAACCGTTTCTTGATATTAACGGTATTATGAATATAATGCCGCATCGATATCCATTCCTGCTTATTGATCGTATATTGGAACTGGAACCGCTGAAGCGCGTCACCGCAATTAAAAATGTCAGTATTAATGAACCCTTTTTTGAGGGACACTTTCCCGGTTACCCGGTTATGCCCGGTGTTCTTATAATTGAAGCGATGGCGCAGGCCGGGGGGGTTTTGCTTCTTGAGGCGGTCGAAGAACCGGATAAAAAACTTGTTTTCTTTTTATCCATCGATAAAGTAAAATTCCGCAGACAGGTTATCCCGGGCGATACCCTTCGTTTTGAACTGGAAATGATTATGTTCCGTCGCAGCACCTGCAAGATGCGCGGAAAGACTTATGTTGAAGATACCCTGGTGGCCGAAGCGGAACTGATGGCGGTCGTGAAAGACAAATGAGTAATATCCATCCTACAGCGATAGTCGATAGTACAGCCGAAATCGGTGACAATGTCACAATCGGCCCGTTTACGATTGTCGAGCCGAATGTAATTATCGAAGATAATGTTACTATCGGTGCCAACTGTCTGGTTGCCGAATACACCGAATTGAAAAAGAAAGCGACTTTGTTTCACGGTGTTGTGGTCGGCACTGTCCCTCAGGATTTGAAATTCGAGGGTGAGAAAACAAAATTAATTATCGGCGAAGGTACAACTTTACGCGAATACGCCATGCTTAATCGGGGCACCGCCGAAAGCGGGCAAACAGTTGTCGGGAAAAATTGTCTCCTGATGGCTTACACCCATGTTGCGCACGATTGTGTTATTGGTGATAATGTTATCATGGCCAATAGTGTCAATCTGGCCGGTCATATCGAGATCGGCGATTTTGCTATAATCGGCGGGGTTGTTCCGGTGCATCAGTTTGTGAAAATCGGGGCGCACTCGATGATCGGCGGGGGTTTTCGAGTCCAGCAGGATATATGTCCGTACGCTCTGGTGGGAGGTTACCCGTTAAAAATCGCGGGACTGAATGCGATTGGTCTGAAACGGCGCGGTTTTTCCAAAGAAAGTATTTCGCTCCTGGATAAGACGTTTAAAATTTTGTTTTTCTCGAATCTGAATACCACGCAGGCGGTGGAAAAAATAAAAAATGAGGTCGAACTTTCGACCGAAGTTAAAACGGTGCTCGATTTTATTGAACGCTCTACCCGGGGGATGGTAAAATAATCTTGTTGGGCGGCAATTCTCAAACGAATCGAATATAAATTTTCTATGGATACATTAAAAACAGCCGTAGTTGGTGTCGGGCATCTCGGTCGGCATCACGCCCGATGGTACAATAGTATCAATGAATCGGATTTGATTGGGGTGTATGATACCGATCCCGACAAATGCCATGAGGTCGCCGAGCAGTTAAAAGTTACCGCCTTTGAGAATCTTTCCGATCTTTACGGTAAAATCGATGTTGCCTCGGTGGCGGTTCCGACCACGTTGCACTATGAAGTCGCGGAGCAATTGATAAAAAACAATATCCACTGCCTGATAGAAAAACCGATTACGGTAACAAGTCAGGAAGCGGAGAAACTTATCGAGCTGGCGAAACAACATAATGTCATTATTTCGGTCGGGTATATCGAGCGGTTCAACCCGGCGGTGCAGGCATTGAAAAAATATGATACCAATCCCCGATTTATAGAGGCGCATCGCCTGGCCTCGTTTGAACCGGAACGCGGAACCGATGTTGCTGTTATTCTTGATTTGATGTCGCACGATATCGATCTGGCGCTGCATCTTATAAAATCGCCGGTAAAAAATATCGATGCCTCAGCGGTGGCGGTCGTTTCAGATACGGCCGATATCGCTAATGCCCGACTCACTTTCGAAAATGGTGCGGTTGCCAATCTTACCGCCAGTCGGATTTCACTGAGCCCGATGCGAAAATTACGTATCTTTCAGAAATCGGGTTACTTCTCTCTGGACCTCGCCGAAAAGCAGGCCGATATATACAGGCTGGCTACCGAAGATAATACCAGTGATGTCGGCTTTAGAGTTCCGCTTGGCAAATCGGAACATGAGATTATATACAATAAGGTGGCGGCCAAAGATGAGGATATGCTGTGTAATGAGTTGACTGCCTTTTTGAAGGCGGTTCAGCAAAAAACACAGCCCGAAGTCTCGGCAGTTGATGCGGCTGAGGCTTTACGTATAGCGACCGAAATCGATCGGATCGGAACCAATGGAGCAGCGGTGCGGGATGGCTGAGGAGAACATTGTCATATTTCTCTCGGCCGGTGACCCTTCCGGTGATATCGCCGGTTCTCTTCTTATAAAACAATTTCAAAATAAAAACAGCGAGATAAAGTATATCGGTCTTGGCGGTCGAAGGATGAAAGCTTTCGGGCAGTCACAAATCGTCGATAGTACAAAACTGGCGGTTCTTGGTTTTTGGGAGGTGGCTCGGAAATATTTCTTTTTCAGAAAGTTAATGAACGATACGATGGCGCTGATAAAAAAACAGAAACCAAAAGTAATTATTTTAATAGATTACCCCGGCTTTAATCTTCGTCTGGCAAAAAGAATCAAACCGCTGGGGATTCCGATTGTGTACTATATCTCACCCCAAATCTGGGCGTGGGGGAAAGGGCGTATTAAAGAGATTAAACAGTATATAAACAGGATGCTTTTAATATTGCCATTCGAGACGAAACTGTACGACGATGCCGGGATTGATAATAAATTTGTAGGGCATTACCTTCTCGATGATATCGATAATAAATATATCAAGGCGCCGTACGATACTGGTTCCGATCTGGTTACATTGATGCCCGGCTCGCGACCGCAGGAGGTAGAACGGATGTTGCCGACTCTGCTTAAATCTGCCAAGTTACTCGCAGCCGATAAAAAGTATCGTTTTGTCGTGGCCGGGGTTGATGGAAATATAAATTATGACACGTACATCAAGAAATGCAAACTACCGATTGAAGTAGTAATCGGCAAAACGCGCGATCTTATCCGGGATAGTCGTTTAGTGATTACCTCATCCGGCACCGCCACTCTCGAAACCGCAATTATCGGTCGCCCGATGATTGTCCTGTATAAAACCGGTCTGTTGACCTATATGATTGCACGGCGACTGGTAAAATTAAACAATATCGCCTTAGTGAATATTACCGCCGGTGAGACTATTGTTCCGGAGTTGATTCAGAATCAGGCAACACCTGAGACAATAGTGCATGAAGCGAAACGATTTTTAGACAATCCTGATTTATCGTTGGAAGTCGTTAACAAATTAAACGGTCTGACCGATAGGCTTGGTTCAGGCGGTGTCTCGATTCGGGCCGCCGAGGCTGTTTTGGAATTAATAAATTGCTGACTTTATATAGAATATTCACGTTTTTTGTGTATTATATATCGTTTCCGATATTGTATTTACTGTATCGTGCAGGTTCATGCAAATGGGGTAACCGTCTCGGATTTTACGATACAAACGGTGACAATTATAATTGCGATATCTGGATGCATGCCTCATCGATGGGTGAGGTTAAAGTTCTCAGTATAATTGTTCGCGAACTGATAAAGTTAAATGATGGTTTGCGATTACACATTACAGTCATGACAGAAACCGGTTACGGTCGGGCGAAGGAGTTGTTTTCGAAGTACGCCGAGGTCAGCTATTTACCGCTTGACTATTCATCTCCGATAAAAAGATTCCTGAAAACAATCAATCCGTCAGTCGCTGTATTTATCGAAACCGAAATCTGGCCCAATATTATTTATGAGTTGGGCCGAAAACAGATACCGATATTTCTGGCCAACGGACGTTTATCCGAAACCGCCTGCCGACGCTACCGATGGTTCCGCTCGGGATTAAAATATGTCTTCAATTTTTATGAAGTAATAATGGTGCAAAGCGAGACCGATAGATCGCGCTACCTAAAAATCGGCGCCGATGAAAGTAATATAACAGTTATTGGAAGTCTCAAATTCGATGCCCCGGTTAAAATTCTGCCGCCGGGGGAAAAGGAATTAATAAAAAGCAAACTTCATTTTGAAAAAACAACACGATTATTTATTGCCGGCTCGACCCGTATCGGCGAAGAAGAGTTAATTATTGAAACATATAAGAAGCTTCAAGCCGAATTTGAAAATCTACGGCTAATTCTCGTCCCGCGACATTTGAATCGACTTGATGATGTTCGCAAAATAATTGAAAATCATGGATTGTCATACCTATACTATTCAACCCTTGCGCGTGATAATAATGATACGTCGATATTATTGGTGGATAAGATGGGTGTGCTGAACGAATTGTACTCTATCTCCGATATCGCTTTTGTCGGCGGAACATTGGTTGATATCGGCGGGCAAAATATTCTTGAGCCGGTTTGGGTTGGTGTCCCGGTGCTGTACGGTCCGTCGATATATAATGTAACCGACAGTTCCGAGTATATTATTTATGGCAATTATGGTGCTATGGTGCAGGATAAAGATGCACTGTATGATAAGCTTAAATTATTTCTGAGCGGCGAGAAAGAGTACAATCGTAAACAAACTACCAACACCGAACCGAGTCGCGTATCATTAACGGCCAAAATAATCCTCGAGGGATTAAATAAAAATGCAGAATCTCTGGTTGAAAATAGTAACTCATAAACACAACCCGCTTTGCTGGCCGGTTTTGTTTGTACTATGGGTAGTCTCTTTGTGCTATCGAGTTATACTGTATATCAACAATATTGTTTTGTCGGAGAAAATAAAACTCGAAATACCGGTTATCTCGGTCGGTAATCTGACGGTCGGAGGGTCCGGTAAAACTCCGGTGACTGTCGAACTGGCCGGGTATTTTCTTTCAAAAAATAAAAAAGTCGGGATTGTTGCCTCGGGTTATGGGCGGAAGAATAAATGTAATCTTCTCATGAGTGGCGCTGAATTATCACAGGTGAGTATTAAAAGCACGGGTGATGAAATTAAATTAATGGCCGGGAAATTGCCCGATGCTTATTTTGCCGTCTATAGTACAAAAAGTGATGCGACGTATCAACTTCAGAAAAAATATAAACCGGATGTAGTTATTGTCGATGACGGCTACCAGCATCGGAAATTATTCAGAGATATAAATCTTTTATTAATTGATGCCACTTTTGATCTTCGCAAAGAAGGATTGTTTCCTTTTGGACGGCGACGCGAGCCTCTGAATGCGATTATCCGCTCCGACGCGGTTTTAATTACAAAAGTAAACATGTTTTCCATTGATCCTGAATTTCGGCGGTGGCTTTCGACACAGTTAGGTTCCAAACCGATTTCCGAAGTCGAATTTTTAAATGATTCTATTATATGCGGGGAGGAACATCGTAAAATCGAAAATCTCACCGACAAGATTTATTTTTTCGCTGCTATCGGCAATTTCGAGACGCTGTTACATTATCTGAAAAAGCAAATTCCGAGTATAATCGGCTATCGGAGGTTTCCCGACCATTGTCGCTACGATCGCCAACAGGTGGCTCAAATAAAGAACGATATTGACAGATTGAAGCCGGATTATATTATTACTACTGAGAAAGATTTTGTGAAGATAAAAAATATTGATTTTGGTTTGAAAGTTTTTAGACTCGATTTGAGATTACATTTTAAATCGGGGGAAAAAGAGCTGTTCGAAATGCTGGATAAAATCGTAGAAAGATAAAGATGGAACGCAAATACGATTTTATTGTAATTGGCTCCGGAATTGCCGGCTTGTTTTTCGCCCAGAAAACAGCCTCGCTGTTACCGAAATGCAAAGTTGCGGTTATTACCAAAAAAACCGAAACTGCCTCCAACACCAACTATGCCCAGGGCGGTATCGCCACCGTAATAGCGCCGACCGACTCATATGATTCACATATCAACGATACTTTAGTTGCCGGAGCCGGATTGTGTCATGAGCGGGTCGTTCGTGAGGTGGTGCGGAACGGTCCGGAAGCAATCGCCAAATTAGTAGATGTTGGTGTCCGGTTTACTAAAAAACGCGGGAAATACGATCTTGGTCGCGAGGGTGGGCACTCGACCAATCGTGTCGTTCATGCCGCCGACCTGACCGGTCGCGAGATCGAACATGCCCTGCTTAATGCCTGCCGCAAGCGCAAAAACGTCGACATTTTCAAAAACACTATCGCTCTCGAATTGATGACCTATAAAAACAAGGCCAAACGACGAATCTGTGGTGTTTACACTTTTGCCGAAAAAGAACGGGAGTTTAGCAGTTTTTATTCACCGGTGCTGATGCTTGCCACCGGCGGCGTCGGGCAGGTTTATTTTAATACGACCAATCCCGATATCGCCAGCGGTGATGGAGTCGCGATGGCATACCGTGCCGGGGCGCGGGTTGCCAATCTTGAATTCGTGCAGTTTCATCCGACCACATTGTACGATCCCGGCCGTAAACCGTTTTTGATTTCCGAAGCGGTCAGGGGGGAGGGCGGATTTCTGGTTAATTCGGCCGGCAAACGGTTTATGAAAAAATACCATCCGCAAAAAGAACTAGCCCCTCGTGATATTGTTGCGCGGGCTATCGATACCGAACTCAAAGAATCGGGCGAGGACTTTGTTTATATCGATATCAGTGGTCTCAGCTCCAAGTTTATTAAGACCCGATTTCCGAATATCTACCGTCGCTGCCTGCGTCGCGGTTTTGATATTACCCGCGAACCGATCCCGGTCGTTCCGGCGGCGCACTATGAATGCGGCGGTGTCATGGCCGATATTTACGGTCGGACCGATATCGAGGGGATGTATGTCTGCGGCGAGTCGGCCTGCACCGGGATGCACGGTGCCAATCGTTTGGCCTCAAATTCGCTTTTGGAGGCGGTCGTGATGGCTGATTTCGCGGCTGATGATGCGGTTCGGTTGTTCCAGAGTCACAAATTTCAGCAGTCACCCGCCGCAGAACAATGGCTGCACTCATCGAGGGAACGGAAAAAAGAAAAAATAGTCCTGTCACATGATAAACAGGAACTACGACGATTGATGTCAGATTATGTCGGTATTGTACGTTCCGCCGACCGATTAAAAATGGCTCACGATCGTGTTAATATGATTTTAAAAGCGATTGACTCCTATTATTTCGGCCACCCGGTTTCGTACGCAATAGTCGAACTGCGTAATATCGCTCTGATAGCCAACCTGATTATCCGCTCCGCCTCCCGACGAAAAGAATCGCGCGGTTTGCACTATATTCTCGATTATCCCGAAACCGACGATAATAAGTGGAAACGTAACACCATTATAAAACCGTCGAATTATATCGGCGGTAATAGAAAACGCAGCTAATGAATTTGCATCATGGTGATGTATAAAATATTGGAGTAATTATGGCACTCAGAACATATGATGAATACCTGGCGTCCCTTAAAAAGATGCGTCCGAACATCCACAAATTCGATGAATTGATTGAAGATGTCACGACACATCCGGCCACTCGACGAACGGTCGAGGGCCATGGAAAAACATTTAAAGTTATCGACGATCCAATCGAAAAAGAAATCCTGACAACCACCTCGCACCTGACCGGTGAACCGATCAGTCGTTACCTTTCGATTATCCGGAGTCCGGAGGATATGTATGCCAACAGCCGTATGAAACGACACATGTATCATCTCACCGGGACCTGCACCGGCGGGCGTTGCGCCGGATGGAACGCGCTTAATTCGATGTTTATTACCACCTACGAGATGGATGAAAAACTGGGTACTGATTATCATCAACGGTTTTTGACCTGGCTGAAAGATGCCCAGGCGCGTGATATTACTATTGCCGGGGCGCTGACGGATCCGAAAGGGGATCGCACGAAACCGCCGTCGATGCAGGATGATCCCGATATGTTTTTGCACGTTGTCGAGAAACGTGATGACGGTATTGTCGTGCGCGGCGCCAAGGTGATGATATGTGGTGTCGCCGCCGCCAACGAGATTTTTATCCTCCCCGGTTCGTCGTACAAAGAGGCGGACAAAGATTATTGTGTCTCGTTCGTTATCCCGCGCGATATCGAAAATCTGACTATCGTCGAAACGCGTCACCCCAGCGACAGTCGCGAATACGAGGAAGGTTTCGACTCGCCGGTGGTAGAAGGTGGTATCACGCAGGCGTACCTCTTTTTTGAAGATGTATTTATTCCCAATGAACGTGTTTTTATGGTCGGTGAGTATGAATATTCCGGTAAGGCGGTGATGTCGTTTATCGGGCCGTATCGGGCGGCTATCGGCGGATGTGTCGCCGGGCAGGGGGATATTAAAATTGGTTCAGCGATTCTTACCGCTCGCGCTAACGGATTGTCCGCAAAAGTGTTCAATGACAAAATAGTGCAGATGCATATCAACAATGAGACGACATTCGGGTTGGGTATCGCCGCGGCGGCGATGGGTAAAAAACATCCTTCCGGCGCATGGATATGCGATACCTTGCTCGCCAATGTCAATAAAGTTCATGTGGCAACATTACCGTACGAAACCTCGCGTATGGCCCAGGATATTGCCGGTGGTATCGCCGAGACCGGATGTATGCCGTCGTACAAAGATTTTAAATCATCGAAATATGGTCAGCTTATTCAGAAATACATGAAAGCGAAAGTCTCGGCCGAATCGCGCACCCGTGCGGCGCGTCTGGTCGAGTGGTGTACTATTGGCGCGGGAGTACCTGGTTGTATACACGGTGGCGGTTCGCCCGATGGAGCGAAGCTGTTCATTCGCGCTACCGGAAATCTGGAAGAGAAAGTTACTATTGCCAAATATTTAGCCGGTATTACTGAAGATATTCCCGAACCGGTGAAGAAGAAGTAGCCTGTACTTTAGATAGTTCAGTTAGGTCTAACGCGAGTTTTTGACGAGCGTATGACATGACAGCATAAATAAGCGGCAGGTCACACTCTGCATAAATGGGAAGCAAGTCACTATGTTATCAATTGAGCCTCGTTGTAAAAAGGTATAATTTGTAGGAAAGCACTCTTACAAACCTTTTCACAGGAGGCTCATATGAGA
>Ga0272443_10000412_pt1 | contig 81717 bp, 76 predicted proteins | sample SSMAcet12_FD_193581 | JGI IMG/M metagenome (GOLD analysis project Ga0272443, IMG submission 193581) | Marine sediment archaeal communities from Little Sippewissett salt marsh, Falmouth, MA, United States - SSM-Acet-12 | ecosystem: Environmental > Aquatic > Marine > Wetlands > Sediment ...
AGATGGCCGAGATCAAGCAGATTGAGGTCATCAAGGGCCCCAACACGGCCCTGTTTGGCTTCAACGCCACCTCGGGCGTGGTGAACATCATCACCTACAACCCCCTCTACGACGACGTGCGGGAGGTGACGGCCCGTATCGGCGGCTTTGAAGAGGGTCCGTTTTACGAGGGCTCCGGCGTGGCCACGGCCAAGCTGGGCGACGCCTGGGCCGCGAAGGTCGCCCTGGGCGGGTACGAGGCGGATGAGGAGTTTGCCAACACCTTTCCGGCGTTCCTGGATGCCACACCCAAGCGCGCCTCCGGCTCCGTGGATATCTGGGGACAGGTGACGGACACCATCCAGGTGAACTTTGAGATGACCAGCAACCAGAACGACCGCCTGGAAGGTATTGCGCTCCGGATCCCGTCGCGTACAGAGTTTGACGCGAGTTCCCTGCGCGGGCGCATCATCGCCGACACGGACTGGGGCCTCATCGAGGGGGATGTCTACCACAACCGCTCTGTGGCTGGGTATTTTCTATACGCTCAATCGCCTGTCGCGATCCCCAACGAGCTGGAAAACTCAATCACCGTGGCCAAACTGACCAATACCTTTGAGGTTGGAAACAATCATATCTTCCGCATCGGTGGAGAGTACCGCAGCGCGGACAATATTATGAAGGCCCTGGACACGGACGAACTGACCTACACCATCGGCAGCGTCATGGGCCTTTGGGACTGGCGCGCCACAGACAAGCTGCGCACCTCCGTGGCCCTGCGCTATGACCACTTTGAGCTGGAGCCCGACCCGAATTTTGGCTCCCCCTTTGGCATCAATAGCCAGTTTGTCCTGGAGGACTATCACCAGACTCTGGACGAGTACAGCTACAACATCGGCGCGGTGTATCAGCTGACGGACCGCGACACCCTGCGCGCCTCCACCGCCCGCGGCGTGGACCTGCCCAGCTTTACAGAGTTTGGGTTTCAGGCAATAAACACTTTTGTGGGTCCTCCTCCGGTCATCCTGCTGGGCAATCCGGGCACGCAGTCTGCCATTGTGACCAACTATGAGATCGGCTGGGACCGCCGCGTGGACGCCATAGACGGTTTCCTGCGCACGGCGCTGTTCTATCAATACAACGACGAGATGCAAAACATGGGTAGCGCCTTTACCACGTCCTTTGCTTTTATGCCCACCGCGCTGTACGGCAACCTCGGCGACAGCGAAATCTATGGCGTGGAGCTGGGCCTGGATGGTACGTTCCGAGACAAATGGGCTTGGGGTCTTAACTACGCCTTCTCCCGCGTGGAGGACGACCTGCAAAAGCGCGACGCGAGCGGCTTCTTGACTCCCGTGACCTACGAGGACTCCCACTCAGAGCACACCGTCAACGCCCACCTGGGCTACACCGCAGACCGCTGGCGCGCGGACGGATTCTTGCAGTACACAAGCGGCTTTGACGACTTCGGGGTCCCCGGCTGGCACCAGCTTGGCCCCCCAGGGCGCAACCAGCTGGTAAGCGTGGACGACGCCTTCGTCCTGAACGCCAACGTGGCTTTTGACATCACGGACGACATCACCTGGTCCGTGGCGGGCACCAGCCTCCTGGGCAACACCGAGCAAACCGCCTACGGCGAGGCCCAAACCATGGTGTGGACCTCCCTCACCTGGCGCTTTTAGGGGGCGGAGTGATTGCGGGTCCGGGTGGTCGCGGGTAAGACTGCTACGGCATGACTTTTGAACTTGGGCTCTCTCTTGTTGGCATCCTGGTGCTCTTGGTGCTCTCGGCGTTCTACTCCGGCTCCGAAACCGCCCTGACCGCCGCCTCCACCGCGCGCCTGCGCGGCTACGCCAAAAAGGGTGATGCCCGAGCCCAGGCTGTCCTAGACCTGCGTGCACAAAAAGACCGCATGCTGGGCGCTCTCCTTCTGGGCAACAACCTGGTCAACAACCTCTCCCCCGCCCTGGCTACGGCCATCCTCATGGCCGCCTTCGGCGAGGCCGGGGTGTTCTACGCCGCCATCTTGATGACCGCCCTTGTGCTCATCTTCGCGGAGGTCCTGCCCAAGACATATGCCTTCCACTATGCCGACGCCATGTCCATGCGTATCGCCCCCGCCATCCGCTGGACCGTTGTCGCCTTCGGCCCGATTAGCGAGGCCGTCACATGGATGGTCCGGGGAACCCTAAAACTGTTCGGCGTGGATGTCTCTAAAGTCTCCGCCGGCTCGCACCTAGAGCTGCTGCGTGGGGCCATTGAAATGCACGAGGGGCCAGAGCAAGAAACGGCGGAGCAGCGGGCCATGCTGCGCTCTGTCCTGGATCTAGCGGAGGTGGACGTAGAGCAGGTGATGACCCACCGCCGTGCCGTGCATATGCTGGACGCAGACGCGCCCCTGGAGGCCCTTGTGGACGAGGCCCTTGCCAGCCCATACTCCCGTCTGCCGCTCTATCGTGGGGCACAGGACAACATCGTAGGCGTAGTGCATGTGAAGCTCCTCCTGCGCCACCTGCGCGCGGCGGGCGGTCGGGCCAAAGGCCTGGACCTGGCGACCATAGCCATGGAGCCGTGGTTCATCCCAGAGACCACCACGCTGCAGGAGCAACTCGCGGCATTCCGAGCGCGGCGGGAGCACTGCGCCCTCGTGGTGGATGAGTATGGGTCCTTCATGGGCATCGTCACGCTGGAAGACATCCTGGAAGAAATCGTGGGGGAGATAGATGACGAGCACGACGTTCTGGTCCCCGGCGTGCGGCGTGCGGCAGACGGGCGCTATCTGGTGGACGGGACCGTCACAATCCGGGACTTGAACCGGGAGTTTGACTGGGACCTGCCCACGGAGACAGAGTACGCCACTGTAGCGGGCCTGCTTCTCCACGAGTCGCGGACCCTGCCCCGGGCGGGACAGGGCTTCACATTCTTCGGCTTCCGCTTCGACGTCGTCCGTCGGCAGCGCAACCAAATCACCCTCGTGCGTATCACACCGCCCAAAGACCCGGAACCTGGTATTGGAAAGTGATTGACTTTACGCTACAGCACTTTGCATTAAGGAATATCTCACGCCATGATTCGCGCATGACCTACTCCCTAGACCTCAGAGAGCGCACAAAAAGACGACACTGATCATGGCCCAGAGAGGCAAAGAGTGGCTCGCACCCCTGCTTTTTCAGGGCTCAAGCGCGGCCATGACCATAGAGCGCTGAATAGAGAAGGACCTCCTGCCCCTGCCGCCCTATTCACCGGACCGTAATCCTATCTAGAAAACCTTCGGCACCCTCAAAGAGCGACGCCAGAGCCTGGCGGATCCCGGCGACCTGGAGGCCCTGCTTAGGGATAGTTCTTAGTGCGATTTACTATAATGGGAAGTTCTATAGCATGGACCCATGCCCTGAGCGGGCTGCTCATCCTCTCCGGCGTGGGTCTCATCTACTGGAAGGGTTAGCCCCTGACCTGGCCCGCGCCGCGCACGACGTATTTGTAGGTGGTGAGGCCCTCCGCCCCCACGGGGCCACGCGCGTGGAGGCGGCCCGTGGCGATGCCGATCTCCGCGCCCAGGCCGTACTCAAAGCCGTCCGCGAATCGCGTGGAGGCGTTGTGTAGAACAGACCCGGCGTCCACCTGGGCCAGAAACTGCTCCGCCGTCTGCGCGTCCTGCGCCACAATGGCCTCCGTGTGCCCAGATCCGTGGCGGGCGATGTGCTCTATGGCGCCGCCCACGCCGTCCACCACCGCAACGGACATCTTGGGCCCGAGGTACTCCGTGTCCCAGTCCTGCGGCGTCGCTGGGCCCACGCGGGCGTCCAAAGCCTGTGCCGCCGCATCGCCCACCATTGCACAGCCCGCCTCGGCCAGGGCGGACAGAACGCCGCGGGCAGCCGCGGCATCCAGCGCAGAGTCCAGCAACAAGGTCTCCGCCGCGTTGCACACCCCCGTGCGCTGCATCTTTGCGTTCACCGCAAGGCTGCGGGCCATGGCAGGGTCCGCGCTCACGTCCACATAGACATGGCACACGCCGTCCAGGTGCGCGAGCACGGGCATCCGGGCCTCGACCTCCACCCGCTCCACCAGGCTCCGCCCGCCGCGCGGGATCATCAGGTCTATCAGGCCTCTGGCGCCCAGCATGGCCCCCACGGCGTCTCGGTCCGCTGTGGGCACCATCGCGACGGCCTCGGGCGGGAGGGCATTTTTCTGCAAAGATTGCTGCACCAGCGCGTGGAGCGCCAGGGAGGTTGCCAAAGCCTCTGACCCGCCGCGCAGAACAATCGCGTTGCGGGATTTCAGGGCCAGCGTTGCGGCATCCACGGTCACGTTGGGCCGGGACTCGTACACCATGCCCAGCACGCCTATGGGCACGCTAACACGCTGTATGATAAGGCTGTTCTGCCGTGTGGTCTCCCACAGGATGCGGCCCACGGGGTCTGGCAGGGCCGCCACAACCTCGGCCCCCTCGGCCATGGCCTCCACACGCGCGGGGGTGAGTGTCAGGCGGTCCACCAGAGCGTCCGAAAGGTCCTTGGCCCTCGCCGCCGCCACGTCCGCGCCGTTCACCTCCACCAGGTGCGGCCCGCCAGCCCGCAACAGGCCGGCCAGAGACACAAGCGCAGCATTCACCCGTTCCACCGGCGCAAGGGCCAAGACACGCGCGGCCGCGCGGGCCCGCGTTGCGAGGTCGTGCACAAGGGTTTCTGAGTCTTGGGCCATAACTACGCCACCGTCCGGGCCTCTTCCACGACGTCGAAGCACTCGATGATATCGCCCACCTGCACTCCGTTGTAGCCGGCCAGGGCCACACCACACTCATACCCCTCGCGGACCTCCTTCGCGTCGTCCTTGAAGCGCTTGAGGGCCGCGATGCCCCCGGTCCACACGACCACGTCGTCGCGCAATAGGCGGGCCTTTGTCCCCCGGCGAATGAGGCCCTCCGTCACCATGCAGCCCGCGACATTGCCAACCTTGGACACACGAAACACCTCGCGCACCTCGGCGATACCCAGGGCCTCCTCCCGCAGTGCAGGGGAGAGCATGCCAGAGAGCGTGGCTTTCATATCGTCAATAATGTCGTAAATGACGTTGTAGTAGCGGATGTCCACCCCGGCCTGAGATGCGGCGAGGCGGGCCTGGGCCCCCGCGCGGACGTTGAAGCCGATGATAAGACCGCCAGAGGCGCGAGCGAGAGTCACGTCGCTCTCCGTGATGCCCCCCACGCCGGCGTGGAGCACGCGGATGTCTATATCGGGGTTTTCCTCCACGACCTTCTCCAGAGACCCGGTGATGGCCTCTATAGAGCCGTGGACGTCCGCCTTTATGACGACCGGGAGGGTTGTCTTTTCGCCCTCCGCCTTGCGCGCCAAGAGCTGCTCCAGCGTGGTCCGGCGCTTCAGGGCCAGGGCCGCTGCAGCCTCGCGACGCTTGCGCTGGCGATACTGGGCCACCTCCCGCGCGCGGGCCTCGTCCGCCACGACGACCAGGCTGTCCCCGGCTTCGGGCGTGCCGTCCAGGCCCAGGACCTCCACCGGCTGCCCCGGCAGGGCGGTCTCCACGGCCCGCCCCCGGTCATCTAGGAGGGCCCGGACCTTGCCAGTTTCGGCCCCCACGATGAACACGTCCCCCACGCGGAGGGTGCCCCGGCGCACGAGGACAGTGGCCACAGAGCCGCGCCCGCGCTCTTGCTTGGCCTCCACGACAATACCGTCTGCGGTGCGGTTAGGGTTGGCCGCGAGTTCCAGCATCTCGGCTTGCAGCACAATGGCATCCTGCAGTTTGTCCAAGTGCAGGCGTTTTTTGGCAGAGATGTCCACGGACAGAGCCTGCCCGCCCAGGTCCTCCACTTGAATGTCGTGCTGGAGAAGGTCTTGCCGGATCTTGTTGGGGTCCGCGCCGGGGAGGTCAATCTTATTGATCGCAATGATGATGGGCACGTCGGCGGCCTTCGCGTGGGCGATGGCCTCCAGGGTCTGGGGCATAATGCTGTCGTTCGCCGCAATGACGATAACCACAATGTCCGTGACGGTCGCGCCGCGTGCGCGCATGGCGGTGAAGGCTTCGTGCCCCGGTGTGTCCAGGAAGGTGATCTTCTGGCCGCTGGGCAGGGTGATCTGGTAGGCCCCGATGTGCTGCGTTATGCCCCCGGCCTCCCCCTCCGCGATGTTGGTGGCCCGCATGGCGTCCAAGAGAGAGGTCTTTCCGTGGTCCACGTGACCCATGATGGTCACAACGGGCGCACGTGGAACGAGGGAACCCTCCGGGTCCGGCGCGCCCTCCAGTCCAACCTCCACGTCTGCGTCCGTGACGCGGCGGACCTTGTGCCCAAACTCGTCCGCGATAAGCTCTGCGGTGTCAGCGTCTATGGCCTGGTTTATGGTGGCCATAACTCCCATCTGCATCAGGGTCTTAATGACCTGCGGTGCGGGTTCCGCCATCCGCGCGGCCAGTTCCTGCACTGTGATGGTCTCGGGCAGGGTGACCTCCCGCGCGACCTTAGCCGCGGGCTCCTTGGGCCCCATGGCGGCCAGGCGGGCCTTTTCCCGCGCGCGGCGCTGTGCGGCCAGGGAGGGGCCACGGTCCCGGTCGTAGTCCCGGTTCATGGCCTGCGTGACGGTGATGCGTCCGCCGCCGCGCTGCCTCTGTACACTCGGGCGGCGGGGCGGAGGCGCACCACGGCGCACCCGCTCCCGCACCTGCTCAGGCCGGTCGGGGGGCGCAGAGGACCGTTCCTGCTCTGGCCCAGGGGGCGGCGGTGGCGCGACCACGACCCCTTCTGTCTCAGGCACAGACCTCACCTTCGGGCGGTGCGTCGGCTGACGTGCCGGCAGGGCTGTGGAGCTCTCCTCCTCCATAGCGCGGCGGAGCGCGCGCTCCCGCGTCTCGCGCTCCTGTGTGCTCAGGTGCCCGCTCTCATCTCTCTCGTCTTTTTCGTGCGCCTCAGTGGGGGCGCGCCGCCGCCGGACCTCCACCGCCACAGCGGGGCCCACAGGCACACCCCGCCGCGTTGCCGCCGCCACAGCCCCACGGGAGCGCGCCGCGGGGCTCGCGCCCGGGCCAACCTGCCCTCCCCCGCCCAGGGAGAGAGTCTTGCCCGACAAGGACAGAGTCTTCTTTGCCTTCTTTGGCGGTGTGTCATCATCCTCAGCCATGGTGGCACCCTATAACACGCTCCCGCGCGCTGTGGCTAGGGGCCCCCAATGTCCGGCCCGCGCAAAGTTATGTCCGCCATAGCGCCGGAGCCCCTTGCCCGCGCCTGGGTTTTGGTGTTCTCCTAGAGCGCGTGACTCATAAGCGCCTTACACTCCTTCTCGCCCTGGCACTCTGTGCCCAGGGGGCCGTGTGGCTCTCCCTCCGGCACGAGCAGGCCCGCTGGCCTGGCACGCCGCCCGTTCCCCGCTCTGCGGGCGCTCTGGCCCTGGGGGACGCACAACTGGCCTACCGCATCGCGGGCCTGACCCTGCAAAACATGGGGGACATGGGCGGCAACACAACACCCCTTTCTGACTACGACTATAGCGCCCTGGGGCGGTGGTTTGCTCTCATGGACGCCATGGACCCTCGGGCCAACTTCGCGCCATACCTTGCGGCCTATTATTTCGGCGGGACACAAAACCCACAGGATCTCGGGCCGATTGTGGACTATTTGGCCCGGGTGGGCACGCGCCCGGAGCCACCTGGGCCACAATCTATGAAGTGGCGCTGGCTGGCGCAGGGCGTGTTCCTCGCGCGATATAGAATGAAGGACATGCCTCTGGCACGCTCTTTGGCCCGAGACCTGTCCGCCCTCGCTGTAGAGCGGGGGGACCTGCCCATCTGGGCGCGAAACATGGAGGCTATGGTGGCCAGCGCTATGGGAGAAAAAGAGGCCGCGCTGGGCTTGCTCTTGGCCTTGCTGAAGGACGGCGCGCAGAACCTAGACCCAACGGAGGTGAACGCGACCGTGGAATACCTGTGTAGGCAGGTTTTTACTGCGGATGAGGCCGCGCAGGCGGAAATATGCGCAGGGGTGGCGCGGTGAGGGGTCTGTGTTTTGCCGAATCTGGGGCGCAATTCTGTGGGCAAGGCGCGGGAATGCTCTTGCATCCCGGCATGTTTGCTGCTGTAGTGCCTCCACTCTAAAAGAGTGATCCTTTTTCAAATTAAGGCACCATCCCATGCCCACACCCTACACCCGCTTTGTTTTTCCGCTCACTCTCTTGGCCACTGCGCTCCTCCTCGCGGGCTGTGCGTCCTTCGTAAACATGCAAAAGGCAGACAGAGACGCAGGCTACACAACCCAGGACTATCATGACGCCCTGGCCCCCCGGCCCATCCCCGATAGCGAGGAGGGCAAGGACGGGCAGACTGTGGGTGTCCCACCCCTACAGCCCTATGTGACGGGCGCGGCAGGTGCCGGGGCATATAAGCCCATGCCCATTGTGTCTTTGGATGTGCAAGGACAGTACGCCCTTCGGACGCTCTTTTATGAGCTGGCACAAAAAGGGGGATTTGACCTGGAGCTGGACCCGCGAATCACCGGGTCTGTCTACTTCCGCGCACAGGAGCGGCCCCTGGATGAGGTTCTGGAGCGCGTGGCCTCCATTGCGGGCTTGCGGTACACCTTTAATGACAACGTCCTGCGGGTGGAGTTGGATACACCATATAACAAGGTGTATAAGCTGGACTATCTGAATTACGTCCGCGCGGCACAGAGCAACATCTCTACAGATATTTCCGTGGTGTCCACAGAGGGTGGGACGGACACAGGCTCTGATTTCTCTGTAACGTCAGCAACGGAATCGAACTTCTGGGAGGAGCTGGACAGCGCCATGGCGCAAATCTTGGGCACCCCAGGCGCGCAGATCCTGCGCACCAGTGCAGACCCAACGCTTGAGGGGCAGCTAGAGACCGTGCAGGCGGAGCCCATAGGCGGCAGTCAGGCCCCAGACGTACTTCTTCAAATCGGTTCCCTGCCTGTTTCCGGCGGCGGCGCGTCAGAAAATGTCGCAAGCCGGTACTCCGTGAACAAGCAGGCCGGGCTAGTGAATGTGTACGCCACAGAGCGGCAGCATAAGGAGGTCTCTGCGTATCTGAACATGCTGCGCACGGCCATGACAGCACAGGTGCTGATAGAGGCCAAGATCTTGGAGGTTGCGCTGGTGGACCAGTACCAAACCGGCGTGGATTGGAGTCTTTTGGGTGAGGCTCCTGGGGACCAGGGTCAGGTTACAGGCGATTTTGGCGGTGGGTCCCTTCTGGAGTTTCCATCCAACTTCCCTATTACAGGGGGCAACTCTGGCCTAAGATCCATTATCGGTTATACAACGCAAAACTTTAATGTTTTTGTACAGGCTCTATCTACGTTCGGGACGGTGCGCGGATTAGCGAGTCCGCGGCTGTCTGTATTGAACAACCAGACGGCGGTGTTAAATGTTGTGAGGAACGTCGTCTACTTTGAGACAGACATACAAACACAACAAGGAACACAGGAGAGTCCTGGTGATACGGTAACCGTTGATTCCACAATAAAAACCGTCCCAGAGGGCATTCTGGTAAATGTAATGCCCTCTATCAATCTGGATGACAGAACGGTTTCTTTGTCTATACGTCCTTCCATAACGAAGATTTCCTCTTATAAAAACGACCCAGCCGTGGACTATCTCTCCAGAACTATATTAGCTCAAGACAGGGATGCAGGGGCTTTTGAAAGCCGTATACCAGAACTCAACGTGCAAGAGGTGGATTCCGTGATTAAGGTCCGCTCTGGCCAGGCGATTGTGATTGGAGGCCTGTTGCAGGACAAGGTAGAGAGCCAGAAATCGGGCCTGCCCGGCCTGCATGAGTTGCCCGTGGCGGGCGCGGCGTTTGGGCACAACCAAAACTACGTGAAAAAGACGGAGCTGGTGATCTTGCTGCGGGCGACCATCTTGGATGACCCTGGCGACAGCCTGCACGAGACGGACCGCGACCTGTACAGGGCCTTCGCCCGTGACCGGCGGCCCTGGGCGCTGTGATCCTGTGTGTCGCCCCGACGAAAGTCGGGGTCAGAACTTAGAGTGTGAAAGAGGTTTGCCCGATCTCGGCATCCACCGGGGTAACAAGAAAACGCCATGCCCAGCCTCCTCCTTATCCGCTATGTCCTGACCGCCGCTCTGCGCGACCGCGTGCTCCTGGCTCTGGCCAGTGCCCTCCTGGTCGGCGGGGCCATTGCCGTGTTCCTGGGCTCCGCCGCCCTCATAGAGCAAGACCGCTTTACCCTGGTGTTCGCGGGCGGCGCTCTGCGTGCCGTGGGGGCCCTGGCCGTGGTGCTGTTCGTCGTGGCCACCCTGCGCCGCGCCTTTGAGGCCCGCGATGTAGAGTTCCTCCTCGCCCGGCCCCTCTCGCGTACAACCTTTCTCCTGTCCTACGCTGCGGCCTTCGCGGGCCTGGCCGTCGCAGCGGGCCTTGCCGTTGGCGGCGTGCTCTGGGCCCTGGCCCCCCACCTCGCCGGACCGGGCCTAGCCTTGTGGGCCGCAACCCTCCTAGCCGAATACGTCCTCGTCGCCTGGGCGGCCCTGTTCTTCGCCATGGTCCTGGAGAGCGCCCCCGGCGCGGCCATGGCCACCCTGGGGCTTTACGTCCTGGGGCGCATGTCTGGGCAGATCCTGGGCATCATAGACGCCGGCACCGCCGAGGCCGTGCCCTTTCTCCAGACCCTCATGCAGGCCGTGTCCGTCGTCATCCCGCGCCTGGACCTCATGGCCCGGTCCTCCTGGCTCATCTACGGGCCGGAGGGCGCGCTCGCCTGGCCCCTTGCCGCCGCAGGGCTCCAGTGCGCCGCCTTTGGTGTCCTCCTCCTGGCCGCCGCCCTGGCGGACTTGCTCCGGCGGGCGTTTTGATCCCTTACCCTTCCGCGCCCCCAAAGTGTATGCGCGGGTCCACGGCGACATAGGCCAGGTCCGTCACAAGCTTCATGCCAACGCCGAGGAGGGCGTACAGGTAAACCACCCCCAGGACCACTGGAAAATCCCGCCCGACCGCGGCCTCGTACCCCAAAAGGCCCAGGCCATCTAAAGAGAAGATATACTCCACGAGGAGGGAGCCGGTGAAAAAACTCGCGACAAACGCGGCGGGAAAGCCCGCGATAACCACCAGCATGGCGTTTCGAAACACATGCCCCCACAACACCCGCGCCCGGCCCGCGCCCTTGGCCCGCGCGGTCAGGACATACGGCTTGGACATCTCGTCCAGGAAAGCGTTGCGCGTGAGGATGGTCAGGGAGGCGAACGCGCCCAGAGTCAGAGATATCACGGGCAGCGTGATGTGCCATAGATAATCAAAAACACGCTGTAAGGCGCTCATATCGCTCCATGTATTGCTCACCAAGCCGCGCAGGGGGAACAGATCAAAATACCGCCCACCGGCGAAGAGCACCATCAGGACAATGGCGAACAAGAACGCCGGGATCGCGTGCCCCAGGAACACGGCCAGGGAGGTCCAGAAGTCAAACGCCGTGCCCGCGCGAACGGCCTTTGCAATGCCCAGGGGCACCCCAATGAGATACACCAAAAGGGTGGTCCACAGACCCAGACTGATGGACACGGGCATTTTTTCCAAAACCAGTTGTGTCACAGGGACATCGCGGTAATAGCTCCGACCCAGGTCAAACCGCGCATAGTCCCAAAGCATTTTCAGATAACGCTCATGCGCAGGCTTATCAAAGCCATATAGTGCTTTGAGTTCTTTTATAAACTCCGGGTCTATGCCCTGCGCGCCCCGGTACGCCCCCTCTTGGGGCGGGGCGGCCTCTGCGGTGGAAAATTGCGCCGTCGCGCCCTGCCCCCCGTGGCCCTGCATCTGCGCAATCGCCCGCTCCACCGGTCCGCCAGGCACGAACTGCACGATAACAAACGCAGCCGTCACCACGCCCAGGAGCGTAGGGAACATAAGAAGAATGCGCTTCGCGATGTAGGCAGCCACGGGGGCAGATTAGGCCAGGGCCTGGGCATCCTCAAGGACCGCGCGCGTGGGGGCGGTCCAGGACCCGTCGTCCTCGTGCAACACCAGGCCGGGGGCCAGGACCATGGGCCCGCGCGTACCCTTCACGGCCGTGACGACAAGGCGGGAGGCCGGAGCCCCGGCGCGAGGCCACAGTGGGGCCATGCGCGCCGCGCCGAAGCGGCCCCGCAGGACCAACACAATCTCTGGCAAGGCCTCGGGCCGGTGGATGAGGGTTAGGGTCCCGCCTGGTCTGAGAACCCGTGCGGCGCAGCGGGCCCAGGCCTCTAGCCCAGCGCCAACAAGAGCCCGGGCCCGCGTGGCCTCCGGCGGGGGCGTGTGGGCTCCCGCCGCATAGAAGGGTGGGTTTGCGATGACGTGATCAAAGGGCCGAGTCACAAAAAACCTCTGCACGTCCGCGCACACAGCGGGCAAGCCGCCCTGGGCCGCGAGGGCCGCGAGGGCCGGGTCCGCCTCCACCCCGAACGCCTGCACGGCCGGCACCCGCGCCGCCAGGCACAGAGCGGCCGCGCCCGTGCCGCAGCCCAGGTCCACCACGCGCTCTCCGGTCAGCGCTGGGCAGGCCGCCGCCAGCACCACCGCGTCCAGACCGGGCCTAAGGCCCCCCGAAGCGGGCACCCGCACCCGCACCCGCCCGCCAAGCAGGGCAACGGAGGGCACATCGGAGGAGCGGCTGTGCGGCATCGGTCAGGCCTGCCCACCGTATACCCCGCCACGCAAGGGCCCACAAACCGCCCCACAGTCCAGACGCAAAAATCCTGTGGTTGTGGCGGAGGCAGGGCTTGTCATGGGCGCGCGGCCCCCGCTATACCCAAAGAATGCGCGGGCATACTGAGTCGCCCGCAACGCCGCAACCTCTTTTGAAGAATATGGAGACCACCGCCATGCTGCCCGCCTTCCGCCGCTTTGTCGCCCTTTCCCTTCTCATCGTCGCCATGGCCCTGCCTCTTGCCGCCTGCGGCAAAAACAAGCACAGCCTGGACCACGGCCTACCCCCCGCCCAAACGGAGATTAGCCCCCTTGACGACATCTACGGCGGCACACCCATCCCCGGCATGGCTGCCCCCGGCTCTCAGGCCGACCTCGCGTCCATGGCGGGCGACCGGGTGTTCTTTGACACGAACCGCTCTGACCTTCTTCCCGAGTCGCGAGGCGTTCTGGAGGCTCAGGCTGCCTGGCTGCAGTCATACCCGCAGCTTATGGTGACGATAGAGGGTCACTGCGACGAGCGCGGCACGCGGGAGTACAACCTGGCCCTGGGCGAGCGCCGTGCGCAGAGCGTACGGGACTACCTCGTGTCCATGGGCGTGGACGCCTCGCGCCTGACCACTGTTTCTTATGGCAAGGAAAACCCAGAGGCCGTGGGCTCTACGCCAGAGGCCTGGGCGCTCAACCGCCGAAGCGTTACGCGTGTGGAGTAGAGTCTGATGCGCCGCGCCTGCCTCCTGGTCCTAGCGCTCCTGGTCACCGCGCCCACAGCCCTGGCGGGGGAGACGGACCGCAGGCTAGACAAACTTGAGGGTGACATAGACACCCTCTATCGGGCCGTGTTCCAGGGGCAGACGCCGCCGACTGATGGCGCCCCCCTCCCCTTGACGTCTGGCAGCGGCAGAGGGCCGACACCCTCTCTGGAGACCCTGGACCGGATGCAGGCCCTGGAGGACCGCCTGCGGAACCTGACAAATCAGGTAGAGGAGCAGGGCTATGCCATACGGCAGATACAAGAGCGCATGCAGGCCGCCGCCGCCCCAGACCCCCTGGTCCAGGCCCCATCCACAACCGCTGGAAGCGTTTTGCCGCCCGGTGCGCTGGGCGCGCCCCTGGGGGGTGGACCCACAGGGGCGGATGTCACCGCCGGGCAGCCTGCACAGGCCTACGCGCAGGCCTATGCCCTGTATCAAGATGGCCAGGCCGCAGCGGCAGAGGCCGCATTCCGGGACTTTCTGGCCCGCTGGCCTACGCAGGAGCTGGCCCCGAACGCGAAGCACTGGCTGGGCAAAAGCCAAATGGCCAAGGGGGACTATGAGCCCGCAGCACGGACCTTTGCGGAGGGGTACCAGGTCTGGCCGCGGGCGGCCAAGGCCCCGGATATGCTTCTGGGCTTGGCGCTAGCGCTGGACAAGGCCGGACGGCGGGAGGAGGCCTGCACCGCCCTGACCAAGCTCCGCGCGGACTTCCCCTCCGGCACCGCGCCCGCCGTCGCCAAAGGGGCCCAAGAGGCCAAACGCCTGTCTTGCCCGTAGGTCGCAGCCCCCTTACGCCCCCCCGCCCTGGCCACGATAGTTCGGGGCCTCGCGGGTGATGGCAACGTCGTGGACGTGGCTCTCGCGGTAGCCCGCGGCGCTCATGCGCACGAACCGCGCCACGCGCTGAAGCTCCGGTATGGTCGCCGCACCGGTGTAGCCCATGGCCGCGCGCAGCCCCCCAACCATCTGGTGCAGCACCGCACGCACCGGGCCCTTGTAGGGCACGCGGCCCTCTATGCCCTCGGGCACAAGCTTGCTGCGCTCCGACACCCCGGCCTGGAAATACCGGTCCGCCGCGCCCGTACCCCGGACCATGGCCCCCACGGAGCCCATGCCACGGTAAGACTTGTAAGAACGGCCTTGGTACAGGATGACCTCCCCCGGCGCCTCGTCCGTCCCCGCGAGGAGGCCGCCCAGCATAACCGCGTCCGCACCCGCCGCAAGCGCCTTAGCCACGTCGCCCGAGGAGCGAATGCCCCCGTCCGCCACCACGGGCACGCCCCTGGCCCTACACGCCCCGGCCACGTCCGCCACGGCCGTCAGCTGCGGCACGCCCACGCCCGCCACAACGCGTGTGGTGCAGATGGAGCCGGGGCCTATGCCCACCTTCACGGCCCCCGCGCCGGCCTCTATCAGCGCCGCCGCAGCCTCCGCCGTGGCCACGTTCCCCGCCATAATCTCCACAGAACCCCCCAGGGCCGCGCGCACCAGCCGCACAGTCTCCACCACCCGCGCCGCGTGCCCGTGCGCCGTGTCCACCACGACTATGTCCGCCCCCGCCTCGGCCAAGAGGCGCGCGCGCGCCACCCCGTTCTCCGCCCCCGTGCCTACGGCCGCCGCCACCCGCAGGCGCCCATCGGCATCCTTGGCCGCGTTCGGATGCGCGTGGGATTTCTCTATGTCCTTCACAGTTATGAGGCCCGTGCACCGACCAGCCTCGTCCACCACCAGCAGCTTCTCAATCCGGTGCTTGTGCAGCAGCTTCTGCGCCTCCGCCCGGTCCACGCTCGCCGGGACGGTCACCAGCCCCTCGGCCGTCATCAGCTCCCGCACCGGCTGGCCCATGTCCTGCGCGAAGCGCACGTCCCGGTTGGTCAAAATGCCCACGAGGCGGCCCGAGCCTTCCGTCACGGGAATGCCCGATATGCGGTGCGCGTGCATCAGGGCCAGCGCCTCGCCCAGGCTCGCCCCCGGGCCGATGGTGATGGGGTCCACAACCATGCCCGACTCGCTCCGCTTCACGGCCCGCACCGCGGCCGCCTGGGCGTCCGCGTCCATGTTCCGGTGCAGCACGCCGATGCCCCCCGCGCGGGCCATGGCGATGGCCATGGGGGCCTCCGTCACTGTGTCCATGGCCGCAGAGAGGATGGGTATGCGCAGCGGGATAGAGCGCGCCACGCGGGTGGCCGTGTCCGCGTCCAGAGGCTCCACAGCCGACGCGCCGGGCAGGAGCAGGACATCATCAAAGGTCAGGGCCTCGCGGGCGGACAAGAGGGGGGAAGCGGGGAGATCGGCCATGGCGGGCCCTACCACGGAACGGCCACACGCCGCAAGACTCCCCGCCGCCGCCAAAAATTTGCGTCCCGCACCCAAAACGCGCTACTCTGTAGATAAGGGGCCGATAGAGCCCAACGACCCGCCGTAGGGCGGCGCCGGACAAACAGAGGTGTAAAGGGGGTGTGTGATGGGTACTCTCGACAGAGTGGGTCAGCAGTGGTTGGGTGGCATACAGTCCCGTGGTGTGGGGGCCGTCCAAGATGGTCTGGGCGCTTCTCTTCAAGGGGGGCTTAGGTTCTTACTTAGCCCTTTGTCTTATCTTCGTGGTCCTGAGGCAGGTAATGCCGCCGTGGCACGTGCGGGCGAAGACTTACGTAGGGGAGCCAAACGCCTACGGGAACTGCCCGGCGATGTTGTGGAAGCTACAGCCAGTGGAGCCGCGAGAGGTGCGCCCGCAGCTTCGGCTGTTTTGACCGCTGGTGGCGGTCCCCTTGTGTATTCCGAAGTGGCCCATGCTGTGCGGAGTGCAGTACCTGAACGCGTTGGTAGTGAATTGCGCAAGCCCGTTGATCGGGCTTTCGCTGCGGGCGCGACGGCGGGGCCTGGGGCCAGCCAAGGGTTTGGGGCTTGGTTGGAGAATATCGTGGAGTGGTTCCAAAACCTCTTCTCGCCAGGCTCCCCCGCCCCTGCTACCTAACCCCCCCATCCGTGCTACCCTCCCCCCGTGCTGGGGGGGGTGGACCATCGCTTACAGGTGCTGGGGGCTGCGGGGCGGCGGCGGGCGCTGCCGCCTGCGCGGCAAGGGCACCTCGTGGACCTGGCCTCCAACGACTATCTGGGCCTCTCCCGCCACCCGGCGCTGGCCAACGCGGCGCGGGAGGCGCTGGACCGCGGCGTGCCTGCGGGCGCGGGGGCCTCCCGCCTCATCCCCGGCGCGCACGCGGAGCATATCCTTTTAGAGCAAGAGGCCGCGCGGTTCTTTGGGGCCGAGAAGGCCCTGTACTTCGGCAGCGGGTACGCGGCGGGCCTGGCGCTGGCGGCGACCCTCCCGGACAGAAAAGACGCCATTGTCTACGACGCGCTGGCGCACGCGTGCACACGGGACGGGATACGGCTCTCTGCGGCGAGGGCGTACAAGGCGCGGCACAACGACGCGCGGGACGTTGAGGACGCGGTGAAAAGGGCCCGTGCCGCCGGGGCGCGGGACGTGTGGGTGTTCGTGGAGAGCGTCTACTCCATGGATGGGGACGCGGCGCCTTTGGCGGACCTTGTGGACATCGCGGCGCGGCACGGGGCGTGGCTGGTGGTGGACGAGGCGCACGCGACGGGTGTTCTGGGCCCAGGCGGGCGGGGGCTGGCCCCGGCGGCGGAGGGCGTGGTGGCCCTGCACACCTGCGGGAAGGCCCTGGGCGTGGCGGGCGCGCTGGTGACCGGGCCGGCGGCCGTGGTGGATCTTTTGGTGAGCGCGGCGCGGCCCTTTGTCTACGCCACGGCCCCGCCGCCGCTCCAGGCCGCTGTGACGCGCCGGGCCCTGGCCCTTGTGGACGAGGAGCCGTGGCGGCGCGCGCGTGTAGCGGAGGCGGTCCGCGCCCTGGGTGCGGCCTCGCACATCGTGCCTGTTATCCTGGGCTCTGAGGCGCGGGCCCTGGCGGCGTCCGCGTCCCTGGAGGCGCAGGGCTTCGCCGCCCCAGCAATCCGGCCCCCCACGGTCCCGCCGGGCACGGCGCGGCTGCGCCTCTCGCTCCACGCTGGCCTGTCCGATGGGGACATCCCCCGCCTCGCTGCGGCCATAGCGCGTCTGTAGCGCCCGCGCGGACGCGTTGATGATGGGCTGCCCCCCGGGCGACGCCCTGGCCGGCCTGTTTTAGGGCCTGTATACTCCCCCGCCAGAAGGCGCGAAGGGGGCCAAGGCATGAAAGTGTATGGAGATGTATATGGAAATCAGCTGTCGGGGTTGTCGGATAGCCATGAGGCAAGAATAAGGATTAGTTCTTATTTAAAGAGCCACCTCTCTGCAAAGTCCGAAAAAGTTGTGCAGGCTTTTATGGAGAGAGAGCTGGGAATTATAATAAAAAATAAAAAAATAGATTTTCCATATACTAAATCAATACCAGATATACAAAGATTTGTTTCGGAATCTGACGTTACGACGCTTATGAACTTCTTATCGATTGTCCGGGGTGTTTTTCATCGAGAATATGAAGGAGAAGAAAAAGCCAGAGAGTGGTGCATCTTCGTAGAGCGCGTTTTCCGCGAGGAGGGCATGGCCTACACCATGGACTCGGAGGGCATGGTCCACCCCTATGTGGACGCGGAGTTTGCGGAGCACCGGGCCCTGACTCTCAAGGGCCTGGAGGGGCGTCGCTATACCAGTGTCCGGGAGCTATACGACAAGGCCTATGAGGCCCTGCGCGCGGACCGGCAGGACACCCGCACAGCGGTGCGGGAGATGTTCGCGGCGCTGGAGTGCTTGGCCCGCCTGATGGTGCCAAAATTGGACAGGCTGAACGAGTCTGCAGTCAACCACAACATTGCCCCCCTGTGCCGCGAGAGGGTGACGGAACCCCACGCTCGCGAATTCACAAATGCCATGCTCCGCGCCCTGCGTGAGTGGGTGACGGCCCATCACCAATACCGGCACGAGCCGGGGGTGGAGGAGCCTGTACCTCCGTCTCAGGACATGGCCGTTTTGTCCCTATCCACGGGCTCTGGCTTTCTGCGGTTCCTGGCTGCGGTGGACGCCCGCCGCTCCGGCGCGCCATGACCGTCCATACCATCCCCCCCGGCGTGCCGTTCGCGCGGGCTTTGGCCACCGGACTGTGGGCGGAGGCGCAGGGCGCGCCGGAGCGGCTGGCGGCGTATACCGTCCTTCTGCCCACGCGGCGGGCGTGCCGGGTGGTGCGCGCGGCCCTCGTGCGCCTGGCCGAGGGGGGGGCGTGCCTCCTCCCCCGCCTCATCGCCCTTGCGGACATAGAGGACGCCGCGCCGGCCCTGGCCGTGCCGGACCCGGCCCTACCCCCGGCGGCCCCCCCGCTGTGGCGTCGGCTGACCCTTGTCCGTCTGATTCTGGCCCAGGGGCAGGCCTTCCGCCCGGCGCTGTCTGCGGCTGCGGCGCTGGAGCAGTTCATGGACGAGATGGCGCGGGAGGAGGCCGATTGGGCCGCGCTGGACACCCTGGTGCCAGAGGACTTCGCCGCACAGTGGGGCATGACACTGGCTTTCTTGAAGATTGTCCGCGAGGCCTGGCCCGCCGTCCTGGCCGAGGCGGGGTTCGTGGAGCCTGAGGGGCGGGCCGCAAAGGCCCTGGACACCCTGGCGCAGCGGTGGGTGGAGCGCCCGCCGCCGGGGCCTGTGGTCGCGGCGGGCTCCACGGGCTCTCACCCCGCCGTGGCCCGGCTCCTCGCAGCCATAGCCCGGATGCCGGGGGGGCGCGTGGTCTTGCCCGGCCTGGACGCGGCAGAGGACTGGGCTGACATAGGCCCCACGCACCCCTCTTGGGGCCTGAAGCACCTCTTGGCCGCCATGGGGGTGGCGCGGGAGGAGGTCCGCCCCTGGCCCTGCGCGGAAGAGGCCGCACCCCGCCTGGCCCTGCTGCGCGCGATGATGGGCGGACCGGGGGCCGGGGCGTTTGGGCCGGAGGCTCTATGCGGCCTGCGCCTTTTGGCCTGCGCGGGGCCGGAGGAAGAGGCGCTGGTCATCGCCCTGCTCCTGCGCTGGGCGCTGGAAACCCCCGGCAAGACGGCCATGGTCGTGACGGCAGACCGGGGCCTGGCCGCGCGGGTGGGGGCCGCGATGGCCCGCTGGGGCGTCACGCTGGACGACTCTGCGGGCACGCCCCTGCCCGCCACCCCGGCGGGTGGCCTCCTGGCCCTCACGGCGCGCGTGGCGGTGGCCCCCACGCGGGCTGAAACTTTGGCCCTTTTGCGCCACCCGCTGTGCGGCGTCTCCGGCGCAGGCGCGCTGGAGCACGCATGGCGGCGGGGGGAGGAGGCCGCGCCGCCGGAGGATCTGGTCGCCGCGCTGCGCCCCCTGGAGGGCGGCCCCCGGCCCCTAGCCCAGTGGCTGGAGACGCACACGGCTGCGGCGGAGGCTCTGGCCGGGGCGGAGTGCCTGTGGCGCGGGGCAGATGGGCGCGCGGCAGCACGCCTGTTCGCGGACACGCTGCGCGATGCAGAGGCCGGACCTCTGTCACTCACGGGCGCGCAGTATACAGACCTGATAGAGGCCCTCGCGGCCGAGGTAGCGGTCCGCCCCCCCGCGCACAGATCCCACCCGCGCCTGCAGATACTCTCTCCCCTGGAGGCGCGCCTGATGGACGCAGACCTGGTGGTTTTGGCCGGGCTGAATGAGGGCTCCTGGCCGCGCGAGGCCTCGCCCTCGCCCTGGCTGTCGCGCCCCATGCGCGCGGCGCTGGCCCTGCCCCCCGCAGAGCGTCTCATCGGCCTGGCCGCGCACGACTTCGCCCAGCACTTTGCGGCGGCGGGGGCAGAGCTGGTCTTGACCCGCGCCCGGCGAGAGGATGGCGTGCCCACGGTCCCCGCACGGTGGCTCACCCGCATGGACGCAGCGCTAGAGGCAGCGGGGGTGCCCCTGACGGAGGACCTCGCCCCTGCAACCTGGGCCGCCGCCCTGGACCAGCCCGCAGAGGTCCGCCCTGCCAGGCGCCCCGCGCCGCGCCCCCCGGCGCACGCTCGCCCGCGCCGCGTCTCTGTGACACGGGTGGAGGAGTGGCTGCACAACCCCTACGCCGTCTATGCCCGCTATGTCCTGGACCTGCGGGCCCTGGACACCCTGGAGATCCAGAGCGACCCACGGGCCTTCGGCACAGCGCTGCACGCCCTGATGGAGGCGTTCGTGCAGGATGGCCCGCCAACAGAGGCCCGCTTTGTCGCGCTCGCGCACGATGCCAAGGGCCCGGCCTTTTGGGCGGCGCGCTTCGCCCGCCTCGCACCCTGGGCTGCAGCGCAGGAGCAACACTGGAGGGCTGCCGGGGCGTCTCCCTGGCTCTTGGAGCAACCGGGGGAGATACGCCTGTCCGGGGGTTTTGCGCTCACGGGCAAGCCGGACCGCGTGGACCGCGTGCCCGGCGGCGCAGCTGTTTTGGATTACAAAACCGGGGGGACCTTCTCAGCAAAAAAGCTGCACAGCGCGGCGCTGCCCCAGCTGCCCTTAGAGGCAGCAATGGTGAGGGCCGGTGCGTTCCCCGGCATCCCGGCGGGCACGGAAGTCCACGCTCTGGCATACTGGGTGCTCTCCGGCGGGCGCGAGGCAGGGCGGGTCGTGCGGATAGAGGGCCAGGCCGTGGCCGAGTCCGCGCAGGCCGCCCTAGAGGGCCTTACGCACCTGGTGGAGGTGTTCGCAGACGAGGACGCGCCCTTCCTCGCCCGCCCGCGCCCGGCCTTCGCGCCGCGCTTTGACGACTACGCCCACCTGGCTCGCACGGCGGAGTGGTCCGGAGGCTAGGCCCGCGTCATCCCGGCGCTGCCCCCGCCAGCCATGCCCGCTCCACCGCGTCCAGATCCCCTGCCTGCACTCCCGCGCGCACCTCCCGCATGAGGTGGGCCATCACGGCGATGTTGTGCGCGGTGAGGATCTGCCCGGCCAGCGTCTCCCGCGCGCGCAAAAGGTGGTGGATGTAAGCCCGTGAATACGGGCTGTCCGCGTCCAGCGGGGCGTGGTCGTCCCGGAAGCGTGCAGCAGTGAGGGTAAGGGGGGCTTGGCCTTTCATAAGGGCCGCGCCATGCCGTGCCAGGCGCGTGGGGATGACACAGTCAAAGGTGTCCACCCCCATGCGCACGAAGGCGAAAATGTCCCGCACGCGGCCTATGCCCAGGAGGTGCACCGGCCGCTCCGGAGGGGCGTGCACCATGGCCCAGCCGATGACCGCGCCCATTTCTGCGTCGGACCCGCCCAGGCAGCCACCGATGGCCGTGCCGAAAAAGGGCCGCCGCGCCACCCAGCCCGCACTTGCGCGGCGCAAGTCCTCATGCACGCCACCCTGGATGATGCCGTAGAGCGCCTGCCGCCCGTCGTCGTGGGCCGCGAACCGGGCCAGAGACCGCTCCCCCCAGCGGGCGGACAGGTGCGTGGAATGCGCGGTGTAGTCCCGCCCCGCGTGGTAGGCCGGGCACTCGTCAAACTGCATGACAAGGTCCGCGCCCAGGGCGCGCTGGATGTCCATGGAGCCCTCGGGTGTGAGCAGGACCTCCCGGCCGTCCGTGTAGGCCCGAAAAGCGGCACCCTCCTCCGTCACGGACAGGAGGGAGCGGCGCTTGGGGCCGGAGCCTCTGCCCTTGACCTCGTCCGCAACACCCCCGTGGCCCATGGAAAAGACCTGAAAGCCCCCGCTGTCGGTCAAAAGGGGGCCGCTCCAACCCATAAAGCGGTGCAGACCCCCGGCGCGGGCGATGACCCCTGGCCCGGGCTGGAGCATCAGGTGGTAGGCGTTGCCCAGGATGATGTCCGCCCCCGCAGCGCGGACCTGGTCGGGCGCGAGGCCCTTTATGGAGGCCTTGGTCGCGCAAAAGATGTAGTTCGGGGTCTCAATCGCCCCGTGCGGGGTGGTCAGCACCCCCGTGCGGGCGCCAGCGTGCTGGGCCGTGACACGGAAGGCGAAGTTGGGGTAGGACAGCATGGTCCCTTTGGAGCATATGTCCGCCCCCATGACCACGCCCTTTGTCCATCTCCACGTCCGCAGCGCGTATTCCCTGGGGGAGGGAGCCCTGCCGGTCAAGGTGCTGGTGAAGGCCTGTGTGGACCACGCCATGCCCGCCGTGGCGGTCACGGACACCAACAACATGTTCGGGGCCCTGGACTTTGCCACCACGGCGGCGGGGGCGGGGGTGCAGCCCATCCTGGGCGCGCAGATCACCCTGGAGGGCGGAGGCATCCTGGTCCTGTTGGTGCAGAGCGACGAGGGCTACCGCAACCTATCGCGCATTATCTCCCGCACCTACACCGCGTGCGGGAGCGCGGAAGATTTTGCCGCGCCCTGGGGCCTGGTGGAGGCGCACGCGCCGGGCCTCATCTGCCTGACCGGCGGCGGGGCCGGGCCCGTGGCGCGCGACATCCTGGCCAAACGCGACCCCGGCCCGCGCCTTGACGCCCTTCAGGCCGCGTTCGGCGGACATCTCTATATGCAGATTGAACGCCATGGCCTGCCCGCCCAGGCGGCGTGCGAAGAGGCGCTGCTGGAGGCGGCCTACGCGCGCGACATCCCCCTGGTGGCCACGAACGGGGCGTACTTCCTGGACCGCGCGGCACACGCGGCGCACGACGCGCTGCTGTGCATCGCGGGCGGGCGGTACATCACCGAGGACGAGCGGCGGCGGGAGACGGCGGAGCACTATCTGAAGAGCCCGGCGGACATGATCGCCCTGTTCGCGGACCTGCCCGAAGCGGTGGCGAACACGGCCGTCATCGCGCGGCGGTGTCACTTCTTGCTGCGGCCCATTGAGCCCATCCTGCCCGCCTTCGCACCGGGAGAGGACGAGGCCGCCCTCCTGCGGCGGGAGGCGGAAAAGGGGCTGCGCTGGCGGCTGGAGACCTTCGCGCCGGACGCCGATCCACAGCCCTACTGGGGCCGCCTGGCGCACGAACTGAAGATCATCACCCAGATGGGCTTCCCCGGCTACTTCCTCATCGTCTCGGACTTCATCCGCTGGGCCAAGGACCAGGGCATCCCCGTGGGTCCGGGGCGGGGCTCCGGCGCTGGGTCCGTCGTGGCGTGGGCCCTGAAGATCACAGACCTGGACCCCCTCGCCCTAGGCCTTATCTTCGAGCGATTTTTGAACCCCGAACGCGTGTCCATGCCGGACTTTGACATTGACTTCTGCCAGGAGCGGCGGGACGAGGTTATCTCTTACGTAGGGCAGCGCTACGGCGCGGACCGGGTGGCGCAGATCATCACCTTCGGGACGCTCCAGGCGCGGGCCGTGGTGCGGGACGTAGGCCGCGTGCTCCAGATGCCCTATGGGCAGGTGGACCGCTTGGCGAAGATGATCCCCTCCAATCCCGCGGACCCCATTCCTCTGGCCCAGGCGCTGGAGGCCGATGCAGAGCTGCGGGCGGAGAGAGACAAGGACGACACCAACAAGGCGCTGATCAGCATCGCGCTACAGCTGGAGGGGCTCTACCGCCACGCCTCCACCCACGCGGCAGGCGTGGTGATTGGGGATAGGCCTCTTGAGGAGCTGGTGCCGCTGTATAAAGATCCGCGCTCGGCCCTGCCGGCCACGCAGTTCTCTATGAAGTGGGTGGAGAAGGCCGGCCTGGTGAAGTTTGACTTCCTGGGCCTAAAGACCATGACCACCATCCAAAAGGCCGCGGACATGGCCGGGGTGGGGGACATTTTGACAATCCCCCTGGACGACGCCGACACCTATGCCCTCCTGCGCCGAGGGGAGACATGCGGCGTGTTCCAGCTGGAGAGCGCGGGCATGCGCGACCTCGCACAAAAGATGCAGGTATCCACCTTTGAGCACATCATCGCCGCCGTGGCCCTCTACCGACCCGGGCCGATGGAGAACATCCCGCGCTACCTGGCCTGCATGCACGGGCAGGAGCAGCCCGACTACATGCACCCGGCGCTGGAGCCCATCTTGCGCGACACCTATGGCGTGATGATTTACCAAGAGCAGGTGATGCAGGCCGCCGTGGCCCTTGCAGGGTACACCGGGGGGGAGGCTGATCTGCTCCGCCGCGCGATGGGCAAGAAGATACCTGCGGAAATGGACGCCCAGCGCGCGCAGTTCGTGGCTGGCGCAGCGCAGACGCATGAGGTCCCCCAGGCGCGGGCGAACGCGATATTTGACCAAATCGCCGCCTTCGCGGGCTATGGCTTCAACAAGGCACACTCTGCGGGCTATGCCCTCATTGCATATTGGACGGCGTATCTGAAGGCCCACCACCCACAGGAGTTCATGGCCGCGACCATGACCCTGGACGCGCACAACACGGACAAGCTGGCCGTGTTCAAGCAAGAGCTGGACCGCATGGGCATCTCCGTCCTGCCCCCGTGCGTGAACGCGTCAGGCGCGTTCTTCACCGTGGAGGGGGAGGCTGTGCGCTATGCCCTGTCAGGCCTAAAGGGCGTGGGGGAGGGGGCGATGGAAGCCCTGGTGGCCGAGCGGGAGAAAAACGGGCCGTTCAAAGACCTGGAAGACTTTGTCAGCCGCCTGGACGGACGCGTTCTGCACAAGCTGCAGTTAGAGCGCCTCGTCTGCGCCGGCGCGCTTGACTGCCTCACGCCGGAGCGCGCACGCCTGTTCGCCGGGATAGACAACATTTTGCGTCACTACGCCGCTCTGCGGGATGAGCGGGAGGCCGGGCAGGTGAACCTCTTCGCCGGGGGCGACGCCAACAAGTCTCTGGCCATGCCGCCCCTGCCAGAGGCCGAGGCCTGGGACACCCTGGAGGCCCTGGGGCGGGAGTTCTCCGCCGTGGGCTTTTACCTCTCCTCCCACCCCCTCTCGGGGCGGGAGGCCGACCTGAAGCGCCTGGGCGTCACCATGTCCGCAGACATGCCGCCGGGCGGAGGGCGCTTGCGCCTGGCCGGCGTGCTCGTCAAAAAGCAAGAGCGCGTGTCCAAGAAGTCTGGGAACCGCTACGCGTTCCTGCAGATGTCGGACCCAACGGGGGTGTATGAAGTGACCCTGTTCTCCGAGCTTCTCCACGCCGCGCGGTCCCACCTGGAGGGGGGCAAGACCCTCCTCATCACCGCCGAGGGTGAACTGCGCGACGACCAACTGCGCCTGACCGCGCAAAAGGTGGAGCCCCTGGACGACGCCGCCCCGCAGGCAGCGGACACGAGCCCTATTGTGCTGCGCCTCACGCGGGCGGAGGACGCGTCAAATCTGAAGGGCGCTTTAGACGCGGCTGGGCCAGGGCAGCGCCTTGTGACACTCCACATCCCCCTAGAGAGCGGCCGGGTGGCCTCCGTGCGCCTCCCTGGCCGCTGGGCGGCGGACGGGGCAGCCTTGGCACGGCTGGTGGGATGACGCGCTGGACCCAGCGTGTGGCGGCGCGGTTCTCGCGCGGGGCCGGGACGTACGACAGCGCGTCTGGCCTACAGGCCGACATCGCGGCGCGTCTGGCCGTGCTCTTGCCCCCGCGCGCAGAGCCGATTTTGCCCCCGCGCGCAGAGCGGATTTTGGAGGTCGGCTGCGGCACGGGCCTGTTCACGCGGCATCTGGTGGCGCGGTATGGCATGGGGGCCGTCCTGCCCACGGACGCGGCACCGGACATGGCCGCCCGGGTGCCGGGAGCGCGGGTGATGAACGCTGGGGCGCCCGTCTTGTCCGGCCCGTTTGACCTCATCGCGGCGTGCATGGTGCTCCACTGGCTCCCGGAGCCCTTATCCCTCGCCCGCCTCCTGGCCCCCGGTGGGGCCCTGCTCTACGCCGCCCCGACCCCTGGCGCTCTCGCGCAGTGGCGGGACCACCTAGAGCGCCTGGACCTGCCCTGCGGCCTCATAGACTTCCCAGACCTGCCCGGCGCGGTGGAGGAGCGTGTGCATAAGGTTGTGTACAAAGACGGGATAACCTTCCTGCGTTCTCTGGCCGCCACGGGGGCCACCACGCCACGGCCCGGCTACCGCCCCCTGCCGCCGGGCGCCCTTCTGCGCGCCGCGCGGGCCTTTGACGAAGAGGCGCAAAGGGGCGTGGCCTGGCGCATCCGCTATGGCCGGGTCACAGCAGCTCTATGACAGGGAGCAGGCTCACGGGGGCTTTATGGCCACAGACTCGCGCGCTATGGGCCGTAACGCGTGCTGCGGCGCAGCATAATCACTGCCCCAAAACCGCAATAAATAGAGTATACTGAATGTGTTAGACAGCGGCCCACGCACGCGGAAACTGCCGCTAACAGCCACCGCTGCGCCACCGCCCAGATACCGCCCTGCTGCCGCCCAGATACCGCGGTGATACCGCACAGCTGCCACTCAGCCACCATTTTGCCACCGCATTTACGGCGCTTGGCCCTTTGGCGTTTTGTGCGTTTTGGAGGGCTTGCAGGACCCAACCGCAAAGGGCGCACGGCTCGCAATAACGGCGGCAGCTCTACAGGGTGCTTTTTGAAAGGGGAGAGGGCAGATACCCCCCGTTCACGGCGTCCCGCGCGGCCATGGCCCGCGCGCCAGGGGGCTGGAGCCGTGTGATGTGGAGCACGCTCCCGCCGCCGCACGCCACGCGGCCAGAGATGTCCAGCAACGTCCCCTGCGGCGCATCGGCCACCCCCTCCACAGGCGCCGCCTCCAGGATTTTCAGGCCCTTGGCGGTGCGCGTGCCGGGCCAGGGGGTCAGGGCCCTGATTTGCCTATCTATCTCCGCCGCGCTCTGTGCCCAGTCCACCACCCCGTCCCCGCGGGTGAGAAGTTTACAGTACGTCACGCCCTCGGCCCGCTGCGGGGTGGCTGTTTGCACCTCCGGCGCGGCCAGGGCGCGGCCCAGCATCTCCGCCCCCAGGGCCCACAGGGCCGCGTTCAGGGTTGTGAAGGTCTCGTGCGGGCCAATCGGGTGCGTGCGCTGCTCTATGATGGGGCCCGCGTCCATGGCGCGGACAAGGCGCATGAGGCTCACCCCGGTCTGCGCATCGCCCCGCCACAGGGCGTACTGCACCGGCGTGGGCCCCCGCCAGCGGGGCAGGAGGGAGGGGTGGATGTTCCAGCAGCCCAGGCGTGGCGCGTCCAGGATTGCCTGGGGCAAGAGGAGGCCGTACGCCGCGACCACGGCCAGGTCCAAGTTGAGGGCGGCAAAGTCGCCCGCTGCGTCCTTTAAATTGGCGGGCGTGCGCACCTCCACCCCCCTTTGCGCAGCCCAGGCGTGCACAGGGCTCTGCTGCAGGGCTTTGCCCCGCCCCGCCGGGCGCGGGGGCTGCGTGTACACGCACACCAGGTGCGGCTCTACCACCTCAAGCGCCGGAAGGGCGAACGCAGGGGTCCCCATGAAGGCGATGCGCATGATGGTCCCTTCCACTCGGCCCCGGCTTTCGCCGGGGTGACTGTCACGATTTTCTCTAAGGTCACAGATTGTGGCCTTAGAGGGCCCCAAACCCATCCACCAGCGGTGCCAGGACCCCCGGGGCGGTCTTCCAGGCGGCGCGATTCACGATAAGGCGAGCCGAGACGTCCAGCAAGGTCTCCACCTCCGCCAGACCGTTCGCGCGCAGGGTACCCCCCGTGGACACCAGATCAACGATAAAGGGGGCCAGCCCCAAGGCGGGGGCAATCTCCATCGCGCCGTGGAGGTGCACGCACTCGGCCTGGATGCCCCGCTGCGCGAAGTGCCGTGCCGTGAGGCGCGGGTACTTCGTGGCCACGGTCACATGGCTCGCCCGCTCCAACACGGCAGCGTCCGTGCCCACCGGCGCCGCCAAGGCCAGGCGGCAGCGCCCAATGCCCAGGTCCACGGGGGCATAGAGGCCAGGGTACGTAAACTCTTCTATCACGTCGGAGCCGACGACCCCTATCTGCGCCCCGCCGCGCGCCACAAAGGTCGCCACGTCAAAGGCCCGCACGCGGATGATGTCCAGATCCGCCCGCGCCGTGGCAAAGCGCAGCTTGCGCGAGTCCGGGTCCGCGAAGGCGGCCTCTGGCTCCACGCCCGCCGCGGCCAGGCGGGGGGCCAACTCCTGTGCGATGCGCCCCTTGGGCAGGGCGAGAACGATCGTCTCCATGCCCGATGTTGTACCGGCCCCGGCCTGCGATGACCAGAGGTCCAAAAGTTTGCACATACCAGGGCGTATAGTGCACAATGGGAACAGGATAGAGGCATAAGAAGGCAGGAGGGAGTCATGGGCGGTCGTCCACCACAGCAGGAGTCTGCAACACGCTCAGATGGCGCGGGGGGCCTTGTTGTTGGCCCGATCGCGCCCAATATGGCCCTGCTGGCAGGGCCCCCCCCGAGCGGCGGCCTGGGCGCGAATGAGGGCGAGCAGGCGGTCCACCCCCCTGCTGCGCCTGGTCTTGCTGCGCAGCCCGATGGGGGCAGGACCCCCGCACCCGCGTCCCCGCATCTGCTAGAGACCCTAGAGCCTCCCTCCTCCGCGCACGATGCACTTGAGCCGCCGACCGCACGGATTCACTGGGAGCGTTCCACCGTGCCACCCTCCAGGCCGGCGGACAACCCTGTGCCTTGTGACGTGCGCAACAAACAGCCCGACGTCGCCGCGGCCCTGCACACGGTCGGGGATATGCGGGCCCGGCTTACGGCCACCGGGTTTCTGGATCCCGACCTGGCCTCTACCTTTGATGCGCACGCGTGCTATGGCCCCGAGGCCCTGTGGGACCGGCACGCGCGAGAGGCCTTTGAGAGGTACGCGCGCGACCGGCTGGAAAGATTGGGCCACCAAGTCGCGGACGGCACGGGGGGGCTCCATGAGTCCCTTAAGAGGTTCTTGGGCATAAGCAGCGCGGTGGGAGGCAGTAGGGCAACGGACGCAAACGTCACTCACGCCGCCCTGCGCATCCCGGGGCCCTGGACAGATGGCCACCTACCGCTCAGGACCGCCGCTGCGATCATGGACCGCCTGGACGCCGCCATGGCACAAGCGTCCCTTTCCGCGCCGGGCCCCATGGCCATGGTCCTAAAAGTGCACTAAACCCAGGGCCTCCCACGCCGCCGCCGCGCCGGGCAGGAGGTCCCGGTCCGTGCGCTGCAGGACGTAGCCCCACCCCCGGCGTGCGGCAAAGGCCTGCAAGGCCGCGCAGTGGGCCTCCACGCGGGCCTTGTACGCCGCCCGCGCAGCGTCTGGGTCCCCGATATGCGCAGTGCACCCATGCCCCTCAAACACATGCGGCCCGGCGTAGGGCAGGTCCGCCTCCGCCGGGTCCACCAGGTGCAGCACAAATCCGTGCACCGCCGGGGGCAGATCCGGCGTGGGGGCCCAGAAGGCACCGATGAACAAAAACGCGCTGTCCGCCCCCGCTTCAGGGTGCGTGGACCCCTGCCCCGCAGCGATCTGCAGCGCGCGGCCGATGACCGCTGCCGCGTCGGCCTTTGTCTCGCCCACGCTAGAAAACGCCATGTCGGGCCCCTCCTCCGCCCACACGGCCAGGTGGCGCGGGGCCTCCCACTCCCGTTCGCGCACGATGGGCCTTATGCTCCGCGCGGAGGCGCGCCAGTCTATGCCGCTTGCGGCCTCGCCGGGCCTGTACTCCCGGAACTGCCAGAACGCTGCGCCCGGCCCTGGGCGCGCCTGGGGGGCCAGGGCCCGCGGCCCCGCCCGCAGCCGGGCCGCAAGGGCCTGCGCCCGGTCCTCTACAGCGCGCGGCATGCGGCCCCAATGACCTCGGCAGGGTCCGCGCCGGGGCGGGGGCCCACCCGGTGCGCGAGTACGGGAACGGCCAGAGCCGCCACGTCCTCCACCGACGGCGTGGCGCGCCCGTCCAGCACGGCCCGGGCCCGCACGGCCTGGAGCAGGCCCTTCGCGGCCCGCGGGCTGGGGCCCCAGGCCAGGGCCTCTTGCACAAACCCGGCGGCCTCCGGGCCGGGGCGCAGGCCCCGCACCAGGGCCAGTACGCCCCCCACCACGCTCTCCCCCACGGGCAGGCGGCGGGCCAGATCTTGCGCTTCCTCCAGCGCGCCCGGCGCGGCCACAGGCCCCGCCTCCGGCGCATCCCCATCCAGCGCCGCGCGCAGCATGGCGGCCTCCGCCGCCGGGCCGGGGTAGTCCACCGGTATGCACATGAGAAACCTATCCCGCTGCGCCTCCGGCAGGGGGTACGTCCCCGCGTGCTCCAGCGGATTTTGCGTGGCCAGAACATGAAACGGGCGCGGCAGGGGGTGGTCCTGCCCCCCCACCGTCACGGCCCCCTCTTCCATCGCCTGGAGCAGCGCGGCCTGCGTCCGGGGCGGGGCGCGGTTGATTTCGTCCATCAAAAGGCACTGCGCAAACACCGGGCCGGGCACAAACCGCAAAGACCGCCTGCCTTCTGCCTCGTCCAGCACCTCGCACCCCAGAATGTCCGCTGGCATAAGGTCTGGCGTGCCCTGCACCCGCCGGGCGGTCAGGCCCAGCGCCCCCGCAGCGGCCAGGACAAGGCGCGTCTTGGCCAGCCCCGGCACGCCCAGGAGCAGCGCGTGCCCCCCCGCGATGAGGGTCACCAGCAGGCGCTCCACCACCTGCCCCTGCCCCAGGACAACCCGGTTTAGGTGCGCCCGCACGGCCTGCATCAGGCCCCCTCCAGCAGGCCCAGGGCCCACATGAACAGGCGGATGCCATAGGCCAGGGACCCCACGGCCGCCAGGCCGCAGAGCCAGAGTCCGACAAACCAGGCCCACTGCCGCGCGCGGGGGGAAAGCGCCATGCGCGGAGCGTACCACGCCCGGCGGCGCGCTGTCACGCGGCCACACGGGCCAACCCGATCTGGGGCGGAAGTGACACATTTTTTTATTTTTAGGCTCATTTTTTTGTTGACAGGGCCGTGCGTTCTGGGTATTCTGGAAAGGTGCAGCAGCTATAGGAGGGCACGCTATGTCTTTTCGCGATATGCTCCGCCAGGGACGGATGGAACGGGCCCTGTGGGGCGACCACACGGGCGAGGTGGACACGGCGCAGGCCGTCAGGAACGCGCGTAAATACTACGGCGGCAGGTTTGATAGCGCCTACGCATGGGCCACAAAGCAGTTGCTCACGGGGAGCAAGGCCCACTGGTGGTCGCGTCCGACCTTTGCCCCGACGAACGCAGCGGACCTGGAGGCCGCGAACGCCATGGCCCTGTGGCGTATGCTGAACGACGGGCGGCACGTGCCCCTTGTGGGGTGGCGCGCGCCCTTCACCGGGCCGAGCCGGAAATTGACCAACCTTTTGATCGGGCACACCCTGAACACACTCGGGCACACCACGGGCCGCAAGAGCGCACCCATAGACTTCATGGGTTCTGACGGCGCGCGGCAGCGCAAGATCCTAGAGCGCAACGCGTCCCGCCTGGCCGGCGCGCCGCTGGCCGGGGCGAACCTGGACGGCGGCTTTTTTGGTAAGCGCCGCTTCCACCGCCGCCCGAACCTCACCGGCGCGGACCTGACCGGGGCCAGCGCCCAGGGGACCACCTTCGCGGGCGCCATCCTCAACTCCACCATCTTCACCGGTGCGGACCTGGAGGCGAACGCCAGCGGCACAGCCACGAACCTGGAGCGCGCGCACGCGAAGGGCGCCAACTTTGACCACGCAACCCTCACCGGCGCGAACCTGAAGGATCTGCGCGGGCAGAATGCGTCCTTCGCCTCCGCCGTCATGGCCGGGGTGGACGCGACGGGGGCCATACTCTTTGGCGCGAACTTTAACACGGCCCCTACGCCGCCGGGGGGCACGGCGTCTACCCCCACGGACCTGACCGGGGCGACGTTCATCAAGGCCGACCTGCGCGAGGCCAAGATGCGCGAGGTGAACGCCCAGGGCGCGGACTTTACGGAAGCAAACCTCGCTAAGGCCGACCTGACGGACGCGGACTTAAGCGCAGTCACGACAAAAGATCCGGCGACTGGCGCAGTGACAATTGTTGCTCGCACAAACCTGACGAACGCCGACCTGCGGGGTGCGTGCCTGGACGGAGTCAATTTGCAGGGCGCGGACATTTCGGGCGCAAGACTTTCTGGCACGGACCTGCGGGGCGTGACCATGACGGACATTATCCTGGACCAAAACACCCGCCTGTCCGGCGCGCGGATGACCGTGGAGCAGGTCAAGCAAATCCGCGACTCTGCTGGCCACGGCCTCGGCGCGAATGTTCTGGCCGACATCCTCCGGGGCGTGAAGATCTATGAGGGCACCGGGAGCAGCTACAGCGCAGGGCCCAAGAGCGGACGGCGCATACGGGCCACTGTGGACACGAAGACCACACCCTCTTCTACACCCAGGGGACCAAACGTAGTAGAGCTGGACCTTAAGGAGATGGGGGCCCTTACGGGTCTTTGGACGCGCATGAAGGCCCGTGTGTACAAGGGCGCACCCGGCGGCTCATGTAGGGTGGGGGAGACGCCCGAGGCCACCCTATGACTTGACGCCCGGGGGCCGGGGCCCCATGCATGCCCCCATGGATCGTAGGGACCAGGGCCAGGACGTGGTTTTTGCGCGCGCGCTCATGGCGGACATCCTGGCGCAGGTGGACCAGAGGCCCGAGTTTTTAGACCTGCTGCGGGGCCCAAGCGCGGGGCTCTATGGCCTTGCCACAGATCTGGGCCTGGCCCTTGCGGAGCCGTCGGCCTTCCTGCGGGCGCGCCGGGTGCGCGGCCTGCACCGGGGACTGGCCATCGCGGCGCGGGACGAACCGGCCATGGCCGGCCCCATCCGCGCCTTTCTGGAAACAGCGGCCGCGCGGCTGGCCCCGACCCACCCCGAGATGGTGGTACTCTTGCGCGACCTGCTCAGGGCACCGGAACTGAACGCGCCAGTCCAGGGCGCTTGACGCCCGCCCCCGCGCGGCCCATGTTGCCCCCATGCACGATCGGCATGTGTTCCCCGCCCCGCCTGCGCCCTATGTGCGGGAGGGGGTGCCCTTCCCAAAACCCCTGGAGCGGGCGGACGCGCCCGCCGCGATATTCAAGAATGTGCAGGAAAAGGGCGCGGTCCTGGCCTCGTGCGACGCGCTGTTTGACTGGGCCCGCACGGGCTCCCTGTGGCCCATGACGTTCGGCCTGGCGTGCTGCGCGGTGGAGATGATCCACGCCTACATGCCCCGGTACGACCTGGACCGGTTTGGGATGATCCCCCGCCCCACGCCCCGGCAGAGCGACGTGATGATCGTCGCCGGGACCCTGACCAACAAAATGGCCCCGGCGCTCCGCCGCCTCTATGACCAAATGCCAGAGCCGCGGTGGGTCATCTCCATGGGCTCGTGCGCGAACGGCGGCGGGTACTACCATTATTCGTATTCGGTGGTGCGGGGGTGCGACCGCGTGGTGCCCGTGGACATCTACATCCCCGGCTGCCCGCCGAGCGCGGAGGCGATGGTGTACGGCCTGCTCCAGCTCCAGCGCAAAATCGCGCGGGAAGACACGCGCCTGGTGCGGTAGGCACAGTGCACTCGGCCTACCCAAGCGGCGCGCGGCGGGCGGAGGCGATGAGGCGCTGTGCCGTCACGCGGATGAAGCCCTCGGAGTCCTGCTGGTTGAAGCCGCCCTCCTCGTCCATGGAGGACTTCGCGGGGTCATAGAGCGCCACCGCGCTGCGCCGGGCGACGGGGTAGACCTGGCCCTTGTACAGCCGCACGTCCACCTCCCCCGTGGTGGTCTGCGCCGCCGCGTCCAGCGCCGCGCGGAGGACGCGCATTTCAGGCGAGAACCAAAACCCGTTGTAGATGAGGTCCGCGAAGTCCAGGGCGAGGCGGTCGCGCACGCGCAGGACGGCCCGGTCCATGGTCAGGCCCTCCAGGTCGCGCAGGGCGGCGTGGAGGATGGCGCCCCCCGGGCTCTCATACACCCCACGGGACTTTATGCCCACGTAGCGGTTTTCCACCATGTCCAGACGCCCCACCCCGTGCCGCGCGCCGGCCTCGTTCAGGACCCGGAACAGCGTCAGGGGGGCCATCTGCGCCCCGTTCAGCGCCACAGGGAAGCCAGACTCGAAGGCGATGGTCAGGAGTTCCGGCGTGTCTGGCGCTTTGCTGGGATCTGTGGTGCGGGAGTAGACCCCCTCCTCCGCAGCCGCGCCGGGGTCTTCCAAAATCCCCGCCTCGTGGGAGATGTGCAGCAGGTTCTCGTCCTCCGAATACGGCTTGGCCTGGGTGGCCGTGACGGGGATGCCGTACTGCTCCGCATAGTGCAGCATGTCCGTCCGCCCCCGAAAGCGACCCAGGAACTCCGGCATCTTCCACGGGGCCAGGACGCGCACCTCGGGCATCAGGGCGTAGTACGAAAGCTCAAACCGCACCTGGTCGTTGCCCTTGCCCGTCGCGCCGTGGGAAACGAACGCCGCGCCGTGCTGCCGCGCGCAGGCGATTTGCCCCCTGGCGATGAGGGGCCGGGCCAGGGACGTGCCCAGGAGGTAGCGCCCCTCGTACACCGCGTTCCCGGCGAAGGCGGGGAAGATGTAGTCCGTGACGAAGGTTTCCTTCAGGTCGTCCACTACGACCTCCTCGGCCCCGATGGCCAGGGCCTTGTCCCGCGCGGCGGCGAAGTCCTCTTGCTGGCCCAGGTCCGCCATGTAGGCCACGACGGCGTGCCCCTCGTTGAGGAGCCACTTCAGGATAACGGAGGTGTCCAGCCCGCCGGAGTAGGCCAGGACAACGCGGTTATTGTTGGTCATCAGGTTCTCTCCACTTGAAAGGAACAGGCTCGCCATATTTGTTCGGGCCCTTTGTGCCGGGCCAGATCAATAGGGCTGCAATGGCCAGATAGTGAAGTATAGACGCAGCCCCAATCACGAAAAAGCCCATATCTCCACCAAATATATACATGACCGATATGTCCTGTAAGAAACACAAAACGCACAAACCCAAAACCCACCAGCCGGTGATGCCAATGTCATGCAGGCGCCGGACGGTCACGGCAAGGGAGGCAACTATCAGAGCAAGAAAAACCGGCATTGCAACAAGTAAAGCCAATGCGGGTAAAAATACAAAGGCTCCATAGATTAACAATAATGCGAACGATATTATGAGGGCACAAAAGGCGCCAAAACCCAGGTACGCCAGGCGGCCGCTGCGCCCCTGGAAAGAGAACAGGAAGTCCCAAAGTGTTGTCTCTAGCTGTGGTATTTTCATTGTGCGAACTCCCTTCTCCCGCGCGGGCGGGCCATACCTATTCTCCCCCGCCGTGCCAGGCCAGCAGGTGAGGACCATGGCGTAGCCCAGGGCGGCCAGGTTGGCAAGGCCTGCGGCCATATGATGGCACATGCGCGCTGTCCGCAGGCTAATGATACGCCTCACCCTGGCCGGGGAAGGTCCGCGCCCGCACGTCGGTGGCGAACTGGGCCGCTGCGGCCTCCACCTGGGCGTACAGGTCCGCATAGCGGCGCACGAACCGGGGGCGCGGACCGCCGGACGGCGTGAGGCCCAGCATATCGTCGCACACCAGGACCTGTCCGTCGCACGCCGCACTGGCCCCTATGCCGATGGTGGGCACGGCGACGCCCTCCGTCACGGCGCGGGCGGCGGGCTCCTTCACGCCCTCCAGGACAACCGCGAACGCCCCGGCCTGCTCCAGCGCACGCGCGTCGGCCAGCAGGCGCGCCGCGTCGCCCTGCACCTTGTAGCCGCCCATGACGCGCACGGACTGGGGCAGCAGGCCGATGTGGCCCATCACGGGCACGCCCCTTTGCGTGAGAAACGCCACCGTCTCGGCCATCTCCGCCCCGCCCTCCAGCTTCACCGCCGCGCAGCCCGTTTTTTGCAGGACTTTGGCGGCAGAGCGGAACGCCTTTTGCGGGCTCTCGTGGTAGGTGGCGAAGGGCAGGTCCACCACGACCATGGCCCGCTCCGCGGCCGCCGCGACGGCCCGCCCGTGGCGAATCATCGTGGCCAGGTCCACGGGCAGGGTCGAGTCCATGCCGTAGACCGCCATGCCCACGCTGTCGCCCACCAGCAGAATGTCCGCGTGCGCGTCCAGCGCCCGGGCCACCGGGGCCGTGTAGGCCGTGAGCATGACCAGCGGCTCCGCCGCGCCCTTGCGCGCCCGGATGAGGGGGGGGGTTAAGGCTATTCCCGCCATTCTATTTCAACAAAATACAGCTTTTTGCCTTCTTTTTCTGTTGTCTTTAGCTCTGTTTCTTCTAGTTTCTCTTCAAATCTCTCTATTTCTGCGCTTTCTCCTCTCTCAATAATTGCTTTCACATTTTCTTTGCTGCACCACATCCTAAATATTTTTAATTTGTATCCGTGCTTTTCAATGAGATCTATATTGTCTCTGGATTCCTCATATGCGCTATTTTTTTTACCATCTTTCCTATAGTCCCAGTCCTCACCCAGTATGACTGTTCCGTCGATTTTTTCGTCATATTCGTGTCTCCATGCTCCGAATATGACAAATTTTTCTTCCTTGTTCACAAAGGACCAGGACCAACGCCAGTTCTTGCAGGTCGCGCCATGTTTTTCTATAAAATTTTGCCTTGACATGATGTTTTCCTTTCTTGTTTTAATAATTTAAAGAAATTATAGTGAGGCCACTTCTAAAAACCTCAGAAACCCGTCATTGCGAGCCGCCGAAGGCGGCGCGGCAATCCAGTATCGTTGCATACTTAACTGGGTTGCTTCGTCGGCCCTAACGGGCCTCCTCGCAATGACGATAGGGGTTTCTGCCTCCTACCGCAACCTTTTATGCTTCCCCTTATCCCCCACGTCGCCCTTGCGACGGACGAGGTCCTCCGCGTAGGCCTCGTAGTTCCCCTGGAACCACTCCACGTGCCCGTCGCCCTCGAAGGCCAGGATGTGCGTGGCGAGCCTATCCAAAAACCACCGGTCGTGCGAAATCACAACCACGCAGCCCGCAAACTGCTCCAGCGCCTCCTCCAGCGCGGCCAGGGTCTCCGTGTCCAGGTCGTTCGTCGGCTCGTCCAGGAGCAGCACATTCGCCCCGGATTTGAGCATCTTGGCCAGGTGCACGCGGTTGCGCTGCCCGCCGGAGAGGTTGCCGACCTTTTGCTGCTGGTCCGGGCCTCGGAAACCGAACGCGGCCGTGTAGGCGCGGGAGAACACCTCCACCTTGCCCATTTTGATGACGTCTACACCGCCGGAGACCTCCTCCCACACGGTCTTGTCCGGGTCCAGGGCGTCGCGGGACTGGTCCACATAGCCCAGGGTGACGGTCTCCCCGACCTTAAAGTCCCCGCTGTCGGGCGATTCGGCCCCCGTGATCATGCGGAACAGGGTCGTCTTGCCCGCGCCGTTGGGGCCGATGACGCCCACGATCCCGCCGGGGGGGAGCATAAAGGACAGGTCCCGCATCAGCACCCGGCCGCCGTAGGCCTTGGATATCCCATTGGCCTCGATGACGCTCGTGCCCAGGCGCGGCGGGGCGGGGATGACGATCTGCGCCCCCGCGCTCGTGCGGTCCTGCGCCGCGGCCAGGAGGTCCTCGTACGCCGCAAGGCGGGCCTTGGATTTCGTACGCCGGCCACTGGGCGTCTGCGCGACCCACGCGCGCTCCTTGGCGATGGTCTTTTGCCGGGCCGCGTCCTCGCGCGACTCCTGGAGAAGTCTTTTCTCCTTCGCCGCCAGGTAGGTGGAGTAGTTGCCCTCGTACGGGATGGCCCGGCCTCGGTCTATCTCCAGGATCCAGCCCGTGACGGCATCCAGGAAGTAACGGTCGTGCGTCACCATGACCACGGTGCCCTTGTAGTCCGCCAAAAACCGCTGGAGCCACGCCACGGACGACGCGTCCAGGTGGTTCGTCGGCTCGTCCAGGAGGAGGAGGTCCGGCGCCTCCAAGAGGAGCCTGGCCAGGGCCACGCGCCGCTTCTCCCCGCCCGAGAGGCTGTCCACGCTGGCATCTCCTGGGGGGCAGCCCAGGGCCTCCATCGCCATGGCGACTGTGCGCTCCACCTCCCACCCGTCGCCCGCGTCTATCGCGTCCTGGAGGGCCGCCATCTCCGCGCCCAGAGCGTCAAAGTCCGCGTCGGGCTCCGCCATCGCGGCGCCGATTTCGTTGAACCGCTCCACCTTGGCCAGCATGGGGGCCAGGGCCTCCAGGATGTTCTCGCGCACGGTCTTGGTGGGGTCCAGGTGCGGCTCCTGCTCCAGGTACCCCACGCGCGCGCCCTTCGCGGCCCAGGCCTCGCCGGAAAACTCGGTGTCCCGCCCGGCCATGATTTTCAGGAGCGTGGACTTCCCCGCCCCGTTGGGGCCCAGCACCCCAATCTTCGCGCCCGGGAGGAACGCGAGGGTCACGTCCTCCAGGACCTTCTTCCCCCCCGTGTAGGACTTGGTCAGGTGCTGTATCGTGTAGATGTACTCGGCCATGGGGGGGAGCCTAACGCAAAAGGCCCGAGGGTCGCCACCCCCGGGCCCACATTTGCCGTGAGAGAGGTGGGGTTAGGCGGCAGGTTCTGGTGCAGCGCCGACAGGTGCCCCTTGCCGCCGGTTTGAGTCCCTACGCATGGCCAGGGAAGCTTGCCTTTGTTGTTCTTGGGCCGCCGCAAGAATCTCCACAACAAGTTGAGCAACTCTTGCGTCAACGCCAGAGGTGACTTCTTGCCCAGTTCTTGTATCCATAACATGCACAGTGACTTCTCCGTCTCGGCCGCGCAGAGTTAACACAGCAACATCGGCCCTGGTCTGGCCAGCAGTCCGCGCCAGGCGAATCTCTGTGGCAAAGTCTTGGAGGGCTTGGTCTATAGCAGGATCTCTTTCCATGCCTGGATTACGCCCCGCTGCAGCTGCCAAAAGATCTTCTATAGAAGAAACGGCATTCCCATTGACCTCCATAGGCTGCATCAGCTCATCGGCGTCAGGCGCACGCATCTGGGCAACGCCATTGGAATCAATACCGAGGGAAGCCAGAACACTCGAGTCAACGGGCTCCCCACTTCTGACTTTCTCGGTCACAGTCCGCAGAAGCTCACTTTTGGCATCAGCGGCCTTGGCCTGCTTGTTGGCCACCACGAGGCTTCCAACCGTCCTCAATCCTTTAAACAAGGCACTGAAAGGGTTTATACTATCAACAATATTTGCAGCAAGAGAAAAAATTGAGGATAACACGGTTAGTCTCCTTTCGCTTATTAAAAAAGTTATCAAAAAATCTTAACCTGCCCCCACCATACACGCCTTGGGGGCGGCTGTCAACAAAATTTTTCGCAAAAAACGACTTTTGTAAGATTTTTTTGCCTCCTCACGCCCAAACATGCCCAAAACAGCGCGGGCCCTACTGCTTATACACCGGCGCGCGGGGTCCGTGCCAGGCAATGGGGTCCGCCGCTTGCGCCCCCCGCTGCGCCACGAACTGCCCCCAGTCCTTCAGCGCCCGCCCGCCGAACCAGAAGCCGATGACTGTGGCCAGAAGGGCCCAGAGCCACGCGGGGGTGATGGCGGCGTTTTCGGCCATGGCGCGGTAGCGCTCCGGGTTAAAGCACATGAAGGCGAACAGGCCGATGGTGCCGTAGGTCATGATGGGGCGGACAAAGCGGTTGAGGCCGTCGGCGATCTGGTTGGCGAGGCCCGGCTTGCCGAACTCCGCCGCGAACTGGGCGTAGATGGCCATCTGCTCCGCGTGGTCCAGGTCCATCGCCTGGCGTTTCAGCTCTGCCTTCAGCTTTTCTGCGGCGTCCCGGTCCGTGACCAGGGCGTCTATGACGGTGAACAGACGGGGGAGGATGCCCCCTATGGCGTCCAGAACGGCGGTTATGGCCATGGTAGGGCCCTCCTTCCTGGGCCGCTTATACCATAGGAAAATAGGCCTGTCAAGGAAAAAATTCTTATTGCCGCTGTGCGGGGCTAGACCCCCACCAGCAGGGCCAGAAGGAGGCCGAAGGCCAAGCCGGCCGCGACGCGGGAGAACATGCCGCCCTGGGCTGCGGGGCGGGCGACGGGGGCGTTGTCCTGCAGCGCTGCGGGCGGGGGGGAGGCCAGGCGCTGGGCCGTGAGGGCGTCCAGCCGCCGCTCCAGGGCGGTTATGCGGCCCCTGAGGCGGGCGTGCGCGGCGCGGGAGTCGTCCATCTGGGCGTGCAGGGCGGCGATGCCGCGCGCGGCGAGAGCGACGGCGCGCAGGGCGCGGGTCCCCACGTCCTCCGTATCCGCCCGGAAGACCACCTGCCCCGCCCGTGTGCGCACAAAAGCCATGGGCTTTAGCCTACCAGGCCCCCTGCCTGCCATCAACGCAGCCCGCGCGCTTGTCCACAGCCTGCGCGCGCGCAATGCGTATCAAGACGGCATGCGCTAGGCTGTGAGCCGGTCTCGCAAGGTGGCGAGCACAGCCCCCCAGGTCCCCACGTCCCGCCACGTGAGGGCGCAGGGGACAACGGCCACGTTCTCCGCCTGCTCCAGGACGAGGCGGTCAAAGGGTGCGGGCGCCAGGGCCGCGTAGTCCACCGGGGCCCAGTAGGCCGGTGCGTGGGCCGCGAACGCCGCCCGCAGGGTGCCCGCAGCGACAACGACCATGCCCGCGTTCCAGAGGTGCCCGCCCTGGGCGATATATGCCCGCGCGCGGTCTCTGTCTGGCTTTTCCGCAAACGCGGCCACGCGAAAGGCACCCGGCGCGTCGGGAAGGGCGTGCCCGCGCCGGATGTACCCAAAGTGGGGGCTTGGCCAGCGGGGCTCTATCCCCACAAGCGCTATAAAGCGGGCCCGTGCGGCGCTCTGCGCGGTGTCCAGGGCCCCGCGCAGGGGTGCGGCGTCCCCCACGGCGTGGTCTGCGGGCATGACCCACAGAATCGCCTCCTCCGGCGCGCGGCGCGCAGCCAGGGCTATGGCCGCCCCGGTGTTGCGCCCCACCGGTTCCGCCACAACCTGTGCCCCCGGCCCCAGGTGCGCACGCGTCCGGTCTGCCAGGTCCGCCGTGGTGAGGACCACAGGTACCCGGCCCGTGAGGGCCAAGGCCCGCGCTGCGGTGTCCTGGAGCAGGCTCCGCCCCCCAGGGCCCAGAGGGAGGAACGGCTTGGGGGCCAGGGGACGCGAGAGGGGCCACAGGCGGCTCCCCCGCCCTCCGGCGAGAATGACGGGACTCAGGCCCATGCAAACGCCTCCCACTGCGCCACGACTACGTGGCCCTCCTCCACTGTGGCAAAGGGCGGGGCCAGAGGGACGTAAAACGTCTCCCCTCCGCTCTCTGGGGCCACCTCCAACAGGTCCCCCGCGCCGAAGTTTGCCATGCCCACAACCCAGCCCACGGGGGCCCCGGTTGTCGCGTCCACTGCGGGCAGGTCTGCCAGGTCTGCCGCGTACACCTCCCCCTCCCCCGCCGGGGGCAGGGCCGCGCGGGGGATATAAAGCTGTATACCCGTGAGGGCCTGCGCGGCGTCCCGGTCTCCCACGCCCTGTATGGCTGCCAGGAAAGCTCCCCGCCCGTGGGGGCCCTTTAGCGTTATGCGCAGGCGGCCCTCCCCTGTTGGGCCGGTGAACAGCCAGCCCTGGGCCAGGGCCGCATCCTCCGCCTGCACCCGCAGCCGCACCAGGCCACGCACACCGTGCGGGCCCAGCACCGTGGCCAGGTGGAGACGCTTTTCGCTCACAGGCCCAGCATCGCCGCCCCGCACGCCGCAGGCAAGGCCCGCCTGGCCCACCCGCGCCCTCGCCCCCTTGGCCCCGCGCTCTGCACACGCTAAAACGGACCTTCACACCGCCGCGAAGGAGCCTCCCATGGACACGAATGACCCTTTATACACCGTCGCTCTGGACTATCACCAAAACCCCCCGGGCAAGGTGTCCCTGGCTCCGACGAAGCCCATGGACACGCAAAGAGACTTGGCGCTGGCGTACTCCCCCGGTGTGGCGGCGCCGTGCCTGGAGATTGAAAAAGACCCGAACACAGCGGACCTTTATACCGCGCGGGCCAATGTGGTGGCCGTGGTTTCTAACGGGACGGCAGTCCTGGGCCTGGGGGCGATTGGTGCCCTCGCATCCAAGCCGGTGATGGAGGGCAAGGCCGTCTTATTCAAGAAGTTTGCAGACATAGACGGCGTGGACATAGAGGTGGAAGCGCACGATCCGGACACGTTCATAGAGATCGTGGCCGCGCTGGAGCCGAGCTTTGGCGCGATTAACCTGGAGGACATCAAGGCACCAGAGTGCTTTCGCATTGAGCGGGCGCTTAAGGCACGCATGAACATCCCCGTGTTCCACGACGACCAGCATGGCACGGCCATTATCGTCACAGCAGCGTTCAAAAACTGGCTGGAGGTGACGGGTCGTGACCCCGCCACGCTGCGCATGGTCACCTCAGGAGCGGGGGCCTCTGCCATCTCTTGCATGAACCTGATGATCGGCGCAGGCCTGCGCCGCGAGAACATCATCGTGTGCGACTCCAAGGGCGTTATCTACAAGGGCCGCACGGAGCGCGTGGACGAAGAAAAGGCAAAGTTTGCCGCCGACACGCCCCACCGGACCCTGAAAGAGGCCATGGCCGGGGCGGACATCTTTCTGGGCCTGTCCACGGCGGGCCTTGTGCAGGCCGAGTGGGTGGCCACCATGGCCGACGCGCCCCTGCTCTTGACCCTGGCGAACCCAACGCCGGAGGTCATGCCTGAGGAGGCCCGCAAAGCCAAGCCTGACGCGGTCATCTGCACAGGGCGCAGCGACTACCCCAACCAGGTGAACAACGTCCTGTGCTTCCCCTTTATCTTCCGTGGTGCGCTGGACGTGGGTGCCACGGCCATAAACGACGCCATGAAGATGGCGTGCATTGAGGCCCTGGCCAGCCTAGCCCGCAAAGAGATAGCGGCCGAGGTGGCCGCAGTCTATGCACAAGAGACTCTGCGCTTCGGCCCAGATTACCTCATCCCCAAGCCGTTTGACCCCCGCCTGATGGTGGACCTGCCCATGGCCGTCGCCAAGGCCGCCATGGACAGCGGGGTTGCGCGGCGGCCCATACAAGACTGGGCCGCGTACCAGCAACAGCTAGAGCGCCTGTTCATACGCACCCGCCCCATCATGCGCCCGGTAATCGAGCGCGCCCGCACAGACCCACGTCGTGTGGCGTTCGCCGAGGGGGAGAACCCCAAGGTGCTCCAGGCCGCGCAAATTTTAACGGACGAGGGTCTGGTGCGCCCCGTGCTCATCGCGCGTGAAGACCGCGTGGCCGCCCAGATAGAGGCCCTGGGCCTGCGGCTCACGCCAGGAAAGGACGTAGAGATCATAAACCCCCAGAAGGACGACGTCTGCCACGACGCCTATGCGGGGGCCTACCACACCATCATGGCCCGGCGGGGCGTCACGCCCGCAGACGCGCGCACCACGCTCCACACCAACACCACCGTCATCGGGGCCATGACCGTCCACATGAACAACGCAGACGCCCTCATCTGTGGCACGCTGGGGCACTACGATCGGCACCTGCGCCGCATTACGGAGATCATAGGCCTGCGCGCCGGGGTGCAGGCCCCTGCGGCCCTTAGCCTCTTGATCCTCAAAAAGGGTCCCTTCTTCCTGGCCGACACCCACGTAAACCCGGACCCAAGCGCGACAGAGATGGCAGAAATTGTCCTCCTCGCTGCGGAAGAGGTGCGGCGGTTTGGGATTGCGCCCAAGGCGGCCCTGCTCTCGCACTCCAACTTTGGCTCAAGTAGGCACCCCAGCGCGGTCAAAATGCGCGAGGCCCTGACCATTTTGCGGGAGCGCGCACCAGACCTGGAGGTGGACGGAGAAATGCACGGGGATGCGGCTGTGCACGCGGCTGTGCGGGCGGGCGTTATGCCCGAATCGCTCCTGCACGGGCAGGCGAACTTGCTGATCTTCCCGGATATGGACTCCGCGCACATAACCTTTAACCTTCTGAAGCACCTGGGTGAGGGCATATCTGTGGGGCCCATACTGCTGGGCACCGCACGGCCCGCGCACATCCTCACCCCCTCCGTCACGCCTCGGGGCATCGTCAACGCCGCAACCTTGGCCTGCGTGGAGTCTCAGGTTCTGGGCCCCACTGCGAGCCCGGGTGCTATGGCGGCATCATAGGCCATGGAGGGGGCACGGTACGACTTCGCGGCCGCAGAGGCCAAGTGGCAGGCCCGTTGGTCCGAGGCTGGGGTGTTTGCTATCGGGGACGACGACCCGCGCCCTAAGTATTATGTCTTAGAAATGTTCCCCTACCCCAGCGGGCGCATCCACGTCGGGCACGTGCGCAACTACACCCTGGGTGATGTCGTGGCGCGCTACAAAGCGGCCAAGGGCTTTGCCGTGCTTCACCCAATGGGGTGGGATGCCTTTGGCCTGCCCGCCGAGAACGCGGCGATAGAGTCCGGCGCGCACCCCGCCGACTGGACAGCACAGAACATAAAGGCCATGCGGGAACAGTTGGGGCGCATGGGCCTGTCCCTAGACTGGGGGCGGGAGGTGACGACCTGCGACCCAGGGTATTACCGCCATGAGCAGCGCATGTTCCTAGAATTTTTGAAACGGGGCGTTGCGTATCGGAAAGAGGCCGTGGTGAACTGGGACCCCGTGGATAGCACTGTTCTGGCCAACGAGCAGGTGATAGACGGCAAGGGCTGGCGCACCGGGGCCCCGGTGGAGCGGCGACGTCTGGCGCAGTGGTTTTTGAAAATAACGGACTATGCGCAGGACCTGCTAGATGGCTTGGGGGGTCTGGACGGGTGGCCTGAGAAGGTCCGCACGATGCAAGAGCACTGGATAGGGAGAAGCCATGGCCTGAAGTTTTTGTGGGATGTCATTGATGAAAAACATAAAATTGAGGTTTTCACTACCCGGCCAGACACCCTGTGCGGCGCGGCGTTCCTGGCCCTTGCCCCAGACCACCCCATGGCCCAGACCTTGGCAGGTGGTAAGCCTGGCTTCCAGGCGTTTTTGCAACAGTGTCAATCTCTGGGCACATCAGAGGCGGCCATAGAACAGGCGGAGAAAATAGGATACGATACGGGCTGTTCTGCATATAACCATATTTTGAAACGAACCGTTCCGATTTATATTGCCAACTTCGTCCTTATGGACTACGGCACCGGGGCCGTGTTTGGCTGCCCCGCGCACGACGAGCGCGACCACGCCTTCGCCTTGAAATACGGCCTGCCTATCACCCAGGTCATAGACAGCGCCGGTGCTCCGCTGCCCTACACCGGCGACGGCACCCTTATCAATTCCGGTGATCTGGACGGCCTCACCAGCGCCGAGGCCAAGGCCGAAGTCATCCGCCGCTGCGAGAGCGATGGCACAGGCCGTGGTGTCACGCAATACCGCCTGCGCGACTGGGGCGTTAGCCGCCAGCGCTACTGGGGCTGCCCCATCCCTGTGCTGCACTGTCCGAACTGCGGCGTCGTGCCCGTGCCGGAGGGCGACTTGCCCGTCACCCTGCCCCGCGATGTGGACTTCTCTCAGCCGGGCAACCCCCTGGCCCGCCACCCGACGTGGAAACACGCAACCTGCCCCACCTGCGGCGGCCCGGCAGAGCGTGAGACTGACACATTTGATACTTTTTTTGAGAGTTCCTGGTACTTCGCCCGCTACTGCGACCCGCACAATGCCCACAAAGCCTTTGACGCTCAAAAGGCGGGTCACTTTCTCCCGGTGGATCAATACATTGGCGGTGTAGAGCACGCGGTCCTGCACCTCCTGTACGCCCGGTTTTTCACCCGGGCCCTGGCCGACTGCGGCTACCTGGATGTCACAGAACCTTTTAAGGGCCTGTTCACGCAAGGCATGGTGACCCACGCGACATACAAAAATGCTGCGGGCAGGTGGCTGTTCCCGCACGAAGCCGCCGGGCAAGACGACGTGACTGTCGGCCCCCCCATCAAGATGTCCAAGTCTAAAAAGAACGTTGTAGACCCCGCCGAGATTTTGGGCGCGCACGGCGCAGACGCGGCGCGACTGTTCATTCTGTCGGACTCGCCACCGGAGCGGGATCTGGAGTGGACAGCGGCAGGCATAGAGGGCGCGGCGCGATTTGTGCAGCGTTTGTGGCGGCTGGTCACAGAGCGTGCAGGCACCCCGCAGCAAAGACCGCAGCATTTTGACGGTCCGGCCCTGACTATGCGACGCGCCACACACACGGCTATCGCAGGCGTCTCCACAGATATTGAGGCCTTTCACATGAACAAGGCCACAGCCCGTCTGCGCGAACTGGCAAACGCCATTGCGGACTATCCAGCGCGGGACTGGGCTGCGCGGGAGGCCACGGAGGCCCTCGTGCGCCTGTCCGCACCCTTCCTGCCGCACTTGGCGGAGGAGGCCTGGGAGGCCATGGGCCACGAAACCATGCTCGCCGGCGCACCCTGGCCAGAGGCGGATGTGGCGTTGCTGCAAGCTGCAGAGGTGACCATCGGTGTGCAGGTAAACGGCAAGCTGCGTGCCACAATAACCCTGCCTGCGGACGCGGACGCCGCCGCGTGTGAGGCCGCCGCACTGACGGCACCGAATGTCCGGCGATTCCTGGAGGGGAAGACCATGCGCAAGGTCATCGTCGTGCCGGGCAAAATCGTCAATATCGTGGCGGGATAGGTGCGCCGCTCTCCAGCGCCCCCAAGATGCCCCGCGCGCGTGCAAGTACATCCTCTGGCACCCCAGCCAGGCGGGCGGCCACCAAGCCAAAGGAGCCGGAGGCCGGGCCGTCTTCGGCTTTGTACAGAAAGCGCAGACCCTCCCCATCGGCCTCCGCAGCCATGTGCCGGTTAGCCACAAAGGGCAGGGCCGTGAGCTCGTGGTAGTGCGTGGACAGGAGAGCGCGTGGTGCAGCATTTTGGGCCAGCGCCTCCAGGCAGGCCCAGGCGATAGCCAAGCCGTCAAAGGTCGCCGTGCCCCGGCCTATTTCGTCCAAAATAACCAGACTCCGGGCCGTGGCGTTCCGCAAAATGGCTGCAACCTCCTCCATCTCAACCAGAAAGGTGGAGCGCCCTGCAGCGAGATCGTCCGCAGAGCCTACGCGCGCGAATAGGCGATCGGCCACGCCGATTTTTGCTGCGTGTGCCGGAACAAAGGCCCCAGCTTGCGCCAAGATGGTGATAAGTGCGGCTTGACGCAAAAAAGTGGACTTCCCGCCCATGTTGGGGCCGGTGACAAGAGTCATGCGGGCCAGGTCGCAGTCGTTTGCCACAAAGTCCGGTCCATCCAAGACGGGGTGCCGGGCTCCCTCAAGCACAAAGGCCGCGCTGTCCTCCACCACGGGCCGGGACCAATTTTTGCGCGCAGCAATGTCGGCAAGGCCCGCCGCCACGTCCAGCCGGGCTAGGGCCTCTGCCACGCGCCGGACACCCTGGGCCTGATCCAGAGCGCGCGCCACAAGGACAGCCTGCGCCTCCCGCTCTGCCCCTGCCGCACGGGCACGGGCATCGGCCAAGACCTGTGATACTGCAACCAATTCTGGCCGGGTGAAGCGCACCGCGCCGGCCAGGGTCTGTCGGTGTGTGAATCCGCTGCCCGGTGCCATGAGGGGGCCCGCCACCCGCGCGGGGACCTCCACGAAGTGGCCCAGAGCAACATTTTCCGCCACGCGCAAGCGGGCAATGCCTGTTTGCGTACGCCACGCGGCCTGTAGCCCTGCCACTTCAGCCTCCGCCCGCTCTTGCGCCCCCCGCGCGGCGTCCAAGGCCGGGGCAAAACCGGGTGCAATCGCGCCATCCTCTGCCACGCCTTCCTTCAAGGCTTGCGCTAGAGGCGCGAGAGACGGCCCGGCGGCAAGGTCCCGCAGCAAGCCTTCAAAAGCCTCGGCCAGAGGCGGCGCGGCGTACACAACGCTGCACACCGCGCCAGCGGTGATAAGGCCGTTGCGCAGAGCCAGCAGGTCAGCAGGGGCCCAGCGGCCAGCGGCCAGGCGCCCTAGCGTGCGAGCCATGTCCGGAGCCTCACGCAGCCTGGCGCGCAGGGCCCCCCGGCCCTCCTCATCCGCGACAAGGGCCGCCACACGGTCCAAACGGGCGTTTATGCGTGCCACGTCCGTCAGGGGTCCAGACAGGTCTGTGGCCAGAGCACGCCTCCCTGCCGGCGTGACGCAGACATCTATCGCGTGCAGCAAACTCCCCTTGCGGGCACCAGAGAGCGTTCGCGTCACCTCCAGAGCCCGGCGCGTGGGTACGTCCATATCCAGAAACGCCGCGCCGTCCATACGCCGCGCAGGGGCCAGGTGCTGGGCCGCGCCCGTCGTCCGAGCAAGATAGTCCCGCAGAGCCGAAAGCGCGTCCGAAGGAGTCTCCACGACCTCCGCTGGCGCAAGGCGGGCCAAGATGGCCTCGGCTTCACCAGACTCCACGAACAGGGCCCCCGTGGCCGCGTCACACCACGCGACCTCTGTCGGGGTCACGACGGCCAAAGGGGTCGGAGCCAAGGGATCCAGAGCCTCCACCGCCGTTCCGGGGGTCAAAACGCGTGAGATCGTTCGCGCGCGCAGCGCCTTTCCGGGCCGCCCGCAGCGCGCAGCAATCGGCGCGGCCTCTGCGCCCTCCTCGCCGATCGCGACCTTCCAACCAGCGGCCAAAAGGCGGGGCAGATGCGCGTCCAGGGCCCCCGCGGGCACCCCGGCCAGGGGTATGGGCCGCCCGTCCGGGCTGCGCCCCCGCGACGTCAAGGCCAGACCCAGGGCGGGCGCAGCCGCCTCGGCGTCGCACCCCAAGAGCTCATAAAACTCCCCTATGCGGTAGAGCAAAAGGGCCCCAGGGTGCTCGGCCTCCACGCGTGCGCGCAGGGCCAGGTACTGCGCCATCATGGGCGTCCACCCCTGGGCCAGAAAGTCTGCGGGTTTTTGGGGGGACATGACCCGGCACCATACCCCGCCGCGCGGGGCAAAAAAACCTGTAAACAGGCCGCGCGCCCGGAGCGGGCGATGGGGATCGAACCCACGGCCCTCAGCTTGGGAAGCTGATGCTCTACCACTGAGCTACGCCCGCTTTCGGCGGACCCTCATACACCTCTGCGGGCGTGCGGGCAAGACGCCCCACCCCCATAGACCTATGGGCCGCCGCTGTGAGGGCCGGTGACAGGCTGGGAACCTGTTGCACCGCACGGGCGTTTGAGGGAATATGCAGCCCATGTTGGCCCGCTGGTTTTCTCTGTGCGCGTGCGCGGCGCTTTTGCTTCTACCCGGCCTGGCCGCGTCTGCGGCAGGGGGCCCGGACCTGCTTACGCGGTACACCGCCCCCCTGCCTGCGCCGGAGAACCCCCTTGCGGGCTCGGCGCTGGAGGAACGCACGACCCTGAAGGAGGGCGTGGCCCATGGAGACGCGACGCTGGCGTTTTCTGTGCGCGTGCCGCGCGCCTGGAGTGCAAAAACGCCCCTGAGCCTGCCGGGCAGAACAGCCATGACCGACCACGTGCCGGAGGAGGTGGCCCGGTGGGAGGGGCCCGTGGTCCCTGGCGGACGCTCCGTTCTGACGGTTAAGACGGCGCAGCTTCCCTATCAGATGACGGCGGCGCAGTGGCTGCTCTACGAGTCGCTGACGAACAGCTTCACCCTGGAGGGCTTTGCACCGGAGGGAGACCGCGCGGTGCAGGCGGCCTACATCACTTTCCAGGAGGGGGGGGCATTCGCGGTCCGCGCCCGGGCGCAGGTGAGCGGACGGCACATCCTTGTCGCGCGATATGCCGTGCCGGTGGAGCGGCGTGAGGCCGAGGGGGCCATACAGGCCGCAACGGTGAACAGCTTCTCCCTGACCAACCCAGCCCCAGGCCCGACGGAGGCCGTTAAGACGCACCTTCTCTTGGACATAGGGCGGTTTGTCTACCCGGCCTCGTGGCGTCTGTCCGCCCCGCCCGTGCGGTCCATAGACCGCATGACTGCCACGCTCCATAGCCTGAGCGCGGATGGGTCCCTGGCAGGCGAAGTGCAGCTTGTCCTGCTCTCGCGCTACGCTGGCAAAACTCTGGCGGAGGAGGTGGAGGCGCTGAGGGTCAAGACCCTGGCCGCAAGAAGTCTGGCCCTGGGGGGGCTGATTTCGCCTGGGTCCGAGATGCCCCGCGCGCCGGGGATTCAGACGCAGGTGGTTGAGGCCTATGCGGCCACGGCGGGGCAGGCGCAAGAGGGGGGTAGGCCCCTGGTGCCGCACGAGTATTGGTTTGCGGTGGGGGTGAGCGGGGATTACCTCTACATCGCCACGCTCCTGACCCCTGCGCGGGAGCAGCACTACTTCGCCTGGGCCCGGAATGTGGAGACGTACCGGTTTATCCTCTCGGCCTTCGGCCCGCAGGAGGGCGCGCGCGCCGCGCCGCCGGGATGACAAACTGCCGCGCGCGGTGTAAGAACGCCCCATGAAGGCCCTGCCCGACCTAGACCTCAGCGGCAAGACCGTCCTCCTCCGGGCGGACCTGAACGTCCCGGCCTATCGGGGTCGCGTGACCGATGCCACCCGCATAGACCGCCTCAGGCCCACCATAGACCTCCTGCGCGCGCGCGGCGCGCGGACTCTCATCCTCTCGCACTTCGGTCGCCCGGACGGGGAAGAGCACCCAGAGATGTCCCTGGCCTTCCTCCTGCCCGTTCTGGAGGACCGGTGGCGCTGCCCCGTGGGCTTTGCGCAGTCCTGCGTCGGGTCCCGCGCGCGCGCGCTGGCCGAGACGCTGGGCCCCGGCGGCGTGGGCCTCTTAGAGAACGTCCGTTTCCACAAGGGGGAGGAGGCAAACGAGGCCGCCTTCGCCGCGCGCCTGGCCGAACTGGGGGACGTATTCGTGAACGACGCCTTCTCCGCCGCGCACAGGGCTCACGCGTCCACGGAGGGGCTGGCGCACCACCTGCCTGCCGTGCCGGGCCCCCTCATGACGGCCGAGCTATGTGCCCTGGAAAAGGCCCTTGAGAATCCCCGGCGCCCCGCAGCGGCCATCGTGGGCGGGTCCAAGGTCTCCACAAAGCTTGGCGTTCTGCACAACCTCATCCGCCGGGTGGACCTCCTCGTCCTCGGCGGGGGAATGGCCAACACATTCCTGGCCGCGAAAGGCCTGGGCCTGGGCTCCTCCCTGGCAGAGCGGGGTGCGGCCGAGCAGGCCCGGACTGTTTTGAGCGCTGCGGACAAGCGGGGGTGCGAGGTACTCTTGCCCCGAGACGCGGTGTGCGTGCAGCAGATACGCGAGGGTGCCCCCGCGACAATTTTCCCCGTGGACGAAATACCCGATGGCTGGGCCGCTATAGACCTGGGTCCGGCGAGCGTTCAAGCCGCGTGCCAAAAGCTTGGGTCCTGCCGCGCGACCCTGTGGAACGGACCCATGGGCGTGTTTGAGATAAAGCCCTTTGACGCTGGGACCACGGCCCTGGCCCGCTGCGTAGCGAACTTCACCCACTCTGGGCAGATGATCTCCGTCGCAGGGGGGGGGGACACCAACGCCGCGTTAGAGAACGCCGGCGTGGTGGGCGCGTTCACCTATCTCTCCCTCGCGGGCGGGGCGTTCCTGGAGTGGCTGGAGGGCCGCACCCTGCCCGGCGTGGCGGCATTGCAGGCGTCCAGCGCGGCAGCGTGAGTTCGGCCTTGAAACGCCACGGCCCGGGGGGTACAAGAGCCCCCAGGCGGGCGGTTAGCTCAGCGGGAGAGCGCTGCCTTCACACGGCAGAGGCCACAGGTTCAATCCCTGTACCGCCTACCACCCTTTAGGATTCGCGCAGCATCGCCGTCACGGTGGCTTCGGCGGCCACAGCCTCGTCAACGCGCGCAACGGCGTCAAAGCGCCACACAGCCCCCCTGGCATGGGCCTTGGTCGCGGTGATGTGGAGGGAATCTCCCGGCACCACGGGGCGGCGGAAGCGGGCGCGGTCTATGGCCATGAAATAGACAAGACGCCCCCGCGCGTCCGCGCCCAGGGCGTCCACGACCAAAAGAGCCGCCGTTTGGGCCATGGCCTCCACGATGAGAACGCCGGGCATAACCGGGTGGCCAGGGAAGTGCCCCTGGAAGAAGGGCTCGTTGAAGGTGACGTTCTTTAGGGTGGTGATCTCCTCCCCCGCGCGGATGTCCAGCACGCGGTCCACCAAGAGCATGGGGTACCGGTGGGGCAGAGCTTCCAAAACCTGTGCGATGTCCATGGGGCTATGTGTCCTTTGTCATCCGAGCCAAGGTGGCAATCTGCCGCATAAAGCGCCGGATGGGCAAGGCCGGAGAGCCCATGACTTCCGCACCGGGGGGTACGTCGCGCATAAGACCGGACTGCGCGGCCACGCGGGCACCCGCGCCAATGGTGAGGTGCCCGGCCACGCCCACTTGCCCGCCCAGCGCGGCGAAGTCCCCCACGCGGGAAGAGCCAGAGACGCCGCACTGCGCGACGATAACGGCACCCCGGCCCACGACCACGTTGTGGCCGATCTGCACCAGGTTGTCTATCCACACGCCATCGCCGATGACGGTGTCTGGCCCCGCGCCCCGGTCTATGCAGGTGTTCGCGCCGATCTCCACGTCCGCGCCGATGAGTACGCGGCCCAGCTGCGGCACCTTTGTGTGGCCGCCCGCGCCCATGGCGAAACCGAAGCCGTCCTGCCCCACGCGCGCGCCGGGGTAAAGGCGGGAACGCGGGCCAATGATGGCGTGGGAAACGCTGGCCCCCGCACCCACGCGCACGCCCGCGCCCAGGACCACGCTGGGGCCGATAACCGCCCCGGCCTCTATCCAGGCGTTTTCGCCTATTTCCGCGCCGGGGCCGACAACGGCGCAGGCCTCCACGCGCACACCGGGGGCCAGTGTGGCGGCCTCGTCCACCACGGCGGCGGGGTGCACGCCCGGCTCCGGCTCTGCGGGGGGGTACAGAAGATCCGCCGCCCGCGCATAGGCCCGGTAGGGCTCCCCGGTGACAAGGGCAGTGGTGCCCGCAGGCACGGCGGGGGCGTCCTTTGGGGAGAGAAGCACGGCCCCGGCCCGCGTCTCAGGCAGCTGCGCACGGTAGCGCGGGTTGTCCAAAAACGAGAGGTCTCCCGGCCCGGCTGTGCTTAGGGCCGCCACACCCGTGATGACACGCGCCACCTCACCCTGCACCTCCGCCCCCACGGCGGCAGCCAGACCGGCCACAGTCTGAGGCTGCGCGGGGCCGAAAAAGCGGGGGTCTGGGGCCACGCGGCCTACTTGACCTCCATTTTCACGGAAGGCAGCGTCTCATCCAGCACGGCCAAGACATCTGCAGTGATGTCCAAGTCCTCCGCCACGATGACCACGCTCTGCCGCGTCGTCACGAGGGCATAGCCCCGCTCCTGTCCCATCTCTTTGGCGATGCGCACGACCTCTTGCCGAAGTTGGTCCAGCGCCCGCCCCAGCGCCTCATCCAGGCCCTGCTTCTTTTTCAAAACAGTCTCCCGCGCCTGGGCGATCTTTTTCTCAAACTCCGCCCGGCGGGCCATGAACTGCTCCCGCTCGCCTGCGTCACGGGCCTCGGCCAGTTTCTTTTCCAGACCCTCCAGGCCCTTTTCTTCTTGTTCTACCTGCCTGCGCAGGTCTTCCCGCGCGGCATCCACCTGAGTCTCCAAGGCCTTTCCGGCCTTGGAATTGGCAAGGATCTGCTGCAGGTCCATAACGGCCAGGCCCTTAAGCACCCGCGCCGGCGCATCGCTCTCCGCCGCAACCATAGCCGCGCCTGTTTGGGGCGGGGGCGGGGGCAGGTTTGGCCCCACAAAAAACAGAGCAGCCGAAGCCAAGACACCGCCCACAAGGCCAAGGATAAGGGAGGCGGCGGGACCGCATGCGGTTTTGGTAGCAGGAGTGCAGCAGGCTTTTTCGTCGGTCATGATTTGTATGTCCTTTCGGGTTGTATGGGGTCCCGAGTCGTACCACATGCCGCGCCCGCGTGCTATAGGGGCCCCATGCCCGCCATACCCGTCAGCGCCATCGTGGTGACGAAGAACGAGGCCGCAGCTCTGCCCCGGTGCCTAGCCGCGCTGGCTCCGTTTGCGGAAGTTCTCGTGGTCGACTCCGGGAGCACGGATGCCACACGCGAGATTGCGACAGCCCACGAGGCGCGAGTCGTGGCCTACACGTGGGACGGGCTCTACCCCAAGAAGCGGGGGTGGTGCCTCGCGCACCTGCCACTGGCGCACGACTGGGTGTTCTTCGTGGACGCAGACGAGGAGGTCACGCCAGACCTGACTGCGGCAGTTGCGGAGGCGGATTTTGCAGGCCACGCGGGGTTTTTTGTGCGCGGGCGCTACGTCTGGGGCGGGCGGGTGCTGCGGCACGGCCTGTTGAACGCAAAGCTGGCCCTGTTTGACAGGCGTTGCGTGGGCTTCCCCGTGGTGGACGACCTGGGCCTGCCCGGCATGGGTGAGATAGAGGGCCATTACCAGCCTGTGGTCCTTCCGCACGCGCCGCGCACGCGCATAGGGACGCTTAGGCCCGCCTTGCTGCACCACGCGTGCGCAGACCGGGCGGCGTGGGACGCCCGGCACGCGCGCTACGCTGCATGGGAGCGGGGGATGAACGCGCGCCGGGCCTGGCCCCGAGACCCCCGCCCGTGGCGGGAGGCCCTGAAGCGCGTGTTTCGCGCCGCCCCGTGCCGGGATCTTCTCGCCTTCGTGCACAGCTATGTCTGGAAGCTGGGCGCTCTGGACGGGCGGGCAGGGCTGGATTTCGCCCTGGCCCGGCGGCAGTATTACCGCATGATCGCGCAGGAGGGGCAGACGTGAGGCTAGCCCCCTACTCCGCTGCGGTGGCGGAGTCTTCCCTCTGCATTTCTTTGCAGGCTTTGCGCTTTTTCTGCATGTCCTGCATGGCACCGCGCCGCTCGGCAGCTTTGGCCTCAAACTCATCAGGCGTGACGGCACCATCGCCATCGGCGTCCAGCATCTGGAACTTACCCGCGTGGTGCGCGTCAAACTCGGCCTGCGTCACCTGTCCATCAGCGTTGGCGTCCATGGCCTCAAACATCTTCTGGGCGTATCCGCCAACCTTGTGATGGTGGTGCTCGAGGTGATTCCCTGCCAGGGCAGGGATGGACACGGCAAGGGCCGCAGTTGACAAGGCGAAAGCGAAGTAGTGTCTCTTTTTCATGGGTCTATAGCTCCTTTTTTGAAAACCATTACGTTGGGTGGGGCGCTAAAGTCGTCCTTCGCCCGCCTACTTGTGGTGCACCACAGCGAACCCAGGCTAGAGGCCGCAGAGAGCGTTTACCGTGCCCGCGATAGCGCGTCCACCTCAGAGACATCCAAGACGCCGTCCCGATTCAGGTCGGCTAAGATAAAGTCTTCCCCCGGATAGGCTGCGGCGAACTCGTCGGGCGTGACGGCACCATCAGCGTTGGCGTCCATGGCGGTGAGGTTCATGTCCTTCGCGCCCATACAGTCCCTGGCGTGCGCAGGGGTGGCCAGAAGGAAAAGAGTGGTCACAGCTAGGGATAAGACGTAACGCGTCATGAGGTGTCCTGGCCCATACAATTAAAGTGGGCAATAAAGTGGGCTACAGAAAACTACTCAGCCACACTGTCAGAGATGTCCTCGTGTTCGGCGTCGTGGCCGGGCTCAGTGTGCATCTCATGCTCGGTGTGGGCCTCGTCAGTATGCACGACCTGGTGGCCTATACCTCCGTGGCCAGCGTCTTCAGATTTAGAAACGTCGGGCGAGGCTGGGTGGATCATGCTGTTCATGCTGTGAACTTCGTGGTCCGTAGCAAAAGCGGCGCCAGGCAGCAGGAGGGCGGCGGCGGCCAGAGTAAGGGCGAAACGGGTCATGGGTGTATCTCCTTCAATTTTTTGGTTTAGGCGTTCAGTGGTCACCACTTACCGCAAGTGGCGAACCGTGGCAACTCTACGGCTCCGCAAAGTCAAAAACAAGCCGGTGCGGACGATTTTTTTTGGGGCGCAAGGCCTCTGTTCTTAGCAGTTTTGTGTTGTTTCTGAGTTCTATGGCCACCTGCGTCCCGCTGGGTCCGGTTGTGGCCGCATATCTTTCTATGTGCGCACCCTGTGGGGCCTCTCGCTGCGTGGGCCCGGCCCAGCCCTGCGCACTGGGCAAAGTGACGAGCAAAACGCCCTCGGCCTCGTCCAGAACCTCCTCGTGCGCCATGGGGCCGTCCAGATCCAAGACCAGACGCGTGCGGCCGGGGTGCATCCCGACTCTGGCCCTCAAGACCTTCGTGCCGGGTCCGGACGGGGCTTTTTTGGCCTGGGGCGCGACCTCTGCCTGCGGCGCGACTGGCGCCTTCAGAAGCTGCGGCGCGGGCAGGGCCAAGGGGGGTGCCTCCCGCCGCGCGGCCACGGCCTTTGCGGCGGCCTGCACCTGAGCGTCCGCATAGGCCATACGCGCAAGCGGGGGCAAGAGAGTGTCCATGTCCGTTGCGAGGGACGCCACCTCCGCCTCCAGACGGTCCAGGCGGGCTTCCGACGCGCCGCCGGGAGGGGGTGGTGCCGCGCAGGCGGCCAGGACCAAAGAAAGTGCGAGGCAGGGGAGGCGACTCATGCCCCCAAGACTACCGTACCCTGCCCCAGGTACCAGGCCGCCCTGGCCTGTTATCCCCTAGTATTTTACACTGCAGCCATAGGCCCGCGTCTCAGGCGTTTCCACGGCCCGGCCCTCAGACAAATCTTCCAATGCCGCCAAGGCATAATTCCCTGCGCCCTCAACACTCTCCGGCGCAGAGCTGTCGTTATCATCGATCGCTCCGGCGTAGGCCAGGACCCCGTCCTTATCCACAACAAAGATGTGCGGTGTCACCTTCGCGCCATACAGGCGGCCAAGATCCCCGCTTGGGTCCAGCACATAGTGTGTAGGCGCGGCCCCCTGCCCGGCCACCCATGCCTGGGCCTCCTGCGCTGTGAGGGCCCCCTGTTTGCCGGGCGCTGAAGAGTTAATGGACACCCAAACAGCCCCCATCTCAGAGGCCTTGGCCTGTATGGTTTGCATATTCCCGGTGTCGTAGTGCTTTTTCACAAAGGGGCAGTCCGGGTTGGTCCACTCCAGGACCACGGGCTTGCCCTTGTGTTCGGCGAGGGAAAAGGTCGCGCCGGTGATGTCGGTGGCGGTGAAGTCCGGCGCAACTTGGCCAGGAAAACCATGGGGGGAATCGCCAACAGCCGGAGATGTTGCCACGGCGGCGGGGGCTAGGGTGACTAGTGCAATGCATAGGGTCAAAAGGCGAGTCATGGCGGGGGTCCTCCTGCTTGGTGGTTTTCGTGACCGAGCACGAGGGTAGGGCGGCGGCAGGGGCGTTTCAACCCCACCGCACCTGGCCTATGTGTTCGGCCCCTGTGGCAAGCATCACCAAGCGGTCCAGCCCCAGGGCCATGCCTGCGGATTCAGGCATCCCGCTCTCCAACGCGGCCAGAAACGCCTCGTCCGGGGTGTAAGAAAACCCGTATAATCGGTGCTTTTCTGCGGCGTCCGCGACGAAGCGCGCGCGCTGCTCCTCTGGGTTGGTCAGCTCTGAAAACCCGTTGGCCACCTCCATGCCGCATATGTACAGCTCCGCCCGCTCTGCCCAGCGGGGATCGCCGGGTGCGAGGCGGGCCAGGGCCGCCATGTGGGCGGGGTAGTGTGTCAAGACCGTGGGCGCGGGCGAGCCCAGGCGCGGCTCTATGTGCTGGGCCATTACGGCGTGGAAGATGTCGTCCCAGCCGTCCCCGTCCGCGACACGCACGTTCCTGTTGCGCGCGGCCGCTGCCAGGCGGGGCGTGTCGTTCAGGCAAGAAGAAAGGTCTATATCCACATATCTCTCAAATGCTTGCGCGACAGTTATAATCTCCCACGTACCATTTGGGTCGCACGCAAGGTCTTGCGTGAAGAACGTCTGCGATACTGCGCATAGAATGTCTTTGCAGTCCTGTATAAGAGTCTGATAGTCCTCATGTACTCGATACCACTCCAGCATCGTGAACTCCGGCGCGTGCCAGGGGCCCGCGACCTCCCGCCGCCACACGGGGCCCAGGGCGTAAATGCGCTCCCACCCTGCGGCCAGAAGCTGTTTCATGTGAAACTCTGGTGAGCAATGCAAAAACCCGCCCGCCTCCGGCACCGCAAAGCCGTGAACGTGCACGTCCATCGTGGGGCACGGGACCACGCACGGCGGGTCCACCTCCGTAAACCCCCGCGCGTCAAAACGCGCCCGCACCGCGCGCACGGTACGTGCCCGCGCCTCCAAAAAGGGGCGCTTATGACTTTCCTGTATTGCAGTCGAGGCTGTCACTTTTCTGATGTGAATTTTCTGTAGAACATCCATGGAGTCTCCCACTTAACCTGGACATAAAAATCAACCCCAAGCCCAAAAAAAGTAGTCGCTCTGGATGTACCTCTGGTGGCTCTGAACTGTGTTCCCCTCCAAAAGCAACCGCATCTGTTGAGACGGCGGATCCTGCAGCCTCCTGATCAGCCGCCGAGGCAGAAACCGGTATATGCGCGCACATCAGCGCAGCAGCAAGGAAAAGTCTCCTTAAACTTTCAATAGGGCGCATAATGCACAATCTCCCCATGGTTGTGGTCATAAAGCGGGCTTGCCGCTGCCCACTGTATAAATAATCGCGCACAGCCGAGTCAACAAAAAAACGCGCCGGCGTACGCAAGGCCACATATCCCCGTTATCCACAACATTTGGTCCCTTGACGCCTGTGGGGACCCTACATATGGTGTCCATAGCGGGTTTGACACAGCCCAGGCCCGTCCCGCCTACTGACACATCACGATTCTGTCCGTGACCCTACGAGAAACCTGTATAGAGAAAAGGAGGCCGCTATGCCTGCCGCGCCGCTACGCCACACTGAGACCGAAGAGAGCAACATCATCCCCCTGCACGGCGACCGTGCCACAGACGTAGACTGCACCGCCGCCGTCGCGGAGTATATCTCCGGCTCTGACTGGCGAATCAAGGCCAACGCGAACACGGGGTACTCCAACGCGGGCCTCATCAACAACATCGCCGGAAAGGTCATCGCAAACTTCTGGCTGGACGCAGTCTACACCGCAGAAGAGGGCCGCGCGCACCGCACCGGGGCCTACCATATCCACGACCTGGACTGCCTCACGGGCTACTGCGCGGGGTGGAGCCTGCGCGCCCTGCTCAACGAGGGCTTCAACGGCGTGCCGGGTCGCGTGGCCTCCCGCCCGCCACGGCATTTCCGCGAGGCCCTGGGCCAGATGGCCAACTTCATGGGCATTTTGCAGTCCGAGTGGGCCGGCGCCCAGGCGTTCAGCAGCTTTGATACCTACCTCGCCCCGTACGTATTCCGCGATAACCTGCCCTATTCCGAGGTCAAAAAGGCCATCCGGCAGTTCGTATACAACCTGAACGTCCCCGCGCGCTGGGGCCAGTCGCCCTTCACCAACATCACCCTGGACATCACGCCCCCAGAAGACCTGGCCGAGCAGTTCCCCACGTACAGGGACGCCCACCTGTTCAAGGGGCTGGCGTGCGAAGACCTGCTGGACAAGGCCCGCAGCCGGGACTTTGGCATACGCTCCCTGGAGGACATGACGTTCGGCCACTTCCGGCCAGAGATGGAGATGATCGTCCGCGCATACTATGACGTAATGACGGAGGGCGACTCCACCGGCACGCCGTTTACCTTCCCCATCGCCACCATAAACGTGACCGAAGACTTCCAGTGGGACGGTCCCGTGGCGCAGGCGATCTTTGAGAACACCGCCAAGGTCGGCTCCTCATACTTCCAAAACTTCATCGGCTCCCAGTTCAAGCGCGACGAGCACGGAAACAAGGTCCCCAACCCCGAGGCCTACTCCCCCGGCGCCGTCCGCTCCATGTGCTGCCGCCTCCAGCTGGACCTGCGCGAACTCCTAAAGCGCGGCAACGGCCTGTTCGGCTCCGCCGAAATGACCGGCTCCCTGGGCGTCGTCACCCTCAACATGGCCCGCGCCGGCTTCCTGTTCCAGGGCGACGAGGACGGCCTGTTCGCGGAGGTGGACCGCCTCATGGACCTGGCCCAGGGCTCCCTGGAGAAAAAGCGCCGCTTTGTGCAGGACATGTACGACCGGGGCCTGTACCCCTACACCGCCCGCTACCTCCCCCACCTGCGCAACCACTTCTCCACCATCGGCGTCAACGGCATGAACGAGATGATTCGCAACTTCACGCAGGACGCGTATGACATCGCGGACCCGCGCGGGGTGGACCTCGCCCTGCGCCTCCTGGACCACATGCGCGCAAAGCTCCAGGCCTACCAAGAGGCCACGGGCAACCTCTATAACCTGGAGGCCACGCCCGCCGAGGGGACGACCTACCGCTTCGCGCGGGAGGACAAAAAGCGCTACCCCGGCATCCTCCAGGCCGGCGCGGGGGAGAACGTCTACTACACCAACTCCTCCCAGCTGCCCGCCGACTACACCGACGACCCCTTCGTCGCGCTGGACCACCAAAACGCGCTGCAGTGCAAGTACACCGGCGGGACCGTCCTGCACATGTACATGGGCGAGCGCATCTCCTCCGCCGAGGCGTGCAAGCGGTTCGTGCGCAAGGTCATCTCCGAGTACCAAATCCCCTACATCACCATAACGCCCGTGTTCTCCATCTGCGAGAGGCACGGGTACCTCGCCGGGGAGCAGCCCACCTGCCCCCACTGCGGGGCGCAGACGAAGGTCTGGACCCGCGTGATGGGCTACTTCCGGCCCGTGGACAGCTTCAACACCGGCAAAAAGGGCGAGCACGCCGAGCGGGTGCACTTCCGCGAGGAGCGCGTGGACACGGGGGATATGTTTGCGGCGTAAATCGTAAGATGTCAGATGATTTGCCTCAATCGCGCAGCGTCCTCGATCTTTCCCATTCAGAAGCAAGAGATTTTTTCTTGCAGGGAGAGAGCTATATTACTCTACCTCTTCCATCATATTTTGATTTTGGCGGCATATTAGACCGTGTTCACCGTGAATTGCCTGAGGGGCACGATAAAAGACATCCGAGAGATTATAATGATTTAAACTATTGTTTATTACTAAATAAAGACGGAAAATATGCATGGAGGCCTATTACTCTTATAAATCCAATATTATATGTATCTCTTGTCCGCAAAATAACAGAACAAGAGAATTGGGATCATATATTAAATAAATTTAGAGAATTCCGTGCGAATAGAAATATAGAATGTACAAGCATACCTATAAAATCATTGACAAAGCAAAGCAATAAAACGCAACAGATTCTTAAATGGGTAAATTGTGTAGAAGAAAGATCTGTTTCTCTTGCTCTTGAATATAGCAATTTAATACATCTAGATATATCAAATTGTTACGGATCTATATACACTCACTCTTTCTCCTGGGCCATGCATGGAAAGGAATATTCGAAAAAACCTGAAAATCGTAGAAATAGAGACCTTATAGGAAATGTAATTGATGGTCTTATTCAAGATATGTCTTATGGACAGACAAATGGAATACCGCAAGGTTCTGTTCTTATGGATTTTTTTGCTGAAATTGTTTTAGGGTATGCAGATTCTCTATTATCAGATGAGATTAAGAGGAAAGAAATTGAAGATTATAAAATAATAAGACATAGAGATGACTATAGAATATTCACAAATAATATAAGAACAGGCGAAGAAATTGTTAAATTAATAACAGAGACAATACAAAAGCTTGGGATGTCATTAAACTCTAAGAAAACAAGATTTTGTGAAGAAGCAATAATAAACTCAATTAAAAAAGATAAAATGTTTCTCATGAATAATATTAACTTAAAAAGTAATTTAGAAAATTTTATTCTATCTATATATGAATTCTCAAATAGCTTTCCAAACTCTAATCAAACGAACAAGCTATTAGAAATATTCTATAAAAAAATATATAAAAAGAAAAATATAAAAAATATTTACTATTTATTAAGTATTGTTGTTAATATTGCATATCACAATCCTGTCACTTATCCAATTTGCGCATCTATAATTAGTAAATTACTTGATCTGACAAAAGACAGAGAAACAAGAGAGAGTTTCTTAGAAAAAATAAGAAATAAATTTGGCAATATATCACATATATCACATTTCATGATATGGTTGCAGAGAATAACCTTATGTTATAAAAGAAAAGAAACATATGAAGAAAATCTATGCAAACTGGTTGCTGGTGAAGATATTGAGATATGGAACACGGAATGGCTTAGTAATAATATAAAAGAAATAATTAGATCAAAAGATATAATATCTGAAATAGAAATAAATAAAATAACAAATGTTATCATGCCGAATGAGGTTTCATTTTTCAAGTATTAGAACTTCTAAATTCGACAATTTAATATGCCCCCGTCCTCCGTGGTCACGGCACATAACCCCCCCCCCGCGCTCTCCGTGCGCTCTGTGGTTGACCACAACACCCCGGCCCGCAGCGATCGCCGGGGTGACGTGGGCGGAGGGTGCCATAATGCGGAGCGCGGGGCCACCAAGGCGGTATCTGGGCGGTGTCTCAGCGGTGGCCCAGCGGTATCCCGGTGGTGGCTGGGCGGTATCTGGGTGGTAGCCAGGCGGTATCTGGGTGGCAGCAACTTTTGGCCGATCCAGGCGAGCACAGACCCTTCCCACGCCCTTGACTATACAACATTTTCGCGCTCTGTGGGCACATATTTTTGCTGCGACGCAGCATGCCCAGGGCCCCGTACGCCGCCCTGCACACCCACGCCACACAACCCCCTCCGCGCCCTCTGTGGTGACGGCGTTGCGGCGCTGGCGCTTGTGTGGCAAGAGGGCGGCGGAAGTTCACGAGCGCTGAGGTTTGGCCACGATGCCCTCCCTTTTGGATCAGTTGACCGCCGCCCTGGCCGGCGCGTTCGCGGCGTGCGGGCTGGACCCGGCCCTGGGCGTTGTGCGGGAGAGCGACCGGCCAGAGCTGTGCGCTTTCCAGTGCAACGGGGCCTTCGCGGCGGCCAAGGCGGCCCGCAGACCCCCGAAAGAGGTGGCCGAGGCGGTGGCTGCGGCGCTCATAGATTCCGATACGGTACAAAACGTATCTGTCGCCGGTCCTGGGTTTATCAATTTCGATGCGTCTCGCATCGCAATTTCCAGCGCCCTGGCCGCACAGGACAACGCCCGCTGCGGCGTCCCCGCCACGGGCGCAGGCACCATCATCGTGGACTATGGCGGGCCGAACCCGGCCAAGGCCATGCACGCCGGGCACCTGCGCACCACCCTCATCGGGGACGCCCTGAAGCGCATCTTCGCCTTCGCGGGCTACCGCGCCCTGGGCAACACGCACCTGAACGACCTGGGCCTGCCCATGGGGCAGATCATAAGCGAATACGCCGCGCGGCACCCGGAGTGGCCCTATTTTGACCCCGCCTTCACCGGGCCCTACCCCGCCGAGGCCCCCTTTACCTATGCGGAGCTGGAGGAGATTTATCCCCAGGCCGCCCAGGCCTGTAAGGACGACCCGGCGCGGCGGAACCTGGCCCGGCAGGCCGCTGTGGACCTTCAGGAAGGCCGTCCCGGCTACCGCGCCCTGTGGGGGCACCTGATGCGCCTGTCCAAGGCCGACGCGAAGCGCAACTTTGATTCTCTGGGCGTGTCCTTTGAGTTGTGGCGCGGGGAGGCGGATGTCCACGGCCTCATACCCGGCATCGGGCGAGACCTGAAGGGGCGGGGCCTGGCCGTGGAGAGCGAGGGGGCCCTTGTGGTGCCCGTGGTAGAGGCCGGGGACACGCGGCCCATGCCCCCCCTGATGTACTATAAGTCCGACGGGGCGGCGACATACGGCACCACGGATGTCGCCACGCTGTGCGACCGGGCGCAGACCTACCCGGACCTGGTGCGGGCGGTCTATGTCGCCGACCGGCGGCAGGCCCTCCACTTTGAGCAGGTGTTCCGCACGGCCCGCCTGGCCGGGTACGCAGACGGGGTGGACCTGACCTTCGTGGGGTACGGGACCATGAACGGGCCGGACGGGCGGCCGTTCAAGACTCGCTCTGGGGGCCTGCCCCGCTTTGACGACATTGTGGCCGAGACCCTGGAGCGCGCGCGGGCGCGCCTGGCCGAGGCGGGCCTACGCGGGGACGAGGCCCTGGCGCGGCAGATCATGATGGCCACGCTGAAGTTTGCGGATTTGGTAAACCCGCCTGCGGCGGACTATGTCTTTGACCCAGAGCGCATGACGGCCTTTGAGGGCAAGACGGGACCCTATGTCCTGTACCAAGCCGTGCGCGCAGGGGCGATATTGGAGAAGGCGGGCTCTGCGGGTGCCCTGGGTCCCCTGGGTGTGGACGAGACCCCCCTGGCCCTGACCCTGGCCGCATGGCCGGAGGCGTTTGCGCAGGCCCTGGCCGCGCCCAGCCCGCACCCTGTCGCGGCCCAGGCCTACCGCGTGGCGCAGGCGTTCTCGCGCTTTTACGGCGCGTGCCCCGTCCTGTCTGAGGCGGACCCGGCCACCCGAGCCGCGCGCCTGGCCCTCGTGGCGCGGACCCGCGCGCAGATCACCCTCGCGCTGTCCCTTTTGGGCATATATGTGCCAAAGCAGATGTAAGGCTACGCCGCGCCCCGGCCCCGGCGGGCAGCGGCCAAGCGGCGCAGGGCCTCCGCGTGTGCGGGGGAGGCCGCAGGGCGGCGCGCCGGTGGCTGCGCGTCCGCGCCAAGGCCGAAGGGCGCACCGGAGTCCGACGTTATGGCCGCAAGAAGGTCTGCGGCGAACTGCGCCGGGGGGACCTCCGCAGGGGGCGGCTCCGACGCTGCCGGGGGCGGGGCCGCGGACGCGCGGGCCTTTGACGTGGCCCGACGCAGGACGCGCTCCACATGGTAGCCCACGATTCCCCCCATATGCGGCCCGACCATAGCCTGCAGCAGGCGCAGGTCCAGCCGCACCCGCGCGAGCAGAACCCGTCGCGCCGCCGCAGCGCTGCCCCCGCTCTGGGCCAGGGCCTCCGCCACGGCGGCATCCAGATAACGCTGCTCTCCTGTCATGGCTTGCCTTCTCCGTCCTCGGCCTGCGCGGCCAGGGCCTCCAAAAGACCGGGAATCCCGCCCCTTTGCACCACGGAGTCAAAGTCCGCACGGTAGGTCATGGCCATGCTCACCCCCTCCACCACCACGTCCACGACGCGCCAGGCCTCTCCGCCCTCGCGCACGCGCCAGTCCACGGACACGTCGGGCTGCCCCCCGGGCTGGGTGACGACGCTGGCCACCAGGGCATCCCGCCGCCCCACGGGCTGCGACCCCGCCACGCGCACGTCCTGACCCTGATAGTCTGTGAACTGCGCGGTGTAGCGGCGGACGATCATCTCTTCAAACAGGCGCTCGTACGCTTCCTGCTGTGCCGGGCTGGCCTCCCGCCAGTGGCGACCAATGGCAAAGCGCGCGATGGAGCGCATGGCGAAGTTGCGGTCCAGGAATGCGCGGAAAGCAGCCTCTTGATGCCCCTGCTCTGTGTCGGACAGGAGGGCCATGCCCTCGGCCACAGTGCGCTCTACGAACTCCTGCGGTGACACGCCGCCAGCCGACGCGAGGCCGGGGGCGAAAAGGAGCGCAGCGCCAAAAACGAGAAGGCAGTGCCTGTTCATGACCGTGTCCTTCCGGCGCGCTCTACAGAAGGGGCCCCTACCGCTCATACGTCCCTGTCACGGTCCCTTCGGCGATCTTCAGGGCATGCAGGTGGAAGGCCGCCATGGTGGGCGTGGCCACGGCCCCCTCGGGCACGGCCTCACGCAGGGCATAGACCGTAAAGGCATAGCGGTGCGGGCCGTCTCCCTCCGGCGGGCAGGCACCGCCGTAGCCCGGCGTGCCGTAGTCATTCCGCGCCACCAGAGCGCCCGACGGGACCTCCCCCGCCGCCAGGGCCGTGACGGACGGGGGAATGTTCACCAGAACCCAGTGCCACCACCCGGCCCCCGTGGGCGCGTCCGGGTCAAAACACGTGACGGCGTAGGCCGCCGTGCCCGCAGGGCCGGACGTCCAGGCCAGGTCCGGGGAGATGTTCCCTCCGCCCGCGCCGGTGAAGGCCTGGGCCTTGTGCAGGGGCTCCCCCTCACGCACGGCGCCGGAGGTTATAGTCAGTTTTTCTGGGGCGCAGGGGGGTATGCGTGGGCTGGGTGTAGACATGGCGGGGCCTCCTTTTTTGTTTGTCCTGCGCGATGCACACGACCTACCATATCCCGCATTGTGAAGCAACATACCACCCGCAGCGAGGCGCAGACTGCGACCCTGGCCGCCCGGCTGGCCGTACACCTGCGCCCTGGGGACTGTGCGGCCCTTGCAGGCCCCCTGGGTGCGGGCAAAAGCGTCTTTGCCCGCAGCCTCATCCGCACCCTCGCAGGCGACGACGCCCTGATCGTGCCCAGCCCGACCTTCACCCTGGTGCAGACTTACACCACGCCCAGGGGGGAGGTGTGGCACTTTGACCTCTGGCGCGTGGCGGACCCAGAGGAGATTTGGGATCTGGGCTGGGACGAGGCCCGCGCGGGGATTATGCTGGTCGAGTGGCCTGAGCGCGCGGGGCACCTCTTGCCCGCGCGGCGGTGGGAGGTGGCGCTAGGGCCCCTGCCCGGCGCGGACGACGGGCGGCGCATCTGCATCACCGAAACAGGACCTCATTAAAGCTGCGCAGCTTGCGGGAGTGGAGCGTGGCCGCATCCCGCGCGCGCAGGAGGTTTATGGCAGCAAGGCCGATCTCCAAATGCTGGGCCACGCGGGCCCTATAAAACCCCTGCGCCATGCCGGGGAGCTTTGGCTGCCCGTGCAGAGGCAGGTCCGACACGCACAGCAACGTCCCGTACGGCACGCGCAGGCGAAAGCCGTTGGCGGCGATAGTCCCGCTCTCCATGTCCATGGCGATGGCGCGCGAGAGCGAGAGGCGCTGGGTTTGTGCCCCGGCGGCCCTCAGTTCCCAGTTCCTATCGTCTGTGGTGGCCACCGTGCCCGTGCGCACGACCCGCTTCAGGTCCGCCCCGGTGGCACCCGTCACCTCCGCCACTGCGGCCTCCAGTGCCTGCTGCACCTCCGCCAGCGCCGGTATGGGGACCTCCGGCGGCACAGCGGCATCCAGGATGTGGTCTTCCCGCAGGTACGCGTGCGCCAGGACATAGTCCCCCAGGCGCTGCGAAGCCCGCAGGCCTGCGCAATGGCCGAGCATAAGCCACGCGTGGGGCCGCAGGGGGGCGATGTGGTCTGTGATAGTCTTGGCGTTGGAGGGACCCACGCCGATGTTCACCATGGTGATGCCGCACCGGTCTGGCCGCGTGATGTGCAACGCGGGCATCTGCGGCAGGCGGGCGGTGGCCTCTGGCTCCACAAACCCATCCGCGCCGGGGATAAGAGCGGCCCGCGCCGCCGGGTCCCGGGCTATCTCGGCAAAGGCGTCCATGTAAAAGGCGTAATTCGTGAAGATCACAAAGGCCTGGAACGCCCGCGCGGGCGTGCCGGTGTAGTGCCGCAGGCGCGAGAGGGAAAAGTCCGTCCGCAGCGCGGGGAACAGAGCCAGGGGCGCGTGTTCGCCAGCATAGGTCCCGTCCACGATGGCGTCGTCAACGGCCGAGAGGTCTAAGGGATCAAACAGCGCCGCGAGGTGCGCAGACTGGGTCTCCGTCAGGCCCTCCTCCGCGTGGCCGCCCTCCTCCACCATGGCAAAGGGCAGCGGTATGGGCGTGGTGGATGGCCTGACCGCCACAGGCACACCGAGCGCGGCCACCTGCTCCCGCCAGTAGGGCACAAAAATGTCCGGGCGTGTGATAGTCGTGGCCGCTGGGCCGTGCAGAGTGTCCGCCCAGATCTCGGGGTAAAAGGCCCGCACGCGGTCCCCCGGCTCCCGCCCCTGCGCGAAGGCGGCCAAGGCCACGCGCAGACGGGCGACCTCCCTCTCATACAGCGCCGTCGCGTGGGCCGCTGCTTCGTCCGGGTCCCGTGTCGTAAGGGCATCCATGAGACGGAGGGTAGCAGGTTTTGCGCGGCCCACAACATAGACCAATGTGGGTGCCACCCCTTGCAGCGCTGCGCTGGGCCGTGGATGATGCTCGCCATGACCCAGAAAACAACACCGACGGAGCCCCTCACGCAGGTCATGACACACCTCCGGGGGGCTCTGACGGGTGCGGGTGCGGGCCTGACCATGGGTGCCCTGACCGAGACCCTGGGCGGGCGCGGCGTGGGCCTTCTGCTCTTGCTCCTGGCCCTGCCCATGGCCCTGCCCGTGCCCGTGCCACCGGGGGTGAACATTGCCCTGGCCGCGCCCCTTATCCTTTTGACGGCACAACAAATTCTCGGCATAAACACGATCTGGCTCCCCGCCTCGCTGGCCCGCCGCCGCGTGCCCGCCGGCCTGCTCGTGCGGGCCCTGGATGCCGCCGTGCCGTGGTCTATGCGGCTGGAGCGCGTTCTGGCCCCCCGTGCAGCTTGGGCCACGGGCCAGCGAGGGGTCGGCCTTGCGGGGCTCATTATGGCCCTGGCCATCTGCGTGCCCGTGCCCTTCACCAACACCATCCCAGCTGCGGGACTGGTCCTTATGGCCCTTGGGCAGATCACGGGCGACGGCCTTTTGGTTCTGCTGGGCGCGGCGCTGGGCCTGGCCTGGGTGGTTGTCCTTGTGGGCGCGGCGGCGGTGGGTCTAACCCTCCTGTCTTAAAAGCACCACCGTTAGCGCGGCGCGGGCGGCTGCCCCACGGGCAGGCCGCTGGGGGCGAGGGTGATGCCCCGCGCAACCTCCGGCCCCCAGCGCTCCACGGCCTTTTTTTGCTGCTCCTCTATGCGTGCGAGGCGGGCCTGCGCCTTTTGCAACAGAATGGCAGAGACCATCCCGACCATGGCCCAGTCAATCGCCAGGCCCAGGGCTGCCGCGCTGTAGGACGCGAGGTATGTCATTGGCCACTGCGCGAGCGCCGCGAAGACGGCCATATCCCCACCGTGCCGCCAAAGCTCCAGAAGAAAAGGCGCGGCACCTGCCAGGTTCATCGCCCCTACGGCCATCGCGCGGGCCTTGTGCGGTGTGAGGTCTGTCCAAAAAGCGACAATGGTCGGTGCCATGGTCAGGATCAGAAAGGCCGCCATGGACGGCAGCACCCCCGCAGCCACAACGGGGGCGGCCCAAAGGGCCTTATCCCGCCATGTTTTTCGGGTTCTTTTTCGGGCCATAGGGTCTATCCTCGCGCAAGCCATGAGTGTAGCACAGCCAGAGATTGCGCGCGAGGTTTTCGGCACGCCGGGCGACACAGATGTCGTGTGGGCACACGGCTGGGGGCACGCGCGGGCGAATCTTGCCCCCCTGGCACACAGCCTTGCGCCCCTCGGACAGCACACGCTCTTGGACCTGCCAGGCTTTGGAGACAGCCCCGCGCCCCCGGAGCCCTGGGGCACGGCGGACTACGCGCGCGCTGTGGCGGCGGTTCTGCCCGGACCTGTGGTCTGGGTCGGGCACTCCTTTGGTGGGAAAGTAGGCCTCATGCTCGCGGCGCGGCGGCCCGATCTGGTGCGCGGCCTGGTGCTCATCGCCTCCAGCGGCCTCAAGCGCCGGGGGCGCCTGTGGGTGCGCGCAAAGATCGCGGCGTTCAAGGTGACCAAACGTGTGTGCCCCTGGGCGGCGGGGCGGTTTTTTGGCTCATCGGATTATAAGAACGCCGGGCCTATGCGCGCGACCTTTGTGCGCGTGGTGAACGAGGACCTGGCCGCCGAGGCCGCCGCCGTGCGCTGCCCCACACTCCTCTTATACGGCCAGGGCGACACCGAAACCCCGCCGGAAATCGGCCGCCGCCTGGCCGCCCTCATCCCCCGCGCGCGTCTGGAGATTTTGGACGGCCTGGACCACTATACGGTCCTGACCGAGGGCCGCCACCGCATCGCCACCCGCATTAAGGAGTTCGCCGCATGTCTGTAGACCTCGCCCTGTCCCTTTTGCTCTTCGCCGCGTTTATGGCCTACGCCGCACGGCGCCTGTTCGTTTTGCTGCACGTGTTTCAGCAGGAGGAGTATGACGCAGGCCGCTTCCTGCACGGTATCTTCCGGAGCCAGAACGGGCGTCTTGTTTGGGAATTTTGGAATCTGCGCAACCCGTCCAAGAAAGCCAAGAAGCCCCTAAAAATGACAGCGCGCGCCTGGCGAACTTATGTCGTATCGCTTCTGGTCACTGCATTTTTTCTCAGTGGTTGGTTCAGCTTTCCAAGTTGGTCGAAGCTGGTAACAACGATTCTGATCCTGGCACTGCTTCTCCCGTCGTTCTTGGCCTCAAGTAACTTTTTTTTATGGCCCTATGAGCGCTCAAACCAACGCCGCTATTGGCGCCAGGCGCATGAAAAACTCACGCGCCTGGGCCCCGTGGTCATCGGCATCACGGGCTCGTACGGCAAGACCTCGGTCAAGCACATCCTGGCGCACATCCTGGCCGCCGCCGCGCCGACGCTCGCCACGCCGGGCAGCGTGAACACCCCCATGGGCGTCACGCGCATCATTCGGGAGCGGTTGGAGCCGCGGCACAAGTATTTCATCGTGGAGATGGGCGCCTACGGCCTGGGCTCCATCGCGCGCCTGTGCGATCTCGCCCCGCCGCAGCACGCCATCATCACCGCCATCGGCCCCGCGCACCTGGAGCGGTTTGGGTCCCTGGCCACCACCGCCTTGGCCAAAGCAGAGTTGGCCAAGGCGGCCACAGGCACGGTCGTTCTGCCCCGTGCGCTCTTGGAGCACGCGCCCTTCGCGCAACTTTATAAATCCGAGCCGTCTCGTTTTGTTATACTGGACGCGCCCGAGGTGACGCAGGAAAAAGACGGCCTAACAGTCTGTATAGACGACGAAAAGCTGCATGCGCCCCTGTACGGCCTGCACCACGGGGCGAACGTGGCCCTGGCCTATACCCTGGCGCGGGCCCTGGGTCTGGACCCCGCTCTGATTAAAGAAACGCTACGTTCCGTTCCGCAAATAGAGCACCGCCTGGCCGTCACGACTTACCCCACCGGTGCGGTGCTGATCGATGACGCGTACAACGCCAACCCGGCGGGGATGCGGGCGGCCCTGGACCTTTTGGACTTTTTGGCCGACGGGCATAAACGCCGGGTTCTGGTGACGCCAGGCGTGGTGGAGCTGGGCGCGGAGCATGGCCCGGTGCACGCGGATCTCGGGGCCTATGCGGCCCAGAAGGCAGATGTCATCATCGCCGTGGCCGCGCGGCGCATCCCCAGCTTTGTTCAGGCTGCACAGGCCGCACAGGTCCTTGAAGTGCAAAGATTTTCAGAGGCCCAAGCCTGGCTCGCCGCGCACACAGGCCCGAGGGACGTTATCCTCATCGCCAACGACCTGCCCGACATCTTGGAGGGCTAGGCGCGTCAGGCAGAGCCCTAGGCGTCCAAGGCCCCGGCGATATCTGCGGCCACGGCGTCCATGTCCCGGCCCCCGTCCACGCGGCGGACCAGGCCCTTGGCCTCATAGTGTGGGACGACAGGCGCGCTTTGTGCATGGTAGATGGCCAGGCGCTTGGCCGCGATCTCCGCCGAGTCATCCGTGCGGGGCCCACCAGACTCCGCTGCGCGGCCCGCGATGCGGGCGGTCAGCGTGGGCTCGTCCACCTCCAGGACCAGAACGTGGTCAACCGACCGGGCCATGTGGGCCAGCATGTCGTCCAGGGCCACGGCCTGCGCGAGGGTGCGGGGGAAGCCGTCCAGGATGAATCCGTGCTCACAGTCCGTCTCAGCCAGGCGGGCCGCGATGACCTCTATGATGGTCACGTCGGGAACGAGGTCTCCCGCGTCCAGGATGTGCTGTATCTCCTGCCCCAGGGGGGAGGCCGCCGCGACCTCAGCGCGGAGCATGTCCCCCGTGGACAGGAGGGGCAGGCGCCGCTCCGCCGCCAGGCGCGCACCCTGCGTGCCCTTGCCCGCTCCTGGCGCGCCGAAAAGAATGATGTTCATCGCCCCCGCCCCCCCAGCTTTGCCTTCTTAATCAGCCCTTCGTATTGGTGCGCGATAAGGTGCGAGTGCACCTGCGCCACGGTGTCTATGGTGACGGACACCACGATCAGCATACTCGTCCCCCCCAGGGCATAAAAGGAGGGGCCGTACCCGGCCACCAAAAACTCTGGCACCAGGCACACGAGGGTGATGTACGCGGCCCCTATGGCCGTCAGGCGCGTCACCAGGATGTCCAGATAATCCGCCGTCGCGCGCCCGGGCTTTACGCCCGGAACAAAGCCCCCGTGCCGCCGGAGGTCATCCGCCCGCTCGTCCGCGTTAAAGCCCACCAACGCCACGTAGAAAAACGCAAAGAACACAATAAGGGCCCCATAGAGCCCCATAAACAGGGGCGTGCCATGCTGCAGGTACCGGGCCACGACGGCGAGCCAGTCCCCCCCCTCCGCCGCGCCCAGCATGTTCACCACTGACAGGGGCATCAGCAGGCACGCCGAGGCCAGAATCGGCGGCATCACACCGGCCATGTTGACCTTCATAGGCATGTGGGACGCCTGCCCCCCCACGATCTGCCGCCCCACCTGCCGCTTGGGGTACTGCACAACAATGCGCCGCGCCGCGCGCTCCATGAACACGATGAACACCACCACCCCGGCCACCAGGGCAAAGATGAACAGGATCTGCAGCAAGTTTAGTTCCCCGCTGCGCCCCATCTCCAGGATCTGCGCCACCACAACGGGCCACTGCGCAACGATACCGGCCATAATGATGAGGCTGATCCCGTTACCTATGCCACGCGCGGTGATCTGCTCCCCCAACCACATAAGGAACATAGTCCCCCCCACCAGGGTGATGACCGCCCCCGCGCGGAAAAACAGGCCGGGGTCCAGAACAACGCCCATCTGCTCCATCCCCACAGCCAGGCCATACGCCTGCACCGTGGCGAGGCCGACGGTGAGGTAGCGCGTCCACTGCGTGATCTTTGCGCGGCCCGTGGGGCCCTCTTTTTGCATGGCCTTCATCTCGGGCGTGAGGGCCACGTAGAACTGCATGATGATGGAGGCGGAAATGTAGGGGAGCACGGACAGGGCAAAAATGGCCATATTGCCCAGCGCCCCGCCGGAGAACATATTGAACATGTCCAGGATGCCGCCCCCCTTGCGGGAAAAAATATCCTCCCACGCCTGAATGTCTATGCCTGGCACGGGGATGTAAGTCCCCAGGCGATAGACCAAGAGCGCACCCAGCACGAACAACAGGCGCTGCTTCAGCTCCGCCGCCTTCGCCAGCGCGCCCCAGTTCGCGTTCCGTGTGAGCTGTTCAATCGCCGAGGCCATGTCTGGGCCTTCATACCCCGCACCGGCCCCAGCGGCAAGGGGTGGCCCGGCTTTGGTGGCGGCTAGTGCGCTTGGCCAGACAGGGCCTAGGGCTTGAAGGCAATTCTTGGCGGGAGCGCCAGGTCCTCGGGCGTGTTCATTCCGTCGCGCAGGGGGGCCGTGATCGCTTGCGCGATGGCCTCAAAGTCCGCGCCCTCCAGGGCCGCGCCGGTGCGGGCGATAAGGTCCCTGTCCACAATGCCCTGGGTGATGGCCTTAATACCCAATTGATAACCCACCACCGTATCCTTAATAGCCTCCACGTAGTCCGGCTTCAGGCCCCGCGCCAGGGTCCGGAAGTGCCCGTTTTGGCCCAGGTACGCCATCGCCGCGTGGTGCCGGGAGGGGTCGGCCCGCCGCGCCTCCTCGCCCAGCCCGGCGTAGTAGTCCAGACTGTCCACAATGAACTCCGGGCCGGAGGGCTCCGTCGCGTACCACTGCTGCGCCTGCGCGGGGTTGAGGGGCTCTCCGGTCAGGACGTCCTTGGCCTCACCACGATCCAGCGCCGCCAGCTGCTCCGTCTCGTACAGGTACCCCGCCACCGCGTCGGCCAGGGTGTTGACCATCAGGGGCACGGCGTACAGCCCCTGCATCCGTGCTACGTCAAAGTCCCCGCGCAGGTCCGGCGCAGCGCGGTCCCAGCCCCATGTGGTCACGTGGTCTTGGATGTACTCCCCATCCAGGCCGGTGGGGTTGCCGTCCGCGTCATAGCGAAAGGCCGTCCGGCTGTTGCTGTTATGCAGCAGCGCCGTAATCGCCCGCGCGTGGGCTATGGCCTCCATAAATCCGTCTTTGGGCTGGTAGCCGATGTCCGCCCCCCGGTCCGCGGCGGTCTCGTGCCCCGTGTTCTCGTCCAGGAGCGCGGGATTTATGGCTTTGCAATAGTCCCCTGGCTCCGGGTGGGGCGCATGGCCGGAGGCTGCATGGACCCCCTCATGCAACACGATGTAGAGGGCCGGGTCGCCCGTGATGTCGGGACGAATATTTTCCACCGGCAGGCCCGCCTGCAGGGCTATCTCTGTGCGGGGTGTGTTGGGCGTGTCCTCCAGGATCAAGATGGCCAGGCGCCCCGGCACGCCCTCCACATACCCAGGCAAATAGGCAGAGGACGCGTGGTCCCCAATAGCCATACCCACAACACCCGCGATCAGGTCGTCCACGCCGCCGTGGTCGGAGAAGGCGTAGGTGGGGATATCGGGCATGAAGCCGCTGTCCCGGATGAGGTGGAGCAGGCGCTGCTGCGCGGCTTCGCTCTTGGCCCACAGGCCCTCGGGCGCGGGGCCCGCCGGCGTGTCGCACGCGTTCCACATGGCCCACTCCTCCGGGTCGGGCAGGTCCCCCAGGTCCGAGCGGCGCAAAACCAAAAGGCGCAAGGGCCCCTCAGGTGGGATGGGGCTGGAGCCGTTGAGGCGGGCGTCCAGCATGCCGGGAAAGCGCTCTAGGGCCTTGGCCAGCTGTGCGATGTCGTCGGCGTATATGGCGCGCGTGGCATCGGAGCCATAGACGGCCCTCACGCCGTCAGGCGGCGGAATTCCTCTCTCTCTCTCCGGGCAGCGGGGGCCTGCGTCCAGCCATGTGTTCAGTATAGCACGCGAAGCGTTAAAAATCCCTTTACGCCAACGCCCTTCCCACGGCTAGGGCCTGGGCGGTGGCGGCCACGTCGTGGACGCGCAAGACGTCGGCCCCGGCTCTGGCGGCGGCCAGGGCCAGGGCCAGGGAGCCTGGCAGGCGCTGGGCAGGCGGTTCGCCGCTAGACAAGGCGGCGATGAGGGACTTGCGCGAGGCCCCGATGAGCACGGGTAGGCCCAGGCCCTTCAAGCGGTCTATGCTGCGCAGCAATTCCAGGTTGTGCGCCACGGTCTTCCCAAAGCCGATGCCGGGGTCCAGGATGAGGCGGGTCCTGGCTATCCCGGCGGCTTCACACGCCGCCGCCCGGTCGCCCAGGAAGGCGCAGACCTCCCCCACCACGTCCGCGTATGCGGGGGCGTCCTGCATGGTGGCGGGCTCCCCGCGCATATGCATGAGGCACACCAAGACGTCAGTGCGCGCCGCCAGAACCTCCATGGCCCCAGTGTCCGCCAGGGCGCGAATGTCGTTCACCATGTTTGCCCCAGACGCAAGGGCCGCGGCCATGGTCGCGGCGTGGCGGGTGTCCACGCTGATTAGGGGGGCCGCGCGGGCCAGGGCACGAATGACGGGCAGGACCCGGGCGCACTCCTCCTCCGGGGCGACCGGGGCGGATCCGGGGCGGGTAGATTCCCCCCCGATGTCCAGTATCGCCGCGCCCTCGCGCGCCAGGCGCTGCCCCTGGGCCACGGGGTCATAGGCCCCGCCGTCGGCAAAGCTATCGGGTGTCGCGTTCACAATGCCCATGAGAAGGGGGCAGGGGTCGGACAGGGCGTCAAGCAGATGCATCCAAGACCTCTATCTCCTGACCCTCCGGCAGGGCGTCTATCAGGGCCCGGACGGACAGACCGCTAGCCGGGTGGACCCAGTCCGGGGCGACCTCCTGCAAAGGGTAGAGGACAAAGGCCCGGCCGGCCATGCGGGGGTGGGGGAGGACCAGATCGTCCCCCCCCTGCAAGGGTCTCCCTAACGCCTCCCGCCCCTGCAAGGGGGGGGTCGGGGGGGGGTTGTGACCCTTGCGCGCCGAACCTAGACCCTCTCTCTCCCAGGGGCTGGAAGGGCCGCCCAGGACAAACCCGCCATGGTCCAAAAGGTCCAGGTCTAGCGCGCGGGGGGCATTGCGCTCCGTCCCCAGCGCCCGGCCAAACCGAGTCTCCAGCGCCTTCAAGACCACGAGGACCTGGGCGGGCGCAAGGGCCGTGTCCACCTGCGCCACGGCGTTCACATACCACGGCTGGCCTGACGGGGGCACCGGCGCGGTGCGCCACAGGCGAGAGCGGGTCACGACAGGGCCAACCTCTGCCGCCAAGGCTCCAAGCGCAGCGCACACGGTGTCCTGGGGCGCGCCGAAGGCGCTGGGCAAGTTCGCGCCCAGTCCGATGAAGGCAATCACTGCGCCGCCCTGTCCGTCGGCGGTACTCTTGCGCCGCCGAGGCCCAGAGCCACGTGCACATGCGGGCTGTCCGCGAAGGCCTGCAGAGCCCGCAGATCCATAAGGCCGGGGCTCTCCTCCACCATCTTGGCCAGGTTGGCCAGCTTACGGAGCACGGCCTGCTCCCCACGGGCCTTTTCCAGTGCCCCGGCGGCCTCCTTGCGCGCCTCCACCTCCGCCGCGTAGGCCCGCTTGAGCGGGGCGGGCAGCATCACATCGCGCAGGGCCACGGCCTCCACCGCCAGGCCTAGTGCCTCGGCCCGTGGGGCGAGGGACGCGGCCACCTCTGCCGCCACCGCGCCCGGGTCGGCCAGGAGCGCATCCAGATCCCGGGAGCCCGCAGCCGCGCGCAGGGCCAGCTGCCCGGCCAGGTAGAGGTCCGCCGTATAGTCCACGCTCGCGGCGCGGGCCTTGGCCAGGTCCACAAGGCGCCACGTGAGTGCCAGGCTCACCTTAACCGCCAGCGCGTCGCTGGTCAGGACCTCCTGACCCGCTATGATGGTGGTCTGGGACCGGGCGTCGGCCAGGACGACTTCGGCCCCTGGGCGCCAGAAGCGGTGCTTTCCCGGCGGCAGGGCCAGGCGCAGACGTCCATTGCGGTAGAGTAGGGCCAGCTGGTGCTCGAACACCGAGACGGTCAGGACGCAAGAGGTCCATATCCAACCAATGCCCGCCGCAAGGATCAGAGCGATAAGCCACTGGGGCAGGAATGAGAGATCAGGCATTTGCGCGCATCCTTTTGTGGTTCTACTGAACTGCCCCGGGGTCCGCGTGCGGGCGGGGGCGGGGGCCCCGAAGGCCCGCAGAGCCCTTTCCCACCGATAGCGGCCCGGGACAGCCCGTCGTGCAACCAGTGCATTGTTGGAATTTTCAGTTCCAGAGACTTTGCATGTCGTGCCGCCCCCTTACGGCCCGCGCACCGGGCGGATGCCCAGCGCGGAGCCCTGTCGTGGGCAGCAAAACCAAGATAACGGACTTTCCGGGCGCCTCGCAAGCGGCCGCCCCTACCACGTCCGCACGGGCCCGGTGTCTATGTGCACAAAGCCGCTGCGGGGGTAGTAGCCTACGCCCCCCACGCGCAGCGCCCGCGCCATGCCCCGCAAGGCCCCGGTGCGCACGCCGGGCAGGCGTATGTCCAGGGCCTGCCCGTACATGTGGTAAGAGTTTTTGGCCACGCCCGTGGAGGCCCGGCGCAGGGCGCGGTTGGTCTTCGGGCTGCGGTAGCCGCAGAGCACCTCCATAGGTGTGTCCACACCGGCCCGGCGCTGGAGGAGGGTGACCATGTCCAAAAGGCGCGGGTCCATGGGAAACGCCTCGCCGGTCCGGTGGTCACGCAACAGTGCGTTCAGTTGCGCAAAGGCCTCGGGGCTGTAGCAATTCCCCTCCCGGTAAACGCCGGAAAAACGCTCCCCCGTGTGGGCGTTGCGCACGGAGACCCGCCACTGCGCCCCGGCGGCACCCACGGCAGTTGCGGCGGTGCCTGGGAAAAGGGGCAGGGCTGCGGCCACGGCCCCCGCCAAAGCCAGGCGCAGGACCGCGCGGCGGTCCACCGGGGCCTCCACAGCCTTCTGGGAAAGGGTGAACACGGAAGAATCCTCAACTTATGGTCACGCTAAGTATGGTATAGCGCTTTACGCCTTGTTTGGCCAGGCCTGCACAGGTCAGCTCTGCGTTCCCTGCCGCACGGGCATGAAGTGCGCAAAGTCAAAGCCCGCGATGGGGCCCTTCTCCCCTGCGCCGCCATCGCCCTCGCCACCCTGGGACTTCTCTTCCTCTGTGGGCTTGTTGGCCGCAGCCTTAGCGATCGCGGCCTCCAGGTCCGCCCAGGTGCACAGGCCCAGGTCCGCCGGGTTCTGGGGCTTGATGCTCGCGATGTTAGCGTGCGTCCGCTCCCGCACGGCGCGGATGGTGTTTTTGGTGGTGCCGATAAGCTTGACAATCTGTGGGTCCGTCATCTCCGGGTGGTTTTTGACAATCCAGGCGATCGCATCCGGCTTGTCCCCGCGCTTGGACAGGGGGGTGTAGCGCCCGCCCTTGCCCTTTGCCCGCGTCGGCACAACCACCCGGGCCAGGCGCCGTGGCACAAAGGTGGGGTCTTGTGTGGCGCGCTCTAGGTCACCCTCGGCCATCTCCCCAAACGCCACGGGGTCGCGCCCGTTGATGCCCACGCCAATGTGCCCATCGGCAATGCCCTCTACGTGCATCAGGGCCATGCCCGTGAAGTCAGCGATCTGCATGTACGTCCACGTTGTGTTGTCAAACAGCCACACCGCCGTGGCCTCGGGCATGGCGAGCGCGGGGCCGCCTTTGGGTGTATTTTTTGCCATGGTCTTTTTCCTTTCTAAGCCCCGGCTATATAGCCGGCCCCGCCGTGCGTGGCCAGAGCTTTTTTCACGGGGGCGAAGGATATGCGGTGGTGGGGCGTGGGCCCGTGGCGGGCCAGGGCCGCCAGGTGCGCCGGGGTGGGGTAGCCCGCGTTGCGCTCCCAGCCATACTCCGGGTGCTCCCGCGCCAGGGCGCGCATGATTTCGTCCCGCGCCACCTTGGCCAGGATGGATGCGGCAGCGATGGACACGCTGACCGAGTCCCCCCGGACCACGGCCCGCGCGGAGACGGGAAAGGCCTCAGGCACCCTGTTGCCATCCACCAGGGCCACCGCGCCAGGTGGAGGACTCATGGCGTGCACAGCGCGCGCCATGGCCAGGAAGGTCGCCCGAAAGATGTTCAGAGCGTCTATCTCCGCCACGCTGGCGGAGCCCAAGCCCCACAAGGCGCAGGCCCGGATCTCCGCCGCAAGGGCTTCCCTGCGCTTTTCTGGCAAGCGTTTCGAGTCGTCCACCGCCGCCCACAGGGGCAGGCCCCGCGCCTCCGGGGCGATCAGGACACAAGCCGCCACCACCGGCCCCGCTATGGGTCCCCGCCCGGCCTCGTCCAGACCACAGGCCGGGCCGCCTATCTGGCTCTCTAGGCAAAAATCGGGCACGGGGGGCCTGTCCTTAACACTATCTTTACGCTAAGATGGGATACTGGAAGATAGCAGGGTATACCATGAGTCTATTCAAACGCATACGCGCGCGCTTTGCGCCCTGGGCCCGCCGCCAGGAAGGGGCGGTGGCCGTGGAGTTCGCCCTCCTGTCCTTTCCCTTTTTTATACTTGTGTTCGGGATCATAGAGGTCTCCTTCGCCTTCCTCTCGGCCTCGCTCTTGGAGGGCGCTGCCGCGTCAGCCGCACGGGCCGTTGTCACCGGGCAGATGCCCCAGGGCGCAGGCGCGGTCCAACTGGCCAACCAATTCAGAGTCAACCTGTGTGCGCGCCTGGTCATTATTCCGGACTGTGATGGACAAGTCCAAGTTGAGTCCTATGTTGTCACGGGAAGCGGTGGTTTTGGGGGCTTTACGGAGAATCCCCCAACGGAATGGGACTTTGATGTTGGCGGCGCAAACGACACCATAGTTATCCGCGCAACCTATAACTATGAAATGTTAACCCCAATGGTGGGGCATCTTATCGCGGGGGAAGATATGACCCTGCCCTTCACAGCGATAGTGGCGACGCAAAATGAACCATTTTAGATTTCTCAAGACCTGGATTGCGGACACCGCGGGCGCAGCGGCCGTAGAGTTCGCCTTCATCGTCCCCGTCCTGGCGGTTATGCTCATCGGGCTGGTGGACCTAGGCAACGGGATTTTGGTGAGTCAAAAGACCGTGAACGCCGCGCAGGCCGCCGCCAACATGCTCACACGAGAGGCCTCGGTCAACGTCAGCACGATCAACGATACTGTAGCGGCAGTGAATCTGATTATGCGGCCCTACTCAGAAAACATGGACGTGGACGTGCATGTTATAGGCATTGAGTTCGCGGATGATGAAGAGGACCCGGCACCAATCGTGGCGTGGGAGCAAAGCACAGGGGCTTGGCGGATCACAGCCCCCTCGCCCGAGGAGAGGGTGGCGAGCATCGCTGCGCCGGGTGAGGCCGTTATTCTTGTGGGTGTCCATGTGGCGTACAGCCCGATTATGGCGGGGTCCATTGTGGGAGATCTGAGTCTTGAGTTCGTCTCCCTAACCCGAGGACGTCAAAACGAGGGCGTGAGCTGCACAGACTGCTAGGCAGAGTGACGGCGGCCAGGGCGAGCGTCCACGCGGTCTTGTGTCTCACGGCCTTAGCCCCCCTTGCGCCCTTGCAACCCGCAACAAAAAGCCACCAGAGCTGTCCTGCTCTGGTGACCGGGAGTTGATAAGCCGCATCAAGACGACCGCGACGGCCTGTCGGGCGGGATGATGGAACGGCCCGCGCTGCAAGAACTGATGGACGGTATTGAAGGGGGGAAAAATTGACGTTGTCGTCGTGCACAAAATCAATCGCCTGTCGCGCTCGCCGCTTGATTTTTTGCTCATCGTACGGTTTTTGTGACGATCACAACGTGACGTTTGTGTCCGTCACGCGGGATCTCAATACCGACACGGCCATGGGGCGATTTGTTGACTTTTTGTCACGCTGAGTGATAAACTTCATTTTTTACTTGAAATGCAAAGATGGGGTTTACCGTCATGAAAACAAAATTAGAGATTCTGAAAGACCTCAAAGTTCTTTTATATCATTTATGTAATGAATATGGTTTTTGCAATGATCTGAATCCAGAAGATTTTTTCGAATCGAGAGAAACATTGAGTTCTACAGAGTTTGTTGATGCGGTCCTATCTGCTGAAAGTATGATCCCAGATCATGAAGTTAGATAGAGACGCTATATACGTCGTGAATTTACAGATAGATATGGAGAAACATTGTCCTTAAAAACTTATAGCGATTCGGAGACAAATGTTTAAAGTCGACCCTAAAATACCTCTTTCGGCGTTTTGTATCCAAGGCATTTTCTGGAGGTAATGGGCCGCCGCCCCCCGGCCGTGAGCCGAGAAGCGACGTGATGACGGGCACGCCGCCCGCTTGATGTGGGGTTATCAAGCCCCGGGCGCACGCGGGGTATCCACGCACGCCTAACGGGGAGTGTAGGACACAAAGGGGGGCGGGTGCAAGAACCTCTGGTGCGGACATCTCTGGCCTCAGGGAGGCCAAGGGGCTACACTTCCCCCATGCCCATAAGCTGGAACGAGATACGCGCGCGGGCCGCGCAGTTTGCCCAAGACTGGGCGGGCCAGGGCTATGAGAAGGGCGACACGCACACCTTCTACAACGAGTTTTTTCACGTCTTTGGCCGCAGGCGGCGCGAGGTCGCCGTCTATGAGAAGAAGGTCAACAAGCTCTCGGGCAATCGCGGATTAGACCCGTTGCGAAAGTCCGTTCCTGGTGTCGTTGCATCGTGAGGCGCAGGGGGTCTGGGCGCGGGGCGGCTTAGAAGCCGGCCATGAGGTTGGCGATGCCGGCGATGATCGAGAAAGCTGTGC
>Ga0272443_10000414_pt1 | contig 81477 bp, 80 predicted proteins | sample SSMAcet12_FD_193581 | JGI IMG/M metagenome (GOLD analysis project Ga0272443, IMG submission 193581) | Marine sediment archaeal communities from Little Sippewissett salt marsh, Falmouth, MA, United States - SSM-Acet-12 | ecosystem: Environmental > Aquatic > Marine > Wetlands > Sediment ...
CAATGGTCCCGGTCACCATCGATCCATGGAACCCAAAGATGATATGCCACGGGAGGTTTCCGGCGGTCAGGGGTGTGGGTGGATGGTAATCCACAAGCATCAAATCCGCAGTCGCACCCACCTCGATCACACCCAGCGGGGAGTCAGGGAAGAAGGTATTCGCAAGTGCCGCGTTATTCTTCACAGCCATGGAAGCCAGGACATCCCCCGGCATGCGTCGCGGATCGCGGCGCCAGACCTTGTGCACGAGATACGCTGTCTTCCACTCCTCCCACATGTCGTTGGAGAAACCATCGTTTCCAAGGCAGACGTTGACTCCCGCCCGCAGCATCGATTCTACATCAGAGATGCCAACTCCATTATTCATATTGGAGCGAGGCTGATGCGTCAACCAGGAGCCGGTTTCAGCCACGAGCTGGATTTCACGGACATCGAGATGAACTCCATGTACGATGATGGAGCGAGGTCCGAGCATGTCGAATTTTGCCAGCCGGTCCACGCAGCGCAAGCCGGATTTTGCCAGCGAGTCGTATTCATCCACTTCATGTTCGGCGACATGGATATGAAATCCGGATCCATTCGGTGCAGCGTCACGACACGCCTGCATCGTCTTCTCGGAGATGGTCAGATTGGCATGCAGTCCAAACGTCGCCGCGACCCGCCCTCCTGCCACGTCCTCTTGCGCACAGCGTTTCAGGAAGCGCACATTCTCATCAATCCCTGCCTGTGCCTTTTCTGGCCCATCACGATCCGTGACCTCGTAGCACAATACCGCCCGGACTCCGGCTTTGTCGACGGCGTCGGCGATGATGTCAAGTGAACCGTCGATGGCGTTGGGGGATGCATGGTGATCTATCAGCGTTGTCGTGCCGTGGCGGATGGCATCCACAAGGCAGATGAGCGCCGAGTAACGCACATCCTCCTCGTGCAGAGATTTATCCAGTGGCCACCACAGCTTGTCCAGAATCTGCGGGAAATCTTTGGGTGCAGTGCCGGGAATGGCCATCCCTCTAGAAAATGCACCGTAGAAATGGGTATGGGCACAGATGTTGCCGGGCATGAGCACCTGCCCGCCGGCATCCCATGCCTCTTCTCCCGGATATTTTGCCAGCATCTTCCGGGAGGGACCAATAGCAGCAATCTTCCCATCCTGGATCAGGACGGCGTGATCCTCAAGGATGTCATTTTGCTTGCCCCACGTAACAACAACAGCATGATGGATCAGCATCATTCGCTCCCTTCTTCCCGCACAATCGCCCCATCATCAGGGATGGATTCCTGCGTCGTTGCACGACTGGCGAGTCGTCTGCGATCGTTCCCCCGCGCGCGGCTACCCGGAATGCAGTTGTTGGGCAATCCAATCCTGGTCAACGGGCAATCGTTTGACACGTACGCCGCATGCATTGTAGATGGCGTTGGTGATGGCCGGGATGGTTGGAATGCTGGATATCTCACCTACACCCTTCGCTCCGTATGGTCCATCCTCAGTTGGATGCTCCACGACGATGGGCGTGATGTTGGGTGTATAGGTAATGGATGGAATGCGATATCGGGCCATATGGTCCGTAAACACCTCGCCATCCTCTGTAATGAATTCTTCCGTCAGTGCATGACCCAAGCCCATGATCACGCCGCCTTCAATCTGCCCCCGCAAACCAATGGGATGAATAGATTGACCGACATCATTTGCGGCAATCACCTCAAGCACCCTTACCTCACCGGTAGCCAGGTTTACTTCCACCTCGGCAGCCTGCGCCGCAAAGGAGTAGGCAAAGTGCATATCACCACCTGTACCAAGCGGCTGGGTCTTTGGAGCCCAATACTCATACCGGAGCTTTCGCTCACGTCCAACGTCATCAAAAAGCGTCCCAACGTCCTTCATGCTCAACGTCCTGCCATCTGGCAGGACAACGCTCCCATCCATATAGGAGATATCGGAAGGGGGCACATCAAAGCGTTCCGCGACCTCAGTTGAAATCACCTCACGCAGCGCCAGTGCGGCATGCCGCACGGCATTTCCGGACACATATGTCTGCCTTGACGCGGTCGTCGGGCCGCCATCGGGCGTTCGGTCCGTGTCAGAGAGAAGCACCTTCACCTGGTCAAGCGGCATGGCAAGCACTTCTGCGGCGATCAACTGCAGAACGGTCGTGAGGCCCTGTCCCATATCGGCAGAAGACGTTCTCGCTTCTACACTGCCATCCGGAAGGAGTTCGATGTCCGCCTCCGCCTTATCCGGAGCCCCGCCGCCAAGACCGGTATTCTTGAACGCAACTGCAAAGCCCCATGCCCGCCGCAAATCAGGCTGTCCCGGAACGCCCTGTGCTTCAAATGGGTTCCGTTCCCCTGCTTTTTCCCGCATCACGGCATCGACCCTGTCGATGCACTCCATCAGCCCTACGCTATCCCTCAATTCCTGACCTGTATTGGTGATGTCACCGACTCGCAGCGCATTCTTACGCCGCAGTTCGACCGGGTCGATCCCCAGTTTCTGTGCGATGTCATCCATCAACGATTCAACAGCAAAACACGACTGGGTTACACCAAAACCCCGGAAAGCACCCGCGGGCGGATTGTTCGTATACATGGCATAGCAATCGGCTTTCACATGCGGGATGTCATAGGGACCGCTGGAGTGAGTTGTTGCACGCGTCATGACTTTCTCACCCAGCGATGCATACGCCCCGGTGTCGCCGTACAATTCGGTCTTCACCGAAACCAGTTCGCCATCTGCGCCAACCCCGGCCTTGATGCTCACGCTGGTGGCATGGCGCTTGGGATGCATCACGAGACTTTCCCTGCGGTCGAAAAGGATTTTCACCGGCCTCCCGGTGACCTTCGCCAGAAGCGCGGCATGGATCTGGCCGGCAATGTCTTCCTTGCCCCCGAATCCCCCGCCGATCAACGCGCCAATGATGCGCACATCATCCTCCGGCATCCCGAGGGCAGCCGCAACCTGTTCCCGATCAGCATAGGGGATCTGTGAACCGCAGTACACCTCCAGGCGGCCATCCGGAAGCACACGCGCGATGGAACACTCGGGCTCCATGAATGCATGGTCCATGGCCGGGGTGTAATAGATATCTTCAAAGAGATGATCGGCTTGAGTAAAACCAGCGTCGATATCCCCTTTACGCACCTTGATGTGCTTGAGAACATTTCCACTCGCGTGGACAAGCGGTGCGCCTTCCTTGCGTGCTTCGACGGGATCGACCACCCGGGGAAGCGGTTTCAGGGTGTAGACAATGGCATCCATCGCTGCCTGGGCGGCGGCCTCCGATTCAGCCGCCACAATGGCAAGGGCATCACCCACATACCGTGCATGCCCGCCAACCGGAATCAAGGCAGGCCAATCCTGGATGACCAGACCATGATTGAGCCGCCCGGGAATATCCCCGGCTGTCAGAACAGCATGCACACCTTCCATCGCGCGCGCAACTTCCGTGTCGATGCTTTCCAGGATGGCATGTGGCTCCCCGGCTCGCAGCACCTTCCCGATCAGCATGCCCGGGAACGAGAGGTCGTCGGTATAGAGCGCATGCCCGGTCACTTTCGCCACTGCACCGATGCTGGTATGGGCCCGACCGACGGCTTGCATCTCACCGCTCTCATGGACCGGGAGCATAGGGATCTCCCCGCCCTCACGCATGCTGCGCGCGGCGTCCTTCACCGCGGTCAGAATGGTCGGGTAGCCGCCACACCGGCAAAGGGTGTCCTTCAACGCATATTGAATCTCTTCATCAGAAGGGTTGTCGTTCTCTTCAAGCAGCGCCGCAGCCGTCATAATCTGCCCCGGGATGCAGAAACCACATTGAACAGCACCGGTCTTGACGAACGCCTCCTGCAAAGGATGCAGCCCGCCGTCGGCGGCCAGTCCCTCAATCGTGAGAACATGCTTGCCCTCCGCCTTCAAGGCGGGATAGGAACACGACAGAATGGCTTCCCCATCCACCAAAACGGTGCAGCTTCCACATTCTGCCTCGTTGCATCCGATTTTCGTTCCGGTCAATCCGAGGCGGTAGCGAATGACATCCGAAAGCATCTCGTCCGGTTCAACCTCAACCGTCCGTTCAACATCGTTGACCCAGAAATGAAGCGTGTTCATAGTCACCTGCCCAATCTTGCTACTGCTCCAGCTCCATCAAGCCATTCAGGCCTGGAACGTTCGTGCACGCGCATAAGCCATTTCAGCGACGCGTTCAAACAATACCACTGTGAGGTGCTGCCGGTATTCAAGCGTTGCGCGGTGCCTGCTGGTGCGAAGTTTGATTTCACTTCGGATAGCGTCCAGGACTGCTGTCCGTGTTGTTTCAGACCATTCTGCATCGTCAAGCTGTTTCTCAGCTTCAGACGCCCTGAATGGCGTTGGTCCACCCGGTCCTGCCGAGATGCGCGCCTTTCGAACCCGCCCATCAGCATGGAGGCTCATCCAGATACCCATATTCAGTATGGCAATGGCGACGCCCTGCGGCCGCATGACGCGTGAGAAGGCGTGCCCCTCCAGGCTTTTTCTAACAGGGAACCGAAAGCCGACAATCATCTCACGCGATCGGTCAAAGGTCGCTTCCCCCGGACCTGCATACAGCGCATGCACGGGGGTCCAGCGCTTCCCATCAACGGAGGCCAGCTGCGCCTCTGCAGCGAGGGACACCAATGCAATGCTCCCATCGCCAGCCGGAAGTGCATGCCCGACATTTCCGCCGAGTGTGGCGACATTGCGAACCTGTGGCCCTCCGATCAGCTCACAGGCTTCCACCAGGCCCGGCGCATGTTTCTTGACATCTGGATGATGGATAATCGTGTGATGGGTGACAGCGGCACCGATGAAGACATGCTCCTCATTCGCGTGAAGGCGGAGCAATTCCGGGATACCACTGACATCGATCAAAGTGTGGACGGGGGCGTGTCGTTTCTGTCGCAGGTCAAGGAGCAGATCCGTGCCGCCGGCGATCAACGCGGTCGACGTCTCCTGATCCAATATCGTCAGCGCTTCGTCCAGGGAGGTTGGCTGTTGGTACGATTCCCAAAGGCTCATGTTGTTTTCTTTCGAGGACCAGTGGACGTCACGGCACTTTCCGAGGAGCGAGGCTGCCCGACGCCGTTGTGTGGAACACCCACCAAACGACCGTGACTCCGAGGTAATCTCATTTTAGCACGTCAAAAAATCAGCGACAAGCGGACGCCCATCGGGGGATCCCCTGACGTGCTGCCGGGATCAACGACGATCGTCGATCTGCTCGTGTACGCGTTCACAGCACCTCTGCACCGGGTGAGCGTTTGATCATCCGCCCCATCCCGGGTTTTCCATGCCATTTTCCGTCATCGACGATGCAGGTTCCCCGAAGAAAAACCTTTTTCGGGAAGCCCATGATCGACCAGCCTTCATAAAGATTGTAATCCGTCCGGTGATGCGCATGCGCCACACCATACGTGAGCCGCTTATTCGGATCCCAGATGACAATATCGGCATCCGCACCCGGCGTGAGGGATCCCTTCCGGGGGTACATGCCAAAGACTTTCGCGGGGTTGGTGCTTGTCAGCGCGACGAACTGCTGCGGTGTGAGCTTTCCTTTCCCGACCCCATAGGTCCAGAGGATGGGCATGCGGTCGCCAATACCCGGTAGCCCGTTGGGGATCTTGGTGAAATCATCCGCCCCGAGCTCTTTCCCGGGGATGGCAATCGGCTCGCCTTCATAGTGAATGGGTGTAGTGCCGTCGTAGAAGAAAGGACAATGATCGGTGCCAAACGTCTGGATGCTGCCATCCGTCAGCCCGTCCATGAGACTGTGGTTGTCCGCTTCCGTCCGCATGGGCGGCGAACAAATCCACTTGGCGCCATCCTCGCGGCGGAGGTGTTCAACAGTGAAGAACAGATACTGCGGGCAGGTTTCCGCCATGACGGCTACACCGCGCTCCCGTCCATACCGAATCTGGTCCAGTCCGCCAGATGTGTTCAGGTGAACAACATAGAGCGGTGCGTCCGCCTGCTCGGCAAGGGCGATCGCCCGGAGCACACTCTCCACTGCGCCCCAGGCAGGCCGAGTGTATGCGTGCCACTCGGGGCTGGTATGTCCGGCTTCCAACGCCTCGCGGGTGAGCAGGTCAATCACATCACCGTTTTCTGCATGCAGCATGGTAAGCATGCCATGCTCGCCAGCCAGCCGCATCACCTGGAAAATCTCATCATCCTGTAAGCGCAGGCGGCCGTTGTACGCCGTGAACACCTTGAGAGTGGTAAGCCCCATTTCGACAAGTTCTGGAATTTCCGCTTTAATCGCATCATCCCAGCGCGTGATGTTCATGTGAAAGCTGTAGTCGACTGCAGCCTTATTGACGGCCTTGGCCATCCAGGTCTCTGCAGATTGCTTCAACGTGGGGAAATCAAGGGGGATGAAATCGAGCACGGTGGTTGTTCCACCGAATGCGGCAGCCTTCATGCCTGTATAGTGGTCATCGGAGGAAACCGTGTTGAACATGGGCAAATCAAGATGGACGTGGGGGTCGATGCCGCCCGGCAGTACCAACATCTTTTCTGCATCGACAATGGTCGCACCCGGCACTTGCAGATCACGGCCAATCGCAGCGATCCGCTCATCTTCGATCAAGATATCCGCCTGAAAGCTTTCACTGGCTGTGATCAACGTCCCGGATCGAATAATGGTCGCAGACATCCTCATCTCTCCCTGGCGGTTTCAACCTTCTTCACATTCATGCCCACCTGCTTACCTCATCCCCCACCCATATGTGCATGATGCGAGTCAGTCTTGATCCAACCCTTCTTTCAGCAAACTCCAAATCGAGCGTCGCGCAGAACGTTCCGAGATCCGTAATTCCTGCATGGTCCGGGCTGAAAGCAATCGTTCACCGGTGGTATACAGGAACGTGAACCGACGCCACTTCCCGGCAGCAATCGGCTCCGGCAATTCCAGCAGCGGCCCAAGCTGCAGTCTAAAGTACGCTTCATCGGCGCGAGGATGCGCAGGCTCTTCCCGGAGCAACTCCCGCCGCCTGGTAAGTTCGTAACCACGCACAGGGGCTGCATACCTGACCGACCACTTCTCCTCACCAAACGCGGCGGTGAGGTAGAACGCGATCCAATCGATATGAAGCGTCTTCGGCGCCGTTGCAACGGGGATGCGGTACCAACCGAGTACCCGGGCAATTTCCAGATCACGGCGAGCGTTCATCACCGCGACGAGGACCATGTCGTCAGAACCAATCGTATCCATCCCCCACCTCTGACTTCTGCCGATGTGCGCTGTTATGCTCTTATCAGGTTTCCAGCGGCTCCCACTGGAAGCTCCAGCAGGAGCCGCAAGGTCAACCGGACTAGTCTTTCAACAAACCCACTTTCTTATTGAACGCCTTGATGAGTTCATCCATCTCGGCGATCTGGCCCTGGATATCGGTCCAGTAATCGTACTCGTACCACTGCGCCTGGATTTCCTCGTAGGTCTTACCCTGCTGCTCCACCCAGGTGAAGTACTTGAGATTATGAACTCTGCGGCGGTCTTCGTACGTCAGTTCCTGAAGATAGTCGGTCGTAATGCCCTCAATGTAGCGGGCGTAATCTGCCGCTGCATCCGCCTCGGTATAGGTGCCATGCTCCTCGTGCATTTCCTTCAGCCGGCTCTGGTAAAGCTCCATGGAGTCGGTCATGACGGTGAGCACGACGTCTTCGCCAGTCAGTTCGTAGTACTTGGCGAACTTGATGGTCATGGCGAGATTTGCGATGGAGGAGAAACCGAGAAGATCGAGGTTTTCAACGAAGTCGGCGGGGACACCCTTCTTGATGAGGTATTTCTTCCCTTCCGGCTCATTGAAGAGACGGGCGAGGCTGACCACAAGATTGTCGTCGATGGCCATAATCATGTCGGTGTTCTTCACGTTATGGATCCAGGGAACGTGCTTGTCGCCGATGCCCTCAATGCGGTGCGCTCCGAAACCATTCTCCAGCAGCGTGGGGCACTGCACAGCTTCACCGGCCACGACCTTGCTCGTGGGGAATTTCTGTTTCATGTAGTCGCCGCACCCCAGCGTGCCGGCGGAACCTGTCGTAAGGCAGACACCCTGGTATCGATCGTTCGGGCCCATTTCCTTATCAAGGACCTCTACCATCGCCTTGCCGGTCACATCATAGTGGAAAAGGTAGTTGCCGAACTCGTCGAACTGGTTGAACACCACCACGTCCTCGCGGGTCTCCCGCAGTTCCCACGTCTTGTCGTAGATCTCCTTGACATTGGATTCCGAGCCCGGTGTGGCAATCACTTCACCCGCCACCGTCGCAAGCCAGTCGAACCGCTCACGGCTCATGCCTTCCGGAAGGATGGCGATGGATTCGCAAGCCAGCAGTGTGGCATCATAAGCGCCGCCGCGGCAGTAGTTGCCGGTGGACGGCCAGACCGCTTTATCCTTGGTGGGATCAAACTGGCCGGTCACCAATCGTGGCACCAGGCATCCAAACGTAGCGCCGACTTTATGCGCCCCGGTCGGGAACCATTTACCCACAAGCGCAATGATGCGTGCATCCACGCCGGTAAGCGCTTTCGGGTACTCCACATAATTGACGAACCCGTAATCCCCACCTTTGGCCTTGGGTTCATTTTTCCAGGTGATGCGCCAGAGGTTGAGCGGGTTGACATCCCACAGGCCGACATCTGAAAGCTGCTTCCGGATTTGATCCGGCACCAGCGAAGGATCCTTCATCTGTGCGAATGTGGGGATCATGATATTGCGCTCGCGGGCACGCACGACAGTGCGCTCGAGCTTATCTTCAACAATACTGAGGTCGATCATAATAACCTGCTAGCTCCTTTATTCTGTAGATTGGTCAACATGTGCGCCTTCTGGCGCCTCACGTACGATATAAAGCGGCCGGCGGCGTACTTCATCATAAATCCGGCCGATGTACTCACCTACAATGCCAACGGTAAGCAGCTGCACACCTCCTATGAAAACCACGGCCATGATGACAATTGCTGTTCCGGATAGCCACGTCCCGCTGATCAAGCCTGCAAGCAGGACCACCAGCAGGAAAAGGACGCCGATCCCCGTGAGAGTAGCTCCCAGATACGTTGCCAGTTTCAACGGGAAGTCAGAAAAACCGGTAATGGCGTTCATCGCAAGACGGATCATCTTCCGCAGTGGATACTTGGTTTCTCCTGCGTAGCGTGCCGCACGCTTGTAGGGAACACCGATCTGACGGAAGCCAATCCACGCAGCCATACCCCGTGGAAAACGATGCTGCTCTCCCATGGATCGCAGCACATCGGCCGCCGCGCGGTCCAGCAAACGAAAATCTCCTGTATCCAGCGGGATATCGACATTGGTGATGCGATTAATGAGACGATAGAAGAGGGACGCTGTGGCCAGTTTGAACCAGGATTCGCCCTCGCGCTCCGCACGAACCGCGTAGACCACCTCGTAGCCTTCCCGCCACCTGGCCACGAGATCCTTGATCACCTCGGGGGGATCCTGCAGGTCGGCATCCATGATGACAACCGCATCGCCGCGCGCGTAATCCAGTCCGGCCGTGATGGCAATCTGGTGGCCGAAATTACGCGCAAAGATGACGGGGCGCACATGGGGATCCGCCGCAGCAATCTCTTTCATCTTCTCCGTGGACCCATCGCTGCATCCATCATCAACGAGGACAAGCTCCCAGGAAGACGTTAATTCCTCCATCACGGCTCGCACGCGCCGGTGCAATTCCGGCAACGATTCAATCTCGTTGTAGACGGGCACGACGACGGAAAGTTCAACTCTATCCATGCCTGCTCTCATCCTTCCCATCACGAATCCAGCGCGGCTTTCAGCGCGTCAAGGTCCGGTTTGATGACAATGGCTTCGCCGGCGGCGCTCATGGCGGCCTTGACGTCTTTCAGTCCATTGCCCGTGTTCAGGACCAGTACCGACTCGTCCTGCTCAACCAGTCCCTGTTCCAGCGCCGCAAGCAGACCTGCATAGGATGTCGCTCCGGCAGGTTCAGCGAAAACAGCCGCATCCCGCCCAAGCTCAGGGATGGCGGCCATGATGGCCTCATCGGTGACGGCGATGTACGCTCCATCCGTCTGGGTGGCGGCCCGCAATGCTCGTAAGCCGTCACGCGGCATGTCCACAGAAATACTATCTGCACGGGTAACCGCCCGGACAGCCTGGATGTCCTCCGTTCCGGCTGTAAACGCGTTGTAGATGGCTGCAGAGCCGGTTGATTGCACGCCGAAGATGCGGGGGATGCGACGGATCCAGCCCAGCGCATGCAGATCCTTGAACCCCTTATGTAAACCGGAGATGATATTGCCGTCGCCGACGGAAACGAACACCGCATCCGGCGTCGCCCAGACATCCTCACGGGACTGACCGGTCTCCATCGTGTACTGCTCCGCAATCTCAAAGGCTGCGGTCTTCTTCCCCTCCGCCGTGAAAGGATTGTAGCCCGTGTTTCGGCAATACCATCCAAACGCCTCTGATGCCTCGAGGGTGAGGTCAAATGCATCATCGTAGGTTCCATCAACCAGAATGACATTGGCACCGAAGATGAGCAGCTGGGCAATCTTGGCAGGGGGCGCCGTCTTCGGCGCGAGGATGACAGCCGGCATTCCGGCTGCGGCGGCCATGCCCGCCAGCGCCGCTCCGGCATTGCCGGTTGACGCAGTGATGATGACGTCCGCACCGATCTCCTCTGCGCGCACCACCGCGACGGCGCTCGCGCGGTCTTTGAACGATGCGGTCGGGTTGCGGCCGTCGTCCTTCAGGTAGAGTTTGTCCATGCCCAGTCGCTTCTGCAGCGCCGGAGGACGGAGTACCGGCGTCCACCCGACGGCGTGCAGCGCGGTTCCTGCATGACCGGGCTTGCCAACCGGCAGGAGTGGAAGATAACGCCAGATTGACCCATCACGGGACGTCGCTATGGAAGCGGGGGACGCCTCCGCCTTGATCTTCTCCTCGTCCAGAAGGACGTCCAGATTACCGCCATCCTCCGGGCAGGTGTACAGCACATCGGCAGGCGGATATTCTTTACCGCAAATCGAACAACGATAGCCTTTCCACGTACCCAAACATCACTCTCCTGTTTCACCCGGCCGGAACACAGTCCCCAGTGCGCCGGGTGGTCTAACCTGCAGAATCTGCCGCAGCCTCGGGCGCATGCGCTCCGGGAAGATGCGGACAATGACATCAATGACATCGCTGCTCACGAGCAGCAATACGCCTACCATCAGGACCCAGGGCAGCGCATTAAACGCCACCACGGACACTTCCGGAAAGGTGCGCTGCAGCAGGGCGGCAAGCGATTTGCTTGCACCGAAGAAGATGGCGCCGAGTGCACCCCGCACCGGTGACCAGCCTCCGAAAATCACAATCGCCAGTGCGATCCATCCCAGTCCGCGGGTGTGGCCCTCGCTCCAGCCCAGCTTGATATCCAGGGAATAGGCCGCCCCTGCAATACCCACCAGCGCCCCGCCCAGAATGGTGTACAGGTAGCGGATCTTGTTGACATTCACCCCCCGCGCAAAACCCGATTCCGGACGCTCGCCTGCGCTTCGAAGCTGCAACCCGGGTTGGGTCCTGAACATCCACCATGACGTGACCGCGACAAGCGCCATCGCCGCGTAGACCACAAGGTCATGGTCGAAGAAAATGGGGCCAAGGATTGGAATATCCTTCAGGACGGGGATCCCCCAGTGCGGCACATGCACGCCGGGGGTGTGGGTGTAGTTTTGCCCGAGAAAGGCACTCAACTCTTCACCCAGCAGGGAAAGGACAAACCCTACGGCATACTGGTCCTTGCGAAGCTGAATGGAGCTGAACGCAACAATCAACGCCATCACCGCACCAATCAACGCCCCGGCAAGAAATCCCAGTCCAACGCTGTCCGTAACCAATCCGACCACAAAGGACGTCATCGCTGCCAGCAGCAGCGATCCGTCCAGCGACAGGTTGACAATACCCACTCGCTCGGTCAGCGTCTCACCACAGACCGCGATCGTCAACGGAGTCGCCTGGAGGATGATCGACGAGAGGACCCGAACCCACTCAGCTTCATTCATCGGAATCGACCTCGGTTTTCTTCTTGAACAAGTTCAATTGCCGCGGGTCACCGAACAGCAGCACCAGCAGGACCATCACCGCGGTGAGAATTCCACCCAGCGAGGAATGCAATTGTGTACGTAACTGCAGCGTGATGCTCCCGTTCAGAACGGCTGAGAAGAATAATGCGATGAAGGGGATCAGCGTCACTCTCAATCCACTCAGCATGACCACCAGCAGCGCCAGGAATCCGATTCCGCCGGAAATGCTCTGACGCAAACTCTCGAACCAGCTCAACACGCGTACCGATCCGCCCAGCCCTGCGAGTGCGCCGCAAACCATCATGGCAAGCAACAGCTCTCGCTCACTTCGCACACCCAGCAGGAAAGCCGACAACGCATTCTTGCCCAGCGCCTTCAGACGCAGTCCCCACGTTGTCCCCTTGAGGATGAAATAGGCTCCCAACAGGGCAAGGATGGTGATGGCCACCGATAGGGGGCTCAAACGGGATTCACCCAGCAGCGGAAGCAGCGCCGATTCAGGGAACGGCGCCGTTCCCCGGAAGGTACCGCCTTCAGGTGGCTGCCACGGTCCGGAGATGAGGTAGTTGGTAAAAATAATGGCGATATTGTTCAGCGCCAGCCCGCCGAAGATTTCATGCACATGACCGCGCGTCTTCAGAATGCCTGCAAGCACTGCCCATAACCCACCGGCAGCCATGCCGGCCAGCAGCTCCAGCGGGATCATCACCCATGCCGGCGCATCAAGGCTCAACGCAATCCAGCTTGAGGCGATGGCACCCATCACGATCTGACCTTCCACACCGATATTCCACAAGCCCGCGGTGAACGCCACAACCAGGCCCGCTGACGAAAGCGTGAGCGGCACCCAGAAGGCCAGGACACTCAGGGTTTTCTGGTCGTCGCCGAAGGCTCCTCGCAGCATTGCACCAAATCCCTCATCCGGTGACACGCCGAATCCGAGGAGCAGCAAGGAGGTCACCACGAGTGCACCCAGCACCGGGACCAGCGGCCAAATGCGTTCCAACCATCGCCTCAGCCTCACACTTCACCTCCGATGAGGTGCCCGAGTTCCTCGGCTGTCGTCTTTTCCGCAGCCACTACTCGCGACATTTGACCACCACTGAATGCAGCAATCCGGTCACTCCGTGCAACAAGTTCATCCAGATCGGCTGACATAAACAGGATGACCGCGCCTTGTCCCACACGTTCAAACATCAATTGCCAGATCCATTCAGCCGAACGGACATCCAGTCCGCGCGTCGGATGCTCCAGCAGAATGAGCTTGACTTCCGGCCTCAACAGCGCGAACAGGGTCCGCTGCTGATTCCCTCCTGAGAGCGCGTCCACATGGGTTTGCGGCTGACCCACAACCTGATAGCGTTGAATCCGTTCAGCCGTTTCTCGTTCGTAATGCGGCCAATTGATCGTGAAGGAAGGCCGGGGATCAGAGAGCGCGACGTGCTCCATCACACTCAGACCGGCAATCAATCCTTCCTCCAACCGGCCCGCAGGAAGATAGGCCACACCGGCTTCCCGCATCTGATGATAGGAATAAGCCGATACATCCTTGCCATGCAGGGTGACGCTCCCTTTCTGCGGTGAAATGAGCCCTGCACACATCTGCAGCAATAGCCGCTGACCACTGCCCTCCAGGCCGGCAAGTCCGAAGACCTCACCACCATGCAATTCGAGGCAGATGTCCTTTACAGCAAGCCGGTCATCCTCAAAGGAGACGTTGTCAATCGAAAGGCAAATGTCATCCCGCACCTGAGAAATCCGCTCCTGCTTGGGCGGGACATCCTCAAACATCATGCGGACCAACTCGTCCGTTGGGCAGGGGATGTCCGCTTCTCCAACCAGCTTGCCGCGTCGCAAAACAACCACATGGTCGCAGAGCTCCTGCACCTCGGACAATTTATGGGAGACGAGAATGACGGTCTTTCCGTCGTCGTGAGCTAGTCTGCGCAACGACTGAAAGAGACTTTCCTTCTGATCGGTGCTGATCCCTGTCGTCGGTTCATCAAGAATGAAGACTTGCGCGCCGAACGCCAGCATGCGCAGCATCTCCAACTGCTGTCGTTCACCCAGAGTCAGCGTATCGATGTAGGCTCGCGTATTGACGCTGAAACCGAGACGCGCGGCGTTCTCAAGCAGCTCGGTTTCTCCTGCCTTACGATCCAGCGCGAGGCGGGCATCGCGCCCGAGCATGTAATTTTCCAGCACGCGCATGCTGGGAACATCAAGCGGGTCCTGATAGATCATCCCAACGCCGCGCCGCAGCGCCTCGGCCGGAGAACGGAACGCCGCTGGTTTGCCATCAAGTTCGATCGTACCTGTGTCCTGCTGGTGATAACCGGAGAGTATCTTCATCAAGGTGGATTTTCCCGCACCGTTCTCACCCAGCAGACCATAGATACGACCGGGATCCAGATGAATCGTAATCCCGTCGTTTGCACGCACACTGCCAAAATATTTACGGATGTCGACCAGGGAAACCTGCATCGTCCTTCTACCCTTGTGCGCTGAGGGGAGCGGGCACACGCCCGCTCCCCATCACGGTTTGATGCTTACTCGCTCGGTCCTTCCATACCTTCAAGAAGCTGCGGGAGGTACCAGATTTGCTCGTCGGTGGCAACTTCGCCAGCCGGAACATATTCCGTGCCATCCTGCAGGTTCAAGGGGCCTGTCCAGACATTGATGTCGCCGGATGCGAGGCCGTCAATGAAAGCAGCCAGATCCGCCTGCATCTCTTCGGTCAGCGCCTGGCCATCGACCCAGCCGACAGCGCCCTGGTCAGGATCGGTCAGATCCGTCCAGTAGGGCTCGTTCCAGTCCCAGGCCTGCTCCCAGGTCCCATCGATCACCGCCTGCGCGGTCTCGAGGTAGGCGGGGCCCCAGTTGAAGAAGGGTACGCCCAGGCACACTTCCGGAGCTTCAGCACAGCCGTCGCGATAATCATAGGCAACAGCCCAGACATTTTCGCCCTGCTCCGCGCGCTGTCCAGTGACAACCAGCCCTTCAGTTGTGTCGATGCCGCTGATGATGACATCAGCGCCTGAATCGATGAAACCGGTCGCAACTTCCGTTGGATCCAAGGTCACGCCGGGGATATTGAACCAGAAGCCAATCCAGGTGACGGTAAAGCCCAGTTCTGCCGGATCCATGCCGCGGTAGTTCTCATAGCAGTAGCGGGCGCCGAGGTACACGGAGGACGCCAGGCGGCGGGTCTCGAAGTTGATGAGGGGTCCAAGATAGGCGATGTCGCCGGTCTCGGTAGCCAGCGCAGCTGCACAGCCTGCGACAGCCTTCATGTAGGGCATGCGGCCCATGATGTTGCCCTCATTTGCGGGTGCTTCGCCGGTGAGAACGTCATCGCCGGAGATGCTGATGAAGGTGACGTCCGGATACTTCTCAGCCGCGCCGACAGTATCCTCTTCAAACTCATCGGAAGTCGTGAAGATGAGTTGGGCGCCGTCCGCAACCATGTCGTCCACGACGCCTTCCAGCGTCGCTTCCGGTTTGTCAGCCGCGTTCAGGCTTTCAAACACAATCATGCGGGCACCGGGGATGTTTTCCTCGATATAGAGACCGGCTTCGTAGTGTGCCTGGCTCCAGCCGCGATCATTTTTCGGGCCAACCAGGATCACACCGAAGACGAACTCTTCCTCTTCGGGAGCTGCCGTGCCGCCGCCGCATGCTGCAAGGATTAATGCCAGCACCATGAGGAACGAAGCAGCCAGCCATAGCTTGGTTTTACGCATTGTTTTTCTCCTCCTACGGATTCGATTCCGTATGTCCTACGTTGTTCCTATGCACTGCCGTTCGATGTGTGAACCCACCTCCTTTCCTGAACTGCAGCGTTCAACTACCTTTCAGGAGCTAGTGTGGTGCCACGACAAATGGACGTTCAGAGCCCGTCATGCAAACCGGGCTGGTGAAGCTCATACGACAAGGAAACCAACGTTTAGAGGGCTGCTAACCCTTCTCGTCACACGCAAAGGGCAGGCCAAGAGCAGCAGGTGCACCCAGCCGCTTTCCAATGTGTTCATAAGCCGTAATGATGACCAGTACAACTATGGTAAAGATATATGGCATCATATTCAAGAACGATGAAGGGATGGTCGCACCAGCGGCCAGCGCGAGCACGAGGATCAGAAGCAGCGCAGTAATGCGCCATACCTTGGTGCGAAGCATTTCAGACTCCTCCTAGAAACAAGTCGATGTGTCTCGAAAATCGGTGCGGTTCCATCTTCTCCGGGTTCACCTCCTCACAGTTGAGCGAAGGGGTCAGCGGACAATCCAGGTACCCGTTTCGCCTTTCAGGGCTCGTTCTACGTTCTCGGGATCGGTAATCAAGGCCGATTTCCCGCCGTTCTCGAGGTAGTTGATGATCGCCTTCATCTTGGGTTCCATGCTGCCCTTGGCGAAGTGTCCTTCTTCAAGGTACTGCTTGGCCTCAGCAAGGGTAATCCGGTCAAGCCACTGCTGATCGGGTTTGTTGAAGTTCAGTGCGACCTTCTCCACCGCGGTGGTGATGAGGAACAGCTCTGCGCCCAAGCTGGTTGCCAGGATCGATCCACCGAAGTCCTTGTCAATCACCGCTTCCACGCCGGTCAGCGTCCCGTCATCGTTCTCAATCACAGGAATGCCACCCCCGCCATTGCTGATGACGACATAGCCCGCCTCGATCAGTTTACCAATGGCATTGGCCTCAATGATGCGCTGCGGGATCGGGGAGGGAACGACACGGCGCCAGCCGCGTCCGGCATCCTCAACCACGTTCCAGCCATCTTCCTCCTTGCGCTTGAGAGCATCCGCCTCATCCATGAAGGTCCCGATGGGTTTGGTGGGCTTCTGGAAGGCCGGATCATTGCGATCGACCAGAGCCTGCGTGACAACCGCTGCAGCGAGCTTGTCGATGCCGCGCACCTTGAATTCGTTGTACAGCGCCTGCTGGAACATATACCCGATGGCGCCCTGGGTATCCGCACCGCAGTAATCGAGGGGAACGGGGTGCAGTTCATGCAGGGCCAGTTCCGCCCGGCGCAAGATGAAACCGACCTGAGGGCCGTTGCCATGTGTTATGACGACGTCCCACCCATCAGCGATCATGCCGGCGATATTCTTCATGGACTGACTTGCTGCTTTGGCCTGATCCGGAATGGTGGCATGCGCCTTATCGCGGATCAATGAGTTCCCGCCTACAGCGATGACAGCTACTTTTTTCTCACCCATATCTTTTCAACCTCCAACTAGGCCATGGTCAATGCCATGACAGCCTTCTGCACGTGCAGGCGGTTTTCCGCCTCGTCGAAAACGACGCTGTGCGGACCGTCGATGACGCCATCTGTGACTTCAATATTCCGATCCGCCGGCAGCGGGTGCATGTAGATTGCATCATCCTTTGCCAACGCGATCTTCCGCTCGTCCGTAATCCAATCCTTGTAGGAATCCTGAATGCGCTTTCCTTCATCGGGATCCTGGGTTGTCATGAGAGGTCCCCAGGACTTGGCATACACGATGTCAGCGTCCTTGAAGCCTTCTTCCATGTCTTCCACGATGTCGAAACCGGTCCCGTATTTTCGCGCCTGTTCCTTGGCCATGTCCATGATCTCCGGCTCCAATTCAAATTCAGGTGGCCGGGAGAGGACGACATCCAATCCGAAGCGGGGCATCTGGAGAATCAGGGATTGGGGAACCGACATCGGTTTGAGGTAGGACGATGCATACGCCCAGGAGACCACGATCTTCTTGCCGCGCAGGTCGCGGCCCTTCTTCTCCTGGATGGTCATCAGATCCGCCAGGCACTGGTGTGGATGGTACAGTTCACACTGCATATTCAACACCGGTACGCGGGATGCCTCCGCCACCAGATTCAAGTAGCGGTTGCCGATGCCGTAATCAACATGTCGGATGGCGATGCCGTCGAAATAGCGGCCAAAAATCTCGCCCATTTCCTTTTCGGTGTCGCCGTGGGAAATCTGGGTTGTGCGTGATTCGATGAAGGCCGCATGACCTCCGAGCTGGGCCATGCCAGCCTCGAACGAGCCGCGGGTCCGCGTGCTGGAGAAGAAGAACAACATCGCCAGCACCTTGTCACGCAAGTACGCATGCGGCTCGCCCAGTGCGCGTTTGCGCTTCAGATCAAAAGCCACATCGAGAACGGTTTCCACTTCTTCCTTGCTGAAGTCCAGATCTGAAATCAGATCACGACCTCGAAGATAGGTCTGCATGCTCACATCCTCCTTTGAGTACACATCCAGCGCGGCGCAGCAGACATCACCGCCGCGCCACGCCGGGATGAGTTCTATTCCATCTTGCCAAGCACCAGCGCGAGCAGCGCCATGCGCATGACAACACCATTGAAGCCTTCCTGCCAGTAGCGGGCCCAGCGGGTCTGGTCCACATCGGGAGGAATCTCATCCATGCGGGGCAGAGAGTGCAGCAGCACCGCATCGGATTTGGCCTTGGTCTCGAGCAATTCCTTGGTAATCTTGAACTCCGGAGGCGTCTGGCCTACATCGCCATCCCGTTCGTCACGGGATTTTGTGTAGTCCGGCTGCACGACCGGTTCAACCAGAATGACATCCGCGTCTTCAATCACCTCCCGGACATCACCACCCTCTTTAAAGTTCAAGCCGTTGCGCTTGAAATCGTCCTTGTACTCATCTGGCAGGGACATGTCCTTGGGAGCGATGAAAGTGATGGGGCAATCAAACTGTGTCAGAGCATGACCGAGGGAGTGCATGGTGCGCATGCGCATATCACCCACAGCAACCCACTTCAGTCCGTCGATCCGGCCCTTTTCACGCTTGATGGTGTAGAGGTCGGTCAGAATCTGCGTGGGGTGTTCACCCCAGCCGTCGCCACCGTTGATGATGGGAACGCTGACCCATTTCGACGCTTCGTGCGGAGCACCTTTCAAGAAATGGCGCATGACAATCACGTCGCCATAGTTTTCAAGCATTTTAAAGGTGTCCTTGATGGACTCCATGTAGAAGTCACCCGCACGGGTCATCTTCGCATCGGAGAAGCCAGTCACCTTTCCTCCAAGGCGAAGCATGGCTGCTTCGTGCGCCAGACGGGTTCGTGTGGACGGCTGATAAAACGCCGTCACCATGGTCTTCTCTTGCAGCAGATCGACGTTCTTGCGATTGTGCGCAATGGGAGCCAGCTTCTCGGCTACCTCGAAAATCCGCTCGAACTCATGGCGCTCGAATTCTTTCAAAGAAATGATGTCACGTCCTGCAAAACTACGCATGGTACAACTCCTTTTCAAGTCAATTATCTTGGGCGGGAAAGCCCGGGATTATGCGGTTATCACCGTTTCTACACGCCGGACGACGTGGAACCGGAATGTGCCAGGAAGGAAATAGCTATAGGAATGATCGATCGGCCTCCGATCTCGTGTGTAGAGACACGCCTTCAAACAAAGCAGTTCATCCCCGCGTTGGATTCTCATCTTGCGTGCAATCGTCGGTGTTGCGGGTACGGCGGTTATTTCCGTCATGGAGTGCCCCAGCTCGGGGTCCCCACGCCGGATCAGCAGATCAAGAACAGAACCTTTGAAACCCTTACGAAGGGTCTCAACCGGCAGCACATCCATGGGAAGAATGTCGATCAAGTAGGCAACCGGACGGCCTTCGGTCTGGATCACGCGGGCAATCTCCACCAGTGGGCTCTGCTCGCGCAGTTCGAGCCAGCGGGCGTCCTCCTTGGTGGCAGGCCGTTCCTTGATGGAAAGGTCGCCCATGTCCACATCCATCCCGATGCGGGCCGCAAGGGATTCGATGCTCTCCAGCACCTCGAGACCGGTATCGATCACGCGCGGCGGTTCGGTGATGTAGGTGCCGACACCTTGCTTGCGGACGATCCAGCCCCGGGCTTCGAACGTACGCATCGCTTCTCGCAATGTCGCGCGTGAGACGCCAAGCTCTTTTGCGAGCTTCGGTTCGGACGGCAGATAATCACCCGGCTCCATCGTCTCAAGTATTTCCATCAATGCCTCCGCTGTTTTTTGATACAGCGGTTGGCGCTTGGATGACGTTCGTCGGCGTGATTCACTCATGGATGCGTATCCTCGCTTCTATCCAGGTGGAAGATTACCCGGCTTCTTCAATCACCGGGACAACCTCGAATTTGTTGACGTCCACCAATCCCTTGTCCGAGATGCGCAGGGACGGGATGACGACCAGAGCCAGCAGGCTTAACTGCATATTGGCATTATTCAGCGTGCAACCGCAGGTGCGGAACGCTTCAAGGACAGCTTCCGCATCTTTTGCGACGACCTCGGCATGTTGATCGGACATCAATCCCGCAATCTGCAGCCGCACAGAAGCAATCTCGTTCCCATCCTTGATGACAACCTGTCCTCCCCCCATCCCGGCAAGGGTATTGGCAGCGATCGCCATGCATTCCTCGTCCGTGCCGACCACAATCATCTGGTGCGAGTCATGTGCGACGGTGGAGCCAATTGCGCAGCGGCCTTTGAAGCCAAATCCCTGGACCATCCCGACCATGACTTCACCGGTTCCGCGGTGTCGTTCCACAAGGGCAATCTTGGCCAGGTCGTTCTTTTCATCCACTTTCAATTCACCGTCAATCGGGGTCAATGAAAGCTTGATGTGATTCGTCGGCGCCTGATTCTCAATCACTCCGATGACGTTCACCGTGACCGGGTCATCCCCCGCGGCCGGGATGACAAAATCCGTTTCGGATAACTCGTGTCCCAGATGGACGGACTTCTTGACGTCCTCCGGATACGTAAAGGAGGGCATGTCAATAAGCAGTTTCCCCTCCCTGGCGACAACGGCACCCCGAGAGATCACCGTTTCCGCGACGAAGTCGGCGAGATCCGGCACAAGCAGGATGTCGGCAAAGCGCCCGGGGGCAATCTGGCCCACATCGCGAGCGACACCAAAGTGCTCGGCTGTATTCAACGTCGCCATCTGGATGGCTGTCACCGGTCGCAGGCCCTGTGAAATCGCACGACGTACAACCCGGTTCATATGCCCATCGTTGACGAGGGTGCCTGAGTGGCTGTCGTCGGTGACGAGCAGGAAATGACGTGGATCCAGTCCCATTTCTGTCACCGCGCGGATCTGTGTAGCAACATCATGCCAGGCCGAGCCGTACCGAACCATCGCCTTCATCCCCTGCCGCACGCGTGATACGGCGTCTTCCAGGCGTGTGCCCTCATGATCATCCTCGGGGCCGCCGGCGGCGTACCCATGGAAGGGAAGACCGATGTCCGGGGATGCATAGTGACCGCCGATGACCTTGCCGGCCATACGCGTCTCGGCCATTTCATTGTGCATCTTCTCATCACTGAGAAAGACTCCGGGGAAGTTCATCATCTCACCCAGCCCGATAATGCCCGGCCAACGCATGGCTTCGGCAACCTCTTCCGGACCGAGGGCAGCACCCGGCGTCTCCAACCCCGGGGCGGAAGGCACACAGGACGGCATCTGCACCCAGACGTGAATGGGCTGGACAGCCGCCTCATCGACCATCATTTTCACGCCCTTCAACCCGAAGACGTTGGCAATTTCATGCGGATCGACAAACATGCCCGTTGTGCCGTGCGGAACAACGGCGCGGACAAATTCCGTGATGGTCACCATGCCGGATTCTATATGCATGTGGCCATCCAGCAAGCCGGGAACCAGGAACCGGTCGGCCGCATCGATGACTTCGGTGGAATCGCCGATGGCATGGCTGGCATCGGGACCGACGTACGCAACGCGCCCGTTCGACACGGCAATGTCTGTCTCGGGAATAATTTCGCCGGATTGCACGCAAACCCAGCGGCCATTGGTGATGACCATGTCGGCCGGTTTGCGGCCCATGGCGACGTCAACGAGCTGGCGCGTGATCGTGCTCCACTCAAGGGCGTTCATCTCGATCCCTCCTCCACGGCTGCGAGCAAGGACATGCAGCCAGAGAATAAAAAAGAAAGCGCCAGCCTTCGTTCAGGCGAGAACGAGGACGCGCTGCGCAGAAATCATGCTGCAGGAAGACCACATTCCGGGGAACATGACGACCGGATGCTGCAAGTCGATGTCCTGTTCAGCAGGGACGACGATCTGGTGCGTGCTGTTGTAAGACATCTGCCTGATGTGCACCGTTGTCAATGCATCCTCCAGCGGAAATTCGCCGCATAAAAAGTCTAGCATTGAACCCCTGTGGCGTCAATTGTCTGACAAGTAAGACGCGGGTTACGAATATCATAATATTCGCATGAAAAAGCGCCATCCACGATGAGATGGCGCGAGTAGAGGGGCTTGAAACGTCTATATCGCCGTCCGGCGGGCTGAATCCAGTGTGTTCTTCAGCAAGCCCGCGATGGTCATCGGACCTACCCCGCGGGGAACGGGCGTAATTGCGCCAGCCACGTCCAATGCTTCTTCAAACGCGACATCCCCTACAAGACGGTAGCCGCGCTTGCGGCTGGCATCCTCCACCCGGTTGACGCCAACGTCGATGACATAGGCTCCCGGCTTGATCCAGTCCCCCTTAATCATCTCCGGTCTCCCGATGGCAGCGATGAGAATATCCGCCTCGCGGCAGACCCCTGGCAGATCCCGGGTGCGCGAGTGACAGATGGTGACGGTTGCGTTCTCCTTCACCAGAAGCAGAGCCGCCGGCATGCCAACGATGTTAGAGCGCCCGACGACGACAGCTCGTGCGCCTTCCAGCTCCGCCCCGGCCCGCCTCAGCAAATGGATACAGCCTGCTGGTGTGCATGGCACAAAGAGTGGTTCGCGGCCTTTCTGCGCAAGTCTGCCGATGTTGACAGGATGAAAACCATCCACATCCTTCTCGATATCGATGACCTTCAACACGGCCTCTTCATCAAGACCGGCAGGGAGGGGAAGCTGGACGAGAATACCGTGAATGCGCGGGTCCTCATTCAAGTCACGGACGAGGGACTCCACTTCCTCCTGCGAGGCATCCGCGTCCAATTCAAACCCGAATGACTCAATTCCGACCTCCTCGCACGCCTTGCGCTTCATCCGAACGTAAACCTGCGAGGCGGGATTGTCTCCGACAAGCACCGTCGCAAGTCCTGGTTTCGGACCGCCCTTTTCAACCAGATCTTTCACACCCTGGGCGATTTCTGCACGCAACTCAGCAGCAATAGCTTTTCCATCAATAATCTCTGCAGGCATAGCTGGTCTTCCTCATTCTTCCACTGTGCCGCCTGGAGTGCGGCCGGATCCTTCCATCATTATGGCAAAAGACATGCAGGCCATTCAAGAACAGATGGCACATGTCCCGTGCTGACAGTGCTCCATGGTTGAACAAATGAGATCGTGCCGGGTAAATTAGCGGATCGGGCGCCAGGCGGCGTCAAAATCCCATGCGGGATCGGTCGTGATCTCCGCATAGTTGGTGCAACCGCTGGTGAAGATGGCAATGTTGTGATTGCTGCCGTCTTCCCACGCTTCAAACGCAATCCAGTTGCCATCCGGCGACCAGGCCGGTTCGGCCATGGGCTGCGCCGAGCGCTCCGTGGTGCAGATGGGATCAGCGCTCACACCACGATCCTCGAACGATGCCAGATACAGGCGAGAGAATCCACCCTGATTCCGTTCGAAGATGATCATGCCATCGCTCGACCAATCGGCATTGGTATCTTCTGCGCCACCGGATCGTGAGAAACGCTGCTCTCCTGTCCCGACATCCGGCATCACCCAGATTTCCGTCACGCCGCCACGGGAAGTAGTGAAGAGCAGTTGTGTGCCGCTGGGTGACCAGGCAGGCTGACGGTCGTAGGCAAAATCATCACTCAAATCGCGCAGTTCGGATCCATCCGGTCGAATGGTATAGATTTGTGGCCGCCCGGACCGCAAGGAGGTGAAGGCAATGCGCTCCCCGGCCGGATCCCATACAGGGTCATAGTCTCCACCTGGCACAGAGGGAATCTGAACAGGAGCGGTCGCGTTGCCGGCCAGGTCAACATCGATCAGCCACAGGCTGGAACCGGGGTAGGATTCGACATTCCTGATGCAGGGTGATATGAACACCAGGCGCATGCCATCCGGCGACCAGGCTGGCTGACAGGCTCCTTCAGCGAGGTTGGTCAACTGGGTGAGACCCGTGCCATCAAGGTTAATAAGGTAGATTTGTGGTCTACCTGTCAGATTGGACGCAAATGCGAGCTGCCCGATTCCTCCCCCGGTGGGTGTCGCAGTCGGGATCAACGTAACATCAGCAGGGACACTCGTCGGGTCGACATCCTCGGTTGAAGCGGCTGGTTGGGGAGTCGCGCTGGAATCAGGCTGGCTGGAAGACCTCGTCATGGTGGGGGTGGTGTTCAGAGGCAGGGGTTCGCCCTCTTCAACCATATCCTGCGTGGGTTGAGCGGATCCGCCGAACATGCCCGCAATCCGGCTCCGCACATCAGGGGAAATCGCTGCAGCACCGGCTCCGATGAGAACCACGGTGCTCAGGAGAAGAACCAGCTTAGGAACTCGACGCTGCTTGATTCTGGGCGTATAAGGTCGTGAATCGACTTTCGGAAGGCTTTCCCGCTGCTGGGTAAGTGCCTTCGTTCGCTCAAGGTACGGGAACTCGGCCTCGGAGGCGGGAGCTGTGGCACTCTCCAACCCGCGCAATGCATCTGCAAATTCCGAGACGGATTGATAGCGGTCCTCGGGGCGAACCGCCAGCGCTCTGAGCATTACCCGCGTGATTCCCATGCTGAGATTGGGATTTCGCTTGCGTGGCGACGTCAGCTCTTCACGGCCCATGGCGCGCTCGAGAGAATCCTCGGGGATCGCTGCCGTAAGAGTCGCATAGAGAGTCGCGCCCAGAGAGTACACATCGGTGCGGGGGTCTGTCCGTCCCGTGCCATACTGTTCCGGCGGGGAGAAGCCCGGCGTCATCGCCTTCGCACCTGTCGTTGTCGCCCCACCTTTTTCAACGACCTTGGCAAGTCCAAAGTCTACAAGAATTGCCCGGCCGTCCGGCATAATCTTGATATTGCCGGGTTTGATGTCGCGGTGGAGGATGGGCGGTTTCCTGTTGTGCAAGTAGGCCAGCGCATCGCAAATCTGGAGGAAACCGGGGAGAATTTCTTCTTCTTCGAGGGGGCCTTCGCGCTCAAGCCGCTCTCGGAGATCTTCACCCTGGATGAAATCCATCACCAGGTATTGGCCTTCGCCTTCAATGACGAAGTGATCGGTCACGCGCGGAAGATTGGGATGGCGGAGGCTCGCAAGAATCGTCGCCTCCCGGCGGAATTGGCGAGCGTACTCTTCGGTCGTGAAGAGATTCTCCTTGACAGCAACCGATACGCCAAGGTTGATGTCAAACGCCTTATAGACCGCGCCCATGCCACCCTGGCCCAGTACACCTTCAATGCGATAGCGGTGCTTGAGGATCGTTCCTGATTCGAGTGGCATCTATCTCTCAACCAACAAGGTCAATTGATTCACGTCGGCAATTGTAGCAAATGGCAGGCATTTTGACTACCATAGTGGAATGATGCGACGGTTTTTTTATCTGATACTTACGGCCGATCATGCGTGCGAGAAGAGCATTGAGCTTGCGGTAGAGTCACGAGGCAAGCTGAGACCAGTCTTCGTGCGTTCCATCGGTCTCTTCGCACTCATGCTGGCGGGCATCAGCGTGAGCGGCTGTTCTGTCTTCATACCCGAACCACCGGCGCCCACACTGCACTCCACCAGCACGCCCACAGCCACGTCGACCCTTTCTCCCACGTCCACCCCCGCCCCGCCGAATCCAACACCTGCGCCCACCGCCTCGCCGACCGCGACACCACAGTTTGAATCCATCGAGATTATCGGGACCTCCGTCGCGGGACGGCCGCTTGTGGTGCATTCCTTCGGCAGTGGTCCTCATGAGCGGATGATCGTGGCCGGAATCCACGGCGGTTATGAATGGAATACCATCGCCCTCGCAGATCAACTCATCGCCCATCTGCGTTCCCACCCGGACGTCATCCCTCCGGATACCACGCTGCATATCCTTCGCTCCTTGAATCCCGACGGGGAAGCGCGCGGCCAGGACATCTATGCTCGTGCAAATGAGAATAACGTGGATTTGAACCGGAACTGGCCTTCAGGCTGGCTCGAGGATTGGCCACCGGAGGGTTGCTGGAACGCTCTGCTGCCTCTCTCGGGTGGCACCCATGCCGGATCGGAGCCCGAGACCCGGGCGCTCCTGACCTACCTGGAAAACCATTCCGTGGAAGCTCTTATCAACTACCATAGTGCGGCACTCGGAATCTTCCCCGGCGGCCAACCGCCGGATCCCGCTTCCCTCGACTTCGCCGAAGCCATTGCCCGGGTCAGCGATTATCCGTACCCCCCCATTGATACCGGCTGCCAGTATTCGGGACAATTGATCGATTGGGCTTCCGACCACGGGATCGCCGCCGTTGACATCGAGCTGCGGACGCATACGGATACCGATTTCGCCCTCAATCTGCCCATCCTGGATGTCCTTCTTTCGTGGTCGTTTTCCCCTTAACACAGAAGCCCCCGCCGGAGGGCGGGGGCTGTCTGACGTTCTTCCTGCTTTCAGGATTCGTCTTCCACCTGCTTTTGTTCCTTGCGCCCGCGTCGCATTGCACTCTGCGCCATGACCACACCGCCGAATCCCCGGAAGAGAAGGTACGGGAAGAACAGGAACCAACCTAGATAGGGCGTTAGGGAGGCAAGAACCATCGCAGCCGCACCCCAGAGGTTCTTCGGCCAGGAGTCCAGATCAGGCTTCAGGGTGCTCCCGATCAGAGACGCCATACCTGCCAATCCCAGAAGGAGTCCGATCAGCAGGACAACCAGGATCGCTCCCGCCAGAAACCCGAACAACGGGGGCAGCACATTCTCTCCGATCAACATTACGACAATCGAAAGCGCCAGCAACAGAAGGCTATTCAGGAAGCCAAGCAAGACCGATCTCCCATGCCGTTCTACTGCCAGCTCCTCCACTCGCCCGACAATCTCCGGAAACAGACGCTCCACAAGAACGAGTAAAACAGTGATGCACACACCACAAATCAGGATGACAAGAGCCAGACCAAATGCAGATTCCATGTTCGATACTCCTTCGTGATAGCCGCTGAAGCGGTCACATGGTGTTTATCAAGATTGACGCTGGTTTGGAGGCCGCAATAGACTGCGGTTCACCACCACCAGCAAGACGAAAGCCAGTACTGCTACGGCGATGAGCGTTGAAAGGGATGCGAACTGAGCCAGCCACGCCAGATGCGTCAGGGATGGCATATCCGGCAGTGCAATCCGCTCCAGGAACGATGCCCCCGGGAACGCGTCAAATCGAAACGGGAAGCGAGCGATCATGCCCGTGAGATCGGCGGCATAGTGTGCAGCCGTGAGAATGAGCGATGAGCGGTTCACCCAGATGTACACCGCGAGGCTGAGGACGGCAAACGCTTCCACGGCAAGCAGGTAGACCGGTTGCTCGTAACCGTTCGCAGGACGGATTCGATCCAGCACCGCGTTTCGCAGGGAGATCGTGAGGGTCTCTTCGGGAAGGTCTTCCAGGGCAGCAAACATCGCCTGCCACGCGTCAACCCGGGCGGAACACACATCGCAACTCGCGAGACGGGCTTCGACATCGGCAAGCCATTCCTCGTCAGCAAACCCGTCCAGGTACGTCTGGATCTCTTCCTCGTTGAGATGTTGATGTTCACGTTCCATGGGTCACCATCATTTCTGCAAGCTTCCGCCGCGCACGGAACAGATTGCTCTTGACCGTGCTCACCGGCTCATCAAGGACATTCGCCATTTCTGCGTAACTCATGTCATGGTAGTGTCGCAGGACGATCACCGCACGGTAATGATCAGGCAACTGCATCAACAGGTCGTGGACCTGCTCGCGCTGTGCACTTTGAATGGCCATGACTTCAGGATTCAAGGCCGGAGGCGCAGGATGATCTCGTTCCTCTTCCAGCAGATCCTGCGGTCGGCGCCCGCGCAGCATATTCAAACTCAGATTGGTCGCAATCCGGCGAATCCACGGGCCGAATGGTCGATCCAGATCGAACCGTCTCAGGTTTTGATATGCCCTCACAAACGTCTCCTGTGACGCATCCTCAGCATCTTCCCGTATGCCGAGGATTCGGTACGCTGCATAGAAGACCAGCCGCTGGTAGCGGTCTACAATCTCCCCGTACGCATTCGTGTCGCCACGCCGTGCACGGCGCAGCAAAGACTTCTCGTTGATCTCAGGCATGCCTCTATACTAGTACAACCTTCCTGTGAGGAAAGTTGCACTCCGCCCGGCACAACGCCCCATCTATTCCTTCTCCCATAATGCCCCTTCCCGGAAACCAAAAGCGGGCGCTCAATGAGCGCCCGCTGTAACTGGTTCTCGAATGGGTTACGACAGTGCGGGGCTGGTCGCGCGGAGGCGGGCCAGAGCATGGGTCTCAATCTGGCGCACACGTTCGCGCGTGATGCCCATTTTGCGACCAACTTCACGCAGCGTATGCACTTTGCCATCGTGGAAACCGTAGCGCAATCGAAGGACCTGCGCTTCGCGCGGCGGCAGATCATGCAGCGCTTCACGCACGCGCACCTTCAAGACATTCTGCTCCGCAGCCTCTTCCGGCAGGACGAGCTCTTCGTCCGCAAGCATGTCCCCCAGCACACGATCTTCGTCGTCACCCTGCGGGCTTTCAAGGGAAAGCGGAGGGTGGGCAAGCTGCATGGTCTCCTGCACCTGATCAACTTCCATGTCCAGGTGCTCTGCAATCTCATGGTCAGAAGGCTCACGACCCAGTTCCTGCAGCAATTTGCTGGAGGCACGGAAGAGCTTGTTAATCTCCACACCCTTGTGAACAGGCAGGCGGATGGTGCGGCTGTAATTGTCGATCGAGCGTGTAATCGCCTGTCGGATCCACCACGTTGCATAGGTGCTGAAGCGTGTCCCATGCGAGACGTCGTATTTCGCAGTCGCCCGCATCAGTCCCACAAAACCTTCCTGGACCAGGTCGGTGAAAGGAATGCCCCGGTTGTTGTAGCGCTTCGCGACACTGATAACCAGTCGCGTGTTCGCCATTAACAATTTCTCCCGGGCGGCATTTCCTTCTTCAATCACGATACGCAATTCATGCAGGTCTTTTTCATCAAGACCGCCGGCGACGAGCTGCTCCCGCGCAGCGATGCCCTTCCGAACCGTGGTGGACAATTCGATTTCTTCTTCCCGGGTAAGAAGCGGTGTGCGGGTTATTTCTTCAACATATCTTCGCCGCGCATCACTTGCGTCACCTAACCCTGTGTACCGTTCCGTTACCATGTTCTCAGCCATCCGTTACTCCTCGTGGCAGATGAGTTTTTCTGTCGTCAGGGACCCCCATCGTTGCTCAGCGGCTCCCCTTCCTGTTCAAATCCTGCAATACAATAGCATTTTTCACGTCTTTTGTCAATATTCATCATCTATATCACTAAAAACATTTAATTGACGTTAATCTTTCGCTATGATATAGTCTTTTCAACAGCGCATGACACGGAGCCGCCATGCAAGACACACGTCAACAGATTCTCTCATTGCTGCAACAGCAAGGGTCAAGAACGATCAGCGCCATTGCTGAGGCCATGCATCTATCTGCAGCCACCGTGCGTCATCACCTCACCATCCTGCAGCGCGACGGCCTCGTGAACGCAGATCGCGTACGCCAGCCGGTCGGCCGCCCCCACCTTGCGTATTCCCTAACCTCCACCGGGCGCGAATCCTTCCCCAAGAAATATGATGAATTCTCTTCTATGCTGCTGACAGAGCTCCGGGAGATGTATGGCGCTGAAACCATTCGAAACCTGATGCACCGCATCGCCGTACAAAAAGTGAAAGACCTTGAGGTTGATATCGTCCCCATGGACCCCCTCGAGCGGATCGAACTGCTCCATGAATTATTCTCACGGGATGGCTACGTATCCGAATTGGAAGTAGAGCAAGATCATGCGCTCCTCCTCCATCACACCTGCCCATTCCAGTCCATTGTCAAGATCCACCCTGAGGTCTGTCTGTTGAACGACTACATCATCAAGGGCATCACCGATTCGAAATACCGGAAGGTTAGCTGCATCATGAAGGGCGATGACACCTGCGGTTACGAGTTCGAACTCACGACCACCCCGTAACGCACGCGAATCCATCTGGATGAACACAGGATGTCTCGAACATGGCTTGGTAAGCCGGCCTACAGACCCGGGCCCTTCGATGTGACATACTGCGTACAGGTAATCGAGTAGATGTATCCAGGAGGTAGATCGATGTTGAACATCACAGCCCCCGCTGCGGATCGGCTGGAGCAGATAAACAAGAACCCGGACTACGCGGATAAAGCGCTTCTGCTGTCTGTCAAGCGCGGTCCGGCTGGAAGGCGCACACTCGCCCGTTTCGTCGATCGAGGCGGTCTGAAGGATGCCGAGCGGCAATCCGAAAGCTCATTCCCTCTCTTCATCGATAGCAGCAGCGCAAGGGATCTTCAGGACGCCACGCTGAGTTATGATGCAAAAGGAAATGGCGGCATCTTTCATGTGCAATCAAACACTGATGAAACGGATGAAACGCTGAACGAACTCCGGGCAGTGATCGAGACGAAGGTCAATCCTCAAATCCGCTCCTATGGTGGATTCGTCGCCCTGCTCGAGGTCAAAGACGACACGGCCTACATCCACTACGGCGCCAGTTGCCCGGGCTGCAGTCCCAATGTCCCCCCCACGATCAAACGCAGGGTCGTCACCCAGATGCAAAGCGCAGTCCCTGGAATCGCCCGGGTATTGGATACGTCGCAATCAGCGGGCGGCTCCAATCCCTATTTCAGGGCATAATTACATCTCCACCCTCGTTCGACAGGCGCCTCAGCCGGGCGCCTTTTGATTCCCGGAACAACGCGTGTTACGAAATGAAAACACAACATCCCCAAACCGTCACCACCCAGCGACATTTTCGGTTCAGAATTCCCGTACAATGGGCAGGAAATCCAAACCAATTACTCAGGAAGAGTGATGTGATGAAAACAAAATGGTCACTATCTCTGGCTTTGCTGCTCCTCCTTTCCCTCGGCGCCTGTGGGCAGGTCCAAATCGGAATCGAGGACGAAACCACGCCGACGGAACCGGTGAGCGGGTTGCCCAATCCCGCCTCTGTCTATTGCATCGAAGCTGGATACGAGCTTGAGATCCGCACTGGCGAAGACGGCGGTCAATACGGGGTATGCATCTTCCCGGACGGGAGTGAATGCGAGGAGTGGGCATACTTCCGGGGCGAATGTTCCCCGCGCGGCACGCCCGAAGTCATCATGGTTGCTGGATGGCTCGGTTCCGTCCGGACCGTCACTGAGGACGATACGTACGACGACGCCCTCGTCCTGTGGCCGGAGGACATCGGAGAAATCGGACTGACAGGAGTCAACCCAACGGTTGAAGACGACATCATCGCCCTGCGCGACGTCGAACCGCCAGGGAAATATGCCCATTTCTGGGGCACCCTCACCTGTGAAGGAGAAGATGTCGGTGGCTGCCAGCTTGTCGTAGACCGGATCCGGGTTGGCGCAACACAAACAAGCGGAGATCGCGTAGAGAATTGGGAAGGCACGATTGAGACGGAAGAATTCAATGGCGGCCCTTCACCGACGTTCGTCCTCAGCGGCAGCTTTCCCATGCTGTTCAGCATCCACAGCAACGACGCAGAACTGCTGGCGTTGATCGAGTCACTGCAGGGAACGGGCGCCCTGGTACGTGTTAGCGGCGAGCTGCTGACCGGCATCCCGGACGTCAATGGTGCGAGGATCCAGGCGGAGCAAATCGAACTTATCGCCCAGCCCTGAACTCCGTTATCGATCGGACACGAAAGAATAAGCCCTGCCTTCTGGCAGGGCTTATTCTCATCGACCATGTGGATCAAACGTCCAGATTTCGCACCTCATGTGCATGGGTCTGGATGAAGCGTTTACGAGGTGGAACCGCAGCTCCCATGAGCATGGTGAAGGTGCTGTCCGCCGCAGCGGCGTCCTCGATGGTCACCTGCAGGAGCGTGCGCCGCTCGGGATCGAGCGTCGTGTTCCAGAGCTGGTCGGGGTTCATCTCGCCGAGGCCCTTATAGCGCTGCAATCCGACTTTCTCCTCACCCACGCCCATTTCCTTGAGGATTCGCGCCCGATCTTTTTCGGTATAAGCATATTCATGCTTGTTCTTGAAGCTGATCTTGTAAAGCGGCGGTTGCGCGATGAAGAGATGCCCTTGATCAATCAAGCTTGGCATATAGCGGAAGAAGAACGTCAACAGCAGGGTTCGGATGTGGCTGCCGTCCACATCCGCGTCCGTCATGATAATGACACGGCCATAACGCAGGTTCTCCAGATCAAACCCTTCCCCGATGCTCGTACCGAGTGCGGAGATCAGCGCCTTGACCTCGTTGTTGGAAAGGATTTTATCCAGCCGTGCGCGTTCAGTATTCAGGATTTTTCCCCGCAGGGGAAGGATGGCCTGGAAATGCCGGTCGCGGCCTTGCTTGGCCGAACCGCCCGCCGAGTCGCCCTCAACGATATACAGTTCACAACGATCCGGATCCCGCTCGGAACAATCTGCCAGCTTGCCGGGAAGGGTAAGACTCTCCAGCGCACTCTTACGGATGACAAGATCACGCGCTTTCCTTGCGGCATCACGCGCCCGCGCAGATGTGAGGCATTTGCTGACGATGGATTTCGCCGCGCTCGGATTCTCCTCCAGGAAGACACCCAAAGCCTCACCCACTGCCTGCTGGACCTGGGTCTGCACCTCCGCGTTCATCAGTTTAACCTTCGTCTGGCTCTCAAACTGGGGATCGCGGTGTTTCACCGAGACGATTGCCACGAGGCCCTCGCGGGTGTCATCGCCGGAAAAGTTGGGGTCCGAGTCCTTCAGCAAGCCGGCTTTGCGAGCGTAATCATTCACCGTGCGGGTGATCGCCGCCCTCATGCCGGTCAGATGGGTGCCGCCATCAACGGTGTTGATGGTGTTGGCAAACGAATAAATCGACTCCGCGTACGAATCCGTGTATTGGAGCGCGACCTCGATGCCGGTGCCCTCCACGTCCCGTTCGACATAGACGAGCGGGTGCAGGGTGGTCCGGTTGCGGGTGAGATAACGAACGAAGGAGGTGATCCCGCCTTCGAAATAGAAACTCATCTCCCGATCGCTGCGCTCATCGTGAAGGTGGATGTGAACGCCGCGCGTGACGAATGCCATCTCGCGCAGGCGCTGCACCAGCGTTTCAAAGCGGTAGGTGAACTCACCATCGAAGATGGTGGGGTCATAGCGGAAGGTGGTTTTGGTGCCGGTTTCGCTCTTCTTGGCTTCACCGATCACCTTTACCGCTGCGACAGGCGCACCTTGCTCGTAACGCTGAAAATGGACCTGCCCATTTCGACGGACTTCAACCTCACACCATTCTGATAGTGCGTTGACAGCCGACACACCGACCCCGTGCAGGCCTCCGGAAACCTTGTACCCATCCCCGCCAAATTTGGCGCCTGCGTGCAGCATGGTCATGACGATTTCCAGAGCAGGTTTCTTCTTCTCAGGGTGGAGATCCACCGGAATACCGCGACCGTCATCAATCACGGTTACGCTCTCATCGGGGTGGATGGTGATGTCAATGTTCTCGCAAGCGCCTGCAAGCGCTTCGTCAATCGAGTTGTCAACAACCTCGTATACGAGATGATGGAGTGCCTTGATGTCCGTGCCGCCCACGTACATGCCGGGTCGGCGCCGGACAGCCTCCAGGCCCTCCAGCACCTGAATATCCTTTGCAGCATAGCTGCTGACTTTTTGCTTGGCTTTCGCCACAGTTACTCTCCTTCGTACCGATCCCCGGGCTCTGAATCCGCACGCGTTTTACCACGCCCACCGAATTGCGACGCAAGAAATGCGCTCGCACGCTGAGCCCAGGCTCGCCTGTCTTGAAAGAACACATAGCTTGCAGCCAACAGCATCGAGCTGGTAAACGCATGACCGACGATTCCGAGCACGCTATACCAGGAATCCTCGCCTGGCAGCATCCAGACCTGATTGCCCAACCAGGTAATCGCCAGGGTAATGACCACGAACATCAACGTGCTCGTGGTGTTCAAACGGACCGTTCGTATGCTCTCCGTAACGGCTTGCCGGAGATTAAGACGGTACAGAATAATGCCATGGGGGGTAAACATACAGTAGATGAGCAGCCACACCCCGACACTGAAGCCACCGAACAAAAACAGCGCACCCAGCACCGGGAGCAACAGGGAAAGCATCGATGCCACAAGAAACAATCCTGTCGCGAGAAACAAGCCGCCCAGGTATCCGATCAAAGCCAGTAACAGGATAGCAGCCGTGCTGGGCACCAGGGAGCCTACCTCGCCATTCGGCGCGACACGGCCGGCAACCCATCGATGGAAGATGACGCCCAGAACCAGCCCGAGAATACCAGCAGCAATCGCCAGCAGCAGCATCGTCCCCGGCTCCTGAATGATGTAGAGCAGGGGTGTTCCCAGCGGATTCAGCAAAGGCAATCGGGATGACATCAAGCTCGGGATTCCGACCGGAAAGCTGTTCAAAGCCACCAGGACGTTCAAACGTCTGCCGAACTCCTCCACAGCCGCAATCATCGCCTGGACCAGGTCCGGATCGGTACCCGTGGGGACCATCAGAAGGTCGGCGTACCCTTTAAAAATCGATGGGGACACGATATGAGGGCCGAACCACAGCAGGATATCCAGCAGCAGCGGCGGCAGGATTAAAAGAGGGTTCGCAGCAATGCGGTCAAACCCTGCTGCAATCGATGAGAACACCCCGATCGGTCGTTTAGAGTCAGGTTGATTGGTCATATCCACAAAGTTCAATTTTACCATAATGACCTTGTTTCCACACCGAGGCACACCCGGCGTTAGCAGCCTACGGGCGGACACTGTTTTCCCTCCGACGTACCATCTCAAGGCTTGCAGGTTTGACCCTCTCCCTTCCCTCCATTAGAATCCGGGCGGATGGGAACTTCGAGGTTATACTACCCGGCGGGACACGCGTACCACTCGGCGGCACGTTTTCGGATATCCCGGCCGTCTCGCCTGTCACGTAGAATTGAAAGCGTCGGATTGCTTGAACCTGGCATTCGAGGTGATTCAGCAGCGCAGCTTTTCCAACTGGAACAGGGTGCACCCATCATCCTGGAAAGGAAAGCCTGAACATGGATACCTTTCTCATTGAAGGCGGAATCCCGTTAAAAGGAGACGTCACCCCATCCGGCAACAAGAATGCAGCCCTCCCCTTGATGGCGGCCTGCTTGTTGACAGACGAACCCGTTACCCTGCGCAACATCCCGGATATCGGCGACACGCGCACCATGCGCATCCTGCTCGAAGAAATCGGCGTTCAGTTCGACATCCTCGATGATCACACGTGGACGCTGGACGCGTCCGGAGCGAACAACGCTGCTCCGGACACGGATCTCTGCCGCACCATCCGCGCGTCCATCCTCCTGGCAGGGCCCATGATCGCCCGCGACAGATCGATCGAACTGGCGCCGCCCGGAGGCGATGTCATCGGTCGGAGGCGTGTGGACAGCCACCTGCTCGCCTTGCGGGCTCTCGGCGCAGAGATTACCTACAGCGACAGAGAATTCAAACTGATCCCGGGCAAGGGTCTTCAGGGCACCGACATCCTTCTGGACGAAGCCAGTGTCACAGCCACCGAAAATGCCATCATGGCCTCGGTCCTCGCAAACGGGAAGACCACGATCCGCAATGCCGCGTCTGAACCACATATTCAGGAGTTATGCCATTTCCTCAATCACCTGGGTGCGAAGATCGCGCAAATCGGCTCAAACACCCTGCACATCGAAGGCGTCGACACGCTTCACGGCGGCGACTTCACCATCGGGTCGGACTACCTGGAAGTCGTCAGTTTCATCGGCGCTGCGGCTGTGACCGGCGGGGAAATCCGCATTCATCATGCCGTGCCGCAGTATCTTAATATGGCACAGCTTGTCTTCAATCGACTGGGGGTGGGCTGGCAGGTGGAGGGCAGCGACATCTTCGTACCTGCAGGCCAGCGCATGGAAATCGAGACGGACATCGGCGGTGCCATTCCCCAGATCAGCGTGATGCCCTGGCCCGCTTTCCCAACCGACCTGATGAGCATCGCCATTGTCGTGGCGACTCAATGCAGCGGCACGGTCCTCTTCCACGATTGGATGTATGAAACACGCATGTTCTTCATCGACAAACTGGTCGGAATGGGCGCACGCATCGTGCTCTGCGACCCCCACCGCTGTATCGTGCAAGGACCAAACGCCCTGCTCGGTGAAACCCTGGAGAGCCCGGACATCCGGGCAGGCCTGGCGCTCACCCTTGCTGCACTGGCTGCCAATGGCACATCTCGTATTCGCAACATCGGTCAGATCGAGCGCGGGTACGAGCGTATCGACGAAAAGCTGCGTGCGCTTGGCGCCAGGATCACACGCGAAGGCGCCTGACAAGACTGCCCCGCCGGCCTTCAAGCAGTGATTGACCGGCATTGCGGCATACGGTATAATCCCTCGGCATCTTTGCGCACATCTTGTCATTTGTAGGAATGGAATCATGCCGAAACGAACCTATCAACCAAAAATCCGACGCCGCGCACGTGTGCACGGTTTTCGATCCCGCATGTCGTCCAAGGGCGGGCGAGCTGTGTTGAAAGCCCGCCGCAGAAAAGGCCGGCACAGACTTTCCGTTCGCAAGAATCAACACGTCAAGAAGGTCAACTGGAACGCCTGATTGGGAGTCATTCAGAGCCGCAGTGTCCTGCGTGTGTTGAGGGATGAATCGACGATACCGGCTAACCAGTGCAGCTGATTTTCAGCGGGTGTGGCGCACAGGAAAAACGTATGCCCACCCGCTCATCATATGTGCTGTACACGGGAACGAATTACCATTCTCACGCTTTGGCGTGACGACCAAGCGAGGCATCGGCAACGCGGTGGTGCGCAATCGAACACGCCGCCGCTTGCGGGAAGCGCTACGGGTCGTGCGGCCTGAGGCTGCCCCCGGCTTTGACGTCATCGTTATGGCGCGACCTGACTTCGTGAACGCTGCATGGCCGTCTGTACTCGAGGCGGTCAGGATCGTTCTCACACGTGCCGGATTGCTTGAGAGACATCATGACCATGCAAGCGGTTCCACACAGCCACAATAATCAGGAACCCCGTCTCCGGGATATTCCGCTGAATTGGCGAAACCTGCCCAGGTTTCCGCTGCTTGCGCTTCTTCGCCTGTACCAACTCACGATTTCCCGGGCGCTGCCGCCCAATACGTGCCGCTTCTATCCAAGCTGTTCGCATTATGCCTACCAGGCGATTGCGAAATATGGCGCGCTCAAAGGCGGCTATATGGGGATTCGCCGGCTGCTGCGCTGCCATCCACTTCATCCCGGCGGTTATGACCCGGTACCCTAGGAGAACTATGACTACGTCACACATCCCTACACGAAGAACCATTCGCTGGATCGGCCTGCTCCTGCTCCTCGCCGTCCTCCTCACAGGCTGCTCCACGCAGGGCATGCTCACGGGATCGAGCTGGCCAGGATTGACCATCGACGGTGATCAAGTCTACATCGCCAACGGGAGCACCATCTATGCCATCGATCCGACGAACGGCAGGGAGACCTGGCGCTTCCCCACCGAAACCGAACGCGGCTTGAGCTTTTATGCCCCGCCGGCCATCTCCGAAGACGGCTATGTTATCGTAGGCAGTTACAGCAATGTGCTCTACGGACTGCGCAATCGCGGCAGCCTGGTGGATATTGAATGGACATTCGACGATGCAAAGGACCGCTACATCGCAGCGGCGACCATTGTGGATGATCTCGTTCTCGCACCCAACGCTGACGGCCATCTGTATGCCCTTGATCTTGAGACCGGCACGACGGAGTGGATCTACACCGCCACAGACGGAAACGCCCTGTGGTCACCACCCCTTGTCATCGAAGATCGAGTCTATCTCTCGTCGCTGGATCATGAGTTGTACTGCATTGATCTCTCCAACGGGGATGAATGCTGGAAGCAGGATCTGGGCGGATCGATCCCCAGCACACCTGCCCAATACGAGGACATGCTGCTGGCAGGCACCTTTGGAGGTGAGCTCTTTGCCATCTCCATCGAAGACGGTTCCATCCTCTGGTCGATCGAAACCGAAGGCTGGATTTGGGGCACACCTGCCGTATCCGGCACTTACGCCTTCTTCGGGGACTTGAACGGGAATATCACGGCCATCGACCTCGACAACCGGGGCGCAGAAGTCTGGCGGGAAACGCTAAACGCACCCATCACAGCAGCACCCATCGTGGACGAGACAAATGTCTACGTCATCAGCGAAGACGGCGTGGTCAACGCCTACGTCCAGGAAACGGGCGAACTTGCGTGGGCGCGCGAATCGGTGATCGAGGGTTCGCTGAATGCTGACGCTGTTCTCGTCGACGATACCCTGTTCATCCCGGCACTCGGCAACGACTGCCTTCTTTTCGCAGTCGGCACGGAAGCCGGCTCCCTTCGCTGCGAATTTCAGCCTGAGTAGAATGGACGAGCGAACATGTGGAATTTTCTAATTATCAACCCAATGATCAATGCGCTGCTGTTTATCTATAATCTGCTCGGGCAGAACTTCGGCCTCGCAATTATCGTCTTTACAGCGCTGATCCGCCTTCTCACCCTTCCCCTCACCATCCAGCAGACACGCAGTTCCCTGGTGATGAAGGAAATCCAGGATTCCGACAAGTGGAAGAAGATCCAGGAGAAGTACAAGGACAATCGCGAGAAACTCTCAGAAGAGCAGATGAAACTGTTCCAGGAAAAAGGGTACAACCCCTTCAGCGGATGTCTGGGAACGCTGATTCAATTCCCCATCATCCTGGGCCTCTATCAGGCTGTCATCCGCACCCTGGCATCATCACCTGCACAGCTACTCGAACTCACCTCTCACCTGTACTCCCCCAACGCCGCACTCAATTTCTTCCCCAGCCAGCTCATCCCCCTCAACAGCTCGTTTCTTTGGATGAACCTGGGGCAGCCAGAGCGCTGGGCGCCAGATTTCCTTCCGATTGCCATCCCGGTCCTCACCATCATTGTTGTCGTCTCCTCCTTCATCCAGTCGAAACTCACCACGGTCGACACGTCAGGTGATGGGCAGGGAGCGATGATGTCGAACATGATGTCCATCTACATGCCCGCACTGATGGGTTATTTTGCCTATACGCTGGCCTCCGGTCTGGCGCTGTATTTTGTCGTTTCGAACTTGTTAGGGATCATCCAGGGCTACGTCATGCGGCAAATCCGCAAATCGGCAAACGCCTGACTGGATCGTCTCGATAGAACAGAGGAAACCAAATGAGCAATCCAAAACCCAGCATTGAAATCATCGCCCCAACCGTAGAGGAAGCGATCCAACAGGGCGCTGCTGAACTTGATGTTCCGGTGGATTCGCTGGATGTGGAGATTCTCGACGAGGGCGGGAAGGGCTTTCTCGGTTTACGAGATCGCCAGGCTCGTGTTCGTCTCACGTTAAAATCGGTTGAAGGTTTTGAAACAGCCACCCCGGAAAGCTCTCCTGAAGCCCCTGCGGCTGCCCATCCACAACATGTTGAAAGCGTTTCTGCCGAAGAGGAAGAAGCCGAGCGTGTCTCACGCGAGACAGTTTCGGAACTGCTCTCACGCATGGGAATCGACGCCCGTGTGGATGCTGCCTGGGGAGAACAGGTCAGTGAAGGACACATTCGCCCGCTGCACGTTGACATCCATGGAGATGATCTCAGCATCCTCATCGGCCGGCGCGGGGAAACGCTCGATGCGCTTCAGTACATCACGAGACTCATCGTGGGGAAAGAACTGCAGCGCCCGGTCTCGGTCCTGATTGACGTTGAAGGCTATCGCTCTCGGCGCGAACAGCAGATCCGGCGGCTGGCGAGGCGCATGGCCCGTCAGGCTGTCGATACCGGCCGGACCTTCTCACTGGAGCCGATGCCCGCGAATGAACGGCGCATCGTCCACCTCGAACTGCGGGACAATCCCGATGTGGAAACCGAGAGTATCGGTGAAGGCAATCGCCGTAAAGTCACCATTATCCCCGTCCAATAAGGCGGGGGCACATTGGTCATGCGCTAGGCCTGGGCTATAATCACCCTATGACAAACACCGCATCCCCCGCTCCACCAGCGTATCTTGCGATCGGTCATGTCGCCAAGGATATCGTCCCGGGAGGACATACTCTTGGCGGCACCGTCGCCTATTCCGGGTTGACAGCCGACGCTCTCGGGATGAGCACCGGCATCGTGACGGCGGCATCCCCTGACCTGAGCCTCGACGCGCTTCAGGACCTGCAGGTTCTGACCATTCCCTCGGATCAGCCCACGTGCTTTGAGAACGTGTACAAGCCTTCCGGACGGGTGCAGACTCTCCATTCCAAGGCTGCCGATATCTCCATCGAGATGATCCCTCCATCGTGGACGACGCCGCGCCTGGTTCATTTCGCGCCCATCGCCAATGAGATAGATCCAGACCTTCCATTCCAGTTCCCATCATCCATCGTCGCCATGACGCCACAGGGCTGGCTCCGCCGGTGGGATGAGGAAGGTGCGGTCCGCCTCGAGAACTGGACGCTCCTGCGGGACATTCTCCCCGCAGCGGATGTCGTGGTGCTCAGCGAGGAAGACGTCCAGGGCGACCATGCTGCCGCAACTGAAATGGCTTCCCTGTGCGGCTTACTGGTGATGACACTCGGCCCGCTCGGCGCCCGCGTGTTCTGGAACAACGAAGTCCGAGACATCCCGGCACCAGCCGTTGAGGAGATCGAACCGACCGGCGCCGGCGATATCTTTGCCGCTTCCTTCTTCGTTCGCTTTGCCCAGGTGGGAGACGCCTGGCGGGCCGCCCAATTTGCCAACCGGATTGCCTCCTGCTCCGTCACAAGACAGGGAATGGCAAGCATTCCACAACCGTCGGAAATTCAGCAAATACTCGCCGAGGGATCCTGATGGCCCGAACGTACGCACTGGTCAATCAGAAGGGCGGCGTTGGTAAAACGACCACCGTCATTAACCTCGGAGCCTACCTCGCCCAGATGGGCCAGCGCGTGCTGCTGGTGGATCTCGATCCACAGGCAAACGCTACTGCTTGTCTCGGCATCAATTACAAAGACCTGCAGAGTGATATGTATAACGTCCTGATTGGACGGACTCCCACGCAAGACAGCATCCTTCGCAATCCCGGGCTGAAACTGTCCCTCATCCCCTCCTCGCCTGCGCTTGCCGGCGCCCGCGTGGAAATGGTTGATTTGCCAGCACGCGAGCATCTCCTCCACAAAGCGCTGGCGCCCCTTGAAGAGAAATTCGACTACATTCTCATCGACTGCCCGCCTTCCCTTGGCCTGCTGACCATCAATGGTTTGATGGCCGCACGAAGCGGCATCATCATCCCCATTCAATGCGAGTACCTTGCCCTGGAAGGCCTGACCCAGTTGATGAACACCCTGCAGCGCATCCGGAACGGCCTCTACCCGGGACTGACGATCCGGGGTCTGCTTCTGACGATGTTCGACGGCCGCACCAATCTCGCCCAGGATGTCGTCGATGAAGTCCGGAAACACTTTCCGAACAAGGTCTTTGAGACCATCATTCCCCGCAGCGTCCGGCTCGCCGAGGCTCCCTCGCACGGCATCCCGATTTCGGCTTACGAACCCTCGTCTTCCGGCGCAATTGCCTACCGTGAACTGGCCCTTGAGCTCCTCACCCGGGATGAGCGGGTAGGACCACCATTACGAACTGAGGCGTGATTATGAGTGCGAAACGTGGACTTGGAAAAGGCCTGGATGCCCTCCTCCCAACGGGAGAGGAAACCACTTCACTGCAGGGTGTCCAACAGATTCTGATCGACGAAATCGAACCGAATCCCCGCCAACCGCGCACTCGCTTCGACCAGGACAACCTCCAGGAACTCTCCGATTCCATCCTCGAGCATGGCATCCTGCAGCCGCTGATTGTGACCCCTGCCCAGAGAGGATCGGGGTACCAGTTGATTGCTGGTGAACGCCGCCTCCAGGCTGCCCGTCTGGCTGGCCTCGAACGCGTACCCGTCATCGTCCGGGAAGTTACCGACCAGCAGCACCTTGAACTGGCGCTGATCGAGAACCTCCAGCGGGATGACCTGAATGCGCTGGACGCAGCCGAAGGCTACCGGCAGTTGGCCGACGATTTCAACCTCTCGCACGATGACATTGCTGCACGTGTTGGTAAGAGCCGCTCGGCGGTCAGCAACACCCTGCGCCTCCTGAAGCTATCACCGCCCGCGCGCCAGGCGCTGGCAGATGACGAAATCAGCGAGGGTCATGCCCGCGCGCTGCTGGCAATCAAGACCACACAACACCAGACGTCGCTGCTCCACGACATTCTCAAGCGCCACTTGAGTGTGCGTCAGACCGAAGAGCTCGTCCGGAAAGAGACGGAACAAAGCAAGAGCAAATCGAAGAAGGCCGCCGAACGTTCTCCCGAAGAAGCCGCGCTTGAAGACCGACTCCGCCAGAAATTGGGCACGCGGGTCAGCCTGAAACGGGGGCGAAAGGGCGGCACCATCACCATTCAGTTCTTCTCCGATGAAGAACTCAACACGCTGGTCGATCATCTCCTCGGCGATTGAGCGTGTCTTGATGCATTTCCTCATCTACGGCACGGGGGCAGTGGGCGGGATGTTGGGAGCCCGGCTCGCACTCGCCGGCGAACAGGTCACCTTCCTGATTCGTCCCCGCTATCAAGACCTCTTTTCCCGTGGAATCACCCTCGAACTGGAAGGGGAATCAACCGTCCTGCCTGATCCGGTATGCATAGAAACGCTGACCACAACCACTCGCCCAGTGGATGTCATTCTGCTATGCGTCAAGGCATATGATCTTGACCAGGCTGTGGCGGACATTCAGGGACACAACGCGGGGTGTCCCATCGTCAGCTTCCTGAACGGCGTAGAAGCCGAAGCGGAGATCGCTTCCCGGATTGGTTCTGATATGGTGATCCCTGCCACGCTGACTTCCGCAGTCAGCCGCCCCTCCGCCAACCACTTTGTGGTCGCCAGGGAGCGTGGAGTCGGATTTGGCGGTCCACACCCCCTTGTTCCGGAGCTGGCGAGGATCTTTACAGCCGCTGGTTTCCACACACTGATGTATGATGACAGCCAGGCCATGAAATGGTCCAAACTCATCTCCAACATTACCGCCAATGCCATTGCGGCCATTCTGGGATGGCCGGCGGGCGACGTCTTCCGCTGCCCGACAACCTACCATCTTGAGCTGCTGGCTTTACGTGAGACGCTGGATGTGATGCAGATGCTCCATCTGCGCGTGGTTCCCTTGCCAAAGCTGCCCCTGCATCTCCTTCCACCCGCTCTGCGGCTTCCCGATTTCATCCTGAGGCCCGTCCTCCATCGCATGGTTGCGGGTGGTCGCGGGGGAAAGCCGCCATCCTTCTCCTTTGACATCCAGCGTGGCCGATCCGAGGTGCAGTGGCTTAATGGTGCAGTTGCTCGAACCGCAAAGGAACTCGGCATGACGGCTCCGGTCAACGAGGCCCTCACCACCATTTTGACAGACCTGGTGGAGGGACACCGTCAACCCGACACGTTCCGTGACAATCCGGGTTTCCTCTTGCAGACCATCGACTCGTTTCGCCAGACGGTCTCCTGATTGTCACGACGCAACAGAAGTGCCGATTTATGGGTATAATCCAGCCAATGGGATGCAAGAAAAAAGCGGGAGAATGAATCGCCGACCTGTACCGCTGTGAAAGCGAGAGAGCAAGGATGAGCGAACAAGACACATATGAAGAAAAGACCAATGGGAAAACCCTCATCGCACCGAGCGTGCTGGTGACCATCGCTCGCCTTACTGCGCTGGGCATCCCTGGTGTAGCCGACATGGCTCCCATTCCGGGTGGCGTTGACCGCATCTTCCGTCGCGGGTCCGGAGACGGTGTACGGATCGAGGTCGAGAACAATTCTGTTTCAGTAGACCTCCATCTCGTCCTCAAAGATGGCGTAAACGTTCGAGATGTCGGGCGGAAAGTTCAAGCCGCTGTAGCTCGTGCAATTGAAGAAATGGTCGGCATGAGTGCCGCGCGGATCGATGTTCATATTGAGGATATCGCCTACGAAAACCCGGAAGAGTAAACTGAACATCCTATCGGGGCTGGTATGAAGCGAGACCGACGACGCGCACGAAACCTTGCGCTTCAAGCACTTTACGAGATCGACAGTGTTCACCATCCAGTGGAGGGTGTGATTGCCCATCATCTGGATCACGAGCAGAATCTAAACGAGGAAGCCGCCGGCTTTTTCAGCACGCTCGTGACCGGGACGCTGAAACACACCGCCGAACTCGATCAGCTCATCGCGGAATATGCCCCTGAATGGCCGGTGGACCAACTGGCCATCATCGACCGGAACATCCTCCGACTTGCGCTGTGGGAATTCTACGTCGCATCGATAACCCCCTTGAAAGTATCCATCAATGAAGCGGTAGAACTGGCGAAACGCTATGGCTCCGACAGCGCCCCACGATTCATCAACGGTGTCCTTGGTGCGCTGGCGGAACGGGAGCATGAAATCCGCCGCCTCTTCCAACCCGATTCCTGAGAACCCGGAACGAGAAAACAAACGAGCCCCTTTCGGGGCTCGTCAGCGTTCATCGACGTTCGATCACTCGAACTGGATGCTTTCAAACATCACATTGTAGTATTCGCTGTAGGTCTCGTACGCTTCCGGTGATGCGCCAACGATGACAAGAATGGCATTATCTGCACCGCGTCCTGCCGCGATGAAACCCTTCAAACTGTAATCGCCGTCGTCATAATCGTAGTCGCTGATGACCCATGTCCCGCCGCCGAACTCCTCTTCCCGCGGCTGGGGATCACCTAACTCACTGGTCACGTAATAGAAATTCAGCAGCTCACCAGGATCTTCAAGATTAATCTCGAAGGTCGCTGCCATCAGTTCCAATTGATATGCTACGACAAAACCCATTTCTTCGATCGTCGCCTCTTCTGCTGTAAAACCAACGACGCCTTCATTTTCCTCCACCATCCACCCTTCCGGGTAGTCCATGGAGAATACACCGTCGACGGTATACGTCTCAGTCGGGAAACCCGGCCCACATGCTGCAATGGTCAAACTCAGCACAGCAACGAGCACGGGGACAATCCACCTTGGTCGTTTCATTGAGATACTCCTCTGTCGGCTCAAGCTACCCCTAATCCTACCACTACCTATCCCGGACCGTAGGGCAACTTTGTGCGTTATCTGCGGCGTGATTCTTGCATAGCTAACGGCAGGGAAGTGTGTTTAGCATGCCTGCTGCCCTTTACATTGGAGGCAAATTGCATTTGAATGATGCCATGCAGCTAGCGGCAACACCCATCGCAGAGGCGCGATCGTCATCACTCGGGCGCGTGTACCGGGTGTACGCTTCGCGCACGACGCTGGTGCTCCGGGACCGCATCCTTGCCGCACTGTGTGCCGTTGGTGCGGTCGGCACGCTCTCCGCAGCCGTCTGGCGCTGGTTTGACGCCTACCAGCATTTCGGCCCCGCATTGGTCGAACGCTGGACATCACCGCTTCTGATGACATCTGCCGGCCTCACCGTGTTTCTCATCCTCCTGATTCTGGAACTCCGCATGCTGCGTCGAACACGTGTCGCGGTTTGTGCAGATGGAATCATCCTTCGCAAAGGCCGCCGACAGGACAGCATCCGCTGGGAGCAGATGCAAAACCTGAGGCTGCGCGCCACTCGCTACGTCATTCCCTTTGTCAAACGTCCCCTGCCTTTGCGGATGACTCTGGATATCGCTGGCGGCAAGCCGGTGTCTCTCGACTCGACACTGGAAGGGCTGCCGGCGATCGCGGAGAGCATCAAGGAACATGTCTATCCGGGCCTGCTGGAGCAATACCGCCGGAAATTAGAACGCCACGACCCGATAACCCTTGGACCGATTACCATTACGGCGCAGGAGCTTGGATGGGGTAAACGGTCCATCGGCTGGGATTCCATCCGGTCTGTTCACGTCGACAAGGGCCGTATTCATCTAACCTACGAAAAGAATGGGAAATCTCGCACCAAGCGTGTTCCCTCTCACAAGATTCCAAATGTTGACCTCTGCATTCAGATGATCCATCACCTAGGACAGGTTGCATGAAGAAACGAAGCGTGCTGATCGTAGGTCTGCTCTTCCTGGCCGGTTGCTCGACCGGGCTGGGTTTGCTATCCAATTCACCAGCCCCATCACCGGTGCCCCTGGAGGAATACACACCCTCCACAGCGGCATCCGTCACATTCATTGCCAACCCTCCAGAGGGAACGTCCCCCGGTGTGCGCATCCAACTGGAACTGATCGACGAACTCGCTGGAAGCGACGAGGGCGCTCGTCGATTCACCATGCAGCGCACGCCCCAGGGACAGTATCAACTGGAACTCACCCCCGCCCTGGGAGCAGTGCTGTCCTACCGTTACATCCGTATCGATCCCTCCGAAGCCCAGGAAACCACGCCAACCGGAGAGATGGCCTTTCGGCGGGTCGCGATCACGGGCTCATCCACGCTCGAAGACACCATTGCCGGGTGGGAAGACAATCCATACACCGGAGGTACGGGACGGATTACCGGTGCGGTGACCGAGAGCGGGAGCGGAGCACCTCTCTCGGAGATCATCGTGTATGCCGGCGGGCAGACCGCGTTCACGGACAGCAGCGGGACCTTCCAGATCAACGGACTGTCACCGGGCTACCACCGACTGACCCTCATCAGCACCACCGGTGCCCATCACACCGTTCAGCAAGGCGCCTATGTGGATATGGAAAGCGCAACGCCGGCGTCCTTCACCATGCAGCCGGCACAGCCTGTGCAGATCGCGTTCCAGGTGACTGTACCGGATGACACGCTTCCTGGCTCAACGCTCCGTTTGCTCGGGAACACACGCCAACTCGGATACCGGTTTGACGATCCCATTGGCAGCCGCACCGTGTCCGTTACCGACCTGCCACAACTGGTGATGGTCGACGACACGCACTATATTCTGGTTGCCACCCTGTATGAAGGGATGGACCTGCGCTACAAGTACACACTTGGCGATGGGAACTGGAATGCAGAACGCGATCCCAGCGGAGCGCTTGTCACCCGTCAACTCATCATCCCGGACAGCAGCCTGGTGCTGGAGGATAACGTCTCGACCTGGCATTGTGATAACCAGGCAACCATCCGCTTCCATGTTTCCGTCCCTGCCGACACTCCGGACGATGATCGCATCAGCATTCAATTCGACCCGGCTTCCGGCATCGCTCCCATTCCCATGTGGCGGCTTGGCGATAACGAATGGTATTACATCCTGTACGGGCCTCTCGAACCCGACAGTGAACTCACCTACCGTTACTGCCGCAACCAGCGCTGCGGAAGCGCCGATGACGCCCGCACTGCAGGTGCGAATGCCATGCCGCGGGCGTTGACGGTTGATTCGCGGCCGCAGGACATCGAAGACCGGGTAGATCTCTGGCAATGGTGGGGATTGGCCGGTGAGACCTCCACCGTCGTCGCTCCCGATATCAACGCGCGTGAGGGCATGCAGGTTGGCATCTCACTCGTCCCGGGCGATCAGCATGCCCTCAGCCAAACGGGGGAGTCGATCCTCGAGCAGCTTGCATTTCTCTCCGCGAACCATGTCATTCTCACTCCCGCATGGCAGGTAGCAGCCGGAGATGCGCTCCCGCTCTTCGGTTTCTCGCCGGAATCCGGATCCTATCAGGAGGAACTCTCCGCGTTGAGCGACAACCTGCATGGGGAAAATATCGCTGTCAGTGTTCAACCCTACCTGCTGCCGTCTGAGGGAAACCTTGCGGATTGGTGGACAGACGCCGCGCGCGATCTGGCCTGGTGGAACGTCTGGTTCGAACAATACGAAGCATTCATCCTGCATCACGCAGCCCTCGCCGAGTCCTTGCAAGCTGAACGTTTTGTCATCGGTGGAGCCCAGCTATCACCCGCACTTCCCGGCGGCGTCCTGGCCGACGGGTCCCCTTCCCTTGTCCCGCAGGATGCGGATGAACGCTGGGAAACGCTGATTCGTACCGTACGGACCGTCTATTCGGGAACACTTGCTTTCGAACTGGACTTTACCGGCGATGTGGATGTGCCCGATTTCCTGGTCCTTGTTGATGAAATTCAACTTTACTGGCACGCCCCTCTCACGACAGATGGCGAAAATTCAACCGCCGATCTGCAGGCGCAGGCAGGAAGCTATCTAGACCGACTTCAGGTCTCCGCCATCCTGCGTGTGAAACCCATCACGCTTGTCGTCGAGTATCTCTCCATCAACGGGAGTGCTGATGCATGTGCAAGCGCGCCGGATGGCAGTTGCCGCCCGGCGGAGGAATTTGACCGGGGAGCCGCCGTCGACGCAGATCTCGATGTCAATCTTGCCGAGCAAGCTCAGGCGATCAACGCCATCCTTCTCGCCGTCCTCCCGAATGATGACATCACGGGCTTCTTTACGGCTCGCTATGATCCCGGTGTGCCGTTGCAGGATAAATCCTCCTCTGTCCATGGCAAGCCTGCTGCAGATGTGCTCTGGTACTGGTATCCACGCCTCTCACCTTGATGGTGTACCTCCAGAACCCATCCTCCCCTGGTAAGGCAGCTTACATGCCGCAATGGCGGGGTATGCTACGCTTGACCCGGGTAGAGTACTGCCATGACGAATATCCTCGAGATATATATCGACGAAAATTGCAGCAACTGTGAGATTGCACGCGACCTCGCGAGAGAGGTGCGCCTGCGCATGCCTCACGTCGTCGTTCGTCTCCAGGAAATACACCTCCAGACAGCCCTTCCAGAAACCGTGTTCGCGGTCCCTACCTATCTGCTCAATGGAAAGCGAATCGCCCTCGGAAATCCCTCCCTCGCCGACCTTCTTCGGCATCTCGCCAATTGAAGCGCACATCCATGACCGAATAGATCTGGGTATACTGATAACAGAACAACCTCCGTCCGATGCATGAAGGATGTGTCCGCATGGTAAGTCAAAAACAGCGTTACCTATCGACGATCGAAATCTTCCAGGACCTGACCCCCGTCGAAGTCGAGAAGATTGACCAGGCCGTCACCATGACGACATGCCGTCCCGGTCGCATTTTCTATACGCCGGAAGAGCCGGGAGAGGTCCTCTTCCTCCTCAAGCAGGGCGAAGTTCAGCTCTATCGTCTGTCTCCAGAGGGGAAGAAACTGGTTGTTGCAACCCTCGGTAAAGGCGCCATCTTCGGGGAGATGTCCATCATCGGGCAGGGTATGCATAACCTCTACGCAGAAGCGACGGGGGAATGCGTGTTGTGCGTGATGAGCCGGGTGGACGTCGAGCGCCTTCTCATGGACAAGCCAGGAGTCGCGATCCGATTCATGGAAGCGATGGCAACCCGCCTACAGCAAGCGGAAACACAACTGGAAGCGATCGCCTTCAGAAGCATACCCTCTCGTCTGGCTCAGCTCCTCCTCGACCGCTCGGAGCAACGCGATGGCGAATGGGTACTGCTGGGATACACACATCAGAACCTGGCAGAACTGCTTGGCACCTACCGCGAAACCGTCACCCAGACTCTGAACGAATTCAAGGCACAGGGGACGATTGCGATTGGCCGCAAGCAAATAACCATCCTTGACCGCTCCGCACTGGAAGAACTGCAAGAGTCCTGAGCGGCATCACTCGGCCATCTTGGGTTTCCTGTTCTCTTTACAGGAAAAAACTCATACCCGGTTCCAGCCATCTGAATCTCCCCCGCTCGGGCAACGCTCGTTATAATAGTCATCCGAAGACATGATGAGGCAGGCATGATGCAGCAGATCGTCGAGTGCATTCCCAACTTTTCCGAAGGGCGTCGCATGAACGTGGTGGACAAGATCGCGAGTGCCATCACCAACCATCGCAGCGTAACCCTGCTGGATCGAAGCAGTGACGAAGACCACAACCGCAGCGTCCTGACGTTCGTGGGTGATCCCGCTTCCGTCGAACAAGCCGCCTATGACGCGATAAAAACTGCCGCGGGGCTGATTGATCTTGAGCAGCACAAAGGCGAGCACCCCCGTCTTGGTGCGACCGACGTCGTTCCGTTTGTCCCCATTGCCGGGGTCACGATGGAAGACTGCATCGCCATGGCGCAGCGTCTCGGCAAACGTGTAGGTGAAGAACTATCCATCCCCGTATACCTCTACGAGAAAGCTGCCAGCCGTCCCGAGCGCGAGAACCTGGCCAATGTACGCCGGGGCGAATACGAAGGATTGAAGGAAACCATCGGGGTGGATCCGGCTCGCGAGCCGGACTTCGGCCCGACCAAGCTGGGAAGCGCTGGGGCAACGATTATCGGTGCGCGACCGCCGTTGATTGCGTATAACGTCTACCTCACCACAGATGATGTCGGTATCGCCAAACACATCGCCCGCGCGGTACGCCATTCTTCCGGCGGACTGCGCTTCGTCAAAGCACTCGGGCTTCTCGTCGATGGCCGAGCACAAGTATCCATGAATCTCACCGACCACACACGCACCCCCATCGCAAGGGTCGTGGAGCTCATTCGCCGCGAGGCAGAACGCCATGGCGTCGGCATCCACCACAGCGAGCTCATCGGCCTCACTCCACAGCGATCTCTGATTGATGCGGCCCAGTATTACCTCCAACTCGATCAGTTTGAACCAGACCAGATTCTCGAATCCCGCATGGATGCTTCCCTTGATCCAGCGGGGGGCCTTGCCGATACCTTCCTTGACGATCTTGCTGCCGGTTCCGCCACTCCCGGCGGTGGTTCGGCTGCCGCCTACGCCGGTGCAATGGCGGCAGGGCTGGTGGCGATGGTCGCAAGGCTTACTGTCGGAAAGAAGAAATATGCCGGGGTGAGCGAACGCATGGAGGACATCGCCCGACAAGCAGATGGTATCCGTGCAACCTTGACGACGGCCGTGGATGAAGACGCCAGAGCCTTCGACGCCGTGATGGATGCCTACCAGCTTCCGAAGGCCACCGATAAGGAAAAAGCGATTCGCCATCAAGCCATCCAGCAGGCGACCATAACAGCGGCGGAGGCGCCGCTGCACGTCGCCGGCCTTGCCGCAGACATCGCGGAACTGGCTGCGGAGACAGCAGAAAGCGGCAATGCCAACGCTATCACCGATGCCGGCTCCGCCGCCTCCCTTGCACGTTCGTGTGTTTACGCATCCGGCCTGAACGTCCGCATCAATGCCTCAGGCGTAGACGACAAGGATGCGGGCGCTTCCTGGTTGTCGTCCCTTGAGGCATACCAGACACGCGTGGACGCCGCCCACGAGCGTGTCCATCAAGCCCTTCAGGAGCGTGCCGGACTGGGCTGATCAGCCCCTCCACACCTACCATCAACGCGAGGCCATCCATGCCCATCGACGCAAAATCTGACGGACAAACGCAAAAGGAACTCCCCTCTTTCCAGGGAACACATGTCTCCGACATCGCCACGGGGCATGCTATTCACGATACCTATACCGGCTTTCTGCCACCGCTTCTGCCCAGGCTGATCGAAACCTTCTCCCTCACACGCACAGAAGCCGGCTTGCTCTCGACATTCCTCCAGCTTCCCTCGCTGATGCAACCATTCATCGGTCTTTACGGCGATCGCTTCAATCTGCGCTGGGTCGTCATCCTCGCACCTGCCGTAACAGCAGCTCTCATGAGCATTCTCGGCTGGAGCCAATCGTATCTGCTCCTGGCTGTTATCCTTCTCGCTGCCGGGGTGAGTTCAGCCGCGTTCCATGCCACCGCCCCTGTTTTGGCCGGCTCCCTCTCAGGCCGGGAGATGGGCAAAGGGATGGGGTTCTGGATGGTCGGTGGTGAACTCGGCCGCGCGCTCGGCCCCATCATTATCGTGAGCGCGCTCCAGTTCATGGATCTAAGAACATCCGCCTGGCTTATGATCCCGGGCATCCTCGCATCACTTCTGCTAGCCGTCCGGCTGCGTAATGTCCCCGCCCCGGAAACCAAACCCCGCCCACAGGTCGGATGGGCAATCCTGCGCACCATCCTTCCACTCTTCCTGCCCCTGATGGGACTGATCGCGGCGCGCGCGCTCATGCTCACAGCGCTCTCGACCTATCTACCGACGTACCTCACGGAGACAGGCAGTGCCATCTGGACCGCCGGAGCGGCGCTCACGCTGGTGGAGATTGCCGGAATCATCGGTGCTCTACTCGGTGGGCTGGCGAGTGATCGCTACGGTCGCAACCCCGTCCTCATCGTGACCATGACTGCCTCGACCATCTTCTTGCTTCTCTTCCTGCACCTCTCAGGTCTGATGCAACTGGGTGCGCTCCTGCTGGCAGGCTTCTTTTCCCTTTCCATCGCTCCGGTCATCATGGCTATCGTGCAGGAAACCTATCCAGACCAGCGCTCGCTTGCCAATGGCGTATACATGGCCATGAGTTTTCTCATACGATCTGCAGCGACTATCCTGCTCGGCCTTCTGGGTGATATGGTTGGGTTGTACTGGGCATTCATGCTCAGCGCTGCGGTAATGGTCTTTGGGCTTCCCCTCATCCGGCGTCTGCCAACCCCTCCCATGACGGAAAGCTGATCGCAAGGTCTTCTTTAGCCGCTGATTACGGAAAAAAAACGCCTTCCTGCTACAGTTGAAGAACAAGAGTAAGGGGATGTGATGATGCTAGAGAGCAAACTGGCAGATTTCCTGTACACAGGGGACGCATTTGTCGACAAATTGCAGCGTGGAATTCAAGCCGCCAAGCAGGAGCGCTACGAAGAAGCACGGCAGCTCTTCGTTGACGTGCTGCGAGGCGAGCCCAACAACGTCACGGCATGGTTATGGCTTGCGGTATGTATGCCTGACCGCTACCGAAGAATAGAATGCTTGCAGAGTGCGCACGAGATCCAGCCAGACAACCCGCGCATCTGCAATGCCCTTGAACGCATGCGCAAGAATGGAAGCTCAACACCCCCGTTCAGCCAGGGGACGATGTATTCGTTGATGACCTGATACAAACCACGTGTGAGACGTGCATGAAAAGACCCATCTGTAGATGGGTCTTTTCACTACCAGCCGCTCATGTTGAACATATCCCGTAGGAGTAATTCCCGTTCCCATGTCACCATCGGTCTCGGGCGAGCATAGTCCTCCAGCGTAGCCGTCAGGAGTTCGAGGCTGATGACACGTCCGTCGTAAATGACATAGCGGTCAATCAATTCCCGTCGCAGTTCCTCGGATTGCATCTGGTCGAAAAATAAGTTTCCCAGACCAAAGTGGATGAAGCCATCCCCATAGAACTCGAACCCGAGTGGTTGATGGGCCTGGCTTCCACTCACAATCGCCGCTCCGGCATCGACGACAGCCCGCGCGGCTTCCCGGAAAGCATAGGAAATGGTCGAGTTTTCGTACCACTGGAATGTGAATATCGGGATGACCCCGGCTGCTCTCGCTGCCGCAATCTGGGGAAGAAGAACGTCGTAATCACATGGCGCTGCACCGGGAGAATCCTCGTCGGCCCATGCAGATTCAGGGCCAGCCCGGTTGCAGCCCAGGAACAGGAAGTGGTTGCCATTATGCTCTACGAGAACCCCCTGCTGCGCCTCCATGATGGTATGACCACCGCCAAATGTCACCACACCCATTTCCTCGTACAGTTCGAGGGAATACAAGAAGGCTTCCTCACCCCAATCCATGTTGTGGTTCCCGGTCAACTCAATCACATCGGCACCAATGAGCTCAAGCAGGCCGAAATTCTCGGGGGCACTGCAGAATCGCAGGTCAATTTGAAGCGGGTCCGGCGTGGGGCAATTCTCTAAAAAAGAGACTTCATTGCTGATATGAAGAATGTCCGCCTCCTGCAGCCAGGGGAGAATGTCACGCGCGGGGTAGCTCACACCATACTGCATCATGCGTGCCGCTGTTGTTCTGGCCATCGCCGTGGTTCCGGTCATGGTGAGGACGGTAAGTTTCTGCGATTCTCGGTTAATAGCAGGCCAATTCAACATGCCCTCAATGCGTCGAACGGCATCCCCCGGTCCACTGAGGCCGTACACCACCACAAGCGGGTATTCTGCGGGATCGAAATCGCTGTGGATGGGTGAGTTCTCGTCAATGGACAGCACCTTCCAGCGAAGATCCAGTTCTTCGAACGGTACGATTGCCATGGCCGCGCTCGAATACCAGAGTTCTTCAGGGTCGACGGCATCAGCTTGCACCGTCACCCCTTCCGTGGAAGGGATGCCGAGTATGGATTCGATCGCCGCTTCCGTACTCTCACTCATATAGATTTCTGTGTAGCCCTGCCCCGTCGACCAGATCGCCTGCAGGTCATCGCTGTCGATGGAATCCCGAGTGCGCGGGAAGGGCTCAACCACCGCATAGACCCATACTGCAAGCGGTACATCTCCACCCGCCTCGAGCCTGACTTCAGCGTCGACTTCGTCTTCCACAATCACCACACCTTCAAGGGTGCTTAACAATTCGGCAATCACGCGAAGCGCATCCGGGATCTCCGGTGCAATCCAGAATGAGATGTCCCCATCAATGGTCTCTGGTTCTTCCACAACGGGTTCGTCCTCGGGTGTCGATTGGATCGATTCGGGGAAGGGCTCATCAAGAGGGATTGTTGTAGGAAAACCAATCTGCAGGGGGACACGTGCACACCCGGAGATCAGTGTCGTGAGGAGAAGAAGTTGAAGGAGCGTCCTTATCTTCATCATGCTCTACTATGAATCCCCAACAGATGAAGGCTGGAGGACCATCCCATCAGGCAAGTCCGTCAGCAGAACCGGGAAAGACATCTCGTTGCGAGAAACCGAACGTCAACTGCCGCTCCCAAGCCGCCCTATTTGACGCAGCATGGTCATCAGGCTCATGCCAAGGCGGACGCCGTCTGAAGCCGCCAGTTTAGGACGTCGACCTTCTTCTTCGGCATTCCGGATGATGAGATGGGCAGCAAGGAGGCCAGCAACCGCGCCGATCAACCCGCCAGCGAGAAGGAAGGTGCGTTTCCATGATGTATCCGATGTATCCATGTCGCCTTTCTTTCTTAGCTGAGGAACAGCTCCCGGATGATACGTCCTACGGCTTGCAAGGAGGCGGAAAATCCTTTCAACACCCTGAAGGGTTTGATGAGGATGTCGGCTACGTTGTTCACGATCTGTGCTACGCGCTGGAGTAACTGATTCGCAGCATGCGCAACACCGGGCACCCATCCCGTCAGCCAGCTAACGCCGGCAGCAAGCAGAAAGACCATGACCGCTGCGAGAACCCCGAGGAGCAACAGTGGTGCAAGCAGAAAGATCGCAGCCGCATCAGCCCAAATCCGCAATCCGCCGGCACCACCAGAAGAAATGGCTGCTCCAGCCGCCACAGCCAGGATAACTGCAATGAGGAATGGCGTGTAGAAACCCCGCCACATCAGGCGGCGGGAACCTGCCGAAATGGGACGTTTGGTGATGGTTGGAGATGGCGATGTTCTTTCTTCATCCACGCGGGTATTGTAGCACGAGCGCCCTCCCGATGACAGCAGACGCCTTCCTGCATCGCCTGATTCACGATAGAATGTCGTTGTCAGTAAGGAGGACATCATGGCAAGTTTTCCCGGCAAAGGCACCGTTGCCGTCGTTAAGACCAGCCCGGAAACCGTACTGGAGGATTACGCAAGACTATATGACCTGGTCGGCTTGGAGCAAGCCCTACCCAGGGGGAACACCGTCGGTCTGAAAATCAATATTTCCTGGCAGACCTGGTACCCTGCCTGTTCGACTACACCGTGGCAGCTTGAGGGTTCCATCCTCAGTCTCAAGGATCACGGTTACGACGACCTGGTTGGAGTGCACAACGACACGGTCGTTGTGGACACCAGCGTCGGTGAAGCAAACAACAAACACAGGTTCGTCACGGACAAGTACAACGTGCCCTGCATTTACCTCTACGAAGAAGATTTTGAGTGGTTTGAATACAAGGCCAAACGCCCATTCCTGGTGCTGGACAAGGTCTATCCCGACGGCGTGTTTATTCCCAAAGCCCTCGTTGGCCTCAGCATGGTCCAGCTTCCCACGGTGAAAACCCATGTGTTCACCACCATCACCGGTGCCATGAAGAACGCCTTCGGCGGCCTGCTTCACCGCAACCGCCACTGGACGCACTCGGTGATTCACGACACTGTCGTGGACCTGCTCATGATCCAGCAGGAAATCCACCCCGGCTTGCTTGCCGTCATGGACGGCACCTTCGCCGGTGATGGCCCGGGCCCGCGCGCCATGCGCTGGCATGAGAAAAACATCCTGCTGGCGTCGACGGATCAGGTTGCCATTGACGCGGTTTCCGCCAGGCTGCAGGGCTTCGACCCGATGTCGCTGCGCTTCATCCGCCACGCTCATGAACTCGATCTCGGTGTCGGCGATCCCAATGAAATCAAGATTATGGGCTACGACATCGAGCAGGAAGAACCGTGGAACTTTGTAAGGGAAGATACCTTCGCAAGCCGCGGACAACACATGATCTATCACGGCTGGCTGAAACCGTTCGAAAAACTGCTGCTCCAGACACCGCTCGTGCCCTGGTCATACTTCGCGAGCAACTTCTACCACAACGTGTACTGGTACCCCTTTGTGGGTCGCAAGCGGGTGGAAGAAGCGCTCAAGAATCGGTGGGGTAAGCTGTTCAGGGAGTATGGGGACGGCGAAGTGGTGATGCCGGGTATGGAGCCGAAGACGGTTCTACAGGCAGTTGCCGGGCTCGTTATCGCAGCCGCAGCCGTGATTGCCGCCATCATCCTGCTCTAACCCATGAACGATCTCCGTCGCAAGCTGGCCGCCGGCCTCGTGCTTGGATTCATTGTCCTGCTCGGATTGGCGCTGCTGGGCGACATACGCCAGGTGGTCTCCCACCTGGTTTCGTTTAAGTGGGCGCTGCTCCCGTTGATCCTGGGTGGCACACTCTTTAACTATGTCCTGCGCTTTTTCAAGTGGCACTATTACCTCGGGTTGATCGGCGCTGAGGATATTTCTCTTAAGGAAAGCGCTCGTCTTTTTGTTGCCGGTTTTCCGCTGGCTTTCACACCGGGTAAGGTCGGGGAAGCGCTTAAAGGAGTGTGGATCCACCGTGTCAGCGGCGTACCGGTCGCACGCGGCATTCCCGTGGTCATCGCGGAACGCATCAGCGATGGCATCGCCGTGCTGGCTCTCTCCACATTCGGCGTCATCGCCTACCCGCAGTACTGGCCCGCCTTCGCCGCCGTCGTCGGCTTGCTGCTGGCCGGCCTTATCATCATCCAGATCCGGCCGCTTGCGCTTTGGCTGGTCGACCTGGCCGGCCGGCTGCCCCTCCTGAAACGAATCGCCCCCTCGCTGCACGAATTCTACGAGAGCACCTATCTCCTCTTTCGCCCTCTGCCCACATTAATCGCAGTAGTCCTGGGCGCCGTGGCGTGGACGGGTGAGGGCTTCGCGATGTACCTTGTGCTGCGCGGGCTGGGAGTCTCGGGCGGGTTGGAGACTTTTTCCATCGCCGTGTTCACACTTTCCTTCTCCACGGTGCTAGGGGCGGTCTCCGCGCTTCCCGGCGGATTCGGCGCTGCAGAAGCCAGTATTGCCGGAATGCTGCGGCTTCTGCTCGGGATCTCCTTCAGCATCGCCTCGACGGCAACGCTCCTCATCCGCTTCTGTACGCTCTGGTTTGGCGTCAGTCTCGGCCTGGTGGTATGGGCGTTCTCGCGCGACCTGCTCTTCCTCGAAGCTGCGGAGGACGAAGGCACGATCCCGTGATGGGAGTACAATACAGTCACACCTGCTCGGAATCGACAATGAGGAAGACTCCGTGACACCCACCATTCTGGTCACTGCCGCCTACATCGCTGCCCAGATGCTGGCGGACATTGCCAGCCTGAAAATCGTCGCCGTAGCCGGGTTCTCCATGGACGCTGGCACACTCATCTATCCCATCACCTTCACCCTGCGCGACATGGTGCACAAAGTCGCAGGGAAGCGCGGAGCGCGTGTAGTCATCCTGACCGCCGCCGCAATCAACATCGCGATGGCAGGTTACTTCTGGCTGGTCAGCCGCCTGCCCTACGATCCCGCTGCCGGCCCCCAGCCGGACTGGGATTCCGTACTCGCTCCGGTATGGCGCATCGTGCTGGCGTCGATCCTGGCCGAGGTCATTGCCGAACTCATTGATACTGAGATGTACCAGCTATGGGTCAGCCGCGTGACCGAACGCTACCAGTGGATGCGCGTCCTGGTGAGCAACGCGGTGAGTGTGCCTGTGGACAGCCTCATTTTCGTGTGGGCGGCGTTCGGCGGAGCGTTCCCTCCCGCAGCGGTATGGTCCATCTTCTGGGCGAACGTGCTGTTGAAGGGCGCCGTAACCGTTCTCAGCCTCCCCACCATCTACCTCGTTAAAGAAAAGAACCCGGCCTGAGCCGGGCTCCTGATGGGCTCCATCGTTGAAGCTACTTTACTTCCCGGAGATGGGGAAAGAGGATGACTTCGCGGATAGTGGAGTTGTCGGTAAATAACATCACCAGGCGGTCCACACCAATACCAAATCCACCAGCCGGCGGCATGCCATAGCGCTGCGCGCGCAGGTAGTCTTCATCCATCGGGTGGCGCTCCTCATCGTCTGCATCATAGTCCCGCCCCATTTCGAGGAATCGGTTCTCCTGTTCGATGGGGTCATTTAACTCGGAGAACGCGTTGCACAGTTCCATGCCCCCCACAAAGCCCTCAAATCGCTCCACGGTGTCCGGGTCATCCGGCTTGTTCTTCGCCAGCGGCGAGATGTCGCGCGGGTAGTCGTAGAGGAACGTGGGCTGGATGAGGTCCGGCTCGACGTCCGTCCCCAGCAGCGAGTCAATCAGTTTGCCTCGCGTCGACGTTTTGGACGGCGTATGGCCTTTGGCTTGCATGGCTTTGCGAAGTGAGTCCGCGTCGGGATAATCCGTGATGTCAATCCCGGCATGGTCAATGATGGCCTGCCGCAGGTCAATCCGTTTCCACGGTGGTGTGAGATCGATCTCTTGCCCTTTGAACGAAACCTTCATTGAACCGATCGCTTTCTGCGCGACAAAGGCAATCATCTTCTCTGTCAGATCCATGATGTCCATGTAATCTGCGTATGCCATATAGAACTCGAGCTGGGTGAACTCCGGATTGTGCTTGTAGGAAACACCCTCGTTGCGGAAGTCACGCCCAATCTCGTAGACACGCTCGAATCCGCCCACGAGCAGCCGCTTGAGATAGAGTTCGAACGAGATGCGAAGATAGAGATCCTGATGGAGTTGATTGTGATGCGTCTCAAAAGGCTTCGCCGCTGCGCCGCCATAGATGGGCTGCAGGATGGGCGTTTCAACCTCGATAAACCCGCGCGCGTCCAGGAACTCCTGCAGCGCGCGGATGGTGCGGGTACGGATTCGAAATACCTCACGCACGTCTTCATTGACCGCCAGATCGGCGTAGCGCTGGCGGTAGCGGATTTCGGGATCAGCGAAGGCGCTGTGTACCACGACCTCGCCGTCAACTTCTTCTTCCTTGGCCGCAGGCAGCGGGGATAGCGCCTTGGCAAGCATGTGGAATGCACGCACCTTCAATGTGGCTTCACCCGTACGCGTTCGGAACATCTCGCCTTCCGCCTGGATGAAATCGCCCAGATCGTAGGTCTCTTTGAAAAGAGTGAGTCGCTCCTCGCCAATGTCGTTCAAGCGGAAGAAGAGCTGCAAGCGCCCGTCACCATCCTCGATGTGTGCGAACACAACCTTGCCCATGCTCCGGATCGAGCGCAAACGTCCTGCGACGACCGCTTCGACACCCTCGGCATCACCCGCCGCTTCAAACGCAGCGATGGCTTCCTTTGAGGTGTGCGTACGCCCCACGCGTGCAGGGAAAATCTCTTCACCGGCTTCCCGAAGCGTCTTCATTTTTTCGAGTCGCACCTGTTCCAGTTCACTTAACGCCATGTTGATCGCTTTCCTTCGCATTATCGGTCCCGCACTGCCTCACAAGGTAGAGTGTACACGAAAAAAGCGCCCCGCACGGAGACCGTGCAGGGCGCCATCTTTCCTGTCAGGATTACTTGATTTCCACAATGTGGAATTCAATGGTCCCTGCCGGTGCGGCAATCTCCACCAGGTCACCTATCTTCTGGTTCAGGAGCGCTTGCCCGAGCGGTGACTCGTTGGAAATCAACCCCTGTTTGGGGTCCGCTTCCGCAACGCCGACGATGGTGTAGCTCTCCCGTGTGCGGCGGCCTTTCTCCCGCACCACAACCGTGTTGCCAATCTGCACCACGTCGCCAGGGGCTTTCTCTTCAATCAAGATAGCCCGCGCGAGGTTTCGCTCCAGTTCGAGTATTTTACCCTCGACAAAGGCTTGCTCGTTTTTCGCCGCTTCATACTCGGCGTTATCGATGAGTTCGCCGCCCTCCATCGCTTCTCGCAAGCGCGTGGCGACTTCCACCCGCCGTACTTTGCGCAGGTGCTCCAGTTCTTCCTCGAGCTTTTCGATACCTTCTTTGGTGAGATAGACGGGCCCTGATGCCATGCTCCACCCCATAAAAAACGTCCAGCCTCGGCTGGTCTCAGAGATAAAAAGGAACTGAGCACGAAGTCTCAGCTCGTTTGCGTCAATCGCAGGCGATAATAGCACAAACCCTGCGCTCTGTCCAGAAGCGCCGCAAGTTATCCGATCATCCGGACATCACGGGCTGGAATGATGCAGACGTAATCCCCCGGCTTTCTCATGATAGTCGCGGAAGGCGGCTTCCATCGCAGCCGGCGAGGACCAGAACGTAGACACCTGGGACGTGTAGCACAGCGCTCCCTGGACCCAATCCCGGATTTCCAGTGGGGTCAGTTGAATCGCTTCCACCCTGCCACCCGGCATCGCCGTCCCCTGCGGCAAACGGGCACCCTGTCCGGCGTAGGGGTAGTCCGGGTAGTAGATGGCGTTACGCAGCCTTTCCCCAGCCTTGCGCACGAGGATATGGTCGACATGACCACCCAGGCCGAGCGGCACATAGAGCACCGCATCGGAGTCAATGTGCACATCCAACCAGGCGGCAAGCCCTGCAACGAGGCGTTCTTCCTGCTGGCAGAGCCCGCCGAAAATCGCCGCTTCGTCGGGGTAGTAAGGGGTGCCCTCCTCATCGAGCCGGTACACAGCATCGGGGATGGTTCCGTGGATGGGTTCGGCGCCAAGTGCGGCACAGGCAGCGATGTCTTCCTGACGACGATGGGCGACGGGGTCGCGGTCCAGCTTCCAACGTGCATGCAGCTCGCGGGCAAACGTAGAAAGCGGGCCGGGCGGATCGCCGGCGCAGACCGTGATGACGAGCACGGCATCGCCCTGCCCCACCTGACGGCTGATCAACCCGCCGCAGGAATACACGGCATCATCGAGGTGCGGAGAGAGGTAGACCCTGATCATGCCCCTTATTATAGCGAGAATGACGAGCTCCGCCGCCCTGTCCGGTGGATGGCGAGCACACGCTCACGTTACTCTGCAGGAAACTGTTCCGGCTCTGGTGTCCGGGGAACCAGAAGCAGCTCCGTCTCCCACTCACACTCATATTCGCCTTCCGGGTCGATGTAGCTTGAAGAGCCATATCCATGAACCTGTGACCCATCCGCCACCGGGTCCAACTCGACGGAAGACGAATAGATGCCGCCATTGCTCGTAAAACCCGTGTTCGTGCCGAAGAGATTGCCGTTATCGCCCATCTCGCCAGCAAATCCACAGGCTTCAACGGGATCGCAGTCAAAGCCCTCGCCAAATTCCATCATGAAGCTATTCCCCACCTGCTCGATGAGCACATCCCCGGTCTGTGTACGCATCGGCAAGCAGGGACCAGACACGAGGCTTCCCGAGAGTGTTCCGGTCCAGTATCCGGTGAGATTATATTCCTATCCTCCGGCTGCGTCAGCTTCATCGGCTTCAGCACCGGCATCCATGATCGTGCTGCCCAGATGTGCACATGATGTCAGCAGGATGAGCATCGCGAACATCATCAGTACCCGTTTTCGCCTTCTCATGGCTCTCGCCTCCTTGCATTGCCTTTCGGGAGAGGGTTGTCCGCGCAAACCTGAGCAACGCCATCGCGGAAATGGCGCAAGGATCGACCCGATCTAGGCCAACGTTCTACCTGCACAAGTTCATGACAGAAAAGCGATGACCTGCGTGAACCGTCCAACAAGGGGAAAAAGGGATGGTATTGCCATGAGGTCGTAACGTGAGGTAAAGCCCCGTCATCAGCATATATCGAACGAGCGGAACCTTCAAGTCCGTTACGCAGGGGAGGACACGTATACCAGCGATATGCTACAGTACATGCAGGGGGAACCCCGTCCCCTCCAACGATGAGAGGAGCCAGGCCATGTCCATCGCCAAGATTTCCGAGATCAGCGCCACCTCCACGAAGAGCTTCGACGACGCCATCCGTCATGGCATCGAGCGGGCGAGCAAGACCCTGCGCAACGTCCAGCGTGTGTGGATCAAGGAGCAGCACGTCCGCGTGGAGAACGGCGAGCCATCTGAATACCAGGTGAACATGATGGTGACGTTCATCCTCGACGACTGAGCGCTCCGGTAAAAAGCTGAAACGACCTCGCCATGCCGCAGCGGCGTTGACGCATCCCGTCCGGGGATGTTACAATCTCCCCTGCCTGCGCCGTTAGCTCAATTGGCAGAGCAGAGGCCTTTTAAGCCTAAGGTTCAGGGTTCGAGTCCCTGACGGCGTACACACCCCGTCCATTCCGGACGGGGTTTTTCTATCCTCCGGCGCATGCCCCGTCAAAGAGAAAGGCGCCCTTGCGGGCGCCTTTCGTCGTTGCGTTGTTCGTGACCGTGCAGCCGCTAGTCCAGCAGCTCCATGGGCACGTTGCCGCCGTTCTCGGCCAGTTTCTGCAGTACCGTCTTGTGCAGCCAGGTGTTCATCTTGACCGACTCGCCCATGAATTCTTCCGGGCAGCCCAGTTCGTTGGCGAGCTCGACGCGGGCATCATAGCTGTGGTCAATTCCTAGCAGGAACAGCAGGTCGGCGATGGAGGTCTTCCAGTTCGATTCCATCGGCTGCTCCGCCGCCAGCTTCTCCAGCTTGGCGACGACGTCGACCATGGGGATTTCCTTGTTCTCACGCACCTCGCGGATGCGGGTCAGGCGGCGCACTGCGGCTGCCTGTGCCTGATCCAGCGACTGGCGCACGATCGGCTTTGTCGTCTCTTCTTCTTCCTTCTTGTCAAAACCGAGTTTACTTAAAATCTTGCTGAACATTCCCATTGGTATCCCTCTCTTGGTATGGGGTGGATAAGTGGCTGCATATGCAGGCCGCTTATGTTGTATCACACAACCCTGTAGATAGGAATGAGAACGAGGGTTCATCCAGCCCCCGATCCACGCCATCATCCTCCCGCGCGCGCATGTGCTATACTCTTCGCCATCATCTCACATCTCTGGAGACGCTTGTGCCGCTTGCATCCAACCTGCCCCGCACTTTCCGCCAACTCAGCCTTACGGCCATCACCCTGCTGCTCGCCGCATGCGCCGGCGCACAGGCTGCCACATCTCAACCCGGTGCGACTCCTACCGAGACAGCCATCAACACCACACCAACACAGGCTCCAATCAACGACACCGCTGAGCCAATGCCTGCCACGTCCGAACCTGCAGCTACTCCCACCGCTACGCCCGGGCCGGACGACTGGACATCGGCGCCCGTGATACCCGTCATCAGCGCCAACGCACTCGCCATCTACGAACACGGGCTCGAACTCGGTAACGATCCCCGCGTGTTCTCCAAGCTGGGCGACTGCGAGACCTTCACCACGTGGTTCCTCACCCCCTTTGACCAGCAGCCGCAGACCTACGATCTCGGTCCCTATTCCCATCTCACTGCCGTCATCGAGTACTACTCCGGCTCCTTCGAGCGTCCCAGCATGGCGGCGCGCCCCGGTTTCAACGCTTCCTCCGTGTTCGCCCCCCTCTGGGCAGATCCCGAACGCTGCGAGAGCGGCGAGACGCCCATCGAGTGCGAGTTCCGCCGCAACCACCCGTCCGTCGTGCTCATCATGTTCGGAACCAACGACCGCTGGCATCTGGATGAGTTTGAAGCGCAGATGCGGCGCATGATCGAGTACGCCATCGAGCATGGCGTGGTGCCCATCCTCAGCACCAAAGCCGACAATCTTGAGGGTGACGAGAGCATCAATCGCACCATCTACGCCCTCGCCCTGGAATACGACATCCCGCTGTGGAACTTCTGGCGCGCCGTCCAGCCGCTGCCGAATCACGGCCTGGATCCCGACGGAGCCCATCTCACCTTCGGCGCCAACCGCTTCGGCGATGACGACGCGATGCAGGCTGCCTGGCCGGTACGCAACCTCACCGCCCTGCAGGTGCTGGACGCGATCCTCAACGCCACAGAAGACGGCTGATCCTCCCACACCATCTCCGCTGGCCCGCCTCTTGCAACTCTTCAATGACAGGACCAGGAAAGGAGGCAGCCATGAATCACGTCATGTTCAAGGGTTCACGCCGGGGAGAACTGGGACGCCGCCTCGCCGACCGCCAGCGCCAGCCGGACTGGCATTTCGGACCTCGCCATAACAACAGCCATGCCCGCAGCGACCCCCATCTGCTCGTGAAACGCCTGCGCAATCAGGTGGCTGGCGCAGCCAAGTAGTCGGCGGCACGCCGGTTGACTCAACTCCCCGAATCCCGTACAGTCATCCTGACCGACTCGTGAGGGGATGTATGCGCGCGCGACACATGCTTATTCTGCTGTTGATCCTCGTCCTTGCCACCGCCGCAGCCTGCTCCTCCCCTTCCCCCGCTGAACCGCTGGATCCGGAGAACGGCGCATTGGACCCCATCGACCTGTCCGGAGATGACGAGACCGATCCCGGCGAAGAGGATACTGGGGAATTTGACGAGATCGACTTATCCATGGGCTGTCCCGATGAACCCACCTACTTCAGCCTGGACCTTACCTACCTGTACCACGTGGACGATGCGAAGGGCTACCTCGAGGAACGCACCGCTGAAGGGGCTTCGGTTCAGGTGCAAATCAGTTCGACAGTCTCAGGAAGCAACAGAGACCCTATTGATGTCATCATCGAAGGACAGTCAGGGGACTGCCCTATCACGGGCGAAGCCGGTTTGAATATCCAGGTGACGGGAACCTGCTCGATGGGCGTGGCGTCACTCACGATCAGTGAAGAGTACGAAAACTACCGCCGCTCAGTCGAGTGCCCCGGCCAGGATCCCATCGTCTTCACCGATTCCGTGATCCCCTTCCCCGGCTTTATCGGCGATTTTAATATCAGCATGAACGGAGACACACAGGGTGTGCGCCAGGTGCTCGATCAGTTCATCCTGATTTATGAATACACACTCCGCCCGGAAGAGGTCGTCCCGATCCCGACCCCGGAGTAAATTCCTTTTCACCGTTAAACAAAAACAGCGGGCAGGTCTGTGACCTGCCCGCTGGGGTTTTCTTCCACTCAGCTTTCCGATTCCTCATCCGCTGCTTCGGCACCGCCAGCTTCCTCGGGAGGCTCTTCGGCCGCTGCATCAATCATCACCGGCTTTCCTTCACTCTCAAGCGGCATGACGATGGCCATCACCAGGTAGAGGATGGGGACACCCATCCGGGCGAACAGGGTCAGACCGACGGCTCCCAGACGCACCAGGGTGGGATCAATATCAAAGTACTCACCGATACCACCACAAACGCCGGCGATCATACTGTCTGAACGTGAACGATAGAGTTTTTTCATGGCATCAACCTTCCCGGATTAGAGAAGCCCTGCGATGAGCAGGAACGGAAGCGCCAGCAGGAAAAGCGGTATTCCAATCACCACAATCGAGATGACCAGGCCAACAACCGCCAGGATCGGGACGACGATGACCAGAATCGGGATGGCGATGATGAGGCCCACCAGATTGAGGATCAAGCCAATGATGGCGCCGATGACATGAAACGGCCACAGTAATAGGTTCAACATGATTTCCTCCACTTCAGCAGTCCTGCGTCGGCACGTCCGGCACGGACGGCTGCTTGTTTCTCGTTGTTCAATCTCACTCACCTATACGCAGGTCGGCTCATTTGGTTGCAGTCTTCCTGCGGGGTCGATGATCGTATCCGCCAGCCATCTAGAAGATGATGGCAGCGAGGAAAAAGAACATCAGCATCATGCTGAAGAGGAAAAAGCAGCCCAGCCCGCGGAACGGACGGTAGATGTACGGACGAAATACCGGGCGGAAGGGCCCATAAAACGGGCGGATGTACGGACGGTAGTGCCGCATTCCTCTTCGATAGTACCTTCGACGGTAAAACATCGTTTTCACCTCACAGTCTCATCCTAAGACAGACGGCGCGCATCTCCCATACCGCAGGCTGACCGAGGGCTGACAGCTTGAACAAGCCGGTGTCAGTCGATACGGGATACCGGGATTCTGATCAATCAAGGACAGCGACAGGGAATGAAACGACGCGCGGATATCGAGTGGAGGATTACGAGGTACCGCTGGATTCGTGCTGCATGAAGAGCCAGACGATCCCTGCTCCGGATATGAGCCCGGCGACAGCCCCGAAGATCGTCGATGCGCGCCAATCCAGACCCGGGACGTCGAGCCACATTCGGACGAGCATGCTAATCGTGCTTGCGACAGCATAACCCAGTGCGGAAAATAGCGGCCAGGCCAATCGATTCTGGGGCTGGGGACGGAAAAGAAATGCCTGCGCCAATCCTATGACAGCGCCGTCAACCGCCCACAGGAGCGCGTTGGATCCAAAGCCGAGGGGCGCATCCGGCGAGAGGTTGAGAAACTGCAGGAAAAGTAAACCGGCCAACGAACCGAAAAAGCCGGCGATGTACGTCACAAGAACCCAGATGCCGCTTCCCTGCACATGTTTTCTGATCGGAATCCACTGGATCGTGCCGACCACAGCCAGTCCAAGCATGGCATTCAATTCGGGCAGGGCGGTAATGAGGATGGCGGATAGTCCCCAACCCACAGCCGTTCCTGTCATCCAGCCCAGCCAGAGCAGCAGCCATTTACGCATGAATCCTGCCTCCTCAACCAGCATGGATCATTAACCCATACTCCATAGGACCACGTCAAGCGTTCCGGGGGAGATGGCGGTGAACCGGCATCCTTTCCCATATCAAAAGCAGTTCGAGTACAATGCCAGTATGCCCACACGTGTCGGTCACTTCAACCTGCTTGCACCCATTTACGACCGGGTCATCTCGACACCAGATCCAGCCCGTTTGAAAGAAGCGGCTGACCTCCCTGTTGCGGGAAGGCTGCTTGATGCCGGCGGCGGTACCGGGCGCATCGCCAAGTTGCTGACGGGAAGCGCGGACCAGATTGTACTGGCGGACGCCTCGAGACAGATGCTCACCCAGGCGCAAACCCTCAATCTGGAAGGCACCACCTGCTTCACGCAAGCCCTTCCCTTTCCCAACGGCACATTCCAGCGCATCATCACCGTGGATGCATACCATCATCTGAGCCATCAGAAGGAAAGCCTGAAGGAGTTTTGCCGGGTTCTCGCCCCGGGAGGACGACTTGTGATTGAAGAGCCCGACATCACCCTCTTCCCCGTGAAGGTGCTGGCACTGGCAGAGAAGCTCGCCCTGATGCAGAGTCATTTTGACACGGCCGAAACGATCGCGGACTCCCTGGAGAGACTGGGAGCCCGCGTACAGATCGAACGTGAGGGGCACAACGTGTGGGTTATCGCCGATAAACCGGCTGCTTAATCCCAGTACCAGCCGCAGTACTGCTCCCCCCCATCCCATCGCACAATCCATCCTGAATCGCCGTGGATGACCTCATAGCCTTCCAGTTCATCCTCGATCGATCCCAGCGCAGCAGTTGCCTGGATGCGGCTGAGATGAGTCGAAGGCCATCCGCTTTCGTCCTGTTGCACTGCAATGCGCGTTCGCTGGCAGGCGAGGTTGGCAAGCATGGCTTCCTGTTCATCGCCGCGAACTGAGTCAAGCACATCCACCATGGCTGGAACCGCGTCGAAGGACAACTCCAGAAAATAGCTGGTATCCAGTTTGCCCGCATCGAGGTAGCGCGTGTGATTCTGGCGCACGATGCGAGCATCCACATTGATGGCGTTCAGAGTCAGGATAAAGCCGGAAGCGACCGCCGCCGCCAGCAAAACCGTGTGCCTGGTCTGCTCCAGGATGAGCAGCACGAGGAACACCATCAGGGCAATCCCGAGCCATACGATGGCCACGTGTGTGTACAGTCGAAGCCGGGTGAATCCATACGCCTGCTCATACAGCATCAGCCGCTGGAATGCCGAAACCAGCATCACCGCCACTTCGCCCACCAGCAACACACATAGACCTTTGAACCATGTCCGCACGTTCTCCCATTTTCCCCATGCATTCAAAAGGGAAATCATCCCCAGGCTGAGGAAGGCTACTATCACCAGCTCGCTGAATCCGCGACGGGCATACTCGGCATACGTATAGCCGGCGGCAGTGATGTTGAGCTCCCCGCCAAAGAAATAGCGGACCTGTATCACCACAAACAGCAGGAACAGCGCGTTGACCGACACCAGCAGGATGAGGGTCTCGACCGTACCGATGAAGCGCGGGATGCGCCGGCGGACCCATGCGTCAGCGTCAACAGGTGGTTGATCGCGCAGCGCCGTCACCAGCGCACCGAGTGATAACACCAGCGCGGCAGCGATAAAGAGCAGATGATTCAGCGCTCGCCGCAGCCACTCTACATCAAACCAGTGCAGCAGATCCGTCATGACATCCGAGAAGACCAGATCCGCTGCCGAAAGCAGGCCGCCAAAAATGAGCAGCACCGGGATGGCGAGGAGCACGCCGCGCAGCACCGCCAGCATGGTGCTCCGTGTGCGGCTGTCCCCTGCCGCCCTCGAACTGACCGCGCCAAGTACACCCCACGGGCGGAATGCCATCTCCACCGGGATTGAGATCAACGACCAGAGCACACGCACCCAGCCGAACGAAAGCCATCCTCCCCCTCTGAAATCTCTGAGCCAGATGGCAAACAGCACCAGCACCGCCAGCACATTGAGTGAACGTGACAGGGGTTCCATGCGAACAGCAGCCAGCGCCGCATGCAGTGTGATGACCACAGGCAGAAGAAAGACTTTCTCCGGTAGAGCATCCTGCTGCCGGGCGGTGATGATCATCGCTGCGATGGACAGCACTGCCCAGATCGGGAACGAGATGCCGAGTCGTTCCCCATGGAAAAGGATGTCCACACTCACACCGAGTACGGCTGCAGCCAGCACCATCCACTGTGCCTGACGGGTTTCAAAGCCCTGTGCAACCACGGGGAGTTCCTCGTTGCTGATATCCATCGCTATCTCCTTCGTCCAGTGTAGGAAAGCATGCAATCGCTTGCTTTCCATTGTTCGATGCATGCTACGATAGCCGTTTGCGACTGCAATTCTCTCTCAAAAGCTCTCAGCATGCTCTCACATTGTTGTTTCTGGACGCCATTTCACGAGCATGGTATCATCTCTTCCGGAGAACACAATGAGTAAGAACAAAGCCAACAAACCCACGCAACGCCAGACACGAAAGATCCGCTTCCAGCAGGTCATGTTTGGCTTGATTGCCTTTATCATTATCGCCTCGTTCATTGCGAGTATGCTTACCTTCTAACGCAATTGACCGATTACCCGCGAATCCTGCCCCGCCCCCGGCGGGGTTTTCTGGTACAGGTTGCTCCGGCATACAAATTGCACATGATTCCGCACTGCTGGTGGTTCATCTGCATCCGGACAGCGGTACCTTTGTGGGATAAGCCGGGACCTTCACCGCAAGGTCGCTGTAAGGTAATCACCGGGGGTCCTATGCTATTCTGTTAGCGGTTGTTTGAACCGGCAACATGAGTGGGTAGGCTGAGCCCTCAAATCAGCCACATCATTCAAAAGAAGGAGGTGACTCAGTATGTTATTCGCACCGAAGGAAAAGGGACAAGGTCTGGTCGAGTACGCGTTGATCCTCGTTTTGGTCGCAGTTGTCGTCATCATCATCCTGGCGCTGCTCGGACCCGCGATCGGCAACGTGTTCAGCAACATCGTCAGCAACATCTAAACCTGACAGATTCTTGATCAAGAACCTATCCCGCAAAGAGTAGGAGCCCCGCCTGATGACGGGGCTCCTGACCGTTAACAAGACCTTGCTGATCGACGCATCAGCGCTTCGGGAAGCGCGTGAGCACCTCCGCTGCAGTCGGGATGACGGTGCGATCGCCAACCGCGAGGTCGGCGGGCGCCTTCCCGGCCTTTTCTGAGGCATGCTGGAACACTGCCACCGGGGTTCCGGGCTCTGAAGCCTTCTTGCTGAGACACGCCTGACCAAGCAGGTAACCTTCCTTATCGACCGCACAGGATGTCACAAAGCCAACGACCCGTGCGCGTTTGTCTACGACAGGGTCTCCGTAATGCGCCATGCGCACACCCTTTTCGGTGAAGCGGAAACGCACAACTTCGCGATCGCGAACAGCTTCCTGCTCCAGGAACGCCTTCCGTCCGATGAACCACGGCTTGTACGTCTTCACATATGCCGCAAACCCGGCCTCCCCGACGGAGAGAGCTTCCTCGCCAGCCATCTCATGACCATAGAGTGGAAGACCGGCTTCCGTGCGGAGGGAGTCGCGTGCGCCCAGCCCGACCGGCTTGATGCCAAATGGTTCCCCGACGTCAAGCAAGGTCGTCCAGAGCTTCACACTCTCATCGGGATGCACAAAGAGTTCGTAGGCGATGCGTTCGCCGGTATAGCCGGTCCGGCTGACGACGAGGTCAATCCCGCCGAACACACCCTCCATCACACCCGCCCAGGGCAGTGATTGGAGATGGTCAGCCGTCACATCATCGCAGCCCATGGCCAGCAGGATGTCGCGGCTTTTCGGACCCTGAAGGGCGATATCCACCCGCATGTCCTTGCCGGATGCGGGATCGCGCAGGTTGCGCAGCACACAATCAACGCCGTAGGTCTTCGCCCAGGGACGCTCCCGGTCCACACAGACCCGGCCGTCTTTCACGGCGTTCAGCCATGCCCAGTCCTTGTCGTCATTGGACGCGTTCACCACCACCAGGTACATCTCTGCACGGCGGCGGTAGACCATCAGGTCGTCGATGACATGCCCGTCCGGATCCAGGAACTGAGTGTAGAGGGACTCTCCGACAGCCAGAAGCGAAACGTCGTTCGTCACGACGGTGTCCAGGAAGGAACATGCGTTTGCTCCCTCAACCTGATACACGCCCATATGACTAACATCGAACAAACCTGCCGCCTGCCGCGTCGCGAGATGCTCCTCGACCACCGAGGTATACCAGACTGGCATATCCCATCCCGCAAAGGGGACCATCTTGGCGCCCATCTCGCGATGAGTCTCATTCAACGCGGTCTTGAGGGGAACTTCCGGTTCTTCTTCCGTCCACTCGAAATCCGGCAGCGGCTTGCCGCCGTCGGATGCCGCGCACAGGTCCCACGGCTTATCCTGCGCCGGCTCTCCGCCTTTCACGTCCGGAAGCGCATCGGAAGGACCAACCAGCCGTGTGGCGAATGGCCCGGGCGCCTTGCGTGCGAGATCGCCGGGATCGAGGTCGATATACCCATCGGAAAGATCCCGCAGCCAGGTGAGTATGCGTCCCGCTTTCTTCGAAGGAAACGTCAGTTGGAAGACGTGCTGATTCACACGTTTGAGGACCCCTTCGACCTTTTCGCCGCCAGCATGGATATGGACTGCGCTGGACGCCCCGTCCTTCATGACTTCGGGACGTGCGCACGTTACCCAGCGCAGCACCTGTCCGGTCTCTTCACCATCGAGCTCGATGGTCACGTAGGGCGAATCCGGCAAAGGATCATCGATGTAATAGAAATGGGGGTAACCACTCTTGGTCGGTTCGTAGTCGATCGCCAGGTGCTCCGCCAGATCGCGCACGCGGAGGCGGGCATCGTTGAGGGCATCGAAATCGACCTTCGCCCTCGACAGCGGTCGTCGGCGTCCGGGAAGGCTGTAAGGCTTACACGCCTTGAGGAGATCGGCCATGATGGTGGCGAGTTCCCTGGATTCCTTCTCCTTGAATCCCCGCTCGGTCACCCAGTGCATACCGAGACGGACGCCACTCGGTCGCAGTGCAGAGGTATCCCCGGGAATGGTATTGCGGTTGACCACGATGCCTGCGACATCCAGGATACGCGCCGCCATGTCGCCGGAAAGCGTTGTGCCATCCTCCCCCACCACCGACTTGCAGTCAATGTTGGTGAGATGGGTGTTGGTACCGCCATAGGCAATTCGGAAACCCTCTTTCTGCAGCGTCTCGGTGATGGCCAGACTGTTCTTCAACACCTGAGCTTGCAATTCGCGAAATTGATCTGTTTTCGCCAGCTTGAATGCCGTCGCTTGCGCAGCAATCGTGTTGATATGAGGGCCGCCCTGCTCGCCGGGGAAAACAGCCCGGTCGATCTTGCGGGCGAGGGCTTTGGACGTCGTCAGAATGGCTGCGCCGCGCGGGCCGCACATCGATTTATGCGTGGTAAAGGTAATCACATCGGCGATCCCGACAGGAGAATTGCACGTCCCCGCTGCGATCATCCCTGCAATATGTGCGATATCGGCCAGTAAATATGCACCGACCGAGTCAGCAATCTGCCGGAAGCGGCCCCAGTCCGGCCCCCAGGAATAGGAGGAGTAACCGGCGATAATCATCTTCGGCCGGGTTTCTTTCGCCAGCGCTTCCACGGCGTCGTAATCAATCTGCTCGGTTTCCGGATCGACGGTGTAATGCACGATGTTGTAATACTTCCCGGAGCGATTCACTTTGGAACCATGTGAGAGGTGACCGCCGTGAAGCAGGTTCATCCCCATGACTGTGTCGCCGAGTTCCACCAGAGCATGGTACACAGCGTTGTTGGCCGGGCCGCCTGAAAGCGCCTGGAGATTGACATAAATCTCGTCCGGTGAGACGCCATTGTGTGCGAACAGTTCCGCACAACGCCTGCGTGCCAGCGCTTCGACCATGTCTACGTATTCCACGCCCTTGTAGTAACGGGGATCGGAATAGCGACGGTAATCGCCGAGCATGCGTTCGGCGTCGAGGATTTCTTCCTCCGTTAACTGGCGTGTATTTTCCGATGGATATCCTTCTGCGTAGACGTTCTGATAAGCCGAGGCCAGCGCTTCGCGGACAGCATGGGAAGCGGAACTTTCAGAAGGGATGAGAATGATCCTGCGATACTGCCGCTCGGCTTCAAGCTGTGTCAAATGGTGAAGATCAGGGTCGAGGTCCTCAAGTGAACCCCTGAAGAGGAAGTCAGACATGAATATCTCCAGATGGTAGGTGGCGGTCAGCCATGTTTAGCGAACCAATGTCAGACAATCGCATTGTAGAGCGCAAGGCAGGTCAGGGTCAAGGAAGGTGGTCATGCCTTGCGGGCGTGCTTCATCCACATTACAGCAGGAAACAATCGCAAGGATTCCCAGGTTAGGTGCAGGATTCCTCTCAAGGCGTCGGCAGCTCGCCGCCATTGTGAACCCAGAGATGGAACACGGCATCGAGGTCACAAGAGCACGCGTCTGCAGCGTAGAGTTCCAGGTCATCTTCCCGGACGAAGCCGAAACGAGTATCCTGGAACAGCGTCTCAAGAAAGGCATCGAATGCGGTTCGTCCCATCTCCCAGCGCAGGGTTTCCAGGAACAACGCACCTTTATAGCCCATGGCGAGCGTGTAGGCAGCGGACGTTTCAAACGTAAGTGCACGCTGCCCGAGCGGCAGTGCAGGATTTCCATCACTGCGCAACTCCGCACGCAGATTGGTCAGGTAACCGGTTCCGGCGCCGATACCGAATCGGCTTTCGTCATAGAGCGACCGTGCGAAGTAGGTCAGTGACTCACTGACCCAGGCTTCCTCCACAACATCGCTGCCCAGCATGCCGGCGGTCCACTGCGTCACGACGGCAAGAAGCGCCTCATCCAGAACCGTGTTCGTCCCGACGGTCTCAAGCGGTGCAATCCCTGCGGCGGTCGCACCCCCGCCGGGCACATCCACCAGATCCAGTTCTGCATAGGGATAGGGAGTCCACGCTTCGCCAAGCAGCGAAACCATCGTTTCGGCTGCGCGTAGTATGGCATCAGCTTCCTCCTCATGTCCCGGAAGCATCCACGCCCGGAGGAGTACGTCGCCAGCGCTGCGCGTCACCTCGCTGAACTCTCCAACCGCCAGCGCTACGATTCGCACGGGACCAGAAACGGCATGGATGACTTGCTCATCGTCCTCGCGACTCTCCTCAACCACCGAGCCGGAGAGAACCACATCGAGGTCCGCAGGTGCCCGGATGACCATCTCCACCTGTGCGACGGGAGCAGACGCCATCATCCGGGCATAGGGCGACAGTGTCGTCTGCCAACCATCCTCGAAGCGAGGGATGAGCGGATACGGCGCGTCCATATAGAAGACGCCATCGCCCAGCGCCGCACTCATTGAAAAGGGAATACTGACATCCAGCATCGCGCCGGAAGAGAGCGCGTGCTCCAGCTCTACCGTGAAACTCGTCCCGTCTTCGGCCATCACCACGGGGAAGAGCGAGCCATCCACCATCGCCGGACCGGCTGTCATAACCGGTGCTGTCTGGTTTAGATTGGGGAGCAGGAGAAATGCCAGGGTATGGATCGCCTCGGATGAGGTATTGGTATAGCGCACACGCGCGACCCCCCGCAGGTTCATCCCTTCGCCGCCGGGAGTGAGTTCCATATCCAGGAAATAGCGCGTTGATTCTCCCGCTGCAGCTTCTTCAGCAAAGTCCGGGAGCAGTGCGCTGGACGGGTCACCTCCGGGTACATCGGGGGTTGGCGCCAGGGTGGGAAGCGGGGTCGGTTCAGGTGTGGGGGTATAGGCAGGTGAAAGGCGCTGGATGTCGCCTTCAGAAACCGATTCCTGGGCGTCCGGCGTTCCGGACACAGGTTGACAGCCAAGCAGCAACAGCGTGAGGCAGAACAGAAGCCATCGCTTCATCGCAACCTCAGATATGCGAAAGAGAAAACTCTGATCGGGACCATGGCGACCAACCCCGGGCCGATCGCGAACCATATCTCTCCCTTGCTCTCATGAATCGAGCCTTGCAAACACCTACATTCACAGGCATTCGCCATCCTCCACAGAAATTACGGTAGGATCAAGATCCCGCATCATCGATTGCAATCACATTGATCGCGCCCGATTCTGAGACGTAGAGCCGGCTCCCATCCTGGCTGATGACCATCGCCCAGGGATCTCCCGGAATGGCGGCAGCGATGCGGGTAACCTCCCCTTCAGGCGTGATGCGATACAAAATGTATTGCCCGTGAGGCACCAGATACACATCTCCGGTGGTGGGCGATGCAGCCATCGCCACAATCCCTCCCTGTAAGTCTGACAGATCTGCAATCTGGGTCCACCTGCCTTCAAAGTCCAGGAAGTACAGCGTGAGGGTCGTTGACGAGTAGACATAGAGACCCTCGTCCAGCGCAGGAGCGATGTGAAGTTCTCCCGTACCAAAGGAGCGGCCATCGAGATCCGCCGCCAGGACTTCAACCTCACCCGCGCCGGTGATGGCCACAATCTGAGCAGGCCTGGTAATCTCTCGCATCTCCACCGCGTATAGCACACCATCTGGTCCAAACACCATGCGCTGTACGGTCAGGTCTGCGTACGGCGAGTTAATGCCATCCGATTCGATGCGCGCAATTTCGAAACCAGCCCCAAGATACACCGCATCCGATTCATCGACGGCGACGCTTGCGATGTTCCCTGCACCGTATTCATGCAAGATGCTCACCGTGCCGTCAGGCATGATTCGCATCAACTGACCTGCGGAGGTATTCGCAACGTACAGCGTACCGCTCGAGTCGATGGACATGTCGTGTGGATCAAGTCCATGCGTGATGACGCGGTAGGAAAACGCAGGGTCAGACTCCCCGGGCGTAAGCGGAGAGAGATAGATCAGCGAAGAAGAATAGCTTCCGACCCAGATGCCGCCCTCGTCATCGATGGCTATCGCGCCGGCGGTCCCCCAGTCAATCCGTCCTCCGGGATAGGTTCCCCCGTCTACCTGAAACGATTTTTCCTCGCCCTCCGGAGAAAACTGATACAGACGCTGGATTCCTCGCACCCAGAGATCGCCCTCGAGATCGATCGCCAGAAAGCATTGATCAAAACCGCAGACATCCGACGCAAAGACCTCAACCTCGCCAGTTTCGACATCGACGCGCAGCACCTCTCCTTCACTCTGCCGGGTCAGGTAGAGGGTTCCATCCAGACCAAACACCATGTGCTCAGCCCGCGGAACGCCAGCGGCGATCGTCACGGGGCTTCCTTCCGGGTTCCACCGGTACACTTTGCCATACTCCATGTCGGTGTAGTACAACTCGTCCGTTGGTGAAATCGCGATGCCGCCGACCTGAATGTCAAAACCGGGCACAGGTTCAATCCCGGAAACTCGTTCTACCTCCCCGTCCGTGCTGACACGGAAGATACGATTGTGGTTATGGAGGTATATGTTCCCGGCCGAGTCGAATGCAACGCCGGTTGGACCATCCTCCTGCAGCGGTTGAATGGTCCGCCATAAGCCCAGGTCATCCATTTCGCCTTCCGGGGTTACTCTCACCACATGGCGGCCGGTCCAATCGCTGATGTAGAGCTGGCCATCCGGTCCCCAGGCCATGCCCAGTGGGGTCTGGATGAAGGATCGATAGGCAAATCCGGGCTCAGCGCCAGATTCCGTCCACCAGATATGACTCGGGCGTTCTTCCAGCGGCTCGGTTCGTGGGAAGTCTTCCTCTTGTTGATCGGACGATTCTGCCTGACTGTCCGTCTCCGCTGCAGAGTCCGATTCCTCACTTGATCCAGTGTCATCTTCAAGTGGAGGGGAAGTTGTCTGCTGCGCAGAGCCGCAGCCAGCCAGAAGTGTAACGAGGAGTGTGCACACGATCACAAACTTTGTCATTCTATGCCACATCATGATAACCTCACCTTCATATCTTCAAACAACGCCGCGTCTCACAACGGGGTGATTATACATAGACTGATAGCCACATGAAAATAAGAAATTTGCATCTCGGGAAGTTGTGCAAGTAAGCGATTGTAGCTCAAAACCGGGTTTGATCGGCTTTTCCCAACCAGCAATAGAGAGTTGTTACGATAATGAGTGCTAAAACATGGACAGTGAGCAAGCCCATGTCTGACGGCCAGGGCCCCAACAATCGCGGGGCCAGATTCAAGGTGGTGTGTAACGCACCCACCAGGAAGATGGATTCTGTCCAAACGTACAGAACTCCCAGTAGCCCCGCCAGCAGGATACCAGCCAACAGCGCGATGATCGTAAAGGGGTGATGAGCAAGTGCAGCAGCACAAAGGATGTGCTGGCAAGGACAATGCCGAACCACAGCCCATGACGGTCGATCAGCAAGCGCTGCCAATATGCCCTGAATGCAGCTTCTTCACCAAACCCGTTCGCAAGCAAATCCATAGAAACCAGAATAACCAATAGCGCCCCTATATTCTCCGGCGACGATTCAAACGGCGGCTCACCAAATACGGTCCCAAGCACAAAATAACTGAAATACATCATGATGCCCAACAGGATGCCAGATGGGATGAGGAGCAACCGTTTCCCGCTGATCGCCAGGCAAGAAAGCCTCAGATTACACGATTGTTTTTCAATCGATCGGATGAGTGTGCAAACGATCACGAACCAAACCAGTCCCTGTAGAATGCCGACAAGAGATACGCCCACCGGGTCTTCCAGGAAAAACGCCCGTGCCTCTGCTCGTGCTGCCTCGATTGGAATTCCCTGCTTGACGAGGATGCCCGTCTGGATGCGAATGGGAAGATCGCGAAGAAGATACGCCGCCAGGAGAAACGGCACGACAAGCAGGAACAGGTGCCAGATCAAGCGCAGGTTTCCTTCGTCGTTTTTCATAAACATGATTGAACCCCTTGTTTGTACAGGATCACGTTCGAGCGATGCTGGTTCTCCCCCTGGTGGTTATTCCTCCATTCCTGGTTATCCGGTATGTGCGTTCAGCCACGACCTCAACGGCTCATAAATATGGATGTCGTCCACCAGCTCCGGGTCGAGCGACCGTCTTTCATATGCAATGCTCACCAGATCGTTGAGCGCTGCAGCACGCTTCCCAAGCGGTACGGATGGATGGAGATTGTAGGGATAATTATAGTCAGGCGGCAATTCGCGGACTCGTTCAACGCCTCGCTCAGCGACCAGGAGAGCACTCCAGACGGCCTGGTGGAGAAAGATCCGGTGGCGTTCGTCCTCACAGGCATTCGCTTGAAACTCCTCGTCCGAGACCAGGGTTGCGAAGTGTTCAAACCAGCGCTGGAGGATACCTCTGGACGGTTTCATGGCAAAGGCATGGGAATTGAAATATGAACGGATGCGCTGTACATCCACAAAGGTCTCAACAGTAGTCTGGATGTCATCCACCCCCACGACATCACAGATCCCCCTCCAGAAACCATCGAGCGGCTCGTCAGGAAGAAGACCCACGTTTCGGATGTGAACCGGCCTCACCGCCGCATCGAACGACGATCCAAGGTTGTACAACTCAGGCGGATTGATGACCAGACAGGCCGGGTCGATCCAGATCAATGACTGAATATCAGAAGAGACCATCTCCTCGGCCCGGGCGCAGGCATAGACCTTGTCTGCAAAGAGGTAATGCCTCACCTTGTCCGGCACGCTCAGCGAGAGGACCTCGACATCCGGGCCGTGCGGGTATTTCGCGGATGGTTCTTGCGCAGCCGAATCGAAGAGCCAGACCGGGCAGCGGCGAAGCGCGCCTCCGAAGGATCGTATGCTGTCGATGAGCAACTGAGCACATGCGCGTTCGTGGAGCGAACGAACCAGGGTCACGAAGACGGCCTGTTCCTCGATTGGTGTGCTCATGATGGCCTCTCCTCAAGGGATTGTCATGCTCTCGTAAGGGCGGATTCTGAACTTTGACCGGGCTCCATTATGCCTACGGACTCATCTCCAGGATGAGGTCATGCACCTGCCACCCCAGGTTTCCTGCGCACCAGCTCTGGTTGCCGAGGATGACGACATCCAGTTCCCGTCCAGGATAGTGGTAGAAACGACAGCTCACGCCGTCCTCCTCACCGGTGTGCCCCCAGCGCACGATGCGACCATCCTCCTCCAGGATGAACATGGTCGCGAATCCGTACTTCCAGGTGTAACCCCGGAAGGGTTTCTCCCCCGCCGGGACAAGGGGTGTCAGCATCTGTTGCGTCAGCGCGGGTGACAGCAGCCGCTCTTCTCGTAGCGCCGAGGAGAAGCGGACCAGATCGAGGGCAGTCGATGTGGCGCCGCCATCGGCCGCGGCTTCCGGGGTTGTGGAGTAGATGTTCCTCTTCCAACCGATGATCGTCTCGTTCTCATCCTCGATGGGGATGTACCCTTCCGCCACGCCTTCCACGACATCATCGAGAGCGATGAAATCTGAGTGGAGCATGCCGGCGGCTTCAAAGATATGCTGACGAACGTAATCGAAGTAGGATAGGCCGGACAAGCGCTCGATCAGCAGCCCCAGCAGGATGTAGCCAGCGCCATTGTAGTGATACCTCTCACCCACTGCAGCGACGGGATCCGCATGCACGAACAATGGGAGGTAATCCTCATTGCGCCGGAAGAGGTAGATGGGATGCGCGCGGCAAAGGGCTTCCCAATCCGCTTCCCAATCACCGGACTCATCAAACCAGTCTGCCATGCCCGACGTCATCGTCAGCAGGTGATAGACCGTCGCTTCCGGGGGAACCGTCGTGTCTCCGAGGTCGAGACCATCCACGACACGGGTGTCCAGCGTGAGCTTCCCCGCGTTGATCAACTGCAGGATGGCGACGGCTGTAAACATCTTGGAAATCGAAGCGATCCGGAAACGAGTATCCATGCGGTTCATCACGTTCCAGGACCGATTGGCGTATCCATGTACGGCCTCGAACAGCGTTTCGCCCTCGCGTTGAATCAGCACCGCGCCGGAAAACGTCTCGTCACGACTCTTTTCCTCAAGAAGCTCGCCCAACGCCTTACTAAATGTCATCAATGTTCCCTCAAGTCCAAAGGCAATCACAACACGCACACCGAATAGAGCGGGACATCCATCATAACGGTTTTCTGGATTCGAAATTCAATCACACCGACAAATTAGAGCGCCAGGAAGAGTAACGTTAAGAAAATAAGCAGCATCGCCCAGACAATGGAGAGGGCTGGTAGCTGTTCCTTTCTTGCCTTGCGTAGAATCATGTTGGCGAACAACATGGTCAAAGGCAATCCAATGATGGCGGTGCCGATCCCCGCGAGGACATCACTGACGTAATGCGCTCCCAGAACAATACGACTGATGCACACGCCACCTGCAATCAGGGCGACCACAATCTTGTATGTTTTATGAAAGCCCCCTGAATGCGCCACGAGCACGATGAATGGCAGGATGAGGGCGACGACCTTGGTAGCATGCCCGGAGGGGATCGCAGGAGTTCCTGATGTGCTCAAGGCGAGGATTTGATCGCCATAGGTCACTCTCGGCCGGGGACGAGCAAGCACCTCCTTGATGAGATCACCGGCGATCCCGCTCAATCCGTAGGAGCAAATCGTGTAGAGATATACCGTCAATGGCGCATCCAACAACGGGTTGACTTTGGAGAACAGAAAATACGCGGCAAACAAGGTTGAGATGACAGCCATGCCATAGGATGAGAGCCCTTTCGACACGACGGCGAGCAGGTCCATGGCGCGGCGATTGGCATCGAAAGAAAACAGGACTGCTTCATCCACCCCCTGCTGGATCCATAAAGACACTGCAACGATCCAGAAGAGAGCCCCCACCAGGAAGCAAGCCTTCCAAGTGTGCTTTGAGTCGGGGATCGGGATCGGCGTCCCATTTTCTTTCCGTGCAAATCTAGGGAATCGTATGTCGTTTCTCCCTGGATCTTCGATCCCAGCGCAGAAAATGACCCTTTTCTCTTTCATCGGCGTTGGTGACGGGGGCATCCCCCACCACCCGCCTTCCACGATAGCAAATCTGAACCATCGTATACAAATCGCGAAGCCCTCTTCCTTTTGCAGGTTCTTCAAGGAATGGCACGCCATGCAAGCCAGCTTGTCGTCAACCAGCCATGGCCATGCCACGCCGCCTTGTGAGAGCGCACTCAGAAATAGATGGTTTGACCCAGAACATAGACATAGGTGAAAACCACGATGATCGACGGGATGATCCACTGCCACTTCCGGTGGATTTCCAACGGAACCTGATCGAGTTTCTCGATGTGATCCGTCCGGAACCATCGAATCATCCACAGGAACGGCGACAGTGCAC
>Ga0272443_10000415_pt1 | contig 81340 bp, 66 predicted proteins | sample SSMAcet12_FD_193581 | JGI IMG/M metagenome (GOLD analysis project Ga0272443, IMG submission 193581) | Marine sediment archaeal communities from Little Sippewissett salt marsh, Falmouth, MA, United States - SSM-Acet-12 | ecosystem: Environmental > Aquatic > Marine > Wetlands > Sediment ...
GTTACTCTTACCTCGGCTCTCCTTGACCGTCTCTTACATCACACAGAAACAGTGCTTATCGAGGGGAAAAGCTACCGCATGAAAGATCAAGTAGAACCGTAAAAACCTTTCCGCCGGAACCGGGGAAAACCGGTTCCGGTAGCCCAATCTGACACCAATTTAAATGACATTTTCAAACGGCCATTTTGGATACATTTTCACGAGGCCGCTAGCAGTTCTGAAAACGTGCGATACAGAAAAGAACCTCCCCGGCCTCATCAAGGTATTTCCACAGCTTTTCCGGCTTGCCGAGCTCGGGGTGAACAAAGGGTTCCTTGCCCCGCTTGGGTTTCTCCTGGGGCTTCCTGGGGGGCTTTTCGGGCGCCTTCTCTCCATGGTCGACGATTCCAAGAGCGGCTTTTGCATCCTCGTAGGAGAGCCCGTCCAGGTCCCTCAGTAGCTGTACAGAGTCGCCCTTCTTGCCGCACTGTCGGCACCAGTAACGATCCTGCTCTGGCCAAATGCAGAAACGATCATTCCCGTCTTTACAAAACGGGCAAGGGGCACTGTATTCGCCAGCAGATTTTCTGCGGGGGTTTATACCGTGGCTTTCAAGAGTGTGAAGGATTGTCTTCATTTTGGGAATTTTCCATTTTTTGTATGATTCTATCAACGATACGTGAGGTTGTTATCGTGAAAGGGAGGGCGACAAGGATTTCAATTACCATTGAAAAAAGCCAGTTTATAGTTATATGCCTTTCAAAACATCGTCCACAATTTTGTCAATGAAGGTTGAATCCTCTTCATGTGATGACATAAATGAATCAATTCATTCTTTTTTGCTATACACTTTACCGTTTATGCGGACATGCCTAAGGCCTTTTTTAATCCATGGCCTAACGGTACGCTCACTGTTTTGGGTGTATTGCGCAATAGCAGGAATTTTCAGCCACACAGGGTCTATATTGTTTCGATTCTTAGGCACGGCTGTCCTCCTCCGGGAAAAGCTCTTCCTCCTGAACCTTCAGGAGTTCGGCCCATTTTTTACGGCTTTCTGGTCCGAGTCGCCTCCGGCCTCGTACTACCTGGCTGATGAGACTTTCGGATACGGAAAGCTCCTCCGCGAAATTTGATTGGCTCCCATGTGCTTTGATTATTGCTGCCTTGAGGCCTCGGTTTTCTTCCACTCGCCTTCTCCTTGTGGGTGGTGTAACATACACAATAATGTAGGGAAAAAATTATGCAGCCATTACACAACCGCATCTTGACACAGCTCCGCCCCTTGAATTACATTTACTTCAATTTTGGCGTTTAGGTTTTTGTTTATTCCCGAATAGAATCCATGGCACTCTGAACATCTTGACGGAGTGACACAAGATTTATTTGGAATCCATAATCTGCCTTATCACCACTCGTTGATACGACAGGGGCAAGCATATACCCGCTTGCAGGTGTAGAGCGGCCTGTTTTAGTATCTGTAAATGACTTAATCGGATTTCTAACCCAATTTAGATGAACAAAACTGCCTTGAGTGAGCTCTTTGTTAGAAATTTGCATACAGACCATCTCGGCGCTGATGCGATTGAACCCAACGGCCAAGAGTTCCTTGAAAAGTTCTACTCGGTATACGTCTTCAATGGAGAACAGCGCCTTAGTGCCCACACCGTCTGCTTGTACAGATGGAACAACAAAACCCCTGGTCATCCATTCACGGAGTCGTTCACGCGCGATTCCTAGGCCCTTTACAATGTCGAAAGTCGAGTATTTCATCTGTAGCCCCTCGGTGGGTGGTCTAAAACGCACCATACTAGAAGGCGCTCAGTCCGTAAAGAAAATTTTGAACCACTTGGTGAAAAAAGGGGGAGAATCTTAAAATCCTCCCCCCCTGAAAAACTGGAAAAAAGGGCGCGCATGGGGTGCAACACCCGGAAATATTTTCTTATCCCAAAAGAACCATGTGTAACAATTTCAATGAGTTACGTTTCAAAATTGAATCTGGGTCTCGGCACCATGAAAGAAGAAGAATTTAGGGGGTTTACGGAGGACCGTAAACCCCTTTTTTCTTTAGTTCTGGGTTTAGGTCATTAATTTCTTCTCGCCCTGGAGCCAGCCGACCCGTACGGCCTCTGGCACACCCTCCTACGAAAATCGATGGAACGTGCCGATTATCGTGCCCTGCTGGCCCTTAGTCACTGTCAAAAAACCTCTGTCAAGCAACCGATCATACGAAAGCGTTTTCATAGATACCGCGTACGTCCGACTCAGTGAGATCTCTTGGATTGGCGGCAAACAACCTGGATTGAGCCATGCCTCCTTTGACAAGCACCGGCAGATCGCTTTCCGGGATCTCATAGTCCGACAGCCGACAACTCACTTGCACGGTTGCAAGAAGCTGTCTCACAGCGGCCACCGACTTTTGGGCGGCCTCTTGTAAGGATATATCCCGTATATTTTCTCCCATGGCCTCTGCGACAAGAGCAAACTTCTCCGGGCTCCCAGGGATGTTGAAGGACATCACGTGGGGAAGCATCGCGGCATTGGCGATACCGTGCGGTAGGTGATACTCTGTGCCCAAGACATAGGCGAGCCCGTGAACGGCCGCTAAGCCTCCGCTCGTAAATGAGGCCCCCGCCCAATTCGCCGCCAGAAGCATGTTGTACCTGGCTACCGAATCACCGCCTTTTGCAAACGCAACGGGCAGGTGACGGGCGATCATTGCAATCGCTTGGATTCCAAGTAACTCGGAGAAGGGCGTTGCGTTCGCAGACGTGAAGGACTCAATGGCGTGAACCAGGGCATCCATCCCCGTGGCCGCTGTCACCTTGGCTGGCATGGAGAGGGTGAGGTCGGGATCCAAGATTGCGATGTCCGCAAGGAGGTGCGGGCTGACCACGACCCTTTTCGTGTTCGCAGCCTTATCGGTCAGGACGATGCCCATGCCTGCTTCACTGCCCGTTCCGGCTGTGGTCGGAATCAGGATCCGCGGCAAGCCCCTCCTCTTGAGGGTATTCAGGCCGACGTAATCCAGCACTCCACCCTCGCACGCGGTCAAAGCCGCGGCACCCTTGGCTATGTCCAGGGCGCTTCCTCCGCCGAAACCAACAACCAGATCACATTTCTCGCTTCGGATGATTCGAACAGCATCATCTACGAGACCTGCCGGAGGCTCTGGTTCCACCTTGTCAAATACAACCGGGTGGAGTTCCACGTTCTCCAGGGCTGCCTGCAGCCCATCCACCAGCCCCGCCTCGACAATGCCGGGATCAGTGACCACTAGCGCTCTGGTTCCGTGAAGTCCGAGGGCTTCAAACCCCACCTGCTCCAAGGTCCCTTTACCTAGAATGGTTTTAGTGGGTGAAAAAAAGTTGGATGTCCGGTGCATATCTCTGAATGTCTCTGACAATGGTAACCCCCTTAAAATATATGATAGTTGACTGAAACGAACTATGGCATGAGACGGTTGGGAAGATACATGGAAAGCCATGGAATATACGTTATTATCAAAAGTGACATGATGAGGACTATTAAATACGGTAGAATTGCCTTTATGGCCTCTTCAAACCGCATACCCACGATAGAGCTTACAAGATATAGACTGATGCCAAGGGGTGGTGTGATCAAACCCAAGACCACGTTATAAACAATGATCACGCCAAAGTGTACAGGATCGATGCCCATCTCCATGACCACCGGAAGAAGAACTGGAACCGTGATGATCAACGCCGGGATCGACTCGAGCACGCAGCCGAGAAGAAGCAGGAAAATGTTGATGATCAAAAGCAGCAAATACTTGTTCGTAGTCACGGAAAGAAGCAATTCGGCCAGCTGATGCGGCACGCGCTCAACCGCGAATAGCCACCCCATTACCGTGGCAAACCCTATGAGCAGCATCACAAGTGAGGTCGTGAGGACGGACTCGACCACAGCCCTAGGAAGGTCCTTCCAATGGACGTCGCCGTAGCACAAGCCGACGACAGTGGCATAGAAGACAGCCAAAGCCCCGGCTTCGGTTGGCGTGACAATTCCCCCAACGATGCACCAAAGGATGAAGACCGGAGACATGATCGCGAAAAAGCTTTTCCACAGGGACCTCAGGATCGTCCTCACTCGCGGGCGGGGGTCCAACGGGCACCTCTCCTTACCGGATGCCGCCAGGTAGTAGATGAGAAGCATGATCATAAGCGCAATGGTGATTCCCGGGAATACGCCTGCCAGAAAAAGCCGGCCTATGGACTCTTCCGCCTGAACGGCATAAATCACAAGGCCGATGCTCGGAGGAAAAATGGGCCCCACAACCGAAGATGCGGTTGTGACGCAAAGGGTCAGGCGGTCGCTGTATCCCGCCTCCTTCATAGCCTTGATCTCGATGGTCCCGAGGCCGCCAACGTCGGCAAGGGCCGCTCCGGAGATGCCGGCAAAAATCATGCTCGCTAGAACATTGACCTGCCCTAGACCTCCCTTAACATGACCGATAATGTTTCTTGCGAAAGCGAAGATGCGTGTGGTCAAGCCGGTGGCGTTCATCATGTTACCGGCGAAAATAAAAAAGGGCACCGCCATAAGAGGATAGCTCTGGATTCCGCTACCAATTTGCTGGGCCATCATCTTTAGGGGATATCCGGAGATCAGCAATGCCCCGAGTGAGGATATGCCCATGGCCATGGCCACAGGCATCCGCAAAAGGAGAAAGACGACAAAAGAAATGAGGAGTAATAGAGAAACCATTCAAGCCTTTTCAAGGGCTTTCAATTCAGGGAAACCCCATTATGTTCTTCGATCGAATCCAACATCGCATCGATCGTAGTGAGAAAGATCGAGATCGATGCGATCGAAATCGGAATGACGAAATAGCTGAGATTGAGATGTAGGCCGGTACTCACAAATCGGCCTTGGTGCAAGGCGAGCTGCACGCTCGATACAAACAAAAAAACAAGAAACCCCAGAACACATAAATTAATAGCAATAGAAACAATATATCGTAATTTTTTAGTAAATAAATCCATGAAAAACGTAACGCTAATATATTTTTTGCGCTTGTATAGGGTCCCCGCCCCAAGGAAGACCATCCACATCGCTAGAAAAAGTGTGCTTTCCTGGGCCCATAGGATGGATTTTCCCAGCATGTATCGGGAAAAGATCTCCGCGCCATTGACAAGCGTTATGACGACTAGTATGGACGCGGCTCCGAAGACCTCGAGCCTTCCGACCCAAAGCTGGAACGCCTTGTACTTCCTCCGAAAGAGGAAGTACAAGGTCGAATTGCGTGAGGTGCTCATGATTGCCGCATCCTCAGATTCCGCTTATTCCAAAGCATTCACTTTTTCCCACAAGCCGTCGGGCAGAAACCCGCTCTTCTCCAGTTCTTTTCGAGCAGACTGGGCCTTTAGCCACCACGGTTCGAGATTGGTCCTGATAAAAAACGCATTGTGCTCAGTGAGCATCTTCTCGATTCCCTGCTCTCCTCGCTCTCGCTCCAGTTCGCTGAAGTAACCCCCTGTTTCGTTCGCCGCCTCCATCATGACTTTTTGCTCGTCTTCGGAAAGATCCTGAAACATCTTCGTGTTCATGCCAAGGAGCATGGTCTGGGGAAACTGCTTCGTGATGGTCACGTACTTCAGGATCTCCGTGAATCTGGCCGTGTAGAGAAGTCCAATCGGGCACGTGATTGCATCTGCCACACCCTGGCGGAGGGCTAGATAGGCCTCTGACCACGTGATGACAATCGGAACGGCTCCGAAGGCCTTCCAGGCCTTTTTGAGGGTTTCAACCTCGTAAATCCGCAGCTTCATCCCCTCCAGGTCTTCGGGTACGAATACAGGCTCACGAGAAATCAGCGTCCGATAGGGTCCCCGATCCCAGTTCCACTGTGTGCTGAGCACAGTAATACCGAGATCCTTGAGCGGATCCATGAATTCCTTCTTCCAGGTCGGACTAGATAGGAATTTGCGCATCTGCTCGCGACTCTTAAAATAGTAAGGCATCCCCATTATACGGGCAACGGGAAGGTACTTGTCGTAGATTTCGACACTTTCGCAGGTTAGAGCCGTGGTCCCCATCATGACGCCGTCCACGACCTCCTGGGTTTTTCCGAGCTGACCTGAGTGAAAAACTTGCACTTCGATTTCACCGTTCGACTTCTGGTTGACGAGATCGGCAAAACGTTCCAAGGCCCTGCCTTCCGAAGAGGTGGGTGTCATAGGGTGTCCCATCTTGAACACCTTCTTAGCCACCGACTCGCCCGGAATGAACACAGCGAGGGACAGGACCAAAAACAAAAAAACGGCCTGATTAACGAGATGTCTGTCTATCATTTTCGCCTCCTTGAGTAAAAGTGTCTCAAAATCCGGCCTTCTGCCTTCTTCGAGCCGGAACAAAAGAAACTCGTGCGGGATGTGATCGCTCCGTGTAGAGGGGCGGATCCAGTTTTAAACTTTGTATTTTGCTAGTTTTTTCTCATCCAGATCGATCCCGATCCCTGGTCCTTTCGGGACGAACGCGAAGGGGCCTTCCACATGAAGTGGCTGCTTCGCTAAGTCCGCGGTCAACCACCCACACGGACCCAAATTGAAGTCTCCGGCGATGACATTGGGCGTGGAAGCATAGAAGTGGGCGGCCGCACCGGCCCCGATGCTGCTTCCAACGTTCCCTCCGGAATAAATGGGGATGTTGGCTGCCTGGGCAACCGCTGCCACCTTCCTTGCGTTGTGGATGCCGCCGTTCTTCATGAGTTTTATGTCAAAAATGGCGGCAGCTTGTTTTTTCACCAATTCCAGAGCAGAATGCACACTGTGGCAGCTCTCATCAGCCATGATCGGGATATCAATAAGGCCTGAAAGTTGACTCAATCCATCAATATCCCACACGGGAAGGGGTTGCTCTACAAACTCCAAGCCTACGCCCTTCAAGGCTTTAAGCAGGTTCAATGCTCCAGCCAGCGTCAGGCCGCCATTTGCGTCAATCCGAAAGGAGGCGTGAACCCCGATGGCTTTTCTAACCTCGAAGGCGTGCTCCACATCCTCCGCAGCCTCGTGGGATCCAACCTTTATCTTGAGTTTTCGATATCCCCTATCCATGGCGCGTCGAGCCTCGGAAACCATCTCTGCAGTGCTTTTCATTCCCACAGACCAGACCATCTCGATGCAATCGCGGTAAAGCCCTCCCAGCAGAGTGTACAGAGGCACTCCCAAAGACTTTGCCAGCAGGTCGTAAAGAGCATCCCCCACCGCACTTATAGCGGGGAAGTTTCCACGTGCCGCGCCATCGAGATCCTCCAGGATCTTGCCGATGTGAATCGGCGAGCGCCCCAAGAGCAGAGGAGCATAGGCCTTGGTGATGACCTCAACAACGGACGCCTGGGTCTCCGAGCAGCCCTGGAGCGAGGGCAACGGTTGCGTCTCACCCAAACCGGCGACCCCCGTGTCGGTGGTGATCCTCACGAGCACGTTTTGCACCGCCTCCATGACACCTGCCGAAATGCGTATGGGATAAGCACAGGGGATAGAGAAAGGAATGACTTCTATGTCCTGGATTTGCATTCGCGCCCCCCTCCGCTAGCAGATTTGAAAAGCCATGAAAAAAATGATTGCACAATGTAATAAAATATGTCAAATGAAATTTATCATTTCAATAAAAAAATTCTCGGGCAGCCTTTTTTTATTACGCGCTTTATTGGTATAAAATATTTATTTATTATTTTTTTCATCCGTAATACAAGATATATATTAACTGTATTATATTTTTATTATTTTTTAATATTTTTTAATTTGTTATTTTTAATATCAATAAATGTATTATTGTGTCTTGAGTTTTACACAATAAAAATGATATGTTTTATTTCTTCTTGTAAATGATTAATTTATATTAGGAGATGGTGATGGAATATATTTCTCCGAATCCAATCATCCGTCGGATCGAGCAGGCGCACAGCTCGCTGACCCCAAAGGCGCGGATTCTAGCTGAATACATTGTTGAGAACCGGCGGAAGGTCGTCTTCATGACCACGAAGGAGTTGGCCGAAGCTTGCAAGGTTAGCGAGGCGACCGTAGTCCGCTTCGTGAACCAATTGGCGTACAAGGGGTACGGAGCATTTCTCCAGGAACTCAGGGACGTCGTAAACGACGAACTGACCATGGTGGATCGAGTCGCCTTGACCGACCTGAAAGGACCGGGATCCGACCGTCTTCAAAGGATCGTGGGCGAGGAAATCGACAACCTCCGGAACTTGTACCGGGATTTGGATATGAAGACAGCCCAGAATGTCATAGAGAGCCTCCACGAAAGGCCTAATGTTTATGTCATTGGATCACGCCTATCTTTCACGTTGGCGCACTACCTCGGTTGGTCTCTGACCAAAGTTCGAAAAGGCGTTCAAATCCTTAGAGGCAGCGATCTAACCACGATCGACTGGCTGACCCTCGCCCCCCCCGAGAGCCTTGTCGTCATTTTCGCCACATCCCGATATCCCAATGAGCTGATCAAGATGGGCAAAGTCGTCAAACGGCTGGGGCAAACCCTTGTGGTCATCACGGACAACTCACTATGTCCTTTAAACCAGTTTTCAGATCATGTGCTGGTAGCACCATCAAAGCAGATCCCTTTCATCGGCAGCCAGACCGCGCTGATCTGTCTGATCAACTATTTGGTGGAGGAGGTGGCAAGCCGCACTCCCGAAGAAACGAATGCACATCAGGAACTGCTCGTCCAGTCCTACAGAGAAAATGACATCCTTTTCAGCATGGGTTGATCTTAATGCAAAACCTGCTGGAAGGTTGTTTTGTATGGCGGGCATCCATTCCTTTGGAGGAAATGAATGAACTTTCGAGACATGGTACTTTTTTCAGGAATTAGCCGGCCTGTTCTGGACGAGCTGAATAGGATAGTGGAAACCGTCCACCTGGAAGCTGGCGATTTTCTCTTTCGAGAAGGTGACCGAGCGAGTTACTTCTACATCCTCGATCAGGGTAGGGTCAGCTTGAGGTTCTCAGAGGAAGGACGCGAGATGTTTACGCTGGGAGCCGCGGGGCATCCCATCGGGTGGTCATCTCTCGTAGGAGACGAATATTGCAAGGGCGAGGCGAAGTGTGTGACAAAGGCCCGGCTGTTTCGCTTCGAACAAAAACAGATGAACTCTCTACTCACGAGAAATCCCACGGATGGACTTGCTTTTCATATGCGTCTTTCGAAAGCCATCGCTTCACGGCTTCTTATTTCCCTCCTCGCATCTTACAGGGGAGATCCTCCCCCGCTAATCGATGCCTGAATACCGTACGTTCATTCTATTATGGAGTAGACTATGACGATTTTATTGCACGAAGAAACGGTGGAGAAGCTTCTGAGTCTGGAGGAAACCATTCCAGCTGTTGAAGACATTTTCCGACTTTTCGGTAACAGTGAAGCCGTGAATCAACCTAGGCAGAAGTGCCCTCTTCGAGGAGGTGAGCTCCGTGCGATGCCTGCATCAGCACCTGGGTATGGCTTTGGAATTAAGGTCTACACCCTGGGCAACAAAGGTCTCCGGTTTGCAGTCCTGCTCTACGACGAGAAAAACGGGGACCTTGAAGCCGTAATTGAAGGCTCTCACTTGGGTAAACTGAGGACCGCGGCGGTCGCGGCGATTGCGACTAAGTACCTCGCAAGGAGTGATGCAGCATGCCTGGGCCTCTTTGGTACGGGGGGACAGGCTGAACACCAGCTTCGTGCCGTTCTATTGGTCCGCCCAATAGAGTTGGTACTGGTATTCAGCCCAAACAAAGAACATAGAGAAACCTTTGCATCCAGGATGACTCAGGCGCTTGGAATCCAGGTAAAATCAGCAGATTCACCGGCCATGGTTGTCAAGGAAGCGGATGTTATTACCTCTGTGACCAAAGCCAAAACGCCGCTTTTCGATGGCGATTTGCTACGCACAGGTACTCATATCAATGCCATTGGATCAGCCCTTCCCGAAGCCAGGGAGATCGATGGAAAAACAGTGAAGCGGACCGATTGCATTTTCATTGATGACTTGAAACAGGGTCAAATGGAGAACGGGGATCTGATCGCCGCTGTCGCAGAGGACCTCATAGCATGGACAGATGTCATTGAACTGGGATCTCTGGTAGCCGGGAAAGCCAAGGGTAGGAAAGACAGTAGACAAATAACTCTTTTTGAGTCACAGGGCATTGCTTTGCAGGACCTCGCCGCAGCCAGACTCGCCTACCGCAAGGCTATTGAAAAGGGAGTCGGCGAAACACTGCCTCAGTCTATCTTGGGTTGAGTAGAATCGATGTGAAACGCATAACCTGGGAGTCAAACGATGAACGAAATGATTTACGATGAAATGATCATCGTAGATGCTCTCGAGTATAATAACTGGAATAGGGCCCTTTTTGAAGAAACCCGGGATGCGGGCCTCTCCTGCATCCATGTGACTTGCGCCTCCTGGGAAGGAACGCAAGCAGCCTTGGAGAACATCTCCCAGTGGTACCCCTTCTTCAGAAAAAACGAAGATCTGATTCTCCATGTCAAAAAGGCCTCTGACATTCTCCAGGCCAAGGCAGAGGGAAAGATAGGCGTAGTCCTAGGGTTTCAAAACGGTTCCCCCCTAGAGAACAACCTCAGTCTAGTTGAAGTCTTTCAACGGCTGGGAATCCGGATCATCCAACTGACTTACAATAACCAGAACGCGATCGGTGGAGGCTGCTATGAGAAAAACGATACCGGACTTTCTCGTTTTGGTAGAGAAGTTGTCATTGAAATGAACCGCTGTGGCCTTCTCATTGACCTTTCTCACTCTGGGGAGCGCACTTGCCTTGACGCCATTGCGTTCTCCCAAAAACCCGTGGCGATCACTCACGCGAATCCTTCGGTTTTTCACAAGGCCGCCCGAAACAAATCGGATCGGATACTCCAAGCCCTTTCAGAAAACGGAGGAGTTCTCGGTTTCGTACTCTATCCCCACCTCATCGGTGGGTCTCGGACCACCCTGGAATCATTTTGTGATATGATATACCAGATAGCCAATCGAATCGGCATAGATCATGTTGGGTTTGGCAGTGACTTGACATTGAATTGGCCTGAAGAGCACGTCCAATGGCTTCGCATGGGGCGGTGGACCTATACTGAGGATTTGGGACCCGCCTCGCCTGATCAACCGGGTTGGCCTGAATGGCCAGAGTGGTTTCAGGACTCGTCGGGATTCCGCAACCTCTTCAAAGGGCTTCTGGAAAAGGAATTCTCGGCCCAAGAGATGAAAAAAATTTTAGGTGAAAACTGGCTAAGACTTTTTGCGGAAACGTTCTCACCCGAGTGACGGATCGAATCGCTAATCCCAACGCAGCTAACTCGAGCGCCGCCGGACCACGGAAACAAAGTTCCACAGTATTATTTGTATGGCGCCCTTCTCCATGGCCGGGCAAAGAGAAGCAAGAACCGGAGCAACCCGCCCCAGATCAGGTCAGGCCGTAATTTCGGCCGGTGATCCTGGACGCACAAATGAGGGCTGAGGCCGCGGCGCAGTCCATTGCAACCCCATACCCCTTCACAGTGTCCCCGGCGAAATACAGCCCTTGAATGCCGGGCGCCTCCACGGGGGCCTTCAGGGTGCCGGCCTGGGTTTTTGATTTGGCGACTCCTTCAAGCCTCCAGCAGGTGGGGAATAAGGCCCAGTCAACACTTTGCCTGAACCCGGGATAGCGTCCTTCCAGGTAATCCACAAGGAGTTTGCAGGCCTTGAACATCAGGTCCCTGTCCCTGGCTTCGGTCTCGGTAACCGGGGCATAGGCCGTCATGAGATGCTTACCACCCGGGGCGCAGGACGGATCGCTTTCAGACTGGATATTCCAGCACATGTAGACGTCATGCTCAAAGCCCTCTTCCCTGGGGATGACATGCACATCCTTAACGCCCAGGTTCCATTCCCTTTCTGTCATCATCAGAAAGAGCTATGGGCAGGCAGGAGGAAATATGTGCGGCCCTGGCGTGGATCCCGACTTTGTTGTGAGCTGGCCCACCGGAGAAGGCGGTTTCCTCGATCCGGAGGCAGCGGCCGATGTTTTGTACGGCTCGCTTCCAGAAGAGGAGCGCCGGCAGGTGACCCGGGAAATGCTCAAGGATTCCGGCATGTACCCACTGGCCAGGGAATATATGATCCACGACGTCATCGATCCGAGAGAGACCAGAAAATATCTGTGCAACGTCCTCCAATTACGGGACAATTCCAAGACCCGCGGAATCGGCAGGCACCTTCTGGCCAACTGGCCGACAAAATTCTAGGTTTACTGGAAGAAGGATGGATCATGGCTTTTGAAAAACTCCTTGAAGAGTTGCGGGAAAAAAAAGAGCAGGCGCTTTTGCAGGGAGGGCTGGACAAGATTGAAGCACAACATGCAAAAGGAAGATTGAGCGCCCGCGAGCGAATCGAACGTCTTCTTGACCCTGGAAGTTTTGCCGAAATCGGGATACTTGCCTGCTCGGATATGCCGGGCATGGAAGACAAGACCCCGGCCGACGGGATCGTCATCGGCTTTGGAGCGATCGACAGTCAAAGGATTGGAATAAGCGCCAGTGATTTCACCGTGCTCGCGGGAACCCTGTCCCGGGTGCACGGGAAAAAAATGCATGATTTCAAGCAGATGATAAATCAAACCAAGCTCCCGAGCATTTACCTCGGTGACGGCGGCGGTGGAAGGGTCCCGGACGGGCAGGGATCCATTGGAATGACCTTCGCGTCCGTGATGGGAAACAAATCCATCTTTCACATGTATACGAATTTGCGCCACGCACCCATGATCACCGCAATTATGGGCAACTGCTTCGGCGTCCCCATGTGGCAGGCGTGTGCCTCCGACTTTGTCGTCCAGGTCAAGGGCGGCACCCTGTCGGTGTCCGGAGCACGGGCCCTGCAGAAGGTTATCGCAGCGAACTACACCGACGAAGACATGGGGGGCTGGCGGGTCCATGCCGAGCACACGGGAATAGCCGACCAGACCGCCCAGGATGAAGAGGACTGTTTCAGAATTATCAGGGCTTTTCTCAGCTACATGCCGGCAAACAACATGGAACTGCCATCCATTCGCGCCGTGCCTGCGGATTCCGGCAGTCACATGGATGCCATCCTGGATTTTCTGCCGGAAAAACGGACCCAAATCTACGACATGTACAAAATAATCCGGTGTATAGTTGACACGGATACGGTTTTCGATCTCAAGCCATTTTTCGGCAAAACGATCATCACCTGTCTGGCGCGCGTCAATGGGCGCAGTGTCGGTGTTGTCGCCAACCAACCCATGGTGAACGGCGGCGCAATGGGAACAGACGCCCTGGAAAAGATGACCGGCTTTTTGTGCCTGTGCGATTCATACAACATCCCCCTGGTCTTCCTGCACGATTCTCCCGGGTTTCTCGTCGGCAAGGAGGCTGAGCTCAAAAAAGTGGGCGCCAGGGTGACCAATGCCATGGACGCCCTCTCACAGGTGACCGTCCCGAAAATCTCCATTATTGTCCGAAAGAGCTATGGCCAGGGCATGTACAGTCTGTGTGGACCAGGTGCCGGGCCTGATTTTGTGGTCGCGTGGCCGAGCGCTGAGATCAGTTTTCTCGATCCGGTCGTCGCGGCCGACGTCGCCTACGGGTCATTACCCGACGAGGAATACCAGCAGTTGCAAAACCAGATGATTCACGAGGCCGGACCCGGGCCCGCGGCCGGGCGGTTTTTTCTGCAGGACATCATCGACCCCCGACAGACCCGGGACTATCTGATCAACGCTCTCGATACCATTGCGACTGGTGGTGAAAAAGGCATGGGTCAGCACCTGCTCGCCAACTGGCCGAAGCAGTTTTAGTGAATCGGCATCACTCCGATGCCGATGGCTGGACATGTCCCGCTTTTTCTGGGGTTGGTTCTGCCTTATAGGTCGAGTTGAGTAGCAATCGCTTTGCCGACGCTTTCCATCTCAATAGAAGAGATCGATCCGGCTGAATTGATCAAGCGTTTCTTGCTTACCGTAGTGAGTTGATCTGACATCGCCTTGGCCTTTTTACCTCGGAACGTCACATAGGCTTCACTTGGGTAAAGTTTGTCCACACTGCTCGTTAATGGGACAACCTGAACCCTGTTAAGAAAATGATTGGCGGCATCATTACTTACAATGACGGCTGGCCCCTGTTTGCGGATTTCGCCCCCGGTGGAAGGTTCGAAATTAATCCACCATACTTCACCTCTCTTCATCGACAAAATCTCCAACTGTGCCTTCAGCCCACTCAAGGGCTTCAGATTCCCTTATCTGATCAGCAGCCATCTCTTCATAAGCGGAATACATATCTTTTTTTAAAACATGGGGCCTCACCAGCTCTTCAATGAAACGGCTTATTTTTCGTGGCCCAATGACTGTACGCAGACCTTCGTAGACCTCTTCGTCTATGGTCACTGTAAGCTTCTTTTGCATTTAAAATCAACCCCTTGAGCATATACGTACAATAACACGTGTAGTGTGGGGTGTCAATGAGCGGGAGCAATATCTATGGGCTCCGCGTGCTTCGACCTCGTGGGGCTGAGGGCATTAAAGCCGCACGCTTCCAGCTTGGCCTCGTGCATTGCCTGGTGAAGCGTAACGAGGATGCCTTCAAATTCTTTGTCGCTGCCCCAGAAACTCGATCACGGGCAGAGCCCGCCCCTCGTCCCGGCCCTGAACATTTATGGCACTTGCCCTGCCCGCTGCCTGTTAACCCCGCATTCCCTTGTTTACCAAATGACATTTACGCCGGTCTTTGCTAAAAAGAGGTAGAATGACGAAAAAAGATATTTTCGGCGTCTACCATCAGGTTCAGGACACCCGGCCCCCTGTGGCGGGAATTGTCACATACAACCTATTAAGGATTGTGGAGTCCTTCATGACCCGACTGAAACATCGCTGTCCATGGTCTCACCTGCTCATTTACTGCCTCGTTTTCATCTCCTGGACCTCGACCCCGGGTTGTAAAAAGGAAGCGCCCGACAAGACCGTCCACTGGGGGGCGGCACAAGCCTACATGGAATCAGGGGACTACGACAGCGCAGTCATCGAGCTTCGAAACGTGGTGCAGATCGACCCTTCGGATGATCAGGCATTCCACCGCCTCGGGGAGTGCTACCTGAACACGGGAAGGCTCCACGATGCCTTTAAATCCTTCCACCGTGCGACCCTCCTGAACCAGGAAAACCTCGAGGCCCAACTCAACCTGGGCCGCCTGTACCTCCTTGCCGGCAACGACTCGACCGCGGAGGAAAAGGCACGGCTCATCCTCCAGCAATCCCCCGACCACGTGGAGGCGCTCACGCTCATGGCCAATCTTCAGGCCCTGGAGAAGGACACGGACGCCGCGATTAAAACCCTCGAAAGGGTCGTCTCACTGGATCCGAAAAGGAGTCGCGCCACCATCTCCCTGGCGCGCCTCTATCTGGAAACAGGGGAATGGGGCAAGGCGGACGCTGCCTTTCAAAAGGCTGCCGAGCTGGACCCGGAAACCTACCCCCCGCTTCAGGAGGGAAACGAACCGTTCAAGAGCCTCCCGGTGCTTGCCCGCTATTACGAGCACAAGGGCATGACGGCCCACGCCGAGGCGTTCTACAAACAGGCCGCCGACATATCCACATCCACGGACGTATCCGCTCTCCTGGACCTGGCGCTTTTTTACGGCAGAAGGGGCAATCACAAGGCCTCCCTGGACACCCTCGACCGCGCCCTGGCGCTCCGAAAGAACGACCTCGACATCATGTCCAACAAGGCCGAGATCCTCCTGGATGCCGGAGATACCGAATCCGCGGGCCGGCTGGTGGAAGACATCCTCCGGCAATACCCCCGCCACGTGGGGGCCTTGTTCCTCAAGGGGAAAATGGACTTTTCAAAGGGTGCATTCGAGGATGCCCTGAGTTGCTTTGAAGATGTTTCCAAGGCCAAGCCCAAGTACGCCCTCGCCCACTACCACAAGGGCGTGACCCTCCTGCGGCTCGGCCGGGCCGAATCGGCCAGGGAAAGCCTGGAACAGGTGGTGCGCCTGGACCCGGATCAGATCCGCACCCGGCTGCTGCTCGCAAATTCCTACATCACGGAGTATAAGCAGGGGAACGCAACCCTCGCGCTGGTCCACATTGAACACGTGCTCGGCCGCCAGCCTGAAAACAGGGAAGCCCTGACCCTCCTGGGAAACCTCAAGATTCGCACGCGCGATTACAGGGGCGCCGAAGAGGTGTTTCAGCGGATTGTCAAGCTCTATCCAGGGCAGAGCGCCGGGCACTTTCAATTGGGTCTCGTGCACTTCCTTCTGGGGCGTGCCGAGGATGCCGTCAAATCCTTTCAAACGGCCCTGGAGCTCGACCCCGGGCAGAGCCGGGCCCTGGTTCTGGCCGTGAACATCCTCCTGAAGGACGGCAGGCACGAGGAGGCGCTCGCGCTCTGCGACAAGATCATACCCAGGCTTTCCGGGGCCCCCAAGCCTCTCGCCGTGGCACAGGACGCAAAGGCACGTGCTTACATCGAGTCGGGCAAGGGACGCCAAGCAGAGGGAATAATCCTCGAGGCCATAGAGAACGACCCCAATCTGCTCTCCGCCCACGTTCACTTAACCGCTCTGTACCTCCATGACAACCGGGTGGATGAGGTTATCGCGCATTTTGAAAAGGTCCTGTCGGAAAAACCTGATTTTCTGGCGGCATACATGGTCCTAGGAATGATTCACGACGGTTCGGGCGATCTGGAAAAGGCCAATGAATATTATCGCCGGGCCCTCGAGATCCAGCCCGACTTTGCCCCGGCCGCTAACAACCTGGCCTGGAACCTTGTCACATCGGGCGGTGACCTGGACGAGGCCTTTCGATTCGCCCGCATAGCCAAGGCCGGGATGCCCGAGGACCCCTACGTGCTGGACACCATGGGCTGGATCTATCACCTTCTGGGACACCACTGGAAAGCAGTCCCGGAACTGGAGCGCGCCGTGGTCCTTCAGCCGAATGCACCGGCGCTTCATTTCCGCCTCGGGAAAGTCTACCAGGCGGCCGGAGACCTGGAAGCCGCCCGCCAATCCCTGGAGCGCGCCCTGGCCCTGGGAGACAATTTCAATGGCGCGGAAGAGGCCCGGAGGGTCCTGAAGGAACTCAAGGGAAGAGCAAACGAGAACAAAACAGAATAGGTAATTAAATTCCTACATGTGGCATCAAATTACATGGTCAAGAAGGAAAATTTTTGTGCCGTCGCACCATCAAGCGATGAGCCAAAATAACATATTGATTTTACGAGTAATAAAATCAAGCAACTATACCCTGCACTGCGGCATCGTAATTGCAGTGGCCTAGACGTGCTGAGAAATTATTTTATTGAGGTGCACATGAGGCGTACACGAAAAATAGGCATCAGCTTCGGGATGATAGGGTTCATTCTCCTGCTTGCGGCCGGGCAGGTCCAAGCGGAACGATTTTATTTTTTCAATATCACAAATAACAGTTCATTTGATGCCGCCACTGGAGAAAGGCAGCTCTTTATGGATGTTTTTTCATTAAATGGGGGCACTGAAGTGCTATTTCAATTTGGTAATTTAGGGCCTGATCTTTCTTCAATTACTGATGTTTATTTCGATGATAATATGTATTCATTGTTACTTAACATTACTAATATTATAAATGAAAATCCATTAAATCCTGATCAAGATGTCTCCTTTAGTGAAGGTGCGTCCCCTCCAAACCTCCCGGGCGGCAACAGTATAAATCCTACTTTCACAACAACACAAAATTTGCTTGCTAATTCCAACTCTCCAACTCAACCTAGTGGGGTCAATCCCGGTGAATACCTTGGTATAACCTTTGCGTTATCAGGTGACAAAACCTATGATGACGTACTCAGCGGTCTATCGAGCAAGAGCTTACGAGTTGGCCTTCACGTTCAAGGCTTTGAAAGCGGGGGAAGTGAAAGCTTCATCAACAACTCCAACCCGGTACCCGAACCCACAACCCTTCTCCTGCTGGGCCCCGGTTTGATAGGGCTTGCCTGTCTTAGAAATCGAATCAAGAGGAATAAAATATAGGGCATAGTACATATACCCCTCATTCATTCATTCCCAAAACCCACGCATAAAACTGTCCGCCGTTAATGGATATGATTATTGTGAGCCTCTACCTACCTTTAACGCCGAAACTCATTTGATTACCTTGGCCTTGCTGCAAACCAGCTGACTATATCCGACCAGAGGCGTTCTTCCTCCAAGACTTTCTCACCAACCTTTCGGATATTTTCCACAATCCAGCGTTGATGTTAGCCCCTGTCATTTTTAACCGTCAAGGGGTTGAGTAGACGGATTGGCATTTTGTGCCAGCCGGTTCTGCATGAATTCATCCCTTTTTATTTGGTGGATTTTGGCTCGTCAAGATGGGACAATCTCTACATTGACAAGGAGGTCGACCATGCCCAAAAAGATAAAACTTGGAATTTTGTCTATGTTGTTTCTCCTCCTGCTCACCCCCCCAACCTTTGCATACACCACTATCGTGGCCTATGGGGACAGTCTCACCGATGACGGTAACACCAGGGACTACTGGTTATGGGATGGCCTCCGCCGCCTCACAGATGGTGCAATCTGGGTCGAGACCCTGGCGGAGAGCTTCGGCAGTGATCTCCTGGACACTGCGTATGCCGGGGCCACAACGGGTTACGACAACCCCTCCTATTGGTTCTGGCCATACATCACGGGTCTCCAGTGGCAGATCGATAACCATCTGCCCTCGTTTGACATGGAGAGCACCCTTTTCACCGTCTGGGCGGGGGCGAATGATTTTTTTGACGGCCGCGGATACGAGAACGCGGCGGAAAACATTGGCCTAGCCCTTGAAAAACTGGCGGGTTTCGGGGCACGGGACATACTCACTTTGAATCTCCCGGATATCGCCTACATACCAGCCTATTACAATGATGCCCAAGGCCCGGGGACAACGGCCGCCGCCTCGGGGTGGACCGCAGGGTTCAATGATGCCCTGGAAGATGAAATTTGGGCGTTTGCAAGCACCCACGAAGCTGTCGATCTTTACTTTCTGGATGTCTTCGGGCTCTTTTTCGACCACATCGAACTCGACTCCAACGGAAACATTACAAACACCCTTGAGTGGGAGGCCCTTTTCTGGGAGGAGGATAACCTGCATCCATCAGAGATCGGTCATGATCTGATTGCTCAAGCGGCTTATGACACCCTCCAGGGAAACCCGGTACCGATTCCGGGAACCTTTCTTCTTCTTGTTTCGGGCCTCGTGGGACTGATGGGGTTGGCAAAAAAGAAAAATTTTTCTTTGAGTTCATAGCCCTTCTCCAGCGAGTTGATTACTCTCTGAAATTTCTATCAGGGGGCGAATCTCCTTCCCAAAAAGTTCTCCTTTGATTGACCAGATATTCAGTGCCCTGCTCAAGGTGAACAACATTCTAAAAAAACGCAATACCAACGCTGAGAAAGATTTTTTGTTATTAATGTAATGGAAGTTACCCTTTACTTTCTTTGCACATCCCTCATTTCTGCCGGCATAATATACCATGATGCAGTATTAGATTATTATAAAAGGATGGAAAATTATTATACGCTTCTTCGTAGCTTTGTCGCCACGAAACCCAGCAAACCGCTCGCAAGCATTAATAAAGAACCGGGGATCGGTACGGAATTCAGGTCTGAGACAGGTGAAAAGGTGGTGACCAGATTGATACCCCAAGCCACGCCTGGAGCCGCCGGCAGGAAATTCTTCCAAACCGGTGTCTCATTTTCACTTTGGTTGGTGTAAAATCCATAAGTTGAAAGAATACCATCTTCTGTAGTGCCATAACCGAATACGGGAACAAAATGATTTGCCTCCTCATCTCCGTCTGTATCCACGAGAAATATAAGCGGCCTCCCATTATCGATCTCTGACATGACCAAGGCTGGAAGCGCAGTAGGTTCCAGGACGGAAAATCGGTTGTTCGAGGCATTAAATTCGTATCCTGCCTCGTTTAACGCATATCCCTCCATTCCTCCAGGCATATTCATACTGTTAGTCCACCCATCGGAGTTGGTATATAGGTAGCCGCCAATAATCGACAGTTCAGACGTGATATTTGAGGTAGAGCTAACTTCCCCCCAGCCCCTTGCCTCCAAGAGTTCCTCATAACCAAATAGATCCCAATAGCCGAAAAGGGAAGCCGCGGCCAGTGGACCACACCCTACACTACTGTTATAGGCGGGCATTTCTATTCCGGTTTTGTCTGTCACGGTTACCAGGGCAGCGTATGAAGCCGTTGCGCCGAACAGCATAGAGGCAAAGACGACAAATAGAAAAATTATCGAAATTCTTTGTGTCATTTTTCTACACCTTTCATATCTTGAGTTATAATTAGCACAGTTATGTATAATGCTCACACCTACCCGGTTATAAAATTTATCCCGGCTAGCAGGGGCCAGCCGATATATTAAATCGGATTTATCAATTTTGGGCTTTTTCGTCGGGGATAATTATGCAAAAAAAACGCCAGATTATTTTTCGTGTTAAGAATGAGGCTAATCGCACCCGAGAGCCCCGTAAATTTTTCGCAGCAGACACAGTCGTCAAAGTAAAGCAAAAGGACTGAAAGTATCATACCATACAATGATAATTCTTGATAACCATATTTCAGTTGCATTGCCCAAGCGAATATTGCCTTAGTGGGTGCTCTGAGGCTTGGACTTTAGGCGAAAAAGAATGACCAGCCTAACCCCTTGCAGAACCGCATTTATTCGAGGAGGAGGAGCCTTCTGCCGAATTTGTGCACCCTAAACAGCCCCCGCAAGAAAAATACCCAGCCGATGGTGCCCGGAAAGCTCCGCTCGTGTATTTCTTTACTATTTTAAGGCAAATAATTACATTCATTAGGCGGTAATTATTTTCACCCATATAATCCAGAAAGGATTCGGTGATAAAGCAGCGTGAACTGTCAAGCGGATATCTGTCCGAAACAATTAAAGATTTTTTATTAATAGAAACATTTTTTCAAATTTCGTCGCAACCGGCATCTTCATTGCTTTTAGAAGGGCACAGCTTTAAATTCCTAGAACGGAGCGACTGAAATGAAAAAAACGATGGGTATTGTACTAATTTACTGCATTGGACTGTTTTTGTTTTCCAGTGATTCACTGGCCACCGACTTTGGGACGGACATTACCATTCCTGACGGTATTACTGGTACAGGTACTGGTGATTATGGAGATTGGTGGAACACTGAAAATGAAGATCAAGAGGTCGAACCGGGCAACCAGATAGGCCAGCAATGGGACTTGGAAGCATTCTTCTTTAATAATGACGATATATTGACTGTGATTGCCGGCTTCTATCTTTTTGGTACCGTAACAGGTAATGGAATTCCATTTGCAGCAGGAGATATCTTCATTAATACAAATAATGATTCAAATTATGAATATGTTCTCGACATCGATTGGGATAATAATGCGAATAGCTATAAAATATATGATTTAACGGCAGGTAGCAACCTTGATGGTGTATATTATTACCAGAATAACGCATCTAATCCTTATCGATTTATTCCATCAGATAGTGATAGTCCTCTGGATGATGGGATTTTTTCTAAATATAGCCCTCTTTCTGGCACCTTTTATTATAGTAATAATACTGAAATTACTGGTGGCGACCGTTACGCTGCTTCCTTTGACATCAGTTCATTAAACCTCAATGGTTTCACCGCCCATCTCACGGTCGAATGTGGAAATGATACTTTAAGGGGTCAAGTCCAAGGTGGCGGGGACAACAACCCGGTGCCTGAACCTGCAACAATGCTGCTCCTTGGAGCCGGGCTTCTCTGCCTGGGAGGGATAGGCAGAAAAAGTCTTTTAACAAAAAATTCCTAGACTATTAAACCACGTTTTCAATTCCTAATCTCGTGTCCTTGATTCTTTTTGGGGCTGACCATAGTAGGTTCGCCCCCTTTTTTATTATAATACATCTGTCGCGCTGACTGGGGTTACTTGATATGATATTTTTTCAAAAAGTAAACCCGAGCAGGCTTAAAACTCCGATCCCATTCAGTGGATAACCAGGACGGGGCACGGGGCGGACTCCAGGACTCGGTGGGTCACGCTGCCGAGCAGGAGGCCTTCCAGGTCGGTGCGGCCCCTGGAGCCCATGACCACGAGGTCGCAGCCCTCGATGGCGGCCACATCCACGATGGCCGCGCCTGCCGGGTTTTCCATGAGCTTTTCCGTGAAAGGGATGTCAGCATCCTGGAGCTGCTTTCTGAAGGGCTCCAGGAGCTCGTTCGCCCCATCAAGGATGTCCGTGACCACCTTCTGGTAATAGGGCTCGCCCAGCACGGACGGGAACCTCCGGTGGCAGTGCACGAGGAGGATTTCCGCGTTCATGGCCTCTGCAAGTTCTATGGCGTAGTCGGTCGCCCGGACGGAGTGGTCGGACCCGTCCACCGGCACAAGTATTTTTTGGATCTTCATGGTCGCATAACCCTCCTGTCCTGGATTGAATCACACTGGATCATGGAGTTTTGGCCTTAAATTTTTTTCTTCGTGTGCTTCGTGCCTTCTTCGTGCTCTTCGTGGTAATGCTTTTATTCTTTTCGGCATGCCCGGAACTTCCCTCAGGACGCCGATTCTTTCTTCACGAACTCCAGCTTGTGCTCCCCAGGGGGCAGGGAGTCGTCAGGGTTCAGGTGGATGAGCACGCTGTAGCGCTTCTCGAGCTCCAGGAGCTCCTTTCTCTTACGGTTCTGGAGATAGTGGGCCACGTCCGTCGAGAGCGTCCCGTTGACCTGGGCCACGCCCCCCTTGCTCATTCCCATCCAGATGCGCCGCATGGCCGACAGGGCGGCCGACTCCACGGACATGATGATGCCCCTTCCCTGACAGTAGGGGCACGCCTGATAGGTCTTGGACTCCAGGGACGGGCGGAGGCGCTGCCTGGAGAGCTCCATGAGGCCGAACTTGGAAATGGCGGTCGTGTCCGTCTTGGCTCTGTCCTTTTTCAACTCGTCCTTCAGGACCTTTTCCACCTCACGGTTGTGCTTTCGGTCCTTCATGTCTATGAAGTCGACGACCACAAGCCCCCCCATGTCCCTCAGCCTGAGCTGCCTCGCGATCTCCCTGGCCGCCTCCAGGTTGGTCTGAAAGGCCATGTTCTCAACGTCCTTGGCCATCCTGCCCTTGCCCGAATTGACGTCGATCGAGATGAGGGCCTCGGTGGGGTCGATGACGATGCTCCCGCCCGACTTGAGGGTCACCCGGTTCCAGTAGATGCTCTCGATCTGCTCCTCGACCTTGTACCGGTCGAATATGGGGACCGTGTCCTTGTAGAGCTTCACCCGGCGCTGGCTCACCGGGGAGATGATCTTCATGTAGTCCTTGATCTTGACGTATGTGTCCCGGTCGTCCACCAGGATCTCGGAGACGTCGCTCGTGAAGTAGTCCCTGAGCGTGCGCAGGCTGAGGTCCTGCTCCTTGTGAATGAGGGACAGCGAGGGGGCCTGGCTCACCTTTTTCTTGATCTCCCGCCACATGCGGAGGAGGCGGTTGAGGTCCTTTGAAAGCTCCCTCTTGTTCTGCCCCGACGCCACCGTCCTCACGATGAACCCGATCCCCTCGGGCAGGGTCATCTGGTTCACGATGGACTTGAGGCGCTTGCGCTCCTCCTCGTCCTCGATCTTTCTGGACACTCCGTTGACGGTGCGCCCCGGGGTGAGGACGATGAACCGGCCCGCGAATGAAACAAAGGTCGTCAGCTGGGCCCCCTTGCGGCCGGGCATCTCCTTGGTGACCTGGACCAGAACCTCCTGGCCTTTTTTCATGGCCTTCTCGATGGGGGGGATTCTGCCGCCGGGGGCGCCCGCATCGCAGATGAAGTACTCGGGGTGGATGTCCCCCTTGGACAGGAAACCGTTCTTCTCCGCGCCGAAATTCACAAAGCACGACTGGAGGCTCGGCTCGACCCGTTCCACAACGCCCTTGTACACGTTGCCCACGCGCTGCTCGGCGATCGAGGTCTCGATGTGAAAGCTGTCGAGCAGCCCTTCCTTGATAAAGGCGACCCTGAACTCTTCAGGGTCCACCGCATTGATAAGCATCTTTGTCGTCATAAATTCTCGATTCCGTATTCGTGTTCTATGATTGAGCCCGCGGTTCCACTCCCGCCCCGGAATGCCTCTTCTGGTGCTGGCGCGCCTGGTACATGAAGGTGCGAACCGCGGCCTCCCTTCCGGGTTGATAGGTGCCGTCGCAGGGTGTGTCCATGTATGGGAGCCGCTGCCTCGTCACCAGGGGCTTGACCACCGCCGAGGTGATCGTGCTCGGCATGCACGTGAAGGGGTAGACGTTCACAATCCCGTCAAACCCCTCGTGCATGTACTCCATGATCCCGGCGATGCTCAGGCAGGCCTCGGTGCCCACTTCAAAGGAGAAGAGATCCCCCTTGATCAGGATGTCCTCCAGGTGGGCAACGCTGTGATCCCCGGGAAGGTCCAACAGGGGCGCGACCCGCTTGTACACCTGCTTCTGGCGGACGCTCTGGTAAGCGAGCTTTCCGCCGCACCCGAGGATCTTGTTGAGGTTTTCCCGCAGGCGGTTGAATTTGAAAAGCCTGAGGTCGCGCAGCAGTCTCTGCCTGGCCTGCCTCAGGGCGTCGTAGGCCGTGTAGTTCATCCACTCGGCAAGGGAGGCGTTCACCACCTCGGCCCCGTATTTCTCGAGCATCCGGATGAGGTCCTGGTTGGACTGGACGTGGGTCCGCAGGTAGATCTCCCCCACCACGCCGATCCTGGGCTTCCTGGGGATGGACGGGTCCATGAGGGCCTTGCCCTCGACAATGACCTCCTCCAGCTCGTCCAGGATGCGGTCGAAGTCCTTCTTTTCCGCGTGCCGGGTGAAGGCGTCGACCATGCGCCCCATGGCGCGCTCGATGAATTCGTCCGCGAGCCCCGGCGCGCGCTCGTAGGGCCGCACCCGCCACAGGAGCCTGTCCAGGATGTCCGCCACCACAATGGCGAAAAACGAGGACTTCCTGAAGTCCGTGGTCTTTTCCGCCTCGAGCATGCCGGCCGGGGAGTAGGCGTCGTCCGAGGTCAGCGAGCCGATCTTGAGCCTCTTGAGGTCCGGAAACCCGTCCAGGACAATGCGCTGGTACTTGTTGTACATCCCGAACCTGCAGGGCCCCCCGGCCTCGGGCATGAAGTAGATGTAGTCCTCCGGGTCGAAGCGCTCCCCGAGCCTCTTCCTCTCCTCCTCCATGAAGTGGAGGATGTCGCCCGTGGTCACCTGGCAGGGGTAGCACTCCTTTCCCGAGGTGAACTCCCTGCCGAGCTCCAGGCCCTTGTAGGTGTCCATCACGTGCGCGCGGATGCCGAAGCCGCGAAAAACGGCCGCGATCAAATGGCTCCCCACGCGGCTCATCTCGGGGATCAGGAACGTCTTGTCCCGCGCGTCAAAGGTCCCCACGTTTTGGGACAGGCTCTCAAATGTGTTGTCTCTTGGGGATTCCACTTTGTCCTCAGTTGGAGATCATCAAATCGGCCGAAAGATTCTGGTGCAGCTCCTTCATGGAGTTCTCGATGACGTTCCGGAAGGCCTCGATGCGGGTCATGACCCCCGCGACCGCGCTGTGCTCGTCCAGTTCCAGGATCAGGTAGGGCTTGTCCCCCATGATGTGCTTGTAAAAGTGCTCCATGAAGGAATCCGCCCCGCAGCTGAAGTTGGTGATGTGGAGGCCGAAGGTCCCGGGGTGCTGGCGGATGTACTTGGCCGTCTTGAGGATGCGGGCCCCCAGGCCCCAGTACATGGACGGGAAATCCGAGAGATCCACCGAGTCCAGGTCCAGGAAATCCATGGGCAGGGAGGCCATCCCGGTCTTCGCCAGGTTCCTGCCGAGCCTGAGGTTGAGCCTTTCGTCGTATAGGTTGTAAGGCCTGCCCGAGACGATGATCAGGGGCTCCATGGGGTCCTGGGCCTCGAGTATCCCGGCCCCCGCCTGCTGGAGCTCCCGGTTGAAGGCCTCGGTCTTCTCGAGCCCCGCCTCGAAGGCCTTCTGGATCTCGGACCGGCTCTTGCCGAGCCGCCCGCCCAGCTGGGACGCAAACTCCAGGGCCAGAAGGGCCGGGTCCTCCTTGAGGTGGATGACCGCGTGGAGCGTGCTCTCGGGATCCAGGTCCAGCGCTGTCTTGAGCATGTACCGGTTTGCCTGCACCAGGGGGCAGTAAAACCCCCTCTCGTTGGGGGCGTGCGTGGGCATGTCCACAATGGAGGGCAGGAAGAGGTACCGGGTCATGCCCAGGAGGGTCTTGACGTGGCCGTGGGAGACCTTGACCGGGTAGCACGTCTCGGCCGAGACGTTCTCAATGCCCAGGCTGGAGATCCGCGCGTCCGTGGGGGGAGTCAGCACCAGCCGGAACCCGAGACGGTCGAAAAAGACGGCCCAGAGTATGGCGGTGTTGTAAAGGTAAAGGCTCCGCTGCATGCCCACCGTGGGCCTGGAGTCCACCTCCAGGATGGGCTTTCCGGGATCGAGCTCCACGTAGAGCCCTTGCATGTGCCTCCGCCAGATGTCCTCCCGGGTCTTAAACGTGTTCTCCCTGGGCTCGGCGTCGGTGCTCCCCACCTCGTAGCGGCCGCACTCCCCTCCCCAGACGGTCTTTCTCCCGTCAAAATCGTAGACCTTGAGCTTGCACTGGTTGTGGCAGTTGGGGTCGGCCCTGCAGATGGTCTCCTTGTAGGTCATCCGGTCGTTGATGGCGCTCTCCAGGCCCCGGAACCGGCTGGGGCGCGGGGCCTCGGAGGCCATCTTCTCCTGGATGCTGACCGCCGCGCCGAACGCCCCCAGGACCTCCCGATGCCTCGGCACGGTGAGCCCCCGGCCTAGGACGTTTTCAAAGGCGCTCACCACGCCCTTGTTCAGTGAAGGGCCCCCGAGAAACATGACCCTCTTCCCGATGGCCCTCTTCCCCACCACCCGGTTCAGGTAGTTGTGCACCACGGCATAGCAGAGCCCCGCGATGAGGTCGGTCGAATCCACCCCCTTCTGGAGGTAGGAGACCAGGTCGGACTCCATGAACACCGTGCAGCGCTCGGCAAGCTTGACAGGCTTGTCCGAGGAGAGGGCAATCTCCTGGAACTCCCCCACGATGTTGATCCCGTACTTGTTGGCGAGCTCGTGGAGGAAGCTCCCTGTCCCGGCCGCGCACACCTTGTTCATGTCGAAGTCCAGGGGGTTGCGGTTCGCGATGGAGATGTACTTGGAGTCCTGGCCGCCGATCTCGAAGATGGTGTCCACCTCGGGGTCCATTTCCACCGCGCCCCGGGCGTGGGCGGTGATCTCGTCGATGATGAGGTCCGCATTGAGGAACATGCCCACCACGTTCCTGCCCGATCCCGTGGTGGCCGTGCCCCTGATCTTGATCCTGTCCCCCACCTCCTCGAGGATGGTCCGGAGGAGCCCCTGGGTCACCTCGATGGGCTTGCCCCTCGTGTGGACGTAGCTCTTGTGGAGGATCCTGCGGTTCTCGTCGATGATGGCGTACTTCGTGGTCGTGGACCCGATGTCGATGCCGAGGTAGACAGGCGTGACACGGCTCGGCGGATGGGTGTCCACGGCGTTGTCCTCGGGAAAATCCGTTTTCCACAGCTGCAGGCGCGGGGCCACCGGGATCTCCTCGAAGAGGCGCTCCGAGCTCTTCAGGTAGGCTTCCAGGGGCGGCCTGCCCGCGACACCCTGCTCCAGGCACTGGAGGGCGACCCCCAGGGCGCCCAGGGAGGTGTTGTACCGGGGGACGATGAGGTTGGGGAAGTACTTTCTGAGGGCCCGCACCTGGAGCTCGTTGAGCGAGAGCCCGCCCACGAAGAGGATGGGCTCCTCCAGGGTCCGGTTGGAGACGATGGTGCTGATGTAGTTGCGGGCGTTTCCCACGTGCAGGCCGTAGATGATGTCCTCAAGCCTCTCCCCCTTGTTCTGGAGGTGGATCATGTCCGACTTGGTGAACACGGTGCACCTGCACGCCACGTCGGCCGGCTTCTCGCTGGCGAGCCCCAGCGCGATGAAATCCTTGAGTATGCCGTCGATCTCGCCGGGCGAGGATTTGGCGGCGCTGTCGTAGATGGCGGTTGCGAGCCGCTGGGCCTGCTGGTCGATGAAGGAGCCCGTGCCCGAGGCGCACGGGCCGTTCGTGTTGAAGTACTCGAGCTCCCACCCCCCCGGGCCGTGGTTGATCTGGAAAAGCGAGGTGTCCTGCCCGCCCATGCTGATGATGGTCCTCACCTCGGGGTGGACGTGGAGGGCGCCCAGGACCTGGCTTATGGTCTCGAACTCGAAATAGGCCCCCACCCTGTCGCTCATGTCGCGGGCGTGGTTGCCGGTAAAGGCCACGGCCTGAATGTTGTCCTCCCCAAGGGAGTCGTAAATAACCTCCAGGGCGTTCTGGACCTCCTGCTCCAGACGCCCCAGGTGACGCCTGTAGGGAAGCTCCCTGACCACCTCCCCCGCCGTGTCGATCACGACGGCGTTGAGGCTCACGGACCCGGCGTCGACACCCACGATGAACTTCTTTTCCGCACCTGGATTTTTAGGTTGTCCGGACATGTCTCATGTCTCATTCTTTCGATGCGATGTAATAGCGGTCGCCCTCGTGCTCGCGGAGAGACAGCCCGCCTTCCTGCACGAGCCCCTGCACCACGATCCCCGCCTCCTTCACGTCGAGGCCCAGGGAGTCGGCCACATCCCGAACCCTCACGGGCCGCCTCTCGGCCATCTCCCGGACGACCCTGGCCAGGTCCGCCATCCGCCCGGGCTCCCGCTCCATGGTCGAGAAGGCGACCACCTCGGCCTTTTCGCCCATGAAGTCTCTTATCTCCTCCAGCCTGTCCCTGTCAAGTGCCATGGCGTAACGCTCCGAGGGGGGTCTCACCACCGTATTGAGCTGTATGCGATCGGGTTCGATGCGCTCGATGGTCCGGCGGAGGTCTTCGAGCTCCGTGTCCGTGTCGTTCAAGCCCTTGAGGAGCAGGACCTCCAGGTCGATTTGTCCCGGGTACCCCTTTCGAAAGTCCACCATGCCTTCGATAATGTCTTCGAGCCGGAGGGAGGGTTCGGGGCGGTGGATCTTCCGGAAGGTCTTCTCGTGGACCGTGCTCAGGGTGGGCATCACCAGGTCCGCGCCGCCGACGCGCTCGCGCACCTCGGGCCTCCAGAGGAGTGAGCCATTGGTCAGCACGACGATTTTTGTGTCCGTGAGTTTCCTTATCCCCTGGATGACCTCGTGGATGCCCGAGTGGAGGGTGGGCTCCCCGGAACCGGAAAAGGTGATCACGTCCGGGGTGTGGTCCTTGAGTCTCTCCTCGATTTCCGCGAGGACGACGTCCACGGGGTGGAACACGGCAGGCTCGGCGGTTTTGCTGGTGGTTCGCCCCACTTGGCAGTAGATGCAGTCGTAGCTGCACGTCTTTAAGGGGATGAGATCGACCCCCAGGGACCTGCCGAGCCTCCTGGAGGGGACAGGGCCGAATACGTAAGGCATTGTGGAAGCTCCTTAAGAGATGTTTTTTTGGGTTGTTGCAGTCATCATTTTTACTAATCTTAGCCTAACTTTAAATATAAGCAGCAAATGGGTCATGTACCAGGGGAAAAAAAGATGAACATCGAACATCGAACATTCAACATCGAATGAAAGGACTCTCCCCTATCGTCGTCCCGGCCCCGGATCAGGATCGCCTCCGGGGCAGGCTGCGGCCGGGACCCGGTGGCTTTGCGGTTCACGAAGGCCGCTGGATCCCGCCTTTCGGCGGGATGACGAGACATTTTTCTTCGTGTGCTTCGTGTCTTCTTCGTGCTCTTCGTGGTAATGCTTTTTTTGTTTTATCTTTTAGTTTTTATCTTTTAGTTTTTATCTTTTATTTTCAGTGCGCCTCCGCCCAGTCGGCACCAACCCCCATGTCCACCTTGAGCGGGACATCCAGTTCGTGGACGTTCTCCATCTCCTCCCGCACCAGCTGCCTCACATCCTCGACCTCCGCTTTCGGGACCTCGAAGACGAGCTCGTCGTGGACCTGGAGGAGCATTTTGGTCTCCCGCTTCTCCTCCCCGAGCCTCTCGTGGATCCGGATCATGGCGTGCTTGATGAGATCCGCGGCCGTCCCCTGGATGGGGGTGTTCACCGCCATCCTCTCGGCCTCGGCGCGGACCACGCGGTTTCGGTGGTTGATGTCCGGGAGGTAGCGCCTGCGGTTGAAGAGGGTTGTCACGTACCCCTGGGTCTGCGCCGTCTCGATCATCTGCTCACGGAACCTCTTGACCCCCTCGTGGGTCTCGTAGTAGCGCTCGATGTAATCCCTGGCGGTCTTGAGGTCTATGGCCAGCTCGGTGCTCAGCTTCTGCGGCCCCATGCCGTAGATGATGCCGAAGTTGATGGCCTTGGCGACCCGGCGCATGTCCGGACTCACCTCGTTCTCGGGGGTGTCGAAGATCTCGGCGGCCGTGCGGGCGTGGACGTCCTGATCCCCTGCAAAGGCGTCCTTCATGGCCGCGTCCCCCGAGTAGTGGGCGAAGACGCGCAGCTCGATCTGGCTGTAGTCGGCCGAGAGGAGGACGCACCCCGGCGCGGCCACAAACCCCTTTCGAATGGCCCTCCCCTCCCGGGTCCGGATGGGGATGTTCTGGAGATTCGGGTTGCTGCTGCTCAGGCGCCCGGTGGCGGCCACGGTCTGGTTGAAGGACGTGTGGATGCGCCCGGTCTCGGGCTGGACCATCTTCACCAGCGTGTCCAGGTAGGTGGACTTGAGCTTTGAGAGGGTGCGATAGGTCAGAAGCAGCTCGGGGATGCGGTGAGGAAAGGCGCAGAGCTTCTTGAGCACCCGGACGTCTGTCGCAAAGGCACTGGTCTTGCTCGTCTTCCCCTGGGACGGGAGCCCCAGCTTTTCGAAGAGGACGAAGCCCAGCTGCTGGGGGGAATTGATGTTGAACTCCATCCCCGCTTCCTTGTAGATGTCCTTTTCGATCTGCTTGAGATCCTCGTGGATGCGGCGGGACATGTCACTCAGCACCTTGGTGTCCACAAGAAAACCGTTGAGCTCCATCTGGATGAGCACCGGAATGAGCTTCATCTCAAGGTTCCGGAAGAGATCCATGTTCTCGTCGGTCTCCAGCCTCTCACCCAGGACCCTGCTCAGCCGTAGGGTGACCTCGGCGTCCTCGCCGGAGTACTCGGCGGCCCGCTCGATGGGCACCTGGGAGAAAAGAATCTGGTTCCTCCCCTTGCCCACCACCTCGTGGTAGGTGATCGTCTTGTGGTTGAGGTACTGCTGGGCGAGGAAATCCAGGTTGTGCTGCTTGAACCCGGGGTTGATGACATAGGAGGCCACCATGGTGTCGAATTCCAGGCCGCGAAGGTCCACGCCGTGGCGTTTGAGCACGATGGAGTCGTACTTGATGTTCTGGCCGATCTTGGCGACGCTCGGGTCTTCCAGGACGCCTTTCAGTGTTTCACGGGCCTTGTCCCAGGAAACCTGCCTGGGGGCGCCGAGGTACTCGTGACAAAGCGGTATGTAGAAGGCCTCGCCGGGGTTCCAGGAGAAGGAGAGCCCCACCAGTCGCGCGGTGAAAGGGTTTTCACTCGTCGTCTCCGTGTCCAGCGAGAACCTGCCGATCTCTTTCAACTCCCGGGCCAGGCCCTCGACAGCGGCTGCGTCCATGAGTGTTTTCACGTGGAGCCTGTCCTCTGTGGCGGTTTGCGCGGAAAACTGATCCCACAGCTCCCTGAACTCGAGCTCCCTGAAAACCTCGGAAAGCAGGCCGGGGTCGGGTTCCCGCACCTTCAGCCGCTCGATCCCGGCATCCAGGGGCACGTCGCAGTCGATGGTGACGAGCCTCCTGCTCAGAAAGGCGTTCTCGCGGAAGTTCTCCAGGTTTTCCTTGAGCTTCTTCTGCTTGACCCCCTCGAGGTTCCTGTAAATGCCCTCCATGCTCCGAAATTCCTGGATCAGTTTGAGGGCGGTCTTTTCCCCCACCCCGGGCACGCCTGGCACGTTGTCCGAGGCGTCCCCGGAAAGGCCCATCAGGTCCACCACCTGTTCCGGCTCCAGGCCCCCGGTGGCCTCCTTGAAGGATTCGTAGGTGGTGTCCCGGTCCCGCATGGAATCCCAGAGGGACACCCTGGGGGATATGATCTGCCGGAAATCCTTGTCCCCCGTGACCACCACGACCTGGAAACCCTCCTGCTCGGCCTTTCTGGCCAGGGTCCCGATCAAGTCGTCCGCCTCGAACCCCTCCATTTCGAAAATCTCCAGGTTGAGCCCCTGGACGATCCTCTTGATGTAGGGGATCTGAACGGCCAGGTCCTCGTGCATGGGGGGCCTGTTCGCCTTGTACGCCTCGTAGATCTCGTGCCTGAAATTGGGGCCCCTGGCGTCGAAGGCCACCGCGAGATACTCGGGTTTTTTGTCCTCCATGAGCTTGAGGAGCATCCGAGTGAAGCCGTAGGCGGCGTTTGTGGGGAGGCCGCTGGAGTTGGCGAGGTTGCGGATGGCGTGAAACGCCCGGTGGATGTAGGAGCTGCCGTCTATCAGGTAGATTGTTTGATTGTCGCCCATGGAAGCCTCTGCTGCGTTGGTGTGAGTGCGCACAATCTGTTTGTGGATGGGCACGAGTCAGGATCAGGTCGGGGAAGGGCCGGGGGGCCGTGCCGCTGTGCGAAAAGCGGCACGGATCCCTGATTCAGGAGATCACCCAGCTCCGGGCGCCGAAGGAAAGGCCACGTTTGGGGCGAGGGGAGTGCTATTTCGCGTAGCCCACCGCCCTCACCTCTCGAATCACCGTGACCTTGATCTGTCCAGGATAGGTGAGCTCCTTTTCGATCTTTTTCGCGATGTCCGTGCACATGAGGAACGCCTCGTCGTCCGTGACCTTGTCGCCTTCCACCATGATGCGTATCTCGCGGCCGGCCTGTATGGCGTAGGACTTGCCCACGCCCTTGAAGGACAAGGCGATCTTCTCGAGGTCCTCCAGCCGCTTCACATAGGACTCCAGCATCTCCTGGCGGGCGCCCGGCCTGGCGCCCGAGAGGGTGTCCGCGGCCTGGACCAGGACCGCGAGATTGGTCTCCGGCGTCACCTCCTCGTGGTGGGCGGCAATGGCATGGACGACGTCCTCGGACTCCCCGTATTTCTTGGCAAGCTCCGCCCCGATGTTGGCGTGCGGCCCCTCCACCTCGTGATCCACCGCCTTGCCGATGTCGTGGAGCAGCCCGGCCCTCCTGGCGAGCTTCACGTCCACACCCAGCTCGGCGGCCATCATGCCGCAGATGAAGCTGACCTCCAGCGAGTGCTGAAGGACGTTCTGGGCGTAGCTGGACCGGTACTTGAGCCGCCCGATGAGCTTCACAAGCTCCGGGTGGATCCCGTGGACCCCGACGTCAAAGGTGGCCTGCTCGCCGGCCTCCTTGATGCCGGCCTCGATTTCCTCGCCCACCTTCTGGACGATCTCCTCGATCCGCGCCGGGTGTATGCGGCCGTCCTCGATGAGCCTCTCGAGCGCGACCTTGGCGACCTCCCGCCGCACGGGGTTGAAGCCGGAGAGTATGACCGCCTCGGGCGTGTCGTCGATGATCAGGTCGATCCCGGTCACCGCCTCGATGGCCCGGATGTTGCGCCCCTCCCTGCCGATGATCCGCCCCTTCATCTCCTCGTTGGGCAGGTTGACAACGGACACGGTCTTTTCCGCGATGTAATCCCCCGCATATCTCTTGATGGCGAGGGACATGATTTCCTCGGCCTTTCGCTTGGCCGTCTCCCTGGACTCCGTCTCGATGCGGCGGATGAATTTGACGGCCTCGTGCTTGGCCTCCTCCTCCATGGACTTCATGAGGAGTTCCTTGGCCTCCTGGGTGGAAAGACCCGCCACCCTTTCCAGCTGCTCCCTCTGCTCGGTGATCAACTGCTCGTAGAGGTTCTCCTTGTTCGTCAAGTCGGTCTCTTTCCTGCTGATTTCGGTTTCCCTGTTCAACAGGTGTTTTTCCTTTGTCTCGTGCTGCTCGATCTTCTTGTCGAGGTTTTCTTCCTTGCTGAAAATCCTTCTTTCCAGTTGCTGGAGTTTTTCCTGTTTCTCGTTGGTCTCTTTCTCGTAATTGACTTTCAGCTGGTAGAAATTGTCCTTGGCCCTGAGCATTGCCTCTTTTTTAATGCTTTTTGCTTTTTTGTGGGCATCATTAATGATTTTCTTTGAGTAATCATTAATAGACTCAATCTGTTTTTCGACAATGCGCTTGTGTATCCAAAAACCTATGAGAAGACCCAGAACTACCCCGGCGACGCCGCCAAGGATAATCTGTATGAGTGACATATCTGGTTACCCCCTTTGTGTGACGATCCGTGGCCCGTCAAATTACCCCGCCGCGGGCACGGATCTTCTTTTACCCCTGAGAACCGTTGGAAAAGGAGGGGAATTTTTTTTGAACTTCTCGGATAGAGGAAACCGCATGCCGGATTGGAACGGTGTGAGGGCTTGTGGGAACAATGGGGTGAATCAGCAAGACGATGGAGGCCTTTGGTTGAGTCCAGAGTACCGGTCAAGGTCTCGCTCGAAGGCGATCCTGAGACCGAACATGTCCATTTGGTTCCACGGCGACCATTTCAACTGATTATTATCCATACAAGGCATTGCGGCCTGTAGAAAGCCGTGCCCTGGTATCCCCGCTCTTCCGCGTCCCAATTGTTCCACTTCCATATATCCGATTTATCGAGCCCCGGCCCGCGAACCGGGCCTGCGGCCCATGTTTTTCATCGATGCCGCTGGATCGTTTTCATACCATAGCGGAGTCGATGTTGAAAATCATTTCTCTGATCTTCCTGAGCGAGCGGTCTTCCTTTTCGTTCGAGGACTTCATCGCCTGAAAATACTCGCCGGCCACATGCATTGCCGTGAGGATGGCGATCCTTCGCTCGCTCATGCCCGGGTTGCCCTCCCTGATCTCCTCGGCGATCTGATTGACGTATTCCGCGACCGCCTGCACGTCCTCGGCGCTTTCCTCGCTTCGGACGAGGTATTCCTTTTCAAGGATTTTCACTCGAACAGGCTGCATGATCCAGAATTATTCTCCCCGGGGAAACCGCCCCCCGAAACCTGCCGGATTCCGATCAAATGATCGCGCCCCGGGCATGGGGGCACCTGTCAGACATCCAGCTGCTCGAGTTTTTCCAGGAGAGAGATAATCTTCTGCCGTGCCTGATCCCTTGCGGATTTGAGCGTTTCGATCTCCGCGGTCATATTCGAGATTCTGCCCTCCTGAATCTGGTTCTGCTCCGCCAGGGCCTCTTTTTCCTTTTTTAGGGTCTGAACGTAATCTATCAGGGAATCAAGTTTTTTTTCCAAAGCCTCGAACTGATCCAGATCTTCCATATTTTCCATGTCCACCTCAAGTTTTTGGGCGCGTTCGGTTTGCAGTCACCTTTTTATTTGTTCGACCAAAAGAAATAATATTATCTCCCAAAGGAGAAAAGTCAATAAAAATGGCAAGCCGTTCAAGACTTGCCATTCATAGGGCTTCGTTTTTAAAAGGCTTTTGTGATCAAATGGCCTTTTTGGCGACTTTGAGCCGGTTTATGGCCCTCTTGAGAGCGGCCTCGGCCCTTATGAAGTCCACGTCCTCGGCGCCCCGCTCCTTGGCGAGACGCTCCTCGGCCCTTTCCAAAGCGCCCCGCGCCCTTTCGATGTCAATCTCGACCGCCTTCTCCGCCGCATCCACCAGCACGGAGACCCTGTCGTTGGAGATCTCCGCAAATCCCTCGGCAAGCGCCATGAACTCCTTTTTGCCTTCGGCTTCGTACCTGAGTTCACCCGGCAGAACACCCGAGAGGAAAGGAATGTGACCGGGCAGGATCCCGAACTCCCCTTCCGTGCCGGGGATCACCACGGTGTCCACCTCCCGGCTCACAACGACCTTCTCGGGCGTCACCACTTCCAGATAAATGAGAGCCATCACATCACCTCTGATTATTGTTCGGCCGCCATTCGCTCGGCCCTCTCCTGCGCCTCTTCGATCCCGCCCACCATGTAGAAGGCGGCCTCGGGGAGGTCGTCGTGTTTGCCTTCGATGATTTCCTTGAAACCGCGAATGGTTTCCGCAACAGACACATACTTTCCAGGGGTGCCCGTAAAGGTCTCGGCCACGTGGAAGGGCTGCGACAGGAATCTCTGGATCCTCCGGGCCCTGGCGACGGTCAGCTTGTCCTCGTCCGAGAGCTCATCCATGCCGAGGATCGCGATGATGTCCTGGAGGTCCTTGTATTTCTGAAGGATCTGCTGCACCTGCCTGGACACGTAGTAGTGCTCCTCTCCCAGCACGTTGGGGTCGAGGATCCTCGATGTGGAGTCCAGGGGGTCCACCGCCGGATAGATGCCGAGCTCCGCGATGGCGCGGGAGAGAACCACGGTCCCGTCCAGGTGGGCGAAGGTCGTCGCGGGGGCCGGGTCCGTGAGGTCGTCAGCGGGCACGTACACGCACTGGACGGACGTGATGGACCCTTTCTTGGTGGAGGTGATCCGCTCCTGGAGGGCGCCGAGGTCCGTTCCGAGTGTGGGCTGGTAACCGACCGCGGAAGGAATACGGCCCAGGGTTGCAGACACTTCCTGCCCCGCCTGGGTAAACCGGAAGATGTTGTCGATGAAGAGGAGCACGTCCTGCCCCTTCTCGTCGCGGTAGTACTCCGCGGCCGTCAGGGCCGAGAGGGCCACCCGCGCGCGGGCTCCCGGGGGCTCGGTCATCTGGCCGTAAATGAGGGCGGCCTTGTTGACGACGCCGGACTCCTTCATTTCCAGGTACAGGTCGTTCCCCTCGCGGGTCCTCTCCCCCACGCCGGCAAAGACCGAGATGCCGCCGTGCTGCATGGCGATGTTGTGGATCATCTCCATCATGATGACGGTCTTGCCCACGCCCGCGCCGCCGAACATGCCCATCTTGCCGCCCCTGGGGAACGGCACGAGCAGGTCGATGACCTTGACGCCCGTCTCGAGCACGTTGACCGATGTGTCCTGGTCCACGAAGCTTGGCGCGGGCCTGTGGATCGGCAGGAACTCCGTGGCATTCACCGGACCGAGGCCGTCCACCGGCCGTCCCACCACGTTGAGCACCCGGCCGAGCGTGGGGTCGCCCGCGGGCATCAGGATTGGGTTTCCGGAGTTTTTGGCCGCCTGGCCGCGTACCAGACCGTCGGTCACGTCCATGGCGATGCACCGCACCACATTGTCACCGAGGTGCTGCGCGACCTCCACAACCAGGTTGTCTTCCTTGTCGTCGATGGCGGGGTTGGTGATGAAGAGGGCCGTCAAGATCTCCGGCAGCTCTCCCTCGTTGAATTCCACGTCCACAATGGGACCCATGACCTGAATAACTTTGCCCTCGTTCATGATATATTCAAGACCTCCTTATCCCTTGGAAAACGTTTAGGCCGTCTTGAGCGCTTCGGCACCACCGACGATGTCCATAAGTTCCGCCGTAATGGAAGCCTGCCTGGCCTTATTGTATGCCAGCGTCAAGTTCTGGATCAATTCTTTACAGTTTTTGGTTGCGTTGTCCATGGCAGCCATCCGGGCCGCGTGCTCGCTCACCTCGCTCTGCAGGAACGCGTTGTAGATCTGCACGCTGATGTGCTTGGGCAGCAGCTCTATCATGAGCTCTTCCGCGCTCGGCTCGCAGAGGTACTCGGCCTCGGAACCTTGCTCTTCCTCTTCCTTCTGGGGCGGCTCGATCGGGAGAAGCTTCACAAGGGTTATTTCCTGCCGTGCCATGCTGACGAAACGGGTGTACATCATGTAGACCTCGTCCAGTTCCTCGTTCAGGTATCTCTCCGTGAACTGGCGGGTCATCTTGTTGACAAAGGCCATGTCGATCTTGCCGTAGATCTGGACGTGGGACTCGGTGATCTGGAGATTTTCTTTCTTCTTGAAATAGTCCCGTCCCCTTTTTCCCACAAGAGTCAACGAGGTGTCCAGGCCCTTGTCCTCCTGCTCCTTGAGCCATTTTTCGGCACGGTTTATCAGCTGCGCGTTGAAACTCCCGCACAGCCCGCGGTCCGCTGAAAAGTGGAGCAGCTCGACCCGGTTGACGCTCTCCTTCCTCACGAGGAGGGGGTGAATGTCCGGGTCCATGCCGCTTGCCAGGTTTTCAAGCACCTCCGCGAATTTGGCAGCGTATGGATCAAACGCCTCGACCCTGCCCTGGGAGGAACGCAATTTGGCGGCAGCCACCATGTTCATGGCTCGGGTGATCTGCTGCGTCTTCTTTACGGCCCCGATCTTGATAAGAATATCCTTTAAAGTTGCCATGGATCCTTCTCTGCCTTCCGCTGCTTCTGCATGTTTAGGAAACGGCCGCAGCCGCTCTCGCTTCTACAAGTCGCCCCTGTTCCGGATCAACCGCATACCGGCCAATCAGACCGAAGGCTGGTAAATGTTCTTGAATTCACCGAGCGCCTTTCGCAGCTTGTCCGCGAGTTCGTCGCTGATGTCCCCTTTTTCCTTGATTTCCTTCAACAGATCCGGGTGCTTGCTGTCCATGAACTCCAGCATCTGCGTCTCGTACTCCGCAACCGCCAGTTCGGGAACCTCATCCAGGAAGCCGTTGGCGGCGGCAAAGAGGATAGCGACCTCCCTCTCCCCATCCATGGGCTGGTACTGGGGCTGCTTGAGAACTTCCACCAGTCTCCGGCCGCGGTTGAGCTGGCGCTGGGTGGCCTTGTCCAGGTCGCTCCCGAACTGGGCGAATGCCTCCAGCTCGCGGAACTGGGCCATGTCGAGACGAAGCGTCCCGGCCACCTTCCGCATGGCCTTTGTCTGGGCGGCGCCGCCGACCCGTGACACGGAGAGGCCGACGTTGATGGCGGGCCGGACGCCCGAGAAGAAGAGGCCCGGCTCCAGGTAGACCTGCCCGTCGGTGATGGAGATGACGTTCGTCGGGATGTACGCGGACACGTCGCCCGCCTGGGTCTCGATAATGGGGAGGGCGGTCAGGGAACCCGCGCCCAGTTCGTCGTTGAGCTTGGCGGCCCTTTCGAGGAGCCGCGAGTGGTTGTAGAAGATGTCCCCGGGGAAGGCCTCGCGTCCGGGGGGTCGCCTGAGGAGCAGGGAGACCTGGCGATAGGCCGTCGCCTGCTTGGAAAGGTCGTCATAGATGATCAGGGAGTGCTTGCCGTTGTCCCGGTAGTACTCGCCGATGGAGCAGCCGGAATAGGGGGCCAGGTACTGCTGGGTGGCGGGGTCGCTGGCGCAGGCCGCAACGATCGTGGTGTACTCCATGGCCCCGTTTTTCTCGAGCACGTCCACGACCTGTGCCACGGTGGACTTCTTCTGCCCGACCGCCACATAGATGCAGTAGACGTCGGTGTTCTTCTGGTTGAGAATGGCGTCCACGCAAATGGCCGTTTTCCCGATCTGCCGGTCGCCGATGATCAGCTCGCGCTGCCCCCTCCCGATGGGGGTCATGGCGTCGATGGCCTTGATGCCCGTGTACATGGGCTCGTGCACCGGCTGGCGGGCGATGACGCCAGGGGCCACCATTTCGATTCGGCGGTTCTCGGTGGAATTGATGGGACCCTTGCCGTCCAGGGGATTCCCGACCGCGTCGATGACGCGCCCGAGCACCGCGTCCCCCACCGGGATCTCCGCGATGCGGCCGGTCCTCTTGACCACGTCCCCTTCCTTAATCTTGGTGTCCTCACCCATGATGGCGACACCCACGTTGTCTTCTTCCAAATTAAGGCAGAGGCCGTAGATCCCGCCGGGAAACTCGAGCATCTCCATGGCCATGGCCTTTTCGACGCCGTGCACGCGCGCCACGCCGTCGCCGACCGACAGCACGACCCCGGTCTCGGTCACTTCAACCTTCTTGTCGTAGTCCTTAATTTGGCCCCTGATCACCTGACTTATTTCTTCGGCTCTAATTTCCATCAGTCGATCTCACCCCTTTTCAAAGATTCTTTAAGCCCCTCAAGCTGGGCCCTCACACTCCCGTCCAGCACCACATCCTCGATCTTCACAACGACCCCCCCGATCAAGGAAGCGTCTTCCTCGATCTCGGACTTGATCTTCTTGGAGGTCAACTCCTCCAGGGCCTTTTCCAAGGCGCTTCTGGCCTGCTCTTTCAACGGGCGCGCCGTGACGATCCTGGCTCTCGCTATGTTCGAGGCCTCGTCCCACAACTTTTCGTAATACTGGGCTATGCCCGACAGGGCGCCCATCCTGTTCTTTTCCAGCAGGAGAGAAAAGAAATTCTTCACGGTCGTGGAGAAGCCGCTCTTTTCAAGCACCGCCTGGAGTATCTTCTTTCGCTCGTCCACGGAGAAGACCTGGTTGGCGAGGACATCACCAAGCTCGGCATTCTCCCGGCAAAGATCCGCGAACTCCTTGAGCTCCAGTCCGTACTGTTCGAAGCGCCCTTCCTCCTGCCCCAGGCTGAACAGGGCCTTGGCGTATCTTTTCGCAATTCTTGAACCGCTCAATGTGTCTTCCCCACCCTTTCTATGAATTCATTGACCAGGCGGTCCTGGTCGTCCTCATTCATCTCCCGGGTGATGATGTCCCGGGCCTTTTGGGCCGCCAGGTCTGCCACCTCGCTCTTCAGGCGGACCTTGGCGTCCTTGATCTCCTGCTCGATGGTGACCTCCACCTGGGCCATCATCTGGGCGACCCTGTGCTGGGCCTCCTCGATGATCTTTTCCTTTTCAGTCTCCCCGTCCCGGCGGGCGGACTCGAGGATCTCCCGCTTCTCGGACTCGAAATCCTTCAGCTTGGCCTCTATCTCCTTGTACCTGGCCTCGGCCTCGTCCCGCTCGCTCTGGAGGCGGTCCATCTTCTTTTTGATGTCCTCGACCCGGTCCGAGAAAAACCCGAAGGCGTTCGACTTTTTGAGCACCAAGGCCAGGATGATGACCAGGAGGGCGAAATTGATGAACCGGGCCAGGAGGTCCATCAGGGCCCCGCTGTCCTCGTGCCCGCCGTGGGCGGCGCCGGCTTCCTCCGCGCCGTGCCCTTCAACGGCCTCCCCGTGCTCCGCCGCGCGGGCCGTGTCCAGGCCCGTGGGCGAAAAGCCGATGCCCGCGAGCAGGAAAAATATGAAAAAAGCGGAAATCAGGAGTCCCGCGCTTTTCAGGCCCTTCCCGCCGCCTGTCTTCCCTGCCGCCATCAGAAGCTCCTCCCGAGTATCTTCTCAGCCAACTCCTGCGAAAAACGGTCCACCTCGCCCTGCAGCGCCTGCCGGACACCGGCCACATTGCCCTCGATTTCCTGGCGGGCCTTTCCAAGCTGCTCGCTGGTCTTGGAAGAAGCGTCCTGGACCATCCCCTTTTCCTGGCTCACACCATCCTGCTTGATTCCTTCACGGATGTTGAAGCCTTCTCTCCGCGCCTGGACGATGTTTTCCTGGAGGGTCTTCTCGTTTTCCCCGTACCTTTCCAGGTAGGACTCGGCCTTCTGCTGCATGCCGGCCATCTCCTCCGCCCTCTTGTCGAGGATGCCGCGAATCGGGCGGTAGGCCACGACATTGAGGACGATCAGAAGCACCAGGAAGTTGATGATCTGGAGCCAGAGAACACCCGGGGGCCATAGATTGAAATCAATTTCAAGCATGGTCGCCTAATCCTTCTCCTTGTGAATGTTTTATCAAGGGTATCGCCTTTTATAAAAAAACAATCTCCTTGTCAAAAACTTTTTTCGGCCCGAAGGAGATTGCTTAGGAGTTCTTCAGGGTGGATTTCAGGTGACCGCCGAGAGTCTGATGTCTCCCTCTTTTTCGGCCGCCTCGGGTTCGACGCTTTTCATACGGCAGCGACCCTCGAAGACGACCCCCTCATCGATCACCAGGATGGGCGCCTTGATGTTGCCGTAGACCTTCCCCGGGGAGTGGATCTCGATGCGTTCCTCGGCGGAAATGTTACCGCGTATTTCACCGCTTATGATGATGTGGGCGGCATGGATGTCCGACTCGATGCACGCGGACTCACCGACGATGAGCGTCCCCTCGGTGATGATTTCCCCTTTGAACCCGCCGTCGATTCGAACGGCGCCCGTGAAAGAAAGCTTACCCTCGAACTCCGTGTCCTGCCCTAAAAATGCGTTGATTTCGTTACTTTTTTTCCTCACGCTGTCTCCCGCTGAATGGAGTCTTCAATCGCGATTGCATATCACAGCATCCTGATCATTGCAACAAAAAACCAGTCATTTTATTGCCGAAAGGCCCTGCACATTCCAGGCGGCTTTATTGAAACATGAACCTTCGCATGCTGATGTTCATCAAAAGCCCCATGCCGGCAAAGGTGGAGACCACGGAGGACCCGCCGTAGCTGAAGAGCACCAGGGGGATTCCCACTACCGGCAGGAGGCCGGTGGCCATGCTCACGTTGATGACGAACTCCCAGAACACGAGGGAGAGTATGCCGATGGCGATAAAGGTGCCGAACCGGTCCCTGGAATTCCGGGCGATATTGATGCACCAGAGGATCAGCAGGAGATACAGGGTCAGCAGAAAGATGGAGCCCACGAAACCCCACTCCTCGGCGAGCACCGAAAATGCGAAATCCGTGTGCTGCTCCGGGAGAAAGTGGAGGCGCGTCTGGGTCCCCTCCATGTACCCTTTGCCCCATATCTGACCTGAACCTATGGCTATTTTTGACTGATTGATGTGGTAGCCCGCTCCCAGGGGGTCCATGTCCGGCCTCAAAAAAGTCAGAATGCGGTTCTTTTGGTAATCTTTCAGGTAAGACCACAAAAACGGGACGGCAAGCAGGGCCGACCCGGACAGGAGGGCCAGGGACTGCCACCTGATCCCCACGAAGAGGATCATGGAAAACGAGACCATCCCCACCAGGAGGGTGGTCCCGAGGTCCGGCTCCTTCAGGATCAGGACGCCGGGGACGGCGATGACGACAAAGGCCTGCCAGAGATCCCGCAGGCGGTAGGCCTCCGTGGAGTCCACCCGCTCGTTCAGGTATTTTGCAAGGGCGATGATCACCGCGAACTTGGCGACTTCCGAAGGCTGAAAGGTGAAGCCGGCCACGTGGATCCAGCGCTGGGAGCCCGAGGTCACGGCCCCGATGACGAGCACCAGGATCAACAGCCCGATGCTGAGGAAGTAGGCCGGGTATGCGAGCTGCTCCAGGCGGTGATAGTCGAAGAGGGTCATCAGGAAAAAGACCCCGAAGCCTATGAGAAACCAGTAAAGCTGCTTGGTGAAGATGGGCGAGACCCCGCCGCCGCCCAGCCCATAGGTCGCGCTGTACAGGTTGACGAGGCTGGTCGCCGCGATCAACGCCAGTATGAGCAGCAGGATCCAGTCAAAGTTTTGAACAAGCCGCCTGTCGAACATGGAATTTCCCCTCCGTCGCCCCGGCGCAAGCCGGGGCCCAGTGGCTTTGGGGTTTTCTAAGGCCGCTGGATCCCGGCTTTCGCCGGGATGACTTCTTTGAAGTTCTTTTCTTCGTGTGCCTCGTGCCTTCTTCGTGCTCTTCGTGGTAATGCTTTTATCTTTTATCTTTTGCGATTTCGATTTTTACGGGTGCCGGTCTTTATTTCTCCGCGACCTTCTGCGCCTCCGGCTCGATGCCCAGGTAGGCGCGCATGAGGTTGCCCGCGATGGGGGCCGCGGCGGACCCTCCGTGCCCGGAGTTCTCCGCGACCACCGCGACGGCGATCCTGGGGTCCTCCGCGGACGCCACGGAAACGAACCAGGCGTGGTCCCTGAATTTCAGGGGCACCTCGTCGCCCTCCTTGCTGGCCTTTTCCGTCTCCAGGTTCACCACCTGGGCGGTTCCGGTCTTGCCCCCGACCGCACAGCCTTTTATCTTGGCCCGCCAGCCCGTCCCGTGGGGTTCGTTGACGACCTCCACGAGGGCGTTCTTTATCAGCTCCAGGTTTTCGGGCCTGGCCCCCAGCCTGGACTTGACCGTCGGCTCGAAGCGGTACGCGTTCTCCTCGCCCTTGCCCACCCTCAGGACCACCTTGGGCTGGTAAAGCACGCCGCCGTTGAAGATCACGGCAATCATCTGGGCCGCCTGGAGCGGCGTCACCAGGACGAAGCTCTGGCCGATGGACGCGGATATGGTCTCCCCCGCCTGCCAGGGCACCCCCCACCGCCTGAGCTTCCACTCGCGGGTGGGGATGAGGCCCGCCCGCTCGTTTCCGAGCTGGATGCCGCTCGGGAGTCCAAGGCCCATCTTTCTCGAGTACTCCGCAATGCGGTCTATGCCCAGCCTGAGGCCCAGCTTGTAAAAGTAGACGTCGCAGGACTCCCGAAGCGCCCGGTGGAAGTCCACGTAGCCGTGACCGTATCTCTTCCAGCACCGGTACGTGCGCCTGCCCAGCTTGAAGCTGCCCCCGCAGAAAACCTCCTCTTCCGGGTCGACGAGCCCTTCCTCCAGCCCGGCGAGGGCCATGGGGATCTTGAAAATGGACCCGGGCGGATACTGCCCCGATATCACACGGTTCTGCAAAGGGTGCTGGCCGCCCGACACCAGCTGGTCCCAGCTCGCGTGGTCGAGCCCCCCGATGAAATCGTTGGGGTCGAAGCTGGGGGAGCTCGCCATGGCCAGGACCTCGCCGTTCCTGGGGTTCAGGGCCACGATGGCCCCGCAGATGTCCTTGAGCTGCTCCTCCGCCAGCGCCTGGAGGTCCATGTCGATGGTCAACGCCAGGTTCAGGCCCGAGGTGGGGGGCTTGCGGGAGATCACCTCCAACCGCCTGCCCGCGGCGTCCACCTCCACCTGCTCCCCCCCGCGGGAGCCGTGGAGGTACTTTTCCCACTCCAACTCCACCCCGGATTTCCCGACGAGGTCGCCGGGACGCCTCCCGGGGTAGCGGCCGCTCGCGAGCTGGCCCTCGCTGATCTCGCCCAGGTAGCCGGTGAGGTGTGCCGCCAGGCTGTCCTTTATGTAATGCCTCTGGGGCTTGACCTGGATCATGGCCCCGGGGAGGTTGAAGATGTGGGTCTCCACCAGGGCCAGCTCCTCCCTGGAAAGCTCCCTCTTAATGAGGATGGGAAGAAACGGCCGGCCGCGCCCCTCCCTGTCCAGTTTCGCGGCCGCGGCCTCGGGGTCGATGCCCACCAGGTCCTTCAGCCGGGACAGCAGCGCCTCCCGGTCCTGGATGTCCTCGGGAATGACGTAGAGGTGAAAGGCCGGGCGGTTGTCCACCAGCAGGTGCCCGTTCCGGTCGAAGATCATGCCCCTGAAGGGCGGGATGTCGTGGAGCTGGATGCGGTTGTTTTCCGATTTGACCCGGTACTCCGGGCCGGAGACCACCTGAAGGAACCACAGCCTCAGGACCAGAGCGGCAAAGGCCAGGATCACCGCCAGGGTCAGGCGCTTGAGCCTCACCTGAAAGAGTTCGGTTGTGTTGGGATCGAAGCCGGAGCTCCTCAAGGCTGAATCCCCCCTCGGAAATCCCCCCGCTACGGAGATCCCCGTTCCTTCCGGATATCCACCCGGCTCACCATGCGGTCCAGCGCGTCGTAGAAGAAAAACACGGCCGGGGCGGCGACGGCGGTAAAAAAGGCGGAACAGATCATCCCGAATATTATGGCCGCCCCCAGGGTGAATTCAAGGTCCAGGAGCTGCAAAAAACCCAAAAACAGGAATTTTTTCAGCAGCACCGCCAGAAAAACCACGATGGTCTGTCCCTTGAAGGCCTGAAGGTCGAAGAGGGCGTCGCCTGCCTTCACCCCCAGGAAGACCAGGACGTAAATCACCGAGAAAAGCCCCAGGGGCGCCGCGGACAGCACATCCATGAGGAGCCCCATGAAGAGGGCGAACGAGCCGGCCCAGTAGTCCCCGTGCCAGGTCATGAAGTAGGCGATGGTGATCACGACCAGGGACACGTCGAAATACCCCTGGAGGATCATGAAGCCCACCTCCCCCTTGAACAGGATGAACAGGAGGCAAATGATCCAGGCCAGGATGTAAACGCCCAGCCTCAGTCTTTCCTTGGGCTGTTCGATACCCTGTCCTCCACAATGACCAGGACCTCCTCGAGTCTGGAAAAGTCCACCAGGGGACCGACCTCCACGTCCTTGAAGAGTGCGCCCTGCCGGTCCTCCACGCTCATGACCCTGCCCACGGGCAGGCCCTTGGGAAACACGCGGCCCAGGCCCGACGTGATGATCATGTCCCCCGCCTTTATGCGGCTCGTCTTGAGAACGTAGTCAAGCTTGCACGTCTTGGTGGACGCCCCCTTGAGGATGCCCTGGTCCCTGGTCTCCTGGTTGAGGCAGTCCACGGAGCTGTTCTGGTCGATGATCAGCAGGACCTTGGAGTAGTCGGGGCTCACGGAAACGGTCCTCCCGACCACGCCCTCGGAGCTCACCACGGGCATGTTCTCCCGGATCCCGGAGCTTCTCCCCTTGTCGATGATGACGGACTTGAACCACCCGGTGGGGTCCCGGCCGATGACCTGCCCCGCGATCATGGGCCAGTTGGTCTTTTCCTTGAACTGGAGAAGCTCCTGGAGCCTGGTGTAGGTCTCCAGCCTCTCCCGGTAGCGCGCGTTCTCCATGAGCAGGGCGTCGCGCTCGGCCCTGAGCGTCCGGTTCTCCTCATAGACGTTGACGAGCCCGAAGTACTTGTCCCAGACCCCCTGCACGGCGGCGAGTGTCTTCCCGAGCCCGTTCTGGACCGGGGCCACGAATTCCACCACGGCCTGCTCCAGGGGGCTCCAGGACCTCGTGCCCTTGAGATTCGAGGAGAGCATGAACAGCGCGAAGAAGACGAACAGGATGCAGATCCACAAAATTCTGGTTCGCCTGAGATTCAGCAACTGCTATGGTCTCCCTTGTGCGCACGCAGCCTGGCATCGGGTTGCATCCCAAAGGAAAAACGTCACCTGATAACGACCTCTCTCAGGATGTGTATGTTGTCGAGCGCCTTGCCGGACCCTATGACCACGGTGGAGAGGGGATCCTCGGTGATGGTGATGGGAAGTTTCGTCTCCTCCCGCAGGAGGACGTCCAGGTTCTTGAGGAGCGACCCGCCGCCCGTGAGGACGATGCCCTTGTCCACGATGTCGGCCGCGAGCTCCGGCGGGGTCTGTTCCAGGGCGATGCGGACGGTTTCCACGATGGTCTCCACCTGCTCGGTAATGGACTTGCGGATCTCCTCCGAGTCGATGGTGAGGATCTTGGGGATGCCCGTCACCAGGTCGCGGCCCTTGACCTCGATGGTCTCGATGTTGTCGCTCGGGTAGGCATACCCGATGGTGGTCTTGATGATCTCGGCCGTCGCGAGCCCTATGAGGAGGTTGTATTTCCGCTTGATGTGCTGGAGGATGGCCTCGTCCATCTTGTCCCCGCCCACGCGCACGGACTTGCTGTACACGATCCCGGCCAGGGAGATGACCGCGACCTCCGTGGTGCCGCCGCCGATGTCCACGACCATGTTCGCCGTGGGCTCGGTGATGGGGAGGCCCGCCCCGATGGCGGCCGCCATGGGCTCCTCGATGAGGTGCACCTCCCGCGCCCCGGCGGATTCGGCGGACTCGCGGACCGCCCTCTTTTCGACCTGGGTGATGCCCGAGGGGACGCAGATGATGATCCGCGGCCTGACAAGGTTACGGCGGTTGTGGACCTTGCGGATGAAGTGCCTGAGCATGGCCTCGGTGATCTCGAAATCCGCGATGACCCCGTCCTTCATGGGCCTGATGGCCACTATGTTTCCCGGGGTGCGGCCCAGCATCATCTTGGCCTCTTTTCCTACGGCGAGAACCTTATTACCTCCCTTTGCGTCCCTGCGGACGGCCACGACCGACGGCTCGCTCAGGACGATCCCTTTTCCTTTCACGTAGACGAGCGTGTTGGCAGTTCCCAGGTCGATTGCCAAATCGTTCGAAAACAGCCCCAGTACCGGGTCTAGCAACATGTTTTTCTCCTTTCGTGGTTTCCGCCGTAGTGTCGCGGGATCATCCCGGCCGTGCCGCGCTCCCGCACCTGCCCCTCGGGTGGCTCTATCGAAAAACCGCGATTCTCACCTTTCGGAAAAAAATTCAAGTTTATATTCTTGACAATTATTGCGTATCTCGTTTAAATAGCAGTTTGTCCTTCAGCAACCCGTATTCGTTGAACCCCAACTACTATATCGGAATAGCGGAGACATGAAAAGAACATATCAACCAAGTAGAATCAAGAGAGCCCGAACACACGGCTTCAGGGCAAGGATGCAGACCAAGGGCGGAATCCGGGTCATCCGGAGGAGAAGGGCCAAGGGGCGCAAAAGGTTGGCCGTTTAAAGGGCAATCCCCGGCTTTGAATTCCGTGAGGCAAAATTTCCATTTCGGATGGGCTCCTTTTCATTTCCAAAATCTGAGAGGCTATTGAAACGGGCGGGGTTTGTCAATCTAAATCGCTCCGGCAAAAGGGTCCACGCGGAACATTTTTCCGTCACGGTGGGTCAAAACGGGCTGGGCATCACCAGGCTGGGGATCACGGCAAGCAAGCGAACCGGAAACGCGGTGGAGAGAAATCGAATCAAGCGGCTCGTGCGGGAGTTTTTCCGTCTCAACAAGGATCGGTTGCCCCGGGGAGTCGACATACTGATCGCGGCCAAGCGAGGTGCTTCCGACCTCGATCTGTGGATAACACAAGAGGAGCTTGGTGCTATCCTTTTCGATAAAGGGCGTGTCAACTAGCATGCGGAGGCTTCCCATCTGGATGATCAGGCTTTACCAGATGGGGGTATCCCCCTTCTTCCGCCCTGCCTGCCGTTTTTACCCCACGTGTTCAGAATATGCCCTCCAATCCTTCGAGAGATACGGCATTGTCAGAGGAGCCCTGAAATCCATCACAAGGATTTCCAAGTGCCACCCCTTCCACCCGGGCGGATACGACCCCGTAGATTGACGAGATACATTAAAAACCTGCGGTGAGGCACGGCCTCGGCACAAATGAAAACCCGGGCCTCACAGGGATATCGAGTAACCGAATGGAAAAAAGAACGCTGCTTGCCTTCGCGCTGTCCTTCCTCGTGTTGATCATCTGGATGACGCTTTTCAGCCCCGCGCCGCCCCCGCCCCCGCCCCCGTCGGAGGTCGGGCCCGGCACGGCGGAGGGGCCTTCGGGTGCCGTGCAACCGGCGCCCCCCGAGACGGCCCCGGCGACCCCCGCTCCACAGGCGGCCGCCCCGGCCCGGATGGTCCTTCCCAGTGACGTGGCGGAAAAAGAGATCACCGTGGAGACCCCCCTCTACCGGGCCGTGTGGAGCAACGTGAAGGGGGCGCTCAAGAGCTTCCAGCTCAAGGACTACCACGTGGAGCCGGACCCCGCCTCGCCGCTCGTGGACCTTGCCGCCCTCGAGGGGACTTACGGGACCATGGCGTTCAGCTTTGCCCGGGAAGGCGCCCCGGAACCGGCGGCGGCGGTTTACGAGGCATCCGCGACTTCCCTCAGCATGGGAACCGGCTCCGAGCCCAAGGACCTGGTCCTGACGGGGAGGACGCCCGAGGGCCTGGTCCTCGAGCACACCTACAGGTTTTACCCGGACAGGTACAAGATCGAAGTGGAGACCCGGGTGATCAACCGGGGGGAAGCGCCTGTGGGAGGCTCGATCACGGCCAACCTCCTCAACCGCCCGACAGAGAGCGGCAGCGCTTACAATTTCAACGGCACCGCCCTGCTCGTGGACGGCGACCTGGAGCAGATCAAGCCCAAGGACCTCAAGAAAGAGGACAAAAACCTCACGGGGCCCATCAAGTGGGTGGGCTACGAGACGGATTATTTCATCTCGGCGGTGGTCCCGGCCGAGGTGAAGGACGCCGCATTCCTGGGCAAGGCCCTCCCCACGGGCGTCATCGATGCGCGCTACATCGGGCCGGCTGTCCGCCTGGGGCCCCAGGAGCTCACCACGTCCCGTTTCCAACTGTATCTGGGCCCCCGCGACCTCACCTACCTGAAGGCCTTCGGCAACGAACTGGACAAGGCCGTGAACTTCGGATGGACGGACGTGATCGCCCGGCCCCTTCTTTACGCCCTCAGGTTTTTCAACGATTTCGTGCACAACTATGGGTTGTCGATCATCATCCTGACCGTGCTCATCAAGATCCTCTTTTGGCCCTTGACGCACAAGAGCTACAAATCCATGAAGGAGATGCAGAAGATCCAGCCGCTGATGGCCAAGATCCGGGACAAGTACAAGGGCAACCGGGAACAGATGAACCGGGAGATGATGCAGCTCTACAAGACCTACAAGGTCAACCCCATGGGTGGGTGCCTGCCCATGGTCATCCAGATACCGGTGTTCTTCGCGCTGTTCAGGATTCTCGGCAGCTCCATCGAGCTCAGGCACGCGCCGTTTTTCCTTTGGATCAACGACCTGTCCGCACCTGACAGGCTCTTTCATCTCCCCTTCAGCATCCCCTTCATGGAGCCGCCCGCGGGCATCCCGGTCCTGACGCTGCTCATGGGGGCCTCCATGTTCATCCAGCAGAAGATGACGCCCACCCCCGGCGACCCGACACAGGCCAAGGTGATGATGTTCCTGCCCATCATTTTCACATTCGTCTTCATAAACTTCCCATCGGGCCTGGTTCTGTACTGGCTGACGAACAACATCCTTTCCATTGGTCAGCAGTATCGAATCCTCAAACAATCGGCCTAGCAAGATTTCGGAGGAACTAGATGGAATCAATGATTTTTGAAGGAAAGACCACTGAAGAAGCCATTCAAAACGCATCCAGGCAATTGAACACGCCCCCCGAGGATTTGGATTTTGACATCATTGAGCCCGGCTCCGCGGGCATATTCGGGCTGGTGGGCATAAAGAAGGCAAAAATAAAGGTGCACTATTCCCCTGCCCGGGAAGAGGCCGCGGAAGTCGAGACGGAACCGGAATCCTTCGAAGAGCCGGCGGAAGAGGAGGTGGAGGACATCTTCTCGGAAACCTTCCCGGAAGCAGCCACCAGCCCCGCCCGTGAGGAAGCGGCGGCAGAGGAGACAGAGGAAGAGGGAGCGGAGGAAGAGGCCGGCGGGGAGGATGTGCGCGTGAGCAGGGAGGTCCTGGAAAAAATCCTCGAGCTCATCCCCATGGAGGCGACCGTCCGCGCGGGACGGAGGGAGGGCAACATCAACCTGAACATCGAGGGCGACAACTCGGGCCTCCTCATAGGCCGCAGGGGCAAGACCCTGGACTCCCTTCAGTTCATCGTCAACAAGATCGTCAACAAGAACCTGGACAAGAAGGTCCGGATCGTCGTCGACTCCGAGAAATACCGCCAGCGGCGAAAGGAAAGCCTCACCCAGATGGCCGAGCGCATGGGCGAGAAGGCCAAGCGCATCAGGAAACCCATCACGACCAACCCCATGAACCCCGGGGACCGGCGCATCGTCCACCTAGCCCTCAAGAACGACGGGCAGCTCGACACGAGAAGCCGGGGGGAAGGCCTGATGAAGAAGGTGGTCATCATACCCAAAAGGTGAGGGGCGGAGCCGCCGCCCGAACCCCGGGCGTGAGTTTCCGCAAGGTCCTCCATGCACAAGACCTATTCCACCTCGGACACCATTGCGGCGCTTTCCACCCCGCCCGGCCAGGCGGGCATCGGCATCGTCCGGGTGAGCGGCCCGCGCGCCCTGGAAATCGCGCGCCGGCTCTTCCATCCCAGGGTCCCGAACCGTGAGCGTGAGCCCGCAAGCCACCGCCTGGTCCTGGGCGAGCTCGCGGACCCCCGCACGGGCGCCTTTGTGGACGAAGTGCTCCTCTCGTTCATGAAGGCGCCGCACTCCTACACCCGCGAAGACGTCGTCGAAATCAACTCCCACAGCGGGTACGCGCTCCTCGACAAAATCCTGGCACTCGTCCTGGAAAGCGGGGCCAGGCTCGCCCTGCCCGGCGAGTTCACCTACCGGGCCTATGCGAATGGGAGGATAGACCTCACCCAGGCTGAGGCGGTCATGGACGTCATCCGGGCCGCGTCCGAGAGGGGCGTGGAGCTTGCCTCCAGGCAGGCCCGGGGGGCCATGGGAGGCCATGTGGAGGCCCTCCGGGTGAAGACCCTGGAAGTCCTCGCCTGGATAGAGGCGAGCCTCGACTACCCGGACGAGGACGTGGGGGCCGCCCCTGAAGAAGCGGGCAGCCTCCTGGCCGAGTGTATCGTGTTGCTGGAAAAAATGGAGGAGGCCTACGAGCGGAGGCGTTTCTGGGTTGAGGGGGTCAGGGCGGTCCTCGTGGGCAGGGTGAACGCGGGGAAGTCCAGCATCCTGAACAGGCTCCTCGAGGAGGACCGCGCCATCGTGACCCCCATCCCCGGCACCACCCGGGACGTGATCGAGGCGACCGTCCACATCCGGGGCGTCCCGGTTTGCCTCATGGACACGGCCGGGGTTCGAACGCCGGAAGGGGAAGTGGAGGAAATCGGCGTGCGGCGGACCCAAAAATGCCTTGAGGAGGCCGACCTGGCGCTTTTCGTCGTGGACGGCAGTCGGGTTCTTGACGCCGAGGATTACCAAATCCGCGGGAAGTGTCAGGAGACAAACGCCCTGGCCGTGATCAACAAGATCGACCTGCCCGCCGGGATCGACGAAAGCTCCCTGCGGGACTTCCTCGGGAACATCCCGGCGGTGTGTGTTTCCGCGCTCACCGGACAGGGCATCGACGGGCTCCGAAAGGCCGTCCACGCGGCCGTGCTCGCGGATGAAGGCCCCGGTGACAGCCTGGACGTCCTCCCCAACGCGCGCCAGGCCCGCCTCGTGCGCGACGCCCTCACCCACTACAGGCAGGCGGCCGCGAACCTCGAGCAGGACGCTCCCCTGGAGATCGTCGCCTCGGACCTGGAGTGGGGAATGGATGCGCTCTCCGGGATCATCGGGGAGCATGCCCCGGAAGATGTGCTGGAGAAGGTGTTTGAGAGGTTTTGTCTGGGGAAGTAGGCCGGGGGAGGAAAGATGAAAACGAACATCGAATGATCCCCCGGTCGTCCCGGCCTCCCCCCCGTCGTCCCGGCCCCGGATCAGGATCGCCTCCGGGGCAGGCTCCAGCCGGGACCCAGTGGCCTTGGGTTTTAAGACACCGAAAAGACACTGGATTCCGCCTTCCGGCGGAATGACGAATAGCGTCGTCCCGGCTACCCCCTTCGTCGTCCCGGCGAAAGCCGGGACCCAGTGGCCTTGGGTTCTAAGGCACCGAAAAGACACTGGATTCCGCCTTCCGGCGGAATGACGAATAGCGTCGTCCCGGCTACCCCCTTCGTCGTCCCGGCGAAAGCCGGGACCCAGTGGCCTTGGGTTCTAAGGCACTGAAAAGACACTGGATTCCGCCTTTCGGCGGAATGACGGGCAACGATTTCGATTTCAATTTCGATTTGGGTAAAGACCTACGGCACCCATTTTGCAGAGTTTAGAACCGATAAATATGGATGAAATGAAAAGCGAAAAAGGGTGCGGGCTCTTCCGGTCCTGGGCGGCCCCCCCCCCGGGTCGGAGAACATTAATCGTAGTGGACATCCCGTTGGATATGGGTAAAATGGCCTGGTAATCGGGAAGCTGTGGAATTTTTCATTTCAGGAGAGCCACGACTTGATGCCCAGGCTTATAATTATAGAGGGGAAGGCGAAGGGCAAAACCTACGACCTCACGAACGGCATCACGTTCCTGGGGAGGTCTTCGAAGAGCGACATCCGCATAAAGGACTCGTCCGTTTCCAGAAAGCACTTGAAGATCTTCCTCATAGGCAAAAAAATATTTCTGGAGGACCTGAAAAGCACCAACGGGACCTTTATCAACTCCGAAAGAATTGTCCCGGGGGAGGGGTTTGAGATAGGCGCGCGAGACCTCATCACCATCGGCAACACGGTTTTTCAGCTGGAAGGCCTCCCGGGCGCCGGTCCCCTGGACAGGAGCACTCCCCCAAAGGACGAGAAGGACGGGGCCGAGGAAACCCCTTCCCCCCTTCCCGACGAGAGGCGCAAGCGAACCGTCAGGGAGTTGAAACTGATCAACAAGGTTTCCATGCTCCTGAAGCAATCCTTCAGCCTCCACGGTTTCAGCGAAAAGGTGCTGGAGTACCTGCTCCAGGGCCTGCCGCGGATAGACACGGCCGCCATGGTGATCCTCGACTACAAAAAGAACCGGAACGGGAAGGAGAGGACCATCATCGTGAAAACCAGGCCGTGGCTCAAGCGCGAGGACGTCGATTTTTTCGAGGCGATCGTGGACTTGGTCCTGAAGCAGGGAGGCGCGGTCCGAATGTCCAACACGGCCTTTGAAGAACTGGGGGAACTCAAGAAAAAAGTGGAGGAACTGAAAATCGCCTCGGTCCTCTGCGTCCCCGTGGTGAGCAACTCCGTGATCCGGGGGGCATTGTACGTCGACTCCATCGGGGACCCTTACGGGTTTCGCAAGGAGGACCTGCTGCTCCTCAACAGTCTCAGCGGCTCCATAGCGGTTGCCTTTGAAAAAGCAATGAAATGATTGACATCCCTCATGCCCCTCCCGATTGTGCCGCTCAATGCATTCCGCATGCCGGCTCAGGCAGCCTCAACCTGTTTCCGAGGGAACCATGAGGAGGGTTTTTTATGTACGAAGAATTTTTTAATCTCAAGGAAAAACCCTTCGACCTGACCCCCAATCAGAGGTACCTCTATCTCAGCGACGGGCACAAGGAGGCCCTTTCCCTCCTGTCCTACGGCGTGGTGGAGAGGAAGGGCTTTGTCCTTTTGACGGGCGACGTGGGCACGGGCAAAACGACCGTCATCCAGGCCCTCCTTGGAAACCTGGACAAGAGGGTGGAGTACGTTCACATCTCGAACCCCCTCCTGACCCGGGACGAGTTCATTCAATACCTGGCCTTCTCCACCTTCAAGAAAAGGGTGCACTTCAGGTCCAAGGCCGACTTCCTCCTGGAATTCGAGGCCTACCTCAACGAATGCCTCCAGCACCAGAAGATCTTCATCCTGCTCGTCGACGAGGCCCAGTCCCTCTCGTACGAGCTCATGGAGGAGATCCGGCTGCTCTCCAACATGGAGTCGTCCGAGGAAAAGCTGATCAACATATTCCTGGTGGGCCAGCCGGAGTTGAACGAAAAGCTCCAAAACCCCGTGTGCAAACCCCTGCGACAGCGGATCTCCAATCGTTTTCACCTGCCCCCGCTGGACCTGAAGGCCACCAGGGAATACATGGCCTCCCGGCTCAAGGTGGCGGGCGCGGAAGACCTGGGGGACATCTTCGACAAGAAGGCCGTCGAGACCATATACCAGTGCACGCAGGGAGTCCCGAGACTGATCAACGTGCTCGCGGACAACGCCCTCCTCCTGGGATACTCCACGGGGAAAAAGAAGATCACCGCAGACATGGTCCGGGAATCCTTCAAGGACATGAACCCGCCCGAACCCCGGGCAAAGGAGAAGACCGCACCCGAGGAAGAGACCCCGGCCCCTGAATCAGGCCGGGAAACGGTCGAAAAGCCCCCCGCCAGGAAGAGGAGGAGGTTCTGGAAATGGGCCGCTGCCTTCCTGTTCATGCTGGCTGTGCTCTACGCTCTCTACCTCCTGGACCCGAGGGCGCGGGAATTTGCCATGAAGATAGGGCACGAGCTTGGGAACAGAGGCCCTCTGATCAAGGAGGAAATCCCGGTGGACCCTCCAACGCCCGCCCCGGAGAGCAAAGGTGAATTGTCCTCCGAAGGGGCTGTCGTTTTTGAGACAGCCAAAACCGCCCGGGGCTCCGAGGCCGCCACGGCCCTCCCCAACCCCCCTGTGAAAACACGGGAAACCGCCGCTGCTCCACCTGGAGCCACGCAAACGGCGCCCCAGCGTGAACCAGCCCCACCCCCGAGGCCCGAACCGCGGGCGGATCTTCGGGTGGAGGACCCAAAGATAGAGTTGAAAGGCGACTCGCCGGAAGTCGTTGAAAACGTGGATCAGTCCCAATGGAAGAAGGTCCGGGTGCGGGTGGGCGACACCCTCGCAAAACTTGCCATGGAGCACTATGGGCGCGCGGACGGGGAAATCCTTGGCCGCATCAAGGAACAGAACCCTCACATCCGGAACATCAACATGATCGATGTGGGGCAGACCATCTCGTTCCCCCCCCTGACGTCCGATCCACTGGCCGGGAGCTTCACCATTCACGTGGCCTCCTACAAGCCGCTGCGCGTGGCCCAGGAGAAGTTCAGCACGCTCCTGGCCAACGATTACGAGGCCTACCTCATACCCGTGATCATCCCCTCGAAAGGGACACTGTACAGGATCACCATTGGGAATTTCCCGAGCATGGAAAAAGCCGAGGCCTATGCATCCGAGCTTCTGAAGAAACCGGAGTTCGAGTACGCAAGAGTTGTGGCTGTTGAAATGAACTGATGTGCCGTCATCCCGGCGAGAGAGACTGTGTCGCAATGGATGATTGGGGTTCCTGAACCCGATAGCTGCCTCGAACAGTCCGAAGATGTCAATTTTCGTCATCCCGGCGAAAGCCGGGATCCAGCGGCCTTTCAGGGCCTTGTATGACCAAAGTCACTGGACCCCGGCTTGCGCCGGGGCGACGACAGACGAGGGCCCCAACCTGCGCCCGTGAATTGCTTTAAGAAGACGACCGATTATTCCGATACAGAACCATGACACAAGTTCATGGACAACCTTTAAAATGACCCGTTGAGCCGCCAACGTGCCGGTGGTTTTCGTCCTGCTCCGGGGCCGGTTCCAGGCCCCGGCCGTCCTGCCCGCATGCGGTCCTCAAGTGGTGGAGTCTTTGCGCGGATGGAATTCCAGAACCCGATATTTCACAAGCTTGCGACCCTCAATCACCTGCCGACCCTTCCGCAGATCCTCTTAAAACTCATCCGGACCTGCAACGCGGAATCCTCCAACGCCGTGGACATCGCCGGCGTGGTGGACAAGGACCCCGCCCTGAGCAGCCGGATCCTGAGGCTGGTCAACTCGGCCCACTACGGCCTATCCTACGACGTGTCCAGCATCAGGCAGGCCGTCTCCCTGGTGGGCATCGGCACGGTCAAGAACCTCGCCTTCTGCGCATCGGTCTGCGAGGCCTTCAGGAAACCCGGCAAGGCGTCCGCCTTTGATCTCAGGAATTTCTGGTGGCACTCTCTCAGGTGCGGCCTCCTCTCGAGGCTCCTCGCCAAGGAGATCCAGTACCCCCAGCCCGAGGAGGCCTTCTTGTGCGGCCTCTTCCACGACATCGGGATGCTCGTCCTGTGGGTCCACCTGGGGGAGAGGTACGAAAAACTGCTTACCGAACACATGAACCGCGAAGGGGATCTCGCGGCGCCCGAGTCAAGGCTCGGGGCGACCCACGCCGAGGTCGGGGCATGGCTTCTGACCCGGTGGAACATGCCGTCCTTCATGGCCGACGCCGTGCTCTACCACCACGAGACCGAGGCCAGGGTCCGGGGCGCGCTGCCCCTTGTCAGGGTCGTGTACGCCGCTCATCTGCTCGTGGAGGAAGACGGCGCTTCCGAGGCAAGGCTCCGGAGCGTGGAGTCGGTCCTGGACGTCCCGGCGCAGTACCTGAAGGCGCTCGTCTCGGAGGCCGATCACAGGATCGACAGCGTGGCCAAGGCCCTCGACGTGGAGGTGCAGGCCCCCGAGGGCGCGGATCACCCGGAGGAAAAAGCCCCCGACGCAAGCGACGAGCTCGCGCGCGAGGTCCGGGACATCTCCCTCATGCAGAGCACCCTGGAGGGCCTGCTCAAGGCCCAGAGCCGGGGAGAGATCGTGGCCGCCATCCGCCAGGGCCTGCAGATCCTGTTCGACACCACGGAAGTCCTCATCTTTCTGAGCGACCCCGAAGGCGGGAGTTACGCGGCCGCCCTCGGGAATCACGGGAAAGGCCTTTTCTCGGCAAATGAAATACGGGTGCCCTTGTCCCTGGAGGAGAGCCTGCTGAACGCCTGCATGGCCCAGGGAAAGAACCTGCACTCCTTTGGCGAAACCTCCAAGTTCCCGCCCGAGCGGCCCATCCTGGACGACCAGATCACACGCTACCTCAAAAGGGAGGGCATCCTGTGCCTTCCCATGCGGGCCTCGGGGGCCCCCGTGGGGGTCATCGTCATAGGGTTCGACCGTGCCGAGCTGCCGTTCTTTGTGGAGCGGAACAGCTCCCTCAAGATGTTTTCCCAGCAGGCAGCCCTTGCCCTTCAAGCGGAAAAGGCCATGCGGGAAAGGCACGAGGCCGTCCAGGCGGAGAGGCTGAACGCCGCCTACACCCTGGCGCGCAAGGTCTCCCACGAGGTCAACAGCCCTCTGAGCATTATCAAGAACTACCTCAACCTGCTCGGGATGAAGCTGGGGGACGAGGATGTCGCCCAGGACGAGATCCGGATCATTAACGAGGAAATAACCCGCATCTCGGACATCCTCGGCAAGCTCTCCGCCCTGTCCGTCAACAGCGGGGAACGGGACAGGTCCGCCGGCAGGGAGTCCGTGGACGTCAACACGCTGCTGAGGGACCTCTCCAAGCTCCTCCACGAATCTCTCATGGAGAGGGCGGGCATCGAGCTGCGCCTGGAGCTGGCGGACGAGTTCCCGCGGGTCCTCGGGGAAAAGGACGGGCTCAAGCAGGTCTTCATCAACCTCATCAGGAACGCGGTGGAAGCCCTCGAGCCGGGAGGCGTGCTCACCGTGAAAACCGGAATGCCCAAGAAAGACACGCCTGACGCGACCACCGGCGGTCTGCCGGCGGAGGGCGGCGCGGAGATCACCATCACGGACAACGGCCCGGGCGTGCCCGAGGAGATGCGCGCCCGCCTTTTCGAGCCCTTTGTGGGGACAAAAGGCGGCGGACACTTCGGGCTTGGGCTCTCCATTGTTTACAGCCTCATCGATTCCATGGGCGGATCCATATCCTGCGAGGAGAACCCCGATGGCAGAGGCACCACCTTCAGGATAAGGCTGCCCCTCGCGCAGGGTGCGGGAGCGCGGCAAGGGAAACCTCATGCTTGATTCTCCAAGAATACTGATCGTCGACGACGAGCCCAGGATGTGCGAAAGCATCGGCAAGCTCCTGGCAAGGCAGAATTACCATGCGGACAAGACCCAGTCCAGCTTCGAGGCCGTGGACTGGGTCGCCAGGAACCCTTATGACATCGCCATCCTGGACGTGGTCATGCCCGAGATGAACGGCTATGATCTCATGGAAGTCATCAAGAAGGCCTCACCCAAGACCTATGTCATCATGATGACCGGCAACGCCTCCCTGGAGGCGGCGGTCCAGGCCCTGCGCCGGGGGGCCTACGACTACCTGAAGAAGCCGTTCGAGTACGATCAGCTGCTGAACACCATCAAGAACGCGCTCCAGGAGCAGCGGCTCCGGAAACAGTATGAAATCGTCAACGGCAAGCTCGCCCAGTCCGAGGAGCGCTACAAGTACCTGGTCAAGAACTCACCGGACATCATCTACACACTGGACGAGGACGGGAATTTCAGCTTTGTGAGCGACGCCGTGGGGACCCTGCTCGGCTACAGCCCCGAAGACCTCATCGGCAGGCCCTGCACCGAGATCATCTCCGAGGAGGACCTCGACGGGCGCAAGTGGTTCTTCAGGGAAAGGCGGACCGGCGAGCGGGCCACGAACGGCGCGGAAATCCGTCTCAAGGTCGATTCGAACGGCAGCAGGCCAAAGGAACCACGCGCCGGCCATCTCACATTCGAGCTGAAGTCCACTGGGATGTACGAAACAGAGCCGGGGCTGGAGCGTGCCAGGTTCCTGGGCACCTACGGCGTGGCCAGGGACATCAGCCAGCGCAAGCACCTGGAGAACCAGCTCCAGCACCTGGAGCGGATGGAGGCCCTGGGGACCCTGGCTGGAGGCATTGCCCACAACTTCAACAACCTCCTCATGGGCATCCAGGGAAACGCCTCCCTGGTGCTCCTGGACGAGGATATCCCGGAGAAACACAGGCAGAGGCTCAACAACATCGTCGAGTACGTCCAGAGCGGGTCCGACCTGACCGGGCAGTTCCTGGGGTTTGCCAGGGGCGGAAAATACGAGGTGAAGCCCCTGGACCTGAACGGGCTTCTGGCAAGAAGCGCCGAGCTCTTCGGCCGGACCCGGAAGGAGATCCGAATCGTTGAGGACCTGGCCCCCGGTCTCTGGTGCGTGGAGGTGGACGAGCGGCAGATCGAGCAGGTCCTGTTCAACCTTTACGTGAACTCGTGGCACGCCATGCCCGAAGGGGGCGAGCTGACCATTTCATCCGAAAACGTGCGCCTCGAAGGGAACGACGCAAAAAGCGTGAACCTGAGCCCGGGCAAATACGTGCTGGTCTCGATCCGGGACACGGGAACCGGCATTGACGAGGCCATCCTGCCGAGAATCTTCGAGCCGTTCTTCACCACGAGGGAGGTGGGGAAAGGGACCGGACTGGGGCTGGCCTCGGCCTTCGGCATCATCAACAACCACGGGGGCGCCATAGAGGTCCAGAGCGTCAAGGACAAAGGATCGACCTTCACCATTTACCTGCCGGCCTCGTATGAAGAGGCCTCCTGCCGCCAGGCACCCTCCCTGAGGTTTGTCAAGGGGACGGAAACCATCCTCCTGGTTGACGACGAAAAAATGATTGTGGACGTAGGCACCGCCCTGCTCAAGGAGTTGGGCTACAAGGTGGCGTCGGCTGCCAGCGGCCCGGAGGCGCTGGAGTACTACGAGCGCAACTGGAGGACCATCGACCTGGTCGTCCTGGACATGATCATGCCGGACATGGACGGCGGCAGGCTCTACCGGGAACTCAAGGAGATCAACCCGAATGTCAAGGCGCTCCTGTCCAGCGGCCACGGGCTGGAGGGGCGCGCCTCGCGGATCCTCAAAAGCGGGTGTAACGGCTTTATCCAGAAGCCGTTCAACCTGGACGTGCTCTCAAAAAAGCTTAGGGAAATACTGGACACGCCGGGAAATGTGGTGTAAAGGATACCTCTATGAGCCAATCGTCAACGCGCCCCGCACACATAATGCCCTACATCCTCCCCTTCGGCGTCTTCGCCCTTTTCACCTATTCCGTGCCGCTCTTCAACATAGGCAACGGGTTTGTCTACCCGTTGAAGACCATTGGCGTGGCGCTCGCCCTTGCCTGGTGCTGGAAATCCTACAAGGACGAGATACGGTTCGTCTTCAGCTGGGAGGCCGTTTTGAGCGGCGTCCTGGTCTTTGTCGTCTGGATACTCCTTGACGACAACTACCCTCACCTGGGCAAAACAGCCTTCAACCCCTACGAGGAGGCCTCCGGCTCCTTTGTCTACCCGGTCATCGCGTTTCGTCTCATAGGCGCCTCCCTGGTGGTCCCCCTCATGGAGGAGATATTCTGGCGCTCCTTTGCCATGCGCTTTGTCATGGACGCGAACTTCAAGAAAGTCCCCCTGGGGCAGTTTTCCTGGCTCTCGTTCATCCTGATCGCCGTGGCCTTCGGCCTGGCCCACCACCGCTGGCTTGCGGGAATCTTCGCGGGCCTCGTCTATGCGGGCATCCTCTGCCGCAGTAAAAACCTCTTCGTCCCCATCCTCTCCCACGCGGTCACCAATCTGCTGCTCGGGATCTACGTGCTCACCACGGAGCAGTGGTCCTACTGGTAAACCGTCATCCCGGCCCCCCTCTTTTCGTCATCCCGGCCTCTTTTCGTCATCCCGGCGAAAGCCGGGATCCAGCGGCCTTTTTCTTTTCGTCATCCCGGCCTCTTTTCGTCATCCCGGCGAAAGCCGGGATCCAGCGGCCTTTTTCTTTTCGTCATCCCGGCCTCTTTTCGTCATCCCGGCGAAAGCCGGGATCCAGCGGCCTTTTTCTTTTCGTCATCCCGGCGAAAGCCGGGATCCAGCGGCCTTAGGGTTTTCACACACTGAAAAGACACTGGATTCCGCCCTGCGGCGGAATGACAACCAAAGTCGTCCCGCCCCAGGACCAGAACCATCTCCGGCGCAGGCCGGGGGCATCACGGCCAACTTCGCCGAGAGCCTCAACAAGGTGCAGGACAACATCCGGGAGATCGCACCCACCGCCTGGCTGCTGATCCTTCCGAGGGGTCCGCAACCTTGCGAGCAAGGCGCTTTCTGTGTCGCTGCGGTCATTTCGCTTGACGTTGTACGCGATGCGTAATACCATTCGATAATGATTAAGTCATTTGCAGACAGCCCGACGCGCCGGTTTTATGAAAGAGGAAAGACGTCAAAATTCAAAGGGCTTGATGTTGCGGTCGCGGAAGATTTGCTGGCTGTTCTCGATGCAGCGACAATATTAAGAGATTTAAGTCCACTCAGGAGTCTGGGGTTGCACAAACTGCATGGCGATCGTGCCGGGCAATGGGCCATGACGGTGAACGGTCCGTGGCGAATCTGTTTCCGATTTGAGGACGGAGACGCCTGTGATGTTCAAATAATAGATTATCATAAGGGGTAAAGGTATGAGGGCCATACATCCGGGGCGCATTCTCAAAAGAGAAATATCGGCCCGTAAGCTTTCTATCAACAAGTTTGCGCTGTCATTACGGGTACCTTCCGGACGAATTTCACAGATATTAAATGAAAAAAGGGGTATCTCCGCAGAAACAGCCTTAAGATTATCTCATTACTTTGGCAATAGCGCTCAATTTTGGATGAATCTGCAGACCCGCTATGACCTGGCCATAGTCGAAAATGAAAAGGGAGAACAGATAAAAGCCGAAGTCATGCAGGCGGCTTGATCCTTTGAGCCATTTTTGCCAACGTTGTTCTGATACACACCGTCAAACCCGGCATCCGCTATTTTCCTGGGACAGGAGCGATCTTTTCCGTAAATGATGCCCTGCCATTCGGCATCCGAATAGCGGACCTTGAAGTTTGCGGGCCAATCGGGGTTTTCTCGGTCAGCCACGAGGGTGGGTTCTTCTTCCCCATAGACTGGTTTGCATGGCACGGGAGGTGCCTCTTTCCCGGGCAAAGGGTTCGTGCGTCCCAAACCGCCTCCCAATGCCTTTCCTCACAGCCGGACACGAGGGGGCGACCATGGATCCCTCGCCGAAAGGGTTCATTCGATGTTCGATGTTGGATGTTCGATGTTCGACGTTCACTCCGTCATCCCGGCCTTCGCGACGTGTATTCGAATAAAAAACAACAATTTCCAGAGACATGCCCCTGCAAAAATCATTGACTGCCCGAACCCGCTGAGTATACTATTCGGCTTAATATCGTAAGCTGCTAATTCTTTTTCGGCCGGACCGGCCGCTCTAGCCATTGACCATCAGGATCGTATCCATGTCAATTCTACCCCGGAATGGAATCAGCCCGCGCACAGGATACAGACATGTGCGCCGGGCCCTTTGGCTCATCTCATTGGCCGTCATGCTCTCCTTTCCTGCCCGGCCGTCCGTCCACGCCGCGGACATGGACGGCCCCACCCTGGCCGCCAAGGTGTTCAACCGGGACGACGGCAAGGACTCCTATGCCCACATCAAAATGCTCCTGATCGACAAGCGCGGCAACAAGCGTCTCCGAAAGATGATCAGCGCCACAAAGGATTTCGGTAAGCTCTCAAAGAGCCTCATCATCTTCCAGTCCCCCGAGTCCATCAAGGGCACGGGTTTTCTCACCTGGGAAAAGGAGAACGAGGACGACGACCAGTTCCTCTACCTCCCCGCCCTCCGACGGGTGCGGCGCATCGTGGCCAACCAGAAGGACAGCCAGTTCGTGAACACCGACTACACCTACGAAGACATGCAGAAGAGGAAGGTCGAAAAGGACAATCACAAGATACTCAAGAGTGAAAAACACGAGGGGTACGACTGCTGGGTCCTGGAAAGCGTCCCCAAGGACCCGGAGACCAGCCAGTACGGCAAGGTTGTTTCCTGGGTCGTCAAGGACATGTATCTCCCCGTCAAGACCGAGTTTTACGACAAGAGGGGCCGCCTGGAAAAGGTGCAGATCGCGAAGGAAATCAAGAAAATCGACAACATATACTCTGTCCTGGAATCCGAGATGAAGAGCTTGAAACGCGATCACCGGACTCTTATGAAAACCGATGACATCAAATACAACACCGGCATTCCAGACCGCATATTCACAAGAAGGTATTTGGAAAATCCTGATTAATTCCGGTTTCACCCGGTATCTCATCCACTTTCCCTCTCGGAGGCTCTTCTCATGGCTCACTTGCATCTTGTTCGCCTCAAACTCATCATGTGCCTGACGTCTTTTGTGGTGCTGTGCCTCCTCTCCTGTTTTCCGGCTCCCCTGGTTTCGGCGGATTCCGCCCAGCGCGATGTTTCGGACACACGGCTCAGTCAGAATATTGAGGAAGAGGAAGACCCCTGGGCTGAAGAGAAAAAAGAGGAAGATTCGTGGGCCGAAGAGGAGACCGAGGAGGACCCCTGGGGGGATTCCGAGGATGCCGACGACGAATGGGAGGAGACCACTTCCGAAGAGGCGCCCTGGGCTGAAGAAGAAGAGTCTGCCGAGGCCGCCCCGTGGGAACAGGCTGCCGATGAAAGGCCAAGCCGCCTCGATTTCAGTGGAAAGTTCTACAACAGGATTTCACACGACACGAGTGAAGACGGGCCCTTCGAGGACGATGCGGCCAATCACGCCGAGCTCATCCTGGAGGGGGTTTACGAGGCCGCACCCGGCATAGACCTCATGGCCGGCGTGGACATCGATGATTACCGGTATGTCAACAGCGGCGATTGGGACCACGAGACCACCGTGCGCCCCCACCAGGTCTACGCGCGCTTCTCGGACGACTGGTACCAGCTCACCCTGGGCAATCAGTTCGTCAGGTGGGGAAAGATCGACCAGGTGAGCCCGCTGGACATCGTCAACCCCGAGGACATAAGGGAAGGTTTTGTCCGCCCACGCGAGGATCGGAAGCTCCCCATCCCCATGGTCGACCTGAGGCTCTACAAAGGGGTTTACCGATTCGAGGCCATTTTCATCCCCTTCTTTTATGAATCCAAGCTGGACCTGGTGGGGCGGGATTGGGCCATGTTCCGCCACTACGACAGATCCACAGGGTCCTTTCACATTGACGAGGGAGACCCTTCCAACGACCTGGACAACAGTGAATACGGTTTCAGGTTTGCCGGCACACACGGTAAATTCGACTACGCGTTTCTCTATTTCCGGACCCGCGAGGACCTCCCCTCCATCGACAGCCTGGAGACGCCGCCGGGATTCCGGGTGGAACATCCACAGTCTGTTGTCCTCGAGGACCTCGTCACCTTTGCCGTCCTCACAGGCCAGCCCATTTCCATAGACTACATGCAACAGGACGTGTTTGGTTTCGAGTTTGAGACGACCTGGAGGGATTTCGGGATCCGCGGCGACGTGGCCTACATCGACGACAGGTACTTTCTGGATGACCGGCTCCGGCGCACGGGAAAGCCGGCCTTTCAATACGCCCTTGGGATCGACTACAACAAACCCGGCTCACATTACATCAATTTCCAATTCTCGCAGCAGTTCATCAGGGACTTCGAAGACACGCTCCTGTTCGCGGACGAGGTGACCAGCACCATCAACGGGACCCTGCGAAAGGAGTTCTGGAACAGCAAGCTCGCCCTCGAGCTCCGGTACCTCTACAATTTCACAAGGGATGACTATTACCTCAACCCTTATATTTCCCTGACTCACTGGAGCGACTTCGTGTTCCAGCTGGGGGCGGAGATTGAAGGGGGACCGGAGGACAGCACGCTGGGTATCTACGACGACAACGATGAGGTCTACTTTGTGGTTCAATATCACTTCTAACACACAGATGCGGGTACCCACTGTGTCATCGCTGTTTTTCCATGCCAGGTGTCTTCTTTTCCTATTGATCCAGACAGACGGCCCTGTCTCCACAAGGTGAGCCGAGAGATCGCTTGTCATGCTCCACAAACATCATCCTTGGCCCATAGGGTGGAATGCGCTTTCAGATACCAGAAGGTGAAAGACCTTTCCCCACAGCCCCCAGGCTCCCCGTCCGGCGCGCCGAACAAATCCTTGGGGAACAGGCGTTTCATAGAGCCGAGGCCTTCCTGCCGGAAAAGGTTAAAAAGAAGCTCGCCGATCGGTCTTCCGTTGAAGGGCACCTCATCAATTCGGTGCGTTACTTTCCCCATCCCATTGTCCCGCAGGACGGCGATCCCGAGTGCCTGCAACCGCTGCTGCACTGGGGAATGACATATGCCTCCATTCTCTCTAAAGTGGCCCGCGCCTATCGAAACCGGGTGCCTGAGGCGGTTCGCTTCCTGGATCGATCCATCATCAGATTCCTCCCGGCCCACCTTCGCGGGCTGCCGGAAAGCTACAAAACCCTGGACGACCTGGCAGGGACCCACGCGGGAGACGACTTTCTGGCAGGACGAAGCGTGGAGTGGAACCTTGGCGCCGTGGGAGGCCTTGACGAGGGGTACAGGACCGCCCTGGAGTTGGAAAAGATCCGCACCCGGAAGGCGGCTTCCGACTCCGGCACACACTTTGTGGAAAAAGACCCCCTCCCCGCCATTCGCTCGGCCCTCCATTGGGCCTATGAGAGTTTCGCCGCTGCCAATTCATTGGAGCCTCTCAAAACACCTGCAATAGGTTTTCTGGAACACGACGATCTATACGGTTCCACCGTGAGTGTCTGCGAAAGGCTGCGCGAATGTGGTGAAAAGGCCGAACTCTGTTTTCACCACGAGCTTGCCTGTGAGAACGGGCGGCTCGTGACCTCGACAAATAGACCCTTGGACCTCGTGTACATGGATTTCCATTTCGAGGACCTCTTGGAGGGGCACCCCCTCCTCGAGGCGGTGCGGGAAAACCGGGTGGCACTGGAATGCTCGCCCTTTGCCCATCTCGTGCTGAGATCCAAAGCCCTGTGCGCCCTCCTCTGCATGCCTTCATTCCAAAGGGCAGTCCAGCTCAACGCGGAAGAAATCGAAAGCATAAAAACAAACCTCATGCCCACCTATCTGTGGAGGCAAAAGGCCTTTGACGGATTCGGGACTCTCTGCGGCGATGCCTTGAGCACACTGGAGGCGCAATGCGGTCTTAAAAAATTTTTCAAGGGCACGCACACGGCCTCCCCCATTGACAATACGGGTATTTCAGTGAAATCCACCGTAGGGGTGACCTATGGTGGCACAGGGGTTGCCAATATTCTCGAGGAGAATGGCTACGATGCCCGTGACGCCGGAAGACTGGTCAGGGACACCGTCTCGCGGATCTCTTCGACATCGACCACCCTGCAGGGGAAGGTCGTGCTGGCTAACGCCAAAAACCGTCTGAAGCCCGTTCTCAACGAGCTGGTGCTCGAAACGATTAAGGAGACCCTGAAGGATCTTCTGTGGGAAGATTTGTTAAGGGCCTGGGGCCTGGAGATCGAAAAAGCAGGCCTGGAGAAGAGACCGCTCGAACCCAGGAACCTCATGGCTCTTGTTCATCAGGCCGGGTCCGGCCATCCCCTGCCCCCTCTTCAGGAGGTTTTTGAGAAGGACCCTTCCCTTGCGACGCGACTGGAAAAGGTTGTTCAAAGGCTGACTGCGGCAATCAGGAACGGAAAAATGGAGAAGGAGGCCCTGGAGACTGGCTTGAGAAAAACACTCGACCTCCTGGCAGGCGCTGTTTTCAGGGACTCTTTTTTTCAAGAAAGATACCGGCACACCCTCAGGGATCTCCATGCACACATATCCCTCAAGGAGTCCACGACCTTGCCTGAACTGCTCGCCGGCATCACGAGCGCCCTGAACATCTTTGTCACAGGGACACTGGGGAGGCCAATGCCCAAATCCCGCGGCTCCCTGCTCGAAGAAGCCCTTCAGGAACCCTACCGCGCTTTTCAACTGCGGGCGGTGAATCCCCTGGTGCTCCAGCCTTTCAGGCCCCCTGAAGCCCTGGGGGGCTTCAATGGGTTGCACGTGAGCACCCGCACGCACATCCTTTTCACCAGAGGTTCACCAAGCCTTTTCTTTTCCGGAGCGCAGCTGTTCTATCTCAAAGGCGGGAAGCCTGACAACAGAACCAAGATGACAGGCTCCTTTTGGGTTCAATCGGACTGAAACTCTTCTCAAGGGCCCCACTGCCATGGACAATCAGGACTATTACGTGCGAAATGGGGATCTATCCTACGAGGTGGACGGAGAGCACACGGATGCCGGGTTGACAAACGCGGAGATGGGACTGTTGAGCGGCCACCTTTGCGGAGTCCGAAGAGCCGCTCATCTGTGCTGCGGGGCCGGCCGCCATGTGGCCGCATTCCGGCGGCTGGGGATCTTTTCGGTGGGGATTGACATCAGTGAACGGCTGATACGAAGAGGGCTCCGGGATCAGGAAACCCGCCCTGGGGCGCAGCCCTCCATGCTGGTCGTTGGAGACGTAAAATGCCTCCCGCTCAAGGATCGAACCTTCGACTGCGTGACCCTCCTCGGGAACAGCCTCTGCCTTTTTTCAAAAACACAATGCCCGGACATTTTTGCGCAAGCAGGCCGACTCCTCTCCTTGGATGGCCTTTTTGTCCTGGATCTGCCCGACGCGGATTGTGTCAGGGCCGGCATGAAGGCCCCATCGAGGACCTCGCAGACCGTGCCCACCAAAAGCTTCGGACAGGTTGAGTGGGAATGGATCCGGCACCTGAACGGTGAAAAGGGCATCCTGATTTCCCAGGAAACCATTCAATTCCGCGGCGCGGCACCCAGGGGCGGGACAGAACGGCGGCTTCGGTTCGATTTGTCGCTGTACGACCCCCGGGACATCTGCTCCCTGGCACGAGAACACAGATTCCGTCCCGTCCTGGAACTGTGCTGTCAGGACCCCACCGGCCGCTACAAGGGAATGCTCAAAAAAAGGGTCATGCTGCTCTTCCAAAAGGATGCATGATCACCTGGAATCCCGCTTCATGGCCAGGAGCTTTTTTATTTCGTCTATTTTTTCCCTGCACGCCTTCTCGCCGGTCTCAATGAGGTCGGAGACCCGGTGGAAGGCGTCCCAGGCGAAATCCTCCACATCCGGATAGATCACCACATCCGCTTTTTGGGCGAAATCCCTTGTGACATGGGCGTGCACAATGTTCATGGTGCGGGAAAGCACGCTCATGATACCGGGTGAGCGCATCTTTTTCCGGGGAAGCGCCTTTTTTCCCCTCTCCACGCACACGGCGATGATGATGTCGGCCCCCCTCTGAATGGCCACGTCCACCGGCACCGGGGCGAGGAGCCCACCGTCCAGTAGCCAGCGGCCTTGATGGTACGAGGGATTCATAATACCCGGCAGGGAGATGCTCGCCCTCACGGCCTCGCTGACATCGCCCTTGTCGAGGATCACACTTTCACCTGTGTGGAAATCCGCGGCCATGACATAGGCGGGGATCTTGAGGTCCAGGAAATCCGCCCTGTCCACTGCATCCCGAGTCATGCGCTTTATCTTGGAACCCCGGATAATCCCACACAGGGGGAGCGTGTAGTCGAAGAGCCTCTTCTGTGCCATGAATTTGGTGGGCAGAGTCCCCTTGACAAGCTCTATGGTCTCCTGGATGCACGCGCTGTAGGCGTAGAGGCACCCCACCATGGAACCGATGCTGGAGCCCACGATCATGTCGATGGGTACGTTCTCTTCCTCCAGGACCTTGAGGACGCCGAGGTGGGCCCACCCCCTTGCCCCCCCAGCTCCGAGGACAAGCCCCACCCTCACGCCGCAGAGCTCCCGCGCCAGGGCCCTGGCACCTCGAATGGGGAACTCCTTTTGAGTGTCAATGACGTGATCTTGAAAGGCATCCTTCCGCGGGACCCAGATCGCAGGCGGTTCGGGGATTTCCAGGAGTTCGGCAAGCTCCCTGCGGGACGGGCCCTTTTCGCCTATGAGGTGGCTGACACCCGTGTGGATGTAGTCCTTCCGCCCCCCTAAGAGGTCCTCGGTCTTTTTCAAGACCGTCTCCACCTCTGGGACAGATCTTTTCTGGTTGTTCAACAACAGGAGCGCCCGGTCGCAGAGCCGGAGTATCCGCTCGCCCAACGGCGTCATGGGGGCGGGCACATTAAAGATGATGAAGTCGCTCCTCTGCCGGAGCAGGTCCATGAGCAATGCGAAGTTTTCCTGGAGGATTCCCCAGTACTCCTTTTCTCCAGGATTCGGAAGAAAAAAAACCTCGAACCCGCAGTCATGCCTGAACCAGGATCGCTCCATGGCGCCCTTGGATTCTAGAGGGAAAACCTCCGTGATCTCCGGAGATGGGCAGGAAATGGGCTTCAGGCCTGTTCCGGCGCCGCACAGGGGGATTTCCGTCCCTTCCATTTCCACGACGAGTACACGCCTGCACGCCTCGGTCCCCAGATGAAAGGCTAGGCTGTAAAGGAAAGAGCGCTTTCCCAGGCCGGGGTGGGTGGCCAGCATCGCATAAAATGTGGGGGGAGGCTCGCTGGACGTCAGGTCAACGGCCTCTGAAAAACGATGGGCGTACAGCCGGCTCAGGTAAAGGGCCACATTGGGGTCCGCTCTCAAAAGACGGGTGAAGGTATCCTGGTGGAGCCGGTACAAGAAGGCGTCCAGCAGGACCTTGATGGTGGCTGTCCTTGGCTGGCCGCTCAAAAGGGCCATCTCGCCGAAAAAATCACCACGGTGAAGGGTTGTGACAAAACGTTCGATTTCCCCATCCGTGCCGAAAACCCCGACGATACCCGATTTGATAATGTACATGGAATCGCCGGGATCGCCTTCCATGAAGACCGTCTTTCCCTTTGGCAGGGAAATCGTGGTGCACTGGGACGCAATCTCGGACAACTGGCTGTCGGTTATGGATGAAAAGAGAGGGACGTTGGAGAGAAATTTTTCGAGGTCGCTGTCACCGTTTGTGTTCATGAAAGGCACCAAAGCCGCACAAGAATATACCGGCGACTGAGTCTCCGTATTCGCAATGTGTTTACTTGACAAGGGGAAAGGGGCGGTAAAAGATCACCGGATTTACAAGCTGTTTATTACTGCAATTTGTTCCGGCGAGTCAATTATTTTCCAATCGAGACCATGGACAAGCACCTGAAAAAGAGGTAATATTCCAGACCGATAGCGCACCTCCCATACTCAAGGTACGGGTCTTCGCCAGCCCCCGACCGGCTTACGCTCAAGGATGACCACACCATGGTTCATGAAGACAATGAAAGATTTATCCAGGAATTCCGAGACAAGTACTTTCTTTTTTTTCCCAAAAAAGCGACAGAGCTTGGTAACCACGACCATGACGGCGCACTGGGTAAATGGGGCAGGGAAGGCGTCAGGGAGCGCATCACCTTTCTCCAGCATTACCGCGACCTGATAAAGGACTCCCTTGAAATCGATGCGCTTGTCCTGAAGAACATCATCGACAGCAATCTCTTCCACCTCAAGGTTGTGAAACCCTATACGCGGCCTGATTTCTTTGCCGGGTATGCGCTGGACTCCATTGACAGGCTCATACACCTTTTGCAGCAGGCAGCCCTTTCCGAGAATCCGGACCCGGAGGGTCTGGAGAAGGTCGTGGATTCCCTGGTGTCCCGGGTGAACGAATTTCCCGTTCTTTTCGAGCAGAGCAAGGAATGGCTTTTCAGAACCACGCCCGTGAGCAGAAACCTCACGCTTCACGTGCTGGACTTTTTTCAAAGCTTCCTGGAAACCGATTACAGGTCCTTTGTGAAATCGCTCGACATCCCATCGCACTTGACGGAAAAACTTTTGGGGGTGATCCCATTCACCATCAACAGCCTGAGCCGCTTTGCAGGATTCGTCAAAACCCTTGAAGTCATCCCCCTGGACCACGCATCCCTCAAGCGGCCGAAAAACTTCCTGAACAACCTTTTCCGCCGGAAGTACAACCTTGAATACGATGCAAGGGATCTCCTGAACATCGCCAGGGACAGCATCTGTCGCTTGACCCAGTGTATGGAGGCGATCGCCGGAGGGGACATCGCCCGCTTTTATGAGCGCCTGATCGAGAGAAATTTGATCCCCTATTCCCGAAACGGGATAAACGACCATTTGATGCGCTATGTCAGGGAGAAATCCGAGGAGTACTTTGATTTCTGCAGGAGAACCGCCTTTGCACCGGCAGATCGCATGCCCCTGATAGAATGGACGCCCACGTACCGGCGCAGGAACTCCCCCCTGGCCTCCTACATACCTTGCGGGCCTTACGAGTCCGTGAGGAACAGCGGCGTCTTGTGGGTCTGCCCTGCCCCGTCCCCCATGGCCAAAAAAGATTTTTTCAGCAGGAAGTACCTTTACCACCATCAAATGATCAACAGTCTCATCATCCACGAGCTTGTGGGGCATCACCTGCAATTCGACCGATTGGGCGCGATCGACCGGGACGCCGTAAAAATTTCAAGCAATCTCACCACGGACGAGGGATTTGCGCTTTACATGGAGGACGTTTTCACGGAAGAGTATGCAAAGACGCTCTCCAGTCCCCAGGAGGCGGCTGACATGATCTTTTTCCAGAAAAAAGCCGAACTCATGCGGGCGCATCGGCTTTATCTGGATGTGAGCCTCACCACGGGGAGGATAACCCTTGAAGAGGCCGTCAGATATTTCTCGGAGCAGAACTCCATGCCCCTGGAGACGGCCCAGGCCGAGTGTGAAAAATATTACCTGAACCCCGGCGTGGCGTCTTCTTACATGATCGGGAAACTGGAGCTCACCCAATTAAAGGAGCGGCTTGAAAAAAAATTCGGTCAGACCTTTTCCCTGCACTTGTTCCACCAGGGGCTCGTCAATTATGGGGCCATACCCATACCATTGATCCAAAGGTCCATGATTGAAAAACTCTTCAAGTCGGAAAAAGTGATCTACTGATTTTATCTTTTGAGTTCGCGGGGTATATGGCATATCCACGGAGGATACAGTGCTGACATACGGAAAATTCAGGTTTATGAAAGCGGACACGGAAGATCTTGTCAAAAAGACCTTCAGGCTGCGATATGAAACCTATGTTGAGGAGTTCGGCTTCGAGAAAAAGGAAGACCACCCCGGGGGTCTGGAAACGGATGACTACGAGGAGAACTCCATCCACTTCGTGGCCCTCAACGAAATTGATGATGTGATCGGCACCATCCGGCTGGTTTTTCACTCGGACAATGGTTTCCCCATGGAACACGCAACGGAGCTCCATTTCGACGGACCCAAGCCCCCGCCGGAAACCACCGCGGAAATCTCCCGCCTGACCGTCAGCAAAAGTTACAGGCGGCGGCAGGAAGACGGGCGGTACGGTCTTGAATCCTACATTCCCAAATCCGCGGGAGGCAGTTTACCGGATTCGGAGTTTCGCAAAAGAAAACGCAAGGCCCCGGTAATTGTCATGGGTCTTTACCAGATAATGTACCACGAGAGCAAACGCCTGGGGATTACCCATTGGTACATGATCACGGAGAAAAAAATCCACGATTCTTTTCAAAAGTTTGGCTTCCGCTTCTACCCGATCGGCGAACCGGTCTATTACCATGGCTTGAGGACCCCCTATCTTGGCATCATCCAGGACATGGAAGATCACATGATGCATGACAATCCCTTTCTCCTGAAATTGTTCTTGAGAGGGCTGGAAAAGGAATACCATCCAAGCTTCGGGATTACCCCCTACTTTCGTATGATCGCGCGCCTACCCTATTACACCAAAAAAGGCTGGCATTACTGGAGAGGGCGTGTTACGGCACATCCACATAATTATAGAGAAGATTGAGTCCCAACCAAGGATTACAGAGTTGAAACAACTTTTCTATATTTCCTGCCCAAAATGTTTCTCTGTGGTCCTATTGTTCACCCACATCAAGAATCGATATGGATCAGCCGCTCCGATCGCATAAAAAAGCCGGAAACCTCACCGGGAAAGAGTTCCAGCAAAAGGTCAGGGAAGCTGACGCCCTCACAAGCCAGGGCCGTCTCCAAGAGGCTGAGCAAGCCTATAAGGCTTTGTTGCAGCGCCTTCATGCCTGGATGATAAACGTCCGGCAGGAAGGCCGGCAGGCAGGCCCTTCTGCGCGCAACGCCCTCGCGTTGCTTGAAAAGCGCCTCGTTAAAGTCCAAGAGAAAACTCGGGTCTATGAAGCCGAAGAGGCCCACCTAAACATCCAGCACTTCCGCAATCGGCTTAAAAATGCAGACTTTTATGCCCGGCGGGGTCTGACAGCCGAAGCCGAGATCATTTACAAAGATCTTATAGAGCGTATCAAAACCTGGCACCCTTATTCCCTGGGAAGAGACATCATTCCCATCAAAGCCGCTGATCTCGCAATAAGCCTCATCAATGATAAAATCCTGGCGCTCCAATCGAGCGAACCTTCTCAGTCCTCTGGTGTGACTGGCCCCCGATTTGGTGCCGAATCAGACGACCACATCATTCTTTGGCTGGCAGGTGCATCAATAGGGGATGAAGGAGCCTTAAAGGGCATCGACGCTATCGTTCGAAAAGAACCAGTGGAAAAAAGGGGCACTCGACCTCTCAGTGCCTTGGCTGAATACCTGTTTCAATCAGGAGAGTACAGGCTTGCTGCTTCAATTTACCAGGATGTCCTTGACGAAGGGGCCATAAGTGGTCCACAACTCACTCAGCCGCTTGAAAGCCTGGCAAAATCTTATGACAAGCTGGATGACAAAAGAAAGGCGCTCAGAGCCTATTCACAACTGCTCGATCTCGACCGATCCAGGACGGAAATAGGGCATCGAGTCAAGGAACTCCGCAAAGAGCTTCGCGAAATACGACTCAGCATTGCTACGGTAACGGATCACCCCCGCTTCTTCTTTTTTTGCTCTCTCTTGATAATCCTCTTTTTCATGTCTTTCATACCGTTAACGGAAACCGTGAACAATGTGGACTACTTCACCATAGAGAACCACCCTGAAATGGAATATTATGAGGAGTTCAAGGAGGTCTTCGGAAATGATGAATTCTTTGTGATCGCTTTTCAGGATGAGAACCTTTTCACCCGGGAGGGACTCCTTTTCCTGTCCGACCTGACAGAGGCCTTGGAATACGGGCTCCAGGATGTTGAGGACGTCAAGAGTCTCGCAAATGTCAACGACATCATTGGAGAGGAGGAGTACTTCGAGGTGCGAAAGTTCATGGAGGACATTCCTGACGATCCCTCGGAACTTGCCCGTCTCAAGGAAATGGCCACCAGCAACCCACTCTACGTAAACGCCCTCGTCTCCAGAGACGGAAAGACAGCCTCCGTTGTGGTGGAGGTCTACAACAGGGAGGATGATGAAAATTACAGGAAAAATCTGCTCGCGCAGACTGAATCAATCCTGGAGCCTTTCAAAGATCGGGTCGAGGCCTTCCAGCTGGCCGGCTGGACCGTCACAAACGTCCGTCTCAGCGAGTACATGAACAAGGATGTCAGCACCTTCATTCCTCTCACTTACGCACTCATAACCCTCGCCATCTGGGTATTCTTTCGCAACATCACCCTCACGTTTCTCGCGATCCTCAACATCACGGTCTGTGTGGGTTCGGTCATGGGCCTCTTCGGCCTCACTGGAATCAAGCTGAATAATGTAACAAGCATCATACCATCCATGGTCATGGCCCTTGCCCTGTGTGACACCGTTCATATTTTCTCACACATGGATCGCAGCATCCTCCATGAGGCCGGGGGGGATCGGCGGACAGCCCTGGCCGCGGTACTGAGGCTGGTTATTGTGCCCAGCTTCCTGACAACGCTCACGACTGCTGTGGGTTTTCTCTCCCAGGGCGTCAGCGAAATCCCACCGATCCGGGAATTTGCCTGGATCGCATCTGCGGGAATGCTGTTCGAGTTTCTATATTCCTTCTTTTTCCTCCCCCCCCTCATCCTGCTGTTCAAACCAGAGGGGCTCTACAGGACATACCAGAGGAATAAAGGAATCTCCCGCTATCTAAACTGGAACTTTAGCCTTATACAGAGGCACCATGTCTTAATTTTTGTATTTTTTGTGTTCGCCATGATACTCGCTGGATGGTTGACGATGGGTATCCGTGTGGAAAACAGCGCCATCGGATGTTTCAAGAAAAGCAGTTCGCTGCGTCAGTCCCTCGACTTCGTGCAAGGAAACCTCGGGGGTGTGGACTCGCTGGACATATCGATGCAGGCGAATCAAGTCGATGCCTTCAAGGAACCTGAAAACCTCGAGGTCATGGAAAAAATCCAAAAGTACCTGATAACTTTGGATGGTGTGGATCAGACCATTTCTCTTGTGGATTTCCTGAAGGATATGAATGAGTCCTTTCACGAGGAGAATCCATCCTATTACAAGATTCCCGACAGCAAGGACATGGTTTCCCAGTACCTGCTTCTGTACAGTGCGGACGACATCGAGGACGTCATCAACAGCACGTATGACCGCGCTCGAATCGCCATTCGCATTTCCTTTGACAAGACCTCTGACCAGGAAAAACTCATCAGCCACATCCGTTCCTATCTGGCCCAAAATATCACAGCGGAGCACCTGGATATACGGGTGACCGGCAGGGCCATTGAAAACGTGGTCACTATCGGGTCACTCATTAAGGGGCAGGTGTACAGCCTGGCACTTGCAGCCGCGATCGTAAGCCTCATCATGTTCCTGGCCCTGAGATCCATCAGTATAGGTTTCCTCAGTATATTTCCAAACATGCTTCCGATCCTTGTCAATTTCGGTATCATGGGCGCCCTGGCCATACCCCTGGATACGGGGACAGCCATTATCGCAGCCGTGGCCATAGGCATAGCCGTTGACGATACGATTCACTTCCTGTCCGAATACAAGAACCGCCGGGCTTCCGGCATTCGAATACCAAGGGCCTTGCAAATGGTCCTTTTTCTCAAGGGTCGCGCCCTTTTTTCATCATCCTTGATCCTGTGCATAGGGTTCAGCGTCGTCATCTTCAGCAGCTTCATACCCACAATGCATTTCGGTGTTTTAACAGCCATTGTCATGATTACAGCTCTTGTCGGCGATACCTACTTTCTGCCCAGCATTATCATGTTGAGGAAAAATAAGGCATCCTGACCACGCCCAAACAGAAAGGAAAGTTCCTATGAAAACTGAAGTTGTGGAAGCCTTGAAAAATGCACTGGGTGAGGATCGGGTGCTGCTCAACAGTGAACAAATCGCCAGGTACCACCGTGCCACCATACCGGTAACCCGGAGCATACCTGCTGCCGTGAAGCCTCGTTCAACGGCCGAGGTGCAGGAAGTGGTGAAAATCTCAAATGCGCATCACATATCCGTTTACCCAATCAGCACCGGAAAAAACTGGGGTTACGGCTCAGCCAACCCAGTCCGGGACGACAACCTGATTCTCGACATGGGCGACATGAACCGGATTGTCGAAGTGAACACAGAGCTTGCTTATGCGGTCATCGAACCCGGCGTCACGCAGCAGCAGCTTTACGAGCACCTCTTAAAGAACCGCACAGGTCTTATGATGGATCCAACAGGATCGGGCCCGAGTTGCAGCGTCATGGGGAACACCCTTGAGCGTGGATACGGTATCACCGCTTACGGCGACCACTTCGAAGCCCTCTGCGGAATGGAAGTTGTTATGGCGGACGGATCAATTCTTCACACGGGCTTTGGTCACTATGAACAGGCAACCGCCACTCACCTCTTCAAATACGGGGCAGGGCCTTACCTTGACGGAATCTTCACCCAGTCCAACCTGGGAATCGTCACCAAGATCGGCATATGGCTGATGCCCGTGCCGGAGTCGTTTGAGGCAGGCTACTTTTTTTGTAGAGATGAAAAAGCCCTGGGACCGCTCATCGACGCCACCCGCTGGCTTCTGCTCAACAAAGTGGTGAAGGGATCGATAAACCTGCTTCACCGCAACCGGAGCCTGACGGTGCTCACACAATACCCGTGGGACCTGATGAGAGACCGCACTCCCATGGACGAGGCCACATGGCAGAAGCTTGCAGATGAAAAGGGGGTGGGCATCTGGAACGGAGTCGTGGCCCTCTATGGCACCAGGCAGGAAATCCGCGCCGCGAAAAAGATCATCAAGCGGAAAATCCGCCCTCATGTGGCCAAACTTCAGTTCATATCCGATCCTTTGCTCCAACTGCTCGATAAGTTCCAGCGGCCCCTTGCTCTTGTGATGAGGATGAACATCCCCGAGCTCCTCAAGGCGCTCAAGCCCTCATACGAACTCATGAAAGGAAAGCCCCAGGAAGTATCCCTTCCAACCCCCTATTGGCGAATGAAAATGCAGATGCCGGCGCAAGATATCAACCCGGCTGAAGACAACTGCGGGCTCTACTGGTTCGCGCCGGTCATTCCCATGACCAGGGAGCATGTGCAGAAGTTTGTGGGGATTGTCGAACCTCTTTTTCAGCAATACGGGTTCGAACCCTGCATTACCTTCACAACCGTTACCCACAGGGCGTTTGACTGTACTCTACCCATTCTCTACAACAAGGAGGATGAGGAGGAGACAACCCGAGCTTCCGAGTGCTACCAGTCCGTGTTGCAGGCCTGCATGAAGGAGGGCTATATTCCCTATCGGTTTGGGGTCCAATCCATGGAGGACCTGGTTGCACAGGAAGACAGGTTCTGGGAGGTGGTGGAAAAAATCAAGCAAGCCCTTGACCCCAATGGTATCTTCTCCCCCGGTCGCTACTGTCGTTAAATGGGTGACAAACGTCTGTCCAGGGGGCGATAGAGGCCGGGATATTCTAAGGTAATTTACCAGCCAGCCATTCAGTAAATGGGATGAGAAAACGACGGCCTAAAAGACCGACGCTTATCCACATGGTTCCGAACCAGTAGGGGATACCCAGGAAATCCGGATCGGGGTAGGACCAGAGACCAGTCAGGGTTCCGAATATTTCAATAATAAATCCCAAAAATAGTGCATAGACGCTATATAATAAATCATGAAGCTCATGAAACATTACAAATAAAATGCCCGTTGAAAAAAGGGTTGATATAAGAAGCAGATTTTTTTCCTGTGAAAAAAATGAAAAGCAGACCCCGGTAATAGCCAGTCCTAAAAAGGCCTTTGCGCCCAGTTTTACCGACCCCGCAGGCTCGGCAAAAAAGCGCTTGATATTAAGGTAATAAAATCCCCACATAAACGGCTCATAATAAGGCATCAAAAAAATATCCTTATGCTTGAAGGCAAACCCCCCACTCTTGAGCACTGAGTAATTTTGCCCTACAATAAATATGGATGCAAAAATGTACATGAGTATGTCAGCCTTGCTGAATGGCCGAAAAATAAAAAACCATAAAGGAAGTAGAATGATGAGTATAACCAGCGATTGATCAACAAAATAAATAACGCCGAGAGTAATTATGATGCTGATGGGACTGATTAATTTTGGATGGCGAAATAATATCCTACTGTCTTCCATAGTACACCTCTTTTTTCTTCTATGTCCACTCACTCAAACCCTATTTAAAACGTTTTTGACTAGCCCTGCGCTCAGTGATAATATCGCTGAATAAACCCAGTAGGCTATGAAATCATTTAAGAAACTAAAAATTTATTTTTATGATTACGCAATAATCTCATTCCAAGCGGGGCAAAAAAGATCAAGTGTTGAAAAATTATCATAATAATGCCTATGATTGAAAGCAATAACAAAAATGAGGGGAACGGGAAAGAGGGCACCCAAAAAAGGGCAAGGAGATTAAAACATCCTTGCCCTTTTTCTTTGTAAGAATTAAGTGATTGGGGTGAGTTGTTGAGAAAGCCCACACACTAACTGTTTTAGTCCTTCTTTAAGAACCTCTTCCGACCGAGTCCTGCAAGACCCAAAAGGCCTGCCCCTAAAAGAAGCATCGTAGTGGGTTCTGGAATAGGCTCCGCATATGCCCGTGCAGGATCATCACTGATGGCCCCTATGATATCATTATCTAAATCATTCCAACTAGCAAATGGATTGTAACTGTTCTTAAAGCGAAAATCAGCTGTATTATCACCAAGCAATGTATCAAACCAATTGGTATCAAGGATTTGCGCCCAAGCGCCATCCTGGTAATCAATAATTCCATCATTATTAGTATCCACGACTACAGCAAAAGAGTCTGCATTTCCAGTTGTAAAACCCGATGGTGACGGAACAACGCTACCAACAATACTTGTGAGTGGATTACCTGATGAAATCGCTCCATTTAAAAAGGCTAATTTCACTAGGAGTTCTCCTTCAGTAGCTCCTGTATATTTATTGTCTGCAGTGCGGTTAGCAGCAATATAAGAGAGACTAAAATCGTTGTTGGGGTCATAGTACAATTCCATAAAACCACCAGTGCTGGCAATTTGATCAGTAGTATTGGTATTATCCTCTTTAATGCCATAAAAAATACCAGTGACTTCACCATAATCGTTACTAGCCCACTTCGTATCGCCTTTCCCGAAAAGCTGATGATCCACTGGGTAGGCACCGCTTGGAAGAAATCCCTCCGTGATACCCACAGAGATAGTATCCACATCCACGATACCCCAATTTTGCTCCTCAGCTCCACTAGGGGCTATAATATTATTTCCATCTACCCCAATTTGTTCATAATTGTTGAATTTAATGTAAAGTGGGGCATCATCTGGAACTTCAGGTATAAAGGGGAGTGCAAAAGCGGTCCCTCCGACCCCAATAATAAACACACTTAATAACAAAATTATCAATTTTTTCATTTTTGAATTCTCCCAAAATAGAATTTAGTTTTAATTATGAAAACTTGTTATGATTAATCAAACGGGCCTCCATTGTTCCTGTAATTTTCTGTGAAACTTACTAAATGTTAATGGTTGAATGGCTAGATTCTCGTTGTCTGGAATTTTTTTTCATCACCTCCTTTAGAATAAGTTTTCTGCATTCAGTATTCAACAAAATCTATTCTTAATCGAAATTTCTGCCCCATGAAGTTTGACTGCTTATAGAGCAATGGCTGTGCCATTTTTGATGAATATGAGGAAAAACATGGGATAATTTTTTTTGCATGAAATATCAGCGGGTTAACCCTGACTCTTTCCTATTTTGCTGTATTGGTAAAGAGAAGAGAAAAAGTAGAAAAAAAAAGAATGTAATCTAATCTTTTCTTGTGTGTAATTATTTGCTAATTAGTGAAAGGGGATTACACAGATGAAAGTTGGGAGCAAAGGGTCTGAAGGAAATGAGGGATTAGAGGGGGAAGGCTGTATGGAGAATTTATTAGCCTAGGGAGAACACGAAAAGCCAGAGATCGGCCATGATAAGTATCTCGGAGCTTGGACGGGATCCGCGTCGAAAGACAGTTCCAACAGCTTGTCTACCACAGAGTGCTGATCATTGATGATATGGGATACAACGTGCCCTTTCGGCAGGCGTGCTTGTCCCCAGGGCCGGGAATATGATCTAACATAAGCCATCCAACATCGTTGAAGAGGAGGATGGCTATGGAAGATTCGCTCAATGACAAGACCTTGACCCTGGAATTGGTTGAGCAGCAATTCGAACACTGGAGAGAAACCAAGACCAGGCGGGAGCCGATTCCCGAAACATTGTGGGAGGCGGCCGCCGACCTTTGCCGCCGTCATCCGATAACTCA